>PDWJ01001124.1_pt1 | contig 34333 bp, 29 predicted proteins | sample 1430881 | NCBI WGS metagenome assembly PDWJ01 (sample SAMN01162460, study PRJNA174530) | Oral metagenome, whole genome shotgun sequencing project. | biome: Marine environment; feature: Marine mammal; material: Swab sample of the gingival sulcus; isolation source: swab sample of gingival sulcus...
CCGCGGCGTCGTCGGAGGACAATGACCATGGGCATCAAGAAGATCCACCACGTCGCCTACCGCTGTCGCGACGCGAAGGAGACGGTCGCGTTCTACCGTGACGTGCTCGACATGAGGCTGGTCCTCGCGATCGCCGAGGACGAGGTCCCGTCGACCAAAGAGCCCGACCCCTACATGCACATCTTCCTGGACGCTGGGCAGGGCAACGTCCTGGCGTTTTTCGAGCTGCCCAACTCCCCCCCGATGGGCTGGGATGGCAATACCCCCCGCTGGGTGCAGCACATCGCCTTCGAGCTGGGCACGCTGCAGGAGCTGGCGGCGGCGAAGGCGCGCGCGGAGGCTGCGGGGCTCGACGTCATCGGCCCCACGGACCACGGGATCTTCAAGTCGATCTACTTCTTCGATCCCAACGGGCACCGCCTGGAGCTCGCGGTCAATACCGTCGAAGAAGGGATGCTCGAAGAGCTCGCCAAGGTTGCCCCCGCCATGATCGACGAGTGGGCGGAGACGAAGCGGGCCCCGACCCACGCCGCGTGGCTGCACAACGGGCAGCCCTTCGCGGAGTTCATGGCGGACAAGTACGGATCAACCGAAGGGTAGGCCCGGCCACCGCGCCGGGGTGAGCCCGCGACGCGGCCGGGAGATCCACGTCAGACAAGGCGGCTCGCCTTCGCCCCCGGGGCTTGCTCTCTCGCGTCGTCCGCGCGGGTGTCGCCGCCTCCACGGGCTACGCCCGGTCGTGCAGCGCGCGCGCGTCAGCCGCCGGCTGTCCTCCGCTCACGAGGGGCCGCATCGCCTGTGTGACCGCGCACATCTGTGCACGCAGGACCGGTAGATCCTGCGCGAGCGCGTCGAGGTCGCCTCGCCTGCCTGCCTCCTCCATCGCCTCGGCGACGCGGCGCAGCTCCTCGGCGCTCACGTTGGCGGCGGCGCCCTTGATGCCGTGGGCTTCCCGCCCCGCCAGCTCGGCGTCGCCACGAGCGACGTGGCCTTCGAGCACGTCGATCCGATTCGGGGTGTCGTGCAGGAAGCTGAGGGCGATCCGGCGCGCCAGCGTGCGGTCGTCCAGCATGCGGGTGACGAAGTCGGCCTCGTCGAAGACGTTCGCGACAGCGACCATCTGATCCTCCTCTTGCTCGGCAGGCGGCGCGTCCAGGGCCTGCGCCACGCGCCGAAGCTCACTCGGCGTCGGCGCTGACGCGCGTCGGCCCAGCCGCCGAGCGCCTCGCGGACGTCGGCGTCGCGGATGAGCTCGGGGAGGGTGCCGCGGAGCGTCCGAGCGCCGGCGCAGGCGAGAGCCCGCCAAGCGCCACAGCTCGCCTCGTGCTCGTTCGAGCGTCACGTCTTCACCTCTGACCCCGGTCAGCCGCGACACGTCCTTGGCGACGGCCGCCTCCGAAGAACAACGGTGCATCCCCCCAAAAGCTAAAGCGCGCGCGCGTCGACTCGTTCGCAACGGCACCGGGGGGGGCCGCGGGCGGGCCGCCGGCTGAGCTGGCTACGGTGGTGTGCGTCCTAGCCGGTCCGCGACGCACGACCGGCAGGTGCGGCTGCCCTCTGGACCTTGCGTGGTTCCCGACCCGGCAGCCGGGTGCGTCGGTCAGCGCTGCCGCTGAGCCCGCGCGGCGTGTGCCGAAAGGGGTCGCCTCATCCAGCGGTGGTCGATGCCGGCCTCGACGAAGGGTTCGCCGTAGGCCCGGTAGCCGAGGCGCTGGTAAAAGCCGATGGCCGACGCTTGGGCGGCGAGCCTGAGCCCGGTGGCGCCGAGGACGCGCGCGTGGGCCTCAAGCGCGTCCATGACCATGCGCCCAAGGCCTTGGCCGCGGCGGTCCCGGGTGACGGCGACGCGCTCGATCTTGCCGTCGCGCTCGAGGATCCGGACCCGCCCCGTGGCGACCGCCGCGTCGGCGTCGAACACCACCACGTGAGCGGCGGTGGCGTCCCAGGCGTCGCGCTCGAGCTCGCGGGGCACCCGCTGCTCGGCGACAAAGACGCGCTCTCGGAGGGCAAAGGCGGCCTCGAGCTCGCGGGCCGTCGGCTCGGTCACGACGCGCATGTCGGCTCCTTGTCGGCGCGGGTCGGCGTGGCAGAGGGGAGGGAGAGGAAGAGGCAGGGTAGCCCCGGGCCGCGCGCCCCGCTATGCTCTCGTGGCTGTCACCATCGACGCCACCGGACGCCGCGATGCCTTGGTTCGAACGCCTCACGACGTTGGACGCGACCTTCCTCGCGATCGAGGGCGAGTCCACGCCCATGCACGTAGGCGCGGTCGTCGTCTTCGACGTGGGGCCCCTCGCTACGGCGGACGGCGGCGTCGACATCGATCGCATCCGCGCCTACATCGAAGCCGCGATCGAGCGGGTGCCGCGCTACCGGCAGCGCGTCGCCTGGGCGCGGGTGCCCCGGCACCCCGCGTGGGTCGACGACGACCGCTTCAACATCCACTATCACGTGCGCCACACGGCGCTGCCGCGCCCCGGCGACGCGCGTCAGCTCAAGCGCCTCGCCGGGCGGATCTTCTCTCAACGCCTCGATCGCGGCCGGCCGCTGTGGGAGTTCTGGGTGGTCGAGGGCCTCGCGGGCGGCCGCTTCGCCATGATCACCAAGGCGCACCATTGCATGGTCGACGGCATGGCCGGCGTCGCCCTGATGGCGGCGCTCCTGCGGACCACGACGGACGCGACCATCCCCAAGACCACGCCCTTCACACCGCGCCCCGCGCCGGGCGTCGCGGAGCTGTCCGCCGCCGAGGTGCGCTACCGCGCGCGCGGCGCCGCCGGGCTCTTCGACAGGCTCCGCGCGGCTTGGAGCGGTGCGCGGGTCGGGCACGATCTCTTCGAGCGCGCCGGCGAGCTCGCCGGGGGCCTGTTCGAGACGGTCGCCGAGAGCGTGGTCCCGGCCTCCCGCACGCCGCTGTGGGCCGACGGCCTCAGCCCGTACCGGCGCTTCGACACCGTGCGCCTGCCCCTGACCGGCGTCAAGGCGGTCAAGCGCGCGCTCGGCGGCAAGGTGAACGACGTGGTCCTGGCGACGGTCAGCGGGGCGCTGCGCCGCTTCTTCGAGCGCCGCGGCAGTGACCCGGACGCCGTCGAGGACTGCCGCGCCTTCGTGCCCGTCGCGACGCGCAGCTCGGGCGCCGCCCTCGGCAACCAGGTCTCGATGATGCTCGCGCACCTGCCGCTCGCCGAGGCCGAGCCGCGCCGTCGCTACGCCGCGGTGGTCGCCGAGACCGAGCGCCTCAAGGCTTCCAGCCAAGTGGCCAGCGGCGAGGTCGCCGCCGAGGCCGCCGACTACACGGGCGCCCAGCTCGTGGCCCGCACCGTCAGGCTCGCGGCGGAGCTACGGCCCTACAACCTCGTGGTCACCAACGTCCCCGGGCCCCCCTTTCCCCTGTACCTGCTGGGCGCCCAGCTGCGCGAGGTCTACCCCTACGTCCCGCTGTACGGCCACACCTCGGTGGGGATCGCGCTGTTCAGCTACGCGGGCGGCCTGTTCTGGGGCCTGTCCGGGGACTGGCAGGCGGTGCCGGACCTGCACGATCTCGTCGCTGACGTCCAGGCGGCCTTCGATGAGCTCGGGGCGCTGGCGGCGACGTCCCAGGCGCCGTGAGCCTCGCCTGGCTGGTCGCGATCTTGCCCGTGGGCGTGATCGTCGTGCCTCGGTGGCCGCGCTCGAGGTCTCGCGAGGCGCCGGAGCTGCCTGCCGGCTGGTTGTGGTGGGTCTCGAGCCGGTCGAGGGGCCTCAGATCGGGTCCGTCGACAGCCCACCTTTGTCGTCGAGGAGCACGAAGAGCTTGTCGCCGCGCAGGCTGAGCTTGACGGACACGCCGTCGATCTCGTCCTCGAAGACGCCGGCGCTCTCGAGGGCGGCCTGGGTGCCCGCGGGGAGCGCGATGTGGTCGGCGCGCAGGACCGCCATGGTGGCGCCGGCCTCCCGCTCGCTGCACGCCTCGTAGCTGGCCTGGACGATCCCGGAGGCGCCGGCGCCGTCCCGCGCGATGAAGCCGCCGGGCAGGGTCTCCATGGTCAACAGGGCGCCTGACAGTTCCATGTCACGCAGCGCCATGGGGGGCAGCGCGCCGGTGTGGACGGAGATGAGGCGCGCCAGCGCCGAGTCCGCCAGGTCGTAGCCGGCCACCGCCGCGGGTGCCGGGCGGTCGCCGCCCCCGCTGGTCAGCGGCAGGGCGATGAGCAGCGCGACGGCAGCGGTCGCCACCGCCGCCACCGCCGCCACCGGCGTCACCCAGCGGCGCCGCGCGCGCCGGACCTCGGCGGCGCGGGCCTCGGCGTGCAGGCGCGATAGGAGCCGGCGCTCGAGGCCTGCATCCGGCTCGTCGCGGCGCCCGGCCAGGTGCACCTGGAGCTTGAGCTGCTCGAGCTCGCGGTACTCGTCACCGAGGGCGGGCTTGCTGCGCAGGTGGCGCTGGAGCGCGATGGCCTCGAGGGGCTCGAGCTCGCCGTCCACCAGGGCCGACAGGTGCGGTCTCAGGCTGTCGTCAAGCGCGTTCGGCATGATCGTAACCTCGGGCGTCGGCGTAGCCGGCGAGCGCTGCGCGGAGCCGGCGACGGGCGTGGTGGATGCGGCTGCGAACGGTGCCGATCGGGCAGCCGAGGACGTGGCCGATCTCCTCGTAGGACAGCCCCTCGACGTCGCAGAGGACCACCGCCGTGCGCTGACCCTCGGGCAGCGCCTGTAGCGCCGCGAGGACCTCGTCCTCGAAGCCGTGGCGGTAGCCGTCCTCGGCGCGGACCACGGCGCGCTCGATCGGCGCGCGCCCCTGGTCGACGACGGCGCCCGGGTCCTCGAGCGGCAGCTCTCGCCCCTGCTTTCGGACCCGTGACAGGAACGTGTTGCGGAGGATCGTGTAGACCCACGACCGGTGGCTGGTGCCCTCGCGCAGCCGCCCAAAGGCCTTGAACGCCTTCGCGAGCGACTCCTGCACGAGATCCTCGGCCTGGTCGGCCGACCCCGTCAGGCGCATGGCGTAGCGGAACAGCCCGTCCCAGTGAACGAAGACCTGCTCGAGGAACGCCTGCTCCTGCTCGCCCTGTCTGTGATTCGATGCGCGCCTGAGCCAGCCCACCCGGTCCCTCCGGTTCGGACCCCGACAACCGCTCATACCCGCATGAACTCCCGAGCGCTCCGAGCGGTTCAAGGCTGCGTGAAAAAAGCTGCGTGAAAAAGCTGCGCGCGCAGCGCGCGGCCGTCCTTGCCTCGCCGCAGCGGCTGACATAGAAACCACCGGTTGCGCCGGGCCCTGTCCCGGCGACTCCCTGACGGATCTGAAGGAGCGCTCGAGATGACCCACGCCACCGGCCCGAAGTTCGAGGCAAACGGCTACGACTTCTCCGCCTACGTCGACTGCCGGAACTGGATCGGAGGCGCGTGGGTGCCTGCGGCCTCGGGCGCGACCCTCGAGGTCCTCAACCCGCGCCACGACAAGGCCATGGGCACCGTCGCGATGAGCGCCCGCGCCGACCTTGCCCGCGCCGTCGAGATCGCCAAGGCCGCCTTCCCCGCCTGGAGGGCCAAGCCCATGCGCGAGCGTGCCCAGGTGATGTTCCGCCTCAAGGCCATCATGGAGGACAACGTCGAGGAGCTGTCCTGGCTGCTGTCCCACGAGAACGGCAAGGTCTTCGGCGACGCCAAGGCGAGCGTCCTCAAGGCCATCGAGTGCATCGAGACCGGCAGCGCCATGCCCCACACGGCCGCGGGCGGCCAGCTGGACGTCAGCCGCGGGGTCAACTGCCGCGTGACCCACGAGCCCCTCGGCGTCTGCGCGGGCATCGCGCCCTTCAACTTCCCGATGATGGTCCCCATGTGGATGATCCCGCAGGTGCTGGTCGGCGGGAACTGCTTCATCTTCAAGCCGTCGGAGAAGGTCCCCTATGGCGCGATGCGCATCGCCCACATGCTCAAGGCGGCGGGCTTGCCCGACGGCGTCTTTCAGATCGTCAATGGCGGCCGCGACATCGTCGAGGCCATCGTCGAGCACCCCGTCATCAAGGCCATCGGCTTCGTCGGCTCGACCAAGGTCGCCCGCATCGTCTACGCGGGGGGCGCGGCGCAGGGCAAGCGGGTCCTCGCCCTCGGCGGCGCCAAAAATCACCTGCTCCTCGTGGGCGATGCGGACTTCGAGCTGGCCACCGAGAACATCGCCGCGTCGGCCTTCGGCACCACTGGCCAGCGCTGCATGGCCGCCTCGGTGCTGCTCGCCGTCGGTGACGTCCAGCGCTACGTCGACAAGATCGCCGAGCACGCCGCCGCGATGAAGCTGGGCGAGGACCTCGGTCCGGCGATCGACAAGGCCGCCTGCGACCGCATGCGCCGCTACGTGGACGAGGCCGAGCAGCTGGGCGCCAAGGTCCTGGTGGACGGGCGCGACGCCACGGGCCCCGGCGGCGGCCACTGGTTCGGCCCGACCGTCCTCGACCTGGTCACCCTGGACATGCCCGCCGGCCGCGAGGAGATCTTCGGCCCGGTCCTGTCGATCATGCGCTGCGACACCATCGACGATGCGATCGCCATCGAGAACGCCAACCCCTACGGCAACGCCGCGGCGGTCTTCACCTCGAGCGGGCGCTTGGCCAGGTACTGCGTCGACCACCTCGAGGCGGGCATGGTGGGCGTGAACATCGGCGTCCCCGTGCCGCGCGAGCCCTTCAGCTTTGGCGGCTGGAACGAGTCCAAGTTCGGCCACGGGGACATCACCGGCTTTGACGGCGTCCGCTTCTGGACTCGCCCGCGCAAGGTCACCACCAAGTGGTCCAAGCAGGTCGACCAGACCTGGATGGGTTAGCAGAGCCCGCGTTCGTCAGGCGCACAAGGCGCTTGCAAATAGGACTTGCTTGGTCCTAAAGGGTCCCGAGGGGAGTTACCCTCCCTGCCGGAGGTGAGCGGGTCCATGAACCACGAAGAGGTCGTCTTCAGCCGCGAGGCGAGCGTCATCCAGATCCCGGACGGCAACGGCCTGGTGATCCCCGCGGGGACTGCTGCCTGGGTGATGCAGGTGCTGGGCGGGAACTTCACCGTGCGGCTCGAGACCGGGCACCTCATCCGGCTCGACGGTCAGGACGCCGACGCCATTGGCAGAGAGGTCCCGGACGAGGCCAGGCAGAAGGTCACCGATCCGTCTGAGCTCACCGAGGAGCTCATCTGGGAGCAGCTGTCCACGGTCTATGACCCCGAGATCCCGGTGAACATTGTGGAGCTGGGGCTCATCTACGGCTGCCAGATCAGCGACAATGGCGTCGACGGAAAGCGCGTCGACATCGAGATGACGCTGACGGCGCCGGGCTGTGGGATGGGCCAGATCCTCAAGGACGACGTCGAGTACAAGGTCAGCCACATCCCAGGCGTCTCCCGCGCCGAGGTGGAGCTGGTCTTCGATCCCCCGTGGACGCCCGAGAAGATGTCCGAGGCCGCCCAGCTGGAGCTTGGTTTCTTCTAGAGCGGTAGTCCGCGAAGCGGCGAACATCAGGGCGATCGGTAGGAGTATTCTGAGGATTCCTATTCGTGCCGCGATGATCGGCAGCGGGGAGCGGATGAGCGACGAGCGAGAGCGGTTGGATGAGGCGCGCCGGGGCGAGCGCCCCTGGCGTCGGTGGGGGCCCTACCTCAGCGAGCGCCAGTGGGGCACCGTGCGCGAGGACTATGGCGACGAGGGGGACGCCTGGGAGCACATTCCCCACGATCACGCGCGCTCGACGGCCTATCGTTGGGGCGAGGACGGGCTCCTCGGGGTCTGTGACGACCGGCAGCGGCTGTGCTTCGGGCTGGCCCTGTGGAACCACCGCGACCCCATCCTCAAGGAGCGCCTGTTCGGCCTGACCAACGCCGAGGGCAACCACGGCGAGGACGTCAAGGAGCTGTACTACTACCTCGACAGCACGCCGACCCATTCGTTCATGCGGGCGCTCTACAAGTACCCGCAGCGCGCCTTCCCCTACGACGACCTGGTGGCGACGAATGCCGCGCGTGGCCGCCTCGACCACGAGTACGAGCTGGTCGACACCGGCGCCTTCGACGACGACCGTTACTTCGACGTCTTCGTCGACTACGCCAAGGCCGCTCCCGGCGACCTGCTGATCCGCGTCGTCGTCGACAACCCCGGGCCCGAGGACGCCCCGCTGCGCGTGCTCCCGAGCCTGTGGTTCCGCAACGACTGGCGCTGGGGCCGCGGGGGCGTCGAGGAGCCCCGCATGGAGGCGCTGCCGGTCGCCGACGGTGTCGCCGCCGTGGTCGCACGCCACGACGCGCTCGGCGAGGTCAGGCTGTTCTGCGAGGGCGCTCCGCCGCTGCGCTTCACCGACAACGAGACCAACCTCCGGCGCCACCCGGGCGGCGGCCCCGGCAGCGGCCGGCCCTACGCCAAGGACGGCGTGCACCGCTTCGTCGTCGAGGGAGATGAGGCCGCGATCAACCCCGCCGGCGTCGGCACCAAGGTCGCCGCCGACTATGCCCTGATCGTCCCCGCGGGCGGCTCTGGGGTCATCCGGCTGCGCCTGGTCGAGGGCGCCTGGCCCAGCGACCCCTTCGGCGCGGGCTTCGATCGGGTCTTCGCCGCGCGCCGTGCCGAGGCCGACGCCTTCTACGACGAGGTCTTGTCGCCCACCCTCAGCCCCGATGAGCGCCGCGTCTGGCGCCAGGCCCTGGCCGGGATGCTGTGGTCCAAGCAGGTCTACGAGTACGACGTCGAGCGCTGGCTCGCCGAGGGCGGCGGCGACGGGGTCCGAAACCGGCGGTGGCGTCACCTCGAGGCTCACGACGTCATCTCGATGCCCGACAAGTGGGAGTACCCCTGGTTCGCCGTGTGGGATCTGGCCTTCCACGCCATCCCGCTGATGCTGGTGGACGTCGACTTCGCCAAGTCCCAGCTGGCGCTGTTCCTGTCCGAGCGCTACCAGCGCGGCGACGGCGCGATCCCGGCCTATGAGTGGAAGTTCGACGACGTCAACCCACCCGTGCACGCCTGGGCGACCCTGGCCGTCTATCAGTACGACAAGGCGCGCTGCGGTGGCCGCGGCGACGACGCCTTCCTGGCCGCGCTCTACGAGCCCCTGTGCCGCAACTTCGAGTGGTGGACCGAGCGCAAGGGCGTCGGCGAGCACGACGTCTTCGCCGGGGGCTTCCTCGGCCTCGACAACATCGGCGTCTTCGACCGCAGCGACGAGCTGGTCACCGGCGGGCACCTGGAGCAGTCCGACGGCACCGCCTGGATGGTCTTCTTCGCCCAGGTCATGCTCCGGATGTCCCTGGAGCTGTGCAAGGGGGACCCGGCCTATGAGGACCGGGCGCTCTACTTCCTCGACCGGGTCGTGTCGATCGCGGGCGCCCTCGATCGGGTCGGCGACCTGCATGACGAGATCTGGGATGAGGCCGACGGCTTCTTCTACGACGTCCTTCGGCTGCCCGATGGCCACGCCACGCGCCTGCACGTGCGGTCGCTGGTTGGGCTGCTGCCCCTGGCCGCGGTGTCGGTCTTCGAGCCCCTGACGCTGTCTCGCCTGCCTCGGCTCAGGGCGCGCCTCGACGCCCTCGCCGGCAGCGAGCGGACCGCCAACATCCACTGTCCCGGCGCCCAAGGGCAGGGCGGCCGCCGCATGCTCGCCATCGTCGACGAGGCCAAGCTTCGGCGGGTCCTGTCGCGCATGCTCGACGAGGACGAGTTCTTGTCGCCCCACGGGATCCGGTCCCTGTCGCGCTATCACCGCGACCACCCCTATGTCTTCGAGTGGCAGGGCGAGTCCCACGAGGTTCGCTACCTCCCCGCGGAGTCCGACAGCGGCATGTTTGGCGGCAACTCCAACTGGCGCGGGCCCGTGTGGATGCCGATGAACTACCTGCTCCTGCGGGCGCTGGTGCACCTGCACGCCTTCTATGGCGATGACCTCCGCGTCGAGTGCCCCACGGGCTCGGGCGTCGCGCTGACCTTGTACGAGGTCGCCGAGGAGATCGGCCGCCGCCTGTCGTCCATCTTCCTGCGCGGCCCCGACGGGCGCCGCCCGGTTTTCGGCGGCGTCGAGCTGCTGCAGCGCGACCCGCGTTTCCGCGACCACCTGCTCTTCTACGAGTACTTCAACGGTGACGACGGCGCGGGTGTCGGCGCCAGCCACCAGACCGGGTGGACGGGCTGCTTCGCGGCGATCGCCGCCGGGATGTCGATGCTGTCACCCGCCCACCTGTCGTCTCTTGACCGCGCCCGGGCCGCCGCCGAGCGCTGAGGCGACGGGGGCTCGGCGGCGGCGCGGCTGTCGCCCCCGGGCGGTCGCCTTCGGCAAGCGGGTGAGTACCCTTTGGGGAGACTCAGCAGCTCATCGGACCGGGTGGTGTCACATGGTCAAGTCTCCGCGCAGCCTCGCTTCCATCGTCGAGAACCAAGTCCACAGGTGGGAGGCCCGGCGGCCCACCGGCGCGCCCGCGTCCGTGGGCCATCGCCCCGTCATCACCGTCTCGCGCGAGTACGGCGCGCGCGGTGCGCTCGTGGCTCAGCGCGTCGCCGAGCGCCTCGGCTTCGAGGTCTGGGACAAGGCGCTCGTCCACGAGATCGCCAAGGACAGCCAGACCACCGCCCGGGTCGTCGAGACCCTCGACGAGCATCGCCGCAACACATTCGCGGACGTGCTGTCCAACTTCATGCGTGGCAAGAGCCTGACGTCCGCCGACTATCTCGCGCGGCTGGCGCGCACTGTCCACACCATCGCGGGCCACGGCGCCGCCGTCATCGTCGGCCGCGGGGCTCAGCACCTGCTCGGCGACCACGACGCCCTCGTCGTCCGCGTCGTCGCGCCGCTCGCGGACAGGATCGCCGGCATCATGGAGCGTCGCCGCCTCGACAAGAAGGCGGCGGCCCACGAGATGAAGAGCGTCGAAGACGACCGCAGCGGCTTTGTCAAGCAGACCTATGGCGTCGACATCGCCGATCCGACCAACTACGACATCGTCGTCAACCTCGGCCGCCTCTCCATCGACCAGGCCGCCGACGCCATCGCGGCCGTCTACCGGGCGCGTTTCGGGGGCTGACGCCCACGCCTCATCCCCCGACGGCCCGGGGACGGTGGCGGCGCCGACCTGCGCCGTCGCTGCCGTTCGCGGTCGTCGCGGTCGTCGCGTTGCGCGGCTTCGGCGCGGCCCCTATGTCGCGTTGCGCGGCTTCGGCGCGGCCCCTATGTCGCGTTGCGCGGCTTCGGCGCGGCCCCTATGATGGTCAATCAGTCCGAGTCCTGCATCGCCATTCGGAGGGATGATGGCCACCACCCTAGCTGCGGACCGGGCCGAGTCCGTCTTTGAGGACTTCAAGCCCGCGTATGACGACGCGCAAGCCGCGGCCGAGGCGTATCGCTGCCTGTACTGCTTGGACGCGCCTTGCATCGACGCCTGCCCCACGGGCATCAACATCCCTGAGTTCATTCGGAAGATCGGGACCGGGAACGTCCGCGGCGCGGCCAAGACCATCTTTGACTCCAACATCTTGGGGATGAGCTGTGCGCGGGTGTGTCCGGTCGAGACGCTCTGCGTCGGCGACTGTGTCTACAATCGGATGGCGCACCCGCCCATTCAGATCGGCAGGCTTCAGCGCTACGCGACGGATAGGGCCTTTGCCGAGGGCTGGAGGTACTACGAGGCCGGGCCCGACACGGGTAAGTCGGTGGCGCTGGTCGGCGGCGGCCCGGCGAGCCTGGCCTGCGCGCACCGGCTGAGGCGTTACGGCCACGCCTGCACCATCTACGAGAAGCGGGACATCCTGGGCGGGCTGAACGTCTATGGGGTCGCGCCTTATAAGATCAAGGCGGACCGGGCCCACGAGGAGGTCGAGTGGCTCCTGGCCATCGGCGGGATCGACGTCAAGACGGGCGTCGAGGTCGGCGCCGAGGTGACCTTCGAGGACCTCGAGGCCGAGCACGACGCGGTCTTCTTGGGGATGGGGCTGGGCCCTGACAAGCATCTGGGGATCGAGGGCGAGGCGCTCGACAATGTGTACGGCGCCGTCGACTTCATCGAGGCGATGAAGCTCGGGGGCGACGGCTTCGGCCAGGTCGCCAAGGTCGCCGTCATCGGCGGCGGCAACACCGCTATCGACTGCGTTCGGGAGTGTGTGGGCCTCGGTTTTGGCGAGGTGACGATGGTCTACCGTGGCACCGAGGCCAGGATGAGCGGCTATGCTCACGAGTGGAGGGCCGCCAAGGTCGACGGCGCGCGCGCCGCCTGGCAGACCCAGCCCGTCGCCTACGTCGGCGAGGGCGGCAAGGTCACCGGCGTCAGGTGCGTCTTGCTTGACGCGGCCAAGCGGCCCATCGAGGGGACCGACCACGTCATCGAGGCGGACCTGGTGTTGGTGGCGGTCGGGCAGTCCAAGCTGCTCGGCGACCTCGAGGGGCTCGCCGGGGTGCGGATGGACGGGCGCAGGGTCGTCACGGACGAGGTCGGCTTCACCGGGCGCGTCGGCGTCTACGCGGGCGGTGACCTGGCCAACGGGGCCAAGGAGGTCGTCAACGCCGCGGCCGAGGGTCGCGACGCCGCCGAGGGAATCCACGCCTACCTGATGGGGAGCTGAGCCATGCCGGACCTCACCGCGAGCTGCGCCGGGATCAAGTCACCGAACCCGTTTTGGCTGGCCAGCGCGCCCCCGACGAACTCGGGGGAGCAGATCATGCGGGCCTTTGACCACGGGTGGGGCGGGGCGGTCTGGAAGACCCTTGGGCAGCCCATCCAGAACGTCTCCAGCCGCTTTGGATCCCACGCCTACCGGGGCCAGCGGTCGGTCGGCTTCAACAACATCGAGCTCATCACCGACCGGCCCCTCGAGGTCAACTTCAAGGAGATGTACGAGGTCAAGAGGCGCTACCCCGATCACGCGGTCATCGCCTCGCTGATGGTGGAGACCGAGCAGGAGTGGGAGGACATCATCAAGCGCTCCATCGACGCGGGCGCCGATGGCCTCGAGCTCAACTTCGGCTGCCCCCACGGCATGTGCGAGCGCGGGATGGGCTCGGCGGTCGGCCAGGAGCCGGCGGTCAACGAGCGCATCACCAGCTGGGTGGCCGGGTATTCGACGGTGCCGGTGCTGGTGAAGCTGACGCCGAACGTCGGCGACATCGTCCCCCACGGCCTCGCCGCCCAGCGGGGCGGCGCCGACGGCGTCTCGCTCATCAACACCATCAAGAGCATCATCGGCGTCGACATCGATCGCCTCACGCCCAAGCCTCGGGTCGGCGACGCGTCGACCAACGGCGGCTACTGCGGCGCGGCGGTCAAGCCCATCGCCTTGCACATGGTGGCGGCCCTGGCGCGCGACTACCACTTCACGATCCCCATCAGCGGCATCGGCGGCGTCGGCACCTGGCGCGACGCGGTGGAGTTCATGGCGCTGGGCGCGTCGAGCGTGCAGGTCTGCACCGAGGTGATGCTGCGCGGCTATCGCATCGTCGAGGACATGATCGAGGGCCTCGACGACTACATGAAGGACAAGGGGTTCGACACCCTCGAGCCGCTGATCGGCGCCGCCATCCCGCGCTACCGTGAGTGGGGCGACCTGAACATCAACTTCGAGACCGTGGCCAGGATCGATGGCGACAGGTGCATCGGCTGCCACGTGTGCCGGGTCGCCTGCCACGACGGCGCCCACCAGTGCATCCACCCGAACCCCGACGCGAGCTCCTTCGTGCCCGTCGTCGACGAGGGCGAGTGCGTCGGCTGCAACCTCTGCCAGATCGTCTGCCCGGTCCCGGGCTGCATCGAGATGGTCGAGGTCGACAGCGGCTTCCCGCCGGTGAGCTGGAACGAGCACCTGCACCTGGGCAAGGCGATCCGCCCCAAAAAGGGCGCGCACTGAGCCGAGCGCCGGCGGCGAGCCCGCGACCCGGCGCGGGCCAAACCCAAGGCGGTCGCGCCCTCGGCGCCGCCTCGCGCCCTGCGGAATCTGCGCGACATGGCGACCGCGCTTCGGTATAAGCCCCACCGCTTCGATCAGGGCCGGCGCGTCCTGCCTCGAAGCTCCGAGCGCCGGCCGAGGGGAGCGGCGCGCTCGCCATCGGCGGCTGGTCGCCGGATTCGCCTGGGAGTCGACGCGTCGCCTCCACGGCCCCGCCATGGACGGACCTACGTGCTGATCGCAGCGCGCGACGATCGAGGGGAAGGTTGCATGATGAAGAGGGTGATCACCGCAGGGCTGCTGGCTTGCGCGCTCGTGGGCTTCGGCTGCGACAGCGAGTCCGCAGGCGACAGCACCACGGACACGACGGTGGTTGAGGACGCCAGCGTCGCGGACGACACCTCCGTCGCGGACGACACCTCCGTCGCGGACGACACCTCCGTCGCGGACGACACCTCCGTCGCGGACACCTCCGAGGCCCGCGTCTGCGAGCCCGCCGACCCTGCCGACACCTTGCGCTGCGAGGACGAGCTGATCCTCGTGGTCGGCCTGGTCGCGGACAAGGTCGCCGCCGGCGGCGTCACCAACACCACCGACGGTGACGACATCGTCTCCGTCGTGGACGCCCGCGCGGGCGGCCCCATGAGCGCTGCGAACAACCCCTGGGCCTACTTCAGGTTCGGCGAGGCTGGCCTCGATCAGGTCATGATCGACGACATGGAGGCCCTCGACTCCGACGGGTGGGATCTGGCCTTCAGGCGCTTCGGGATCCGCCTCAACAGCGGCGTGTCGGGCCCGGGCTGCGTCACCGGGCAGCCGATCTACGGCCTCCGCTACGATGAGGTCGACACCATCCCGAGCGCCGAGGGCTTTCGCGAAGAGGCCTTCTTCGACGACAGCTGCGAGCTGATTTCGGAGGCCTCGGGCCTTGGCAGCCCCGCGTTCCTGACCTCGGGCTGGTGGACGTACCGGGGTTGCGTCGGCATCACCGGCGCCGTCTACCTCATCGATCGCGCCGGCGACTACTTCAAGCTGACCGTCGAGGGTTACTACGCCAGCGGCCAGCAAGCTTGCGACGAAAACGGCACCAGGGGGACCGGCAGCGCGATGGTCACCGTGCGGTGGCGGCCGCTGTGATGCCTCGGGCGCGCCGCGCGCTGCTCGTCGCGCCGCTGCTCGCCGTGGCGGCGCTGGCCTGGGCCCCCGCGCCGGCGCGGGCCCGACCCACGGACGGCGGGCTCTTCGCTTACCAGCCCGATGACGAGCTGACGTTCTACGACAGCGAGGACGGGCGGGTCCGGGTCCACTACAGCGAGGCCGGCCCCAGCGTCGCGCTGCTGACCGACGATGACGACGACGGCGTGCCCGACTTCGTCGCCGCGGTCGCCGACGCTTGGGCCCGCGCCTACGATCACTACACCAAAGAGCTGGGCCTGCGCCCCCCGCTCAGCGAGCAGGAGGCGGGCCTCGGCCCTGTCGGCGGCAGCTACGCCTTCGACATCTACCTGGTCGACTTCGGCGGCTCGTCCGACGGCCACTTCGACGTCGACGGCTGCGTGGGCTCGCCGCCGCGCTGCGCCGGCGCCCTTGTCCTAGAGAACGACTTCGTCGGCTACCCCTACCCGAGCCCCTCCTACGCCGCCGAGCTCCTGGTCTCTCACGAGCTCTTCCACGGCGTTCAGGCCGCCTACCGTCACGATCTTCCGGTCTGGGCCTCCGAGGGCATGGCTGTGTGGGGCTCTGCCCAGATCGGCGACCCTGGGTTCAACGATCTCCTCGGCTTCGCCGGCGCCTACCTCGACAGCACCTGGCGCCCGCTCTACAAGCCGCCGACGGGCCCGGTGCCGGCCTTCGCCTATGGGACGGCCATCTGGTTCGACTTCCTGGCCACGCGGCACGACGAGGCCATCGTCACCGAGCTCCTCGAGGCCCGGCTGGTCGAGGATGACGTCGTCACGGCCATGGCCTCTGTCCTCGAGGCGCGCGGCGACGCTCTGGCCGAGGTCTGGGTCGACTTCTGCTCCTGGAACCTCGCGACGGGGCCCCTCGCGGGCAACCTCGATGGCTACGCCTACGCGGCCTCTCTCGACGGGATCATGCCCGAGTCGACCACGCCCACCGTCGACGTCGAAGAGCGCTTCTACCCGCTCAGCGCGCGCTTCTACGGCCTCAACCACGGGGGCGGCCCCCTGTCCTTCGCCGTCGACGCCGAGGCGCCCGAGCTGACCTTCAGCCTGCACCCGACCAACGCCTCATGGGATCCCGCCGAGGCCATCGCGAGTTGGACGGGCGACGAGGCGGCGGCGCGCGCGCTCCTCGAGGGACAGGACCTCGAGCGGGGTGGCTACTGGCTGATCGTCGCCAACACCGCCACCAGCGGCAGCTCTGCCCACGTGCGCGTGTGCGTGGGTGACCCCGCGCTGGCCGAGGCCTGCGTCCCCGAGGACGTCGAGCCCGGCCCCGAGGCGGCGGCGGAGGAGCCGGCCGTCGCGGACGCCCCCGACGTCGTCGAGGTGGACCCCGAGGACGACGCGGGCGGCGCTGACGCCAGCGCCGTGGACGTCGGAGAGGCCGAGCCCACCCTGGGCGGCGGCGGCGGCTGCGCGGGCGGGGCCTCGCCCGGCGCGCCGGTGGCGTGGCTCTTGCTGGCCGGGCTCTTGCTGGCCGGGCGTCGGCGGCGGGCCCTCGCGGCCCTCGCGGCGCTGGCCGGGCTCGCGGGCGGCTGTGCTCAGGGTCCGGAGGCTGGGGCCGCGCGCGACCTGGTCATCGAGCGCTTGGCGGTGTCGGGCGGCTACGAGGACCGCGAGACGACGGCGGTGGTGGGCTTCAAGGTCATCGGTGAGGGCGTTGGCGGCACCTGCTCAGGTTCGCTCATCGCGCCCAACCTGGTCCTGACCGCCCGGCATTGCGTGGCCCCGACCCTCGGCGAGGCCGTCGGCGGCGGGGTTGTCTGCACCCAGACCTACTTCGGCGCGCCCTACGACCCGTCGACGCTCCTGGTGTCGACGCGGACGCTGCTGCTCAACGACCCGTGGACCTACACGGTGGCCTCGGAGGTCTGGGTCCCTGAGGGCGCGGGCTTTTGCGGGCTGGACATGGCGCTGGTGGTCCTGAGCGAGCCCATCTCGGCCACCGAGGCCACGCCGCTGATCCCGCGGGTCGACAGGCTCATGGCGCCGACGCTGGGCGGCAGCGGCGAGACCTACGACGTGGTCGGCTACGGCAGCACCGACGACGACGGCAGCATCGCCGCCCCCGTGCGCCGCCGCCGCGACGGCCTGCACGTCGTCTGCGCCGCCGGCCAGTGCCCCGGCTACGCCGTGACCGCCGAGGAGTGGACCGGCAACGAGGGGATCTGCAAGGGCGACTCGGGCGGTCCGGCCCTCGACCTCGACGGGCGGGTCATCGGCGTCGCCTCGCGCGGCAGCGCCGGCTGCACGAGCCCCGTCTACGGCTCCGTCGGCGCCTGGGGCGATTGGATCCGCGACGGCGCCCGGCGCGCGGCCGAGATCGGCGGCTACGCGTCCCCTGCCTGGGCCCTCGGGCACCCCACCCACCCCGACTACAACTACCCGGTGGGGCAGCCCTGCGACGACGGCGGCGCCTGCCCGTCGGGGCTGTGCGAGCGCGGCGTCTGCACCCGCCTATGCAGCGATGAGGCGGTCTGTCCCGGGGGCTTCGAGTGCGGCGATGGCCTGTGCCTGCCGCCGCGCGTCGGCTTCGGCGAGGCCTGCGTCGACGACGCGGACTGCCGGTCGGGGGCCTGCCGCGACGACGCCTGCACCCAGGCCTGTGACGAGGCCGAGCCGATCTGCCCCGACGGCTACATCTGCGGCTCAGAGCGGGCCCTGTGCGAGGTCGCGCCCGCGCCCCAGGCGATGGTGGAGGACGGCGCCTGCGCGGGCGGCGGGGCGGGCGCGCCCCAGGCGCTCCTGCTGCTGGGCTTGCTGGGGGTGGCGTGGCGGCGCCCGAGGTGGAGACGCACCTGGTAGAGGTGGTGGACCCGGGGGGGCGGTGGCGCCGCGTCGCCGCGCTGCGTCCTCGGCTCGCGCCGGGCCCGCTGGTGCTCGTGCCGGGGCGGCGTCGCCACCGAGGCTTCGCCCGGCGGGGACTTGCTCAATCGCGACGCATGGCTAACGTGAAGGAGCAGGGAACAGGAAGCGAGGGACGGGCATGGGCTTTTGGGGCCGCGGACACGATCACATCGGAAACTTCAACTTCCGCGTCGAGATCGAGGGCCTGGTCGTCGGCGCCTTCACGGCGGTCGAGGGCATGGGCTCGGAGACCGAGATCATCGAGTACGGCGGCACCATGGACCAGATCCGGCGCAAGCGCCCCGGCCGCCACAAGTTCACGGACATCACCCTCAAGCGGGGCTGGCTGCACGACAACCAGCTGTGGGACTGGCGGATGAACGTCACCCGCGGCCTGGTCGAGCGCAAGTCCGGCTCGATCATCATCCTCGACGACACCATGGCCGAGGTCGCCCGCTTCAACTTCTACGACGCCTGGCCCTGTAAGGCCGGCGGCTTCAAGCAGGACGGCAAGGGCAACGCCACCAACGTCGAGGAGTACACCCTGACCGTCGAGCGGCTCGAGCGCGCGTAGGGCTCGTTCGACGCGGCGCCGGACCAGCGCCGCGGTCGATCGCCTGGCGCTTCAAACACCTGGACCTCGACGACCCCGAGCAGGGGTGCAGGCGCCTTGGCTCAGCCGGCGACGCGCGCCAGCCGCGCCTCAGCGGCCTTCTTGAGGCGCTTGAGGTTCCAGCGCCGGTCGCGAGCCTTGATCAAGAGGCTGTGAGCCGTCGGCGTTGGCAGGTCGACCACCGTGCGCAGGCTCGCCAGGCCCAGGCGCCGCACCGCGGCCGGGTCGTCGAGGACGACCGCCAGCGCCCACAGGCGCGCCGCGCGGTTGAGCACCTGGGGCGACGGCGCGCGGTGGCGCCCGCAGATCCCCGCGAACCGCGTCGGCTCCGTCACGCTGCCGATGCGCGAGGCGTCCCCATCGTACACCTTGTCCACGACCAGCCTGCCGATATCGAGCGCGAGCGTCAGCGCTTCAACGGTCCGGGCGTGGGCGGCCATGGTCTGTTCACCTCCGTCGGCGAGACCGGGAGAGACTTGGCAGTCAGTGAACCATCGTGCGGCGGCGGTGTAAAGCGAAGCGGCGGTCGGCAAACCCTGGGCCGGCTCCGCGCCCAGGGTGCCCAGGGTTGACGGTGGTTGGAAAACCGGCTACCTCGGGCCACTCGACACATAAAGGCTTTCGCGGAGGAGAGCATGGCACTGTCCAGGGACGCATTCGTCGAGGCGCTTCAATACCGCTACGACTACTACTCGGCGCGCGCTGTCGCGAGCGAGGTGCTCGAGACCGTCGGCGCCAGCGACAAAGCCGAGCTGTCCAAGGACGACGTCGCGGCCGCCTGCGACGAGCTGGCCCACGACAGCCGCAACGGCTTCGTCGTCGACCACATCCGCAGCCTCGCGGGCCTTGTGGCCCCCAAGGCCGACGCGCCCGGCGAGGACGCCGCGGCCAAGAAGAAGGCCGCCGCCGAGGCCAAGAAGAAGGCCGCCGCCGAAGCCAAGAAGGCCGCCGCCGAGGCCGACAAGAAGGCCGCCGCCGAGGCCAAGAAGAAGGCCGCCGCCGAGGCCAAGAAGGCCGCCGCCGAGGCCAAGAAGAAGGCCGCCGCCGAGGCCGACAAGAAGGCCGCCGCCGGGGCCGACAAGGCGCCGACTCACGTCGATCAGGTCTTCGCGGTCAAGGGTGCGCCCGAGGGGCAGCTCGTGGTGGTGGGCAACCTGGCCGAGCTCGGCGACTGGAAGCCCGGAGGCGGCCTGAAGCTGTCGCTTGAGGGCGACACCTGGCAGGGCGGCCTGAAGGTCGCCGTCGGCGCCGAGCTCGAGTTCAAGTACGTCATCATCAACGGCGACGCGCAGACCTGGGAGGGCGGTGACAACCACAAGCTGGTCGCCGATCCGAAGGCCCCGCGCTTCGAGCGCGTCTGGCAGGCATGAGGACCCGCACCAAGGTGCAGGGGCCCACCTGACCGTCGGGTCCACCGCCCCGGGTGGCGCCGCCGCCGCGCCCAGCGGGGCCGGTCGCCGTTGTAGTCTGCGATCTCCACCCCTATCCTGGTCCGCCCGCGCGCCGTTCGCGCGTGGGCCATCTCCTGTGGCAAGAGAACTCGCCATGAACCGAAGGCTCTACTGCGCGCCGGCCACGCTGTGCCTGGTCCCGCTCCTCGGTGTCACTGACGCCCTACCCAGGCTTTTGACGGCCGCCTCGACGGCGGGCAGCCGGTGACCCGCGACGAGGGCGAGGTGACCCTCGGCGCGTCGCCGCTGGGGCCCCACAAGCTCGAGGGGCGGCGCTGCCAGCGCGCGGGAGACGCGCGGTGGTCGATGGTCGTGCTCGGCGCGGCGCGGGTCGCCAAGCGGCGGCGCGGGGGGCTGCGATGACGCGGGTTCGCGACAAGGTCTGCCTGGTGACGGGTGCGTCGAGCGGCATCGGAGCGGCGACGGCCAAGGCGCTGGCGGCGCGCGGGGGGCGGGTGGCCCTGGTCGCGCGGCGGCGCGAGCGGCTCGAGGCGGTCGCGGCGCAGATCGCCGGGGCCGGCGGCGAGGCGGCCGTCTTCGAGGCGGACGTGACCGACGAGGCGCGGGTGTCTCAGCTGGCCGAGGAGGTCCGCGCCGGGCTGGGCGATCCGCGGGTGCTGGTGAACAACGCCGGCGCGGGGGCGTGGAAGACCGTCGAGGAGACGGCGCCGTCCGAGGCGGTCGACATGATGGCGGCGCCGTACTTTGCGGCGTTTGCGGTGACCCGGGCGCTGCTGCCGGCGATGCGGGCGGCCGGCGAGGGGCACGTCGTGAACCTGACCTCGGTGGTGAGCCACTTTGCCATCCCGGGAGCGGCGGGCTATGCGGCGGCGCGCTGGGCGATGCGCGGGTTCTCGGAGGCGCTGGCGCAGGATCTGCACGGCAGCGGCGTGCAGGTGTCGCTGGCGACCTTTGCAAAGGTCGACAGCGCCTACTTCAGCAGCAACGACAACGCTGCGGCGCGGATGCCGGGGGCGCAGGCGCTGGTCCGGGTGCTGCAGCCCGAGCAGGCGGCGGCGGCCATCGTCCGAGGCGTCGAGCGAAACCAGCGTGACATCGTGGCGCCGGCGGAGCTGAGAGCGCTGATGATGGTCGGGCGCCTGCTCCCGGGACCGATGCGGTGGCTGCTGCGGGCGACGGGGCACCGGCAAGGGTAGTGTCGCCGCGGGGTCCACCTCGCCGTGGGGCCCCGGCGGCGGTCGCGTCACCGTCGCCACATCCAGCCGGTTGACGAGCCCGTCGCCCCGCACGGCGACGCTCGAACCGGGCCCCCGCGCGGCCGCGCCGAGGCCTGTTACTTGCATCATTCACCGGTGGCGCGGAGCGCCCCGGGATGCTATCGACGAGGGCGGTGACAGGCCGCTGTCGTGGCAATGCGAGAGAGGAGGGACAGCCCCATGCTTGTACGCAAATACATGACCCAGAACGTCGTCTACGCCAACCTGCTCGACGGGCTCCACCAGACGCTCGTCCGCATGCGCGAGCGGGACATCCGGCACATGCCGGTGCTCGGCAACGACGGCAAGCTTGTCGGGATCATCAGCGAGCGCGATCTGCGCCGCCCCGACTTCGTCGATCCCGACACCAACCACGCCCGCCCCTTCATCCTCGACAATCACACCACGGTCGAGGAGGCGATGACGGTCACCCCCTCCACCATCTCGCCCGACGATCAGATCGTCAGCGCCCTCGACCTGTTCATCACCAACCACTACGGCGCGCTCCCCGTCGTCGAGGGCGGCGAGGTCGTCGGGATCTTGTCGACCATTGACATGCTCCGCGCCTTTCGCGACTCCGGCGCCGCGTAGAGCGCGTCACCGGCACGCGGGTCTATAGCCCAGCTCGCAGCCGCGCTTGACGAGCCTGCGGCCTCGCCGCCTGTCCCTCGCGACCCCCTTGCCCTCGAGGTAGGCGGCGCCAAGGTGTGCGCACCCGGCGCCGTCGCCCCCCTCGCAGGCCACGTCGAAGAGCGCGACCGCCTCACCGTGGTCGCGCTTGATGGCCTCGCCCTTCTGGTGCATCAGCCCCACGAGGACGCAGCCCTTGTAGGCCCCGCCGCGGCACGCCCGCTTGAACAGCTTTGCCGCCGCCCGCGGATCTTTGTTCACCCCGCGCCCGACCCGAGCCAGCGCCCCCAGCTCCGCGCAGCCGTGCGGGCTGCCCATGTCGCAGGCCTGCCTCAGGTAGCGCGCCCCGCGCTTGGCGTCGCGGCCCCCGAAGACGCCCTCGGTGTACGCCGTGCCGACCGTCGTACAGCTCGCCGCCAGGCCCCGCTCGCACGCGTCGACGAACAGGTCGAAGGCCTTCCGGTTGTCTTGGCGGACGCCCTCGCCCTCGCCGTACAGCTCACCGAGCCGGAAGCACGACACGCCGTCGCCCGAGCGGCAGGCTCGGCGGTACAGCGGCGCCGCCTCCGCGTATTCCCCGTCCCGCGCCAGCCGCCAGGCCTTGTCGCCGCACATCTTCGCCGACAGCCGGCACGCCTTGTCGAGCAGCTTCAGCGCCCGCGCGCGGTCCTTGTCGACGCCGAAGCCGTCGTCGTAGAACCGTCCGAGCCCCCGGCAGGACTCGGCGCTGCCCGCCTTGCACCCCTCGCCCAGGATCCGCGCCGCCTCGGCCAGATCCCTCGTCACCACCGAGCCCTCGGCCAGCCCATAGGCCAGGTTCATGCACGACTCGCCGTCGCCGAGCTCGAGGCACCCCGTCCTCAAGAGCATCATGGCGCGCTCGGGGTCCTCCTCCACCCCAAACCCCTCCAGGTAGCTCCCGGCGAGCCGCGCGCAGCCGTAGCCCTGTCCCCCCTCGCAGGCCTGGCGAAATAGCGCGTTCGCCCGCGCGATGTCCGCGTCGACGCCGTCGCCCGTGACGTACCGCTCACCAAGCTCCGCGCACGCCCGCAGGTCCGCCTCCGTGTCGCAGCGCCGCTGCAGGTAGCGCGTCGGCGTCGCCGTGTCGCCCCAGTCCGGCGTCAGGTCCGACGCGCCGTCGTCGCCCCGAGTCTGGGCGCCGCTGCACCCCCACGCCCCGGCCCCGAGGAGCCCCGCCGCCGCCATCACCACCGTCACTCCGACGCGCATCGCCGCCTCCGCCTGCTGGGCGCCGCGCGCCGCGCACGGCGCCCCGACCACTGTACGGCCTCGCGCGCCGCGGAGCCAGGCCCCTGACTCGACGCATTCGACGCCCGCCAAGGCCGTCGCCGCGGCTCCAAGACGAGGTTGCCCATGCCGTAGACGATCAGCCCGTCGCCGCGCTCCTCGAAGGCCTGGAGGATGTGCGCGTGGTGGCCGAGCAGCAGGTCCGCGCCGGCGTCGATGATCGCCGCGCCCGCGGGCTGACGGTCGCGAGCCCGCAGCGCGCCACCGCGCAGGCGCCGAGGGCGAGCGCGATGGCGGCCCCCCACAGGGCCGGCGCCTTGTGCTTTGCCGTCGCCATCGGCGCCGACTATGGCGGCCGCGAGCGCGTGAGACGAAAGTTTTGCCTGGCGCCGGCGCTGGCCTATGGTGGCCTGCCTCACCCGCCCACCGCGCCAGGACGCCATGCCCGACACCGCCCGCTTCGGCACTCACGGCCGCGTGCTCCACGTGGACCTCACCAGCGGCGCCCACCACGTCGAGGCGGTCCCCGAGGCGGTCTACCGCGCCTTCCTCGCGGGCTACGGCCTCGGCGCCTGGCTCATGTGGCGTCACCAGCCGCCCGGCGTCGACCCCCTGGACCCGGCGAGCCGCTTCGCCATCGTCAGCGGGCTGTTGACCGGCACCAAGGCGCCGTTCTCCGGGCGCATCCAGATCGTCGGCAAGTCCCCGCTGACGCAGACCTGGGCGGACTCGAACTCCGGCGGCAGCGTGGCCGCCCACCTGCGGCGCGCCGGCTACGACGCCCTGATGGTCACCGGCCGCGCCCCGGAGCCCTCGGTGTTGGTCGTGCGCGGCGACGAGGTCCTCATCGAGCCCGCGGGCGACCTGTGGGGCCAGGAGATCCCCGAGGCCTTCGACACCCTCAAGGCCCGCTACGGCGGCAAGCGCGACGTCGGCGTCTCCGCCATCGGCCCGGCCGGCGAGCGGCGCGCCCGCATCGCCAGCGTCATGAACGACCGCTACCACGCCTTCGGCCGCCAGGGCTTCGGCGCCGTCTACGGGTCCAAGCACCTCAAGGCGGTGGTCGTCGGCGGCGCGGGCGCCGTCCCCATCGCCGACCCCAAGCGCTTCGCCCAGCTGTCCAAGCAGATCCAGGCTGACTACAGAAAGAGCCTGGGCCTCATCGCCCGCTTCTACGTCTGGCTCGGCAAGCCCAAGCGCTGGCTCGGCTGGCTCTACCGGGCCTTCCCCAAGCTCGGCATGAAGCTCAGGGCGCCGACGGCGGCCATGCGGCAGCTGTGGAGCCGCCGCGGCACCACCGGCGCCGTCGCGCTGTCGATCGAGAACGGCGACGCCCCGGTGATGAACTGGAAGGGCACCGGCGCCAAGGACTTCCCCCTGTCCAAGCGCGGCTACAAGCTCGACGGCAAAGAGGTCGACAAGCTCGTCGTCAACAAGCTCAGCTGCGGCGACTGCCCGATGCCCTGCAAGGGGATCGTCCGCGTCAAGTCCCGCGGTCTCAACGACGTCCGCCGCCCCGACTACGAGACGATCTGCGGCTTCGGCGCCAACCTCCTCAACGACGACCTCGGCCTCGTCACCGCCTGCCATGACGCCTGCAACCGCCTGGGCATCGACGCCGTCAGCGCCTCGGCCACCCTCGGCTGGGTCTGCGAGGCCGTCGAGCAGGGGCTGCTGACGGCCGACGACCTCGACGGGGTCGACCTGCGCTGGGGCGACGGCGAGGCCGCCCTGGCCCTGACCGAGAAGATGGGCCGCCGCGAAGGGTGCGGCGCCTGGCTCTGTGACGGCGTCGCCCGCGCCGCCGCCTACATCGGCCGTGGCACCGAGCGCTTCGCGGTTCACGTCCACGGCCAAGAGCCCGCCTACCACGACCCGCGCTTCACCTCGCTGATGGGCGTGACCTACATCGCCGACCCGACGCCCGGGCGGCACACCGCCGGCTCCGGCAGCTGGAACGAGACCTTTGGCGTGGGCTTCTCCCTGCCCAAGGCGCGTGACAAGGCGGCCGTGAACGTCAAGTGGAAGGGCCACGCCGGCAAGGGCGAGGCCCAGGCCAACCACTCCAACAGCCACCAGGTTCTCAACGGCCTCGGCCTGTGCATGTTCACGACGCTCACCGGGACTTTGCCCTGGGTCGACCTCGTCAACGCCCTGACGGGCTGGGGCCTCACCGAGGCCGAGCTCCTCGAGTCGGGCGAGCGCATCCAGAACCTGCGGGCGGCCTTCAACGTCCGCGAGGGCCTGACCCCCGCCGACTTCCAGCCCCACCCGCGGCTGATGGGTCAGGGCGATGGGCTGCTGCAGGCGGGTCCGCTAAAGGGGGTGCGGGTGCCGCTGCTGGAGATGCGCGCCGACTATCACCGGGCCATGGGGTGGGACGGCGTCAGCGGACGGCTCAGCCGCGCGCGCGCCGAGCAGCTCGGCGTCGCCGGCCTGTTGGACGGCTGGCTGGCGGAGGGCTGAGGCGCCGTGGGCCTGTTCGGCCGCAGGGGCCCCGCCAAGGTCCGGGTGCGCCTGCTCCTCAAGGGGCGGGTGGGCGACGGCTGGGTCGACGTCGAGCGGACCTTGAGGGTGCCCGCGGGCACGACGCTCGGCGGCCTCGTGGCCCTGGCCGACAGGCGCGGCATCCCGCTGAGCCGGGCGCTGGCCGACAGCCCCCACCTGGCCCACACCCTGATGTGGAACGGCGATCGCTGCCCGGTCACCGAGCACGGCGGGCGCCCCCTCGAGGACGGCGATGAGATCTACCTGCTGGCGCCCATCGCGGGCGGCTGACCAGACCCGCAGGCGCCGCCGTTCGCGGTCGCCCGGGGCCCGTGTCACCAGCGTCGAGCCGACGCCGGCACGGCTCGCCCGAGACGAGGAGGTCACCGGGCCTGGCCGCGCGAGGTGGGCGGCCGCGGGCGCGGCTGAGATTCATCACGACGATCGCGATCGTGCGCTGGCGTGCGAAAGCGGGCATGGTGCGCTCCATGAAGACTGCAACGACCATCGAGCTCGTCGGCCATACGCCGCTGGTGGACCTGTCCGGGCTCGTCGGCAAGCCCGGCGTCTCGATCTTCGGCAAGGCCGAGGGCAACAACCCCGGCGGTAGCGTCAAGGACCGGCCGGCGCTCAACATGGTCCTCGGCGCCGAGGCGCGGGGCGAGTTGAGGCCCGGGGTCAAGATCATCGAGGCGACCAGCGGCAACACCGGCATCGCCCTCGCAATGATCTCGGCGATGAAGGGCTATGACATCGAGCTGGTCATGCCCGAGAGCGCCACCCGAGAGCGGGTCCTGGCCATGCGCGCCTATGGCGCCACGGTCACCCTGACGCCGGCCGCCCAGCGGATGGAGGGCGCCACCGACTACGCCCGCGCCAAGGTGGCCGCGGGCGGCTACCTGATGCTCGACCAGTTCTCGAACCCCGACAATTGGCGCGCCCACGAGCGCTCCACGGGCCCCGAGATCTGGGCCCAGACCGACGGCCGCATCACCCACCTGGTCTCGGCGATGGGCACCACCGGCACCATCATGGGCTGCTCGCGCTACCTCAAGTCCCGCAACGCCGCCGTGCAGGTCGTCGGCGCGCAGCCCGAGGGCGACTCGCGCATCCCTGGGATCCGGCGCTGGCCCGTCGCCTACCGCCCCAAGATCTTCGACCCCGCGTGGGTGGACCGCACCGTCGACGTCAGCGAGGCCGCCGCCCGGGCGATGACGCGGCGGCTGGCCCAGGAGCACGGCGTCAGCTGCGGGATGAGCGCCGGCGGCGCGGCCCACGTCGCGATCTCGGTGGCCGCCGAGGTCGACGATGGCGTCATCGTCTTCATCCTCTGCGACCGCGGCGACCGCTACCTCTCGACGGACCTGTTCGCGTAGCGCCGCCCTTGGGCCAGCGGGTCGGCGCCCTCGAGGTCACCGTGGACGCCGCGCGCGCCGACCCAACCTCAGCGGGATTCACCGAGATCCACCTGCACTTCGATGCCGCCGGCGACGCGCCCCTCAACCCGCAAGGCCGCGGGGCACAACCCGGACGGCAGCGGCAAGGATGCCGGGCGCCCCGAGCGCAGACCGCGACCGCCAGACCGGCCCATCTCTTGCTGCTGACGCCGCCGGCTGCTCTGATCGGCCGGTGGCCTGGATCCCTATGCTCAAAGTCAAGGAGGACACATGGCTAGGAAGATCGCTGCTGAGCTGCTCGGAACCTTCTGGTTGGTCTTGGGCGGCTGTGGAGCCGCCGTGCTGGCGGCCGCCTGGATGCCGAACGGGCACCTGGGCATCGGGTTCGTCGGTGTCGCCCTCGCGTTCGGCCTCACCGTGATGACCATGGCCTACGCCATCGGCCACATCTCCGGCTGTCACCTCAACCCGGCGGTGACCATCGGGCTGGTGGTGGGCAGGCGCGCCCCGGCCAGTATCCTGGCGCCCTACATCATCGCCCAGGTGATCGGCGCCGTCGCCGCCGCCGGCGTCCTCTTCGTGATCGCCTCGGGCCAGGATGGCTTCACGGTAGGGGGCTTCGCGTCCAACGGCTACGGTGACCTGTCCCCCGGGAAGTACAACCTGGTGGCGTGCCTCATCACCGAGGTGGTGATGACCTTCATGTTCCTGATGATCATCCTCGGTGCGACCGACAAGCGCGCCCCGGCGGGCTTCGCGCCCATCGCGATCGGCCTGGGGCTCACCTTGATCCACCTGATCAGCATCCCGGTGACCAACACCTCGGTGAACCCGGCGCGCTCGCTCGGCCCCGCCCTCTTCGCGGACGGCGCCTTCCTCGGCCAGGTGTGGCTGTTCTGGGTCGCCCCGATCGTGGGCGCCGTGCTCGCCGGGATCATCTACCCGGCCATCGCCGGCGAGGACGGCTGAGGGCTCGCCGAGTCGACCCCGGCCGGCGCTCCGCGACAGCCCCAGGACCCAGGCGCCTATGGGACCGCGAGCGCCGGCCGGGCAGGCTCGACCGGTCGCGCCGTGGTCGCCGACCGCCCCGCGGATACGGCGTTGACTGAGCCTCAGCGCGAGGCGGCCAGCTCGTCCATGGCGTCGATGTCGGCGGTGCGGCCCTTGCGCTCGCCGAAGAGCTTTTCGCTGATGGCGTCGAGGAGCTGGTAGGCGACCGGCACCACGACCAGCGTCAGGAGCGTCGAGGTGATGAGCCCGCCGATGACCGCCACGGCCATCGGGGCGCGCTGCTCGCCGCCCTCGGACAGCGCCAGGGCCACCGGCAGCATGCCGAAGACCATCGCGCCCGTGGTCATCAGGATGGGGCGCAGGCGCACGGCGCCCGCCTCGATGAGGGCCTCGAAGCGCTCCATCCCCTCGTCGCGCAGGGTGTTGGTGTAGTCGACCATGAGGATGGCGTTCTTGGTCACCAACCCCATCAGCATGATGAAGCCGATCATGCTGAAGATGTTGAGGCTCATGCCGGTCAGGTAGAGCCCGCCGATGGCGCCGATGAGGGACAGGGGCAAGGACGCCATGATGCTCAGGGGGTGGATGAAGCTCTCGAACTGCGCGGCGAGGATGAGGAAGATGAGGATGACGGCCAGCACTAGGGCCTTGCCCATGTTGACCGCCGACTCCTGCATGACGTCGCCCATGCCGGCCCAGTCGGTGACGATGTGCCCGGGCAGCGCCTTGGCGAACCCCTCGACCTCCTGGACCGCCGCGCCCAGGGCCTTGCCCTCGAGGTTGGCGTAGATGGTGACCTGGCGCTGGCGCGCCTGGCGGTCGATGGCCGCCGGGCCCTCGCCCCGGCGCGCGATGACCGAGTTTTCCATCGGCGTCGTCATCCCGCTGCCGGTGCGCACGTTGAGGGTCGTGAGCACGTCGGGGTCCTTGCGATACTCCTCGGCGAGGCGCACGCGAACGTCGTGGCGGTCCCCGTCGACGGTGATCTCCGTCGCCTTCTGGCCGGCGTAGAACAACCGGATCGTCTGGGCGAGGACGGCCACGGGGACGCCGAGATCCGCGGCCCGATCGCGGTCGATCTCCACGCCGAGCTCGGGCTTGCCTCCACGGAAGGTCGTGTCGATGTCCACGTATCCGCCGGACGCCTTCATCTTGTCGATGAGCGTCGCCGCGTGGGCGTTCAGCTCGTCATAGGAGCCGCCGCGTAGGTTGAACTGCAGCTGCGCCGAGCGCATCCCGGAGCTGTTTCCGCCGACGACGTTCAGCTGCCCGACGGCGATGAGGGCGTCGGGCTCACCCTGGAGCACCTCGCGGGCGTAGTTGATCGCGGCCTTCTGGTCGAAGGCGCGCTCACCGCGGGGCACGAGGCTGACGACGATCGCGGCCTTGTTGACCTCGTTGCGGGCACCGCCGCCCACGGTCACGAAGGTCTGGGTGACCCCGGGGATGGCCTGGAGCTTGTTCTCAATCCCCACGATCCGCTCGCTGGTCTCGCCGAAGGCCGTCCCCGGCGGGTACTCGACCGACACCTTGAACTGCCCGCGATCCTCGGGGGGCATGAACTCGAAGGGGACCTTCGCGACCAAGGCGAAGCTGCCGACGAGCGAGCCCGTGGCGATGGCGAGGGTGATGATCTTGTGGTTGAGGGACCAGCGGATGACGCCCCGGTAGGCGTCCTCGGTGCTCTGCAGGAACCACTCGATGGCGCGCCCGACGACCATCTTTTTCTTGCCGTCGTGGCCTTTGAGCAGCCGCGCGGAGTACGCGGGCGTCAAGGTGAAGGCGACCACGAAGGACACCGCCACTGCGAACGCCACCGTCAGGCCGAACTGCAGGAAGAACCGCCCGACGATGCCCTCCATGATGGCCACCGGGACGAAGACGGCGACGATGGAGGCGGTGGTCGCGGCCACCGCGAGCCCGATCTCGCTGGCGCCGTCGTAGGCCGCCCGGAAGGGCCTCTTCCCCATCTCCAGGTGGCGGTGGATGTTCTCGATCACGACGATCGCGTCGTCGATCAAGATGCCGATCGACAGCGACAGCGCGAGCATCGACATCATGTTGAAGGTGAAACCCATCAGGTGGATGAAGGCGAAGGTCGCCACCACCGAGGTCGGCAGGGCCAGCGCGCTGATGAAGGTCGCGCGCCAGTCGTGCAGGAAGAACATGATGATGACGATGGCCAGCAGCGCGCCGAAGGCCAGGTCGAATTGGACGTCGTGGATGGCGTGTTCGATGAAGGTCGACTCGTCGATCGCCACCGCGACCCCGATCCCCTCGGGCAGGGCCGACCGCAGCTGCCCTAGCGCCCGGCGCACCTCGCGGGCGACGGCCACCGTGTTGGCGCCGCCCTGCTTGGTGATGATGAGCGCCAAGGCCTGCTCACCGTTGAGGCTCGCGGTGGTGCGCAGCTCCTGCTCGCCGTCCTCGACGTCGGCCACGTCGCCGACGCGGATGGGGCGCCCGCCGGCCGAGGTGATGACGATGTCTTCGAGCCCCTCGCGGGAGTGGACCTGGCCGTGGGTCTTGACGACCAGCTCCTGGTCGCCGACGTCGATGCGGCCGCCCGGGATCTCGACGTTCTGCCCAGCCAGGGCCTGCACGACGTCCATGGGCGTCATGTGCAGCGCGTCGAGGCGCCACGGATCGAGCCAGACGTGGAACTGGCGGGATTGGGCCCCGACGAGCGCGATGGAGCCGACGCCGATGATCGACTGCAGGCGCGCCTTGACGACGTCCTCGGCGACCTTGGTCAGCTCGCGCCGCGGCAGATCCCCAGAGACGACGAGCTGCAAGATGGGCGTGGCGCCGACGTCGAACTTGGCCACCACCGGCGGCTCGAGGTCGGGCGGCAGCTGGGCGAGCACCGAGCTGACCTTGTCGCGCACGTCCTGGGCGGCCTTGTCGATCTCGCGCTCGAGCTCGAACTCCACGATGATGAAGCCGACGTTCTCCGAGCTCGTCGACCGCAGCACCTTGATGCCGTTGACCGTGTTGACCGCCTCCTCGAGGGGGTCGACGATCCGGGACTCGACGGTCTCCGGGTCGGCGCCCGGGTAGACCGCCGTGATGGTCAGCACCGGGAACTCGACCTCGGGGAAGAGGTCGACGCCGACCTCGGAGTAGGAGGTGACGCCGAAGACCACCAGCGCCCCGACCAGCACGGTCGCGAAGACCGGCCTTCGGACGGAGATCTCAGCGAGCTTCATCGGGCGCCCTCGGCGTCACGGCCCGCTGAGGCCGCCACACCCGCAGCGGCCAGGTCCACCTCGGCGAACATGCCCGGAAACAGCGCGCCGTCGGGGTTGGCGAGCTCCACGACCGCCGTCAGCGCGCGCGTCCGCGGGTCGATGGCCGGGACCACCCGGTCGATGGTGCCCTCGCGCTCGAGGCCGCTGTGAGGAAAGCGGATCTTGACCCTCTCACCGGCGCGGACGCGGAGCTGGTGCACCGCGGGGACGACAAGGCGCAAGTCGATGGGGTCGATCTCCTGCAGGGTCGCGATGGGCTGCGGGGGCATCGCCGCCGCGTAGTCACCCTCGGCGACGTGGCGCTTGACGATGACCGCGTCGTAGGGCGCCTTGATGACGCTGTCGGCCAGGGCCTTGTCGGCCATCTGCACGCCGACGCGGGCCTGTCCGACGCCGGCCCGGGCGACGCTGAGCTGCGACTCGGCCTGCTCCCTATTGGCCTTGGGCAGGGCCTTGTCGGCGACCAGGCGACGGGCGCGTTCGGCCTCGATTCGGATCGCTCTCACCTGGGCCTGAGCCGTGCGGAGCGCCGCCTTGGCCGACTTGAGGTGCAGCTCGAGATCCGAGGTGTCCAGGGTGACCAGCGGATCGCCGGCCTTGACGGCCTGACCGTCCACGACGTGAACCTCGGCTACCAGGCCCGTGACCTTCGAGCGCAGGGTGCTCATCCGGTGGGCCTCGGTGGTGCCGTGGACGGTGATCTTCGGCGCCTTCGGTGTCGTCGAGGCGGGGGGCTGGCTCGCCGTGGCCTCGCCGCCCTCAGCGCCGTCGACCGCGGGCGGCTCGTGGTCGGCCGCGGGCGGGGCGCCGGGGAGCGCGACGCCGCCCGCGCCCTTGTCGCAGGCGTAGAGGCCGCCGCCGAGGGCGACGGCGAGGGCGACGGCGAGGAAGTGGGGGGGCCGGTCGAAGCGGCTCATTGGGCTTGACCTCCAGTGAAGAGGGCGGCGGCGTCGAGGGGCCGCCCGGCGGCGACCAGATACTGGGCTCGGTTGAGCAGGGCCTGATAGTAAGCCGTGGTCTCGGAGGCGCGGGCGCTCGTCAGCGCCGTCTGAGCGCGGATGACGTCGGTGACCGTGGCGGCGCCGCGCTCGAAGCGGGCGGTCTCCAGGCGCAGGGACTCCTCGGCCTGAGCGATGGACCTGTCCGCGACCGCCAGGGCCTTGACGGCGGCCTCGTAGCCGAGGCGGCGCTGCTCGATCTCCAAGGCGACGCCTGCGCGAGCGGCCTCCTCCATGCGCGCGACCTGGGCGGCGCGGGCCTGCGCGGCGTCGACGCCGTCGCCCGTGGCCCCCCAATCCCAGGCGTCCCATTGGAGCATGAGGCCGACGAAGAAGGCGTCGGCGGCGTTGAAGCTGGAGCCCTCGGTGTGGCGGTAGTTGGCGATGGCGTTGACCGAGGGGATGTGTTTGTCGCGCTCGACGCTGGTGGCCAGGCGCGCCTGGGTCAGGGCCGCGCTCAGCAGGCGCGTGTCGGGCCGGCGCTCGAGGGCAAAGGCGACGTCGGCCTCGAGGGTCGTCGCGATGGCCGGCAGGGGCTTGACCCCGGGGTCGCTGGGCGCGACCGGCTCGCTGGGCGAGCCGCCCATCGACACGGCCAGGCCGGCGCAGGCCAGCTTGTAGCCCATCTCGAGTTGAAGGCGCTGCTGAACCAGCTGGGCCCGGGCGACGTCGAGGCCCAGGCGGTCGCTCCTGTGGGCGACGTCGTTGGCGATGAGCGTGTCCACGCGCGCGATCTGGGCGTCGAGTTGCTCGAGGCTCGCGTCGATGGTGTCGATCGTGGCGCTGAGCTGGAGCGCCTGGAGCCACGCCGTCGCGGCCTGGAGCGCCACGGCGTCGCCCTCGCGGGCGCGCTCGAGCTCCGCCTTGGTGACGCCGACGTCTAGGAGCTCGTGGACGTCCCCCATCGAGATGAGCGCCGTCAGAGGCTGGATGATGGAGACGCTGAGCTCGGCCGTGACCTGGTCGCGCACGACCGTCGGCCGCGACAGCCCCTTGAGGAGCTCGGAGATCACGAACTCGTAAGGGGTCCCCGGCGCGGGGAGCGCCGCCAGGTCGAAGCCCGAGCCCTCGCCCGCGAAGCTGACGGCGAGCTCGTCGTGCCAGACCATGACGTTGCCCTCGACCCGGAGCAGCGGCAGGTAGCGGGCGCGGCCCTGGCTGCGCTCGGCCTCGGCCGCGGCGACGGCGGCGTCGCCAGAGCGGAGGCGCGGGTTCTTGTCGGCCGCGGCCGACAGGGCGGCGTCCAGCCCGATGCGCGCGGGCGCGGGCCCGTCGGCCAGCGCCGGCGCGGCCGCGAGCAGGGCCGCCGTCAGGGCGGCGACTAGGCGAAGGGTCATGCGTCCTCCGAGGGCGGGCGGCGGGCGCCGCCGAGGAACAGGGCGACAAGGGGCTTGACCTTGTCGGCCAAGGGCTCTGGGGGTCGGGCGCGAAGAGCCACTGCTTGATGACGCCGTCGATGATCCCTTGGAGCACGACGGCCATGGTGGTCACGGGGATGTCCGCGCGGAGCTCGCCCGCGTCGACGCCCTCGCGCACCAGATCGGCAAAGACCGCGGCGAAGCGCGCCGGGCGCTGGGTCGCGCAGCCCTCGAGCTCCGCCGACAGCTCGCCGCGCCGGATCTCGTGGGCCGCGAGGGCGACGAAGCGGCTGCGCTGCGACTCGGCGTGCGCAAACAGGCGGCTGAAGAGCCAGCGCAGGCGGTCGTCGAAGCTGAGCTTGATCGGCGGCGGCTCCCTCACGACCGCTGAGAAGCCGTCGATGATGTCCTCGACGACCGCGGCGTAGAGTTCCTTCTTACCCTTGAAGTAGCGATAGAGCGCCGGGCCGGTGTAGCCGGCGGCCTTGGCGATCTCCTCCAGGGTGGCGCCGTGAAAGCCCTTGCGGGCGAATACCTCGGTGGCAGCCTCGAGGATCGCGTCGCGCGCGCTGGACCGGGCGCGTTCTCGCCACGTCGTGGAAATAGGAGCCTCAGCAGGGTTAGAGGGTCTTAACGCGAACGACGCTTAGCCACACGCGACGACGAGGTCAATGCAGACCTGATCGGTGAAGGGAGAAGCGGTTCTCTCCTCCCTTGGCGTGGTCGTCGTTGCCGAGGGTTTCGCGATCGCGCCATACGTCGCCTCGAGGT
>PDWJ01001735.1_pt1 | contig 34329 bp, 29 predicted proteins | sample 1430881 | NCBI WGS metagenome assembly PDWJ01 (sample SAMN01162460, study PRJNA174530) | Oral metagenome, whole genome shotgun sequencing project. | biome: Marine environment; feature: Marine mammal; material: Swab sample of the gingival sulcus; isolation source: swab sample of gingival sulcus...
AGGACGGCGCCGGTGATGTACCTGGCGTCGTCGCGGCAGAAGAAGGCCACGCCGGAGGCGATATCCTCGGGGGTGCCCATCTCGCCCATCGGCACGGTGTCGATGACGGCTTGCAGGATGTCTTCGGGCAACTTGGCGGTCATCTCCGTCTTGATGGCGCCCGGGATGATGCAGTTGACCGTGACGCCCTTGGTCGCGGTCTCCAGTGCGAGCGTCTTCGACATGCCGATCAGGCCGGCCTTGGCCGCGGCATAGTTGGACTGACCGATCCGGCCGGTCTCCGCAACGAAGGAGCTGATGTTGACGACTCGGCCGAATCCTGCCTCGAGGAAATGCGGCAGCGCGGCTTTGATCAAGAAGAACGGTCCGTAAAGGTTGGTCTTCATCACCTGATCGAAGTCCAAGAGCTGCATCTTCAGCGCCGTCCGGTCCCGGACGATGCCCGCATTGTTCACGAGGTAGTCGATGCGGCCGTAGTCCCGCACGATGTCGTCGATGATCTTCTGGCAATCAGCCGGGTTCGCGAAGTTTGCGTACCGGGAGTCGATCTCTACTCCGTCTTCTTCCTTGAGTTTCGCGACGAACGGTTCCACCACGGAGGGGGGATTGATGCAGCCTGTGACGACTTTGGCGCCGTCCAGAGCGAGTCTCCTCGTGATGCCGGAACCGATACCCTGCGTCCCGCCGGTGACCAGAGCTACTCGCGTTTCGTTCTCACTCATCGGTGTGTGCCTCTTCTCTTCATCTACGACGTGACGCCGCACGTTCGTGTGCTCTTGTAGTACGGTCCCACCCGGCTTTGTCGCCGAGCAGCCGTGTCTGCCTGTCGGTTGCTTCAGCCCAGGATGTACGTGCCGGGAGCCGCCTCCATCGGCTGATATCTCTTGTTGCCCAGTGTCTTCCGGGCCTTCTTCCGGGTACCCGATCGTTCATTGAGCCAAACTGCCCAATGCTCCCACCAGCTTCCCTGATTGTCCGTGGCGCCTTCCCGCCATTCCTGGGGCGTGGCCGGGGTCTCAGGGTTGGTGTAGTAGTGGGACCGCGTGTTGCTCGTGTCCGCGATGAGAGTCTGGACGTGACCACTGGCCGGCAGCACGAATTGGGCTTTCCCGCCGACCATTTGCGTGGTGCTGTAGCAACCGACCCAAGGGGTTATGTGGTCCGTGGACCCAGCTGCCACGTAACAATCAACCGTGACCTTGCTGATATCGAACGGAGTGCCCAGGACTTCCAGTTTTCCGGGTTCTGCCAGTTGGTTCTCAGCCACCACATCGAGCAGCTGGTGGTGCAGTTTGGCCGGCAGCCGAGTGGTGTCTGCGTTCCACGCAAGGATGTCGAACGACGGCGGGTCCTGCCCCATCAGGTAGTTGTTGACCCAATAGTTCCAGACCAACTCGTTGGGCCGCAGCCAGGCAAAGACCTGCGCCATGCGCCAGCCGTCCAAGTATCCGACAAGGCTGGACTGCAGCTTCGCCAGTTTCACCGTCCGGGGGCTGGCAAACATGAGGATTTCGGCATCCACCACGTTGTCCAGCAGCGTCACCAGCAAGGAGACCGAGTTGATTGCTTTGTCTTCCCGCTGAGCATCCAGCGACGCGAGCATCATCGCCTGCATGCCGCCCGCGCATCCGCCCATGATGTTCACGTCCGGGGAGCGGCTGATGTCCCGGGCCACGTCGATGGCTTCAAGGGCAGCTTCGGAGTAGGTGTCGAAACTCCAGTTTCGTTCCTTCGCGGTCGGATTGCGCCAGCTGATCCCGAACAGTTGAATGCCCTGGCTGACCAGGTACTCGTATCCGCTGCGGCCCGGTGCCAGGTCCAACGCGTAGTACTTGTTCACCTGTGGAGGCACAACGACCAGCGGCCGTGAGCCGACCGTCGCCGTCTGGGGGGTGTACTGGATCAGCTCGCAGACGTCGTTGCGGAACACGACGGCACCCGGGGTGACCGCCATGTTCACGCCGACCTTGTACGGCTTCCGGTTCACCTGGGACGGCATTCCGTGGTTGTGCCGTACATCGTGCACCAGATGCCCGAACCCCTTGGCGAGGCTGCGTCCCTTGGTCTCCCGGGCCCGTCGCAGTGCCGCCGGGTTGGTGAGGATGTTGTTGGTGGGCGCCACCGCCTCCCGCACCAGCCCGACCACGAACTCGACCCGCTCGGTGTCCAGCTCCGACAGTTCCAGGCCTTCGATCAGCTCGTCCAGTTCCTGTCCGACGTACAGGTAGAGCTGCATGAGGGCCTTGTACAGACGACGCTCCTGCCACGCCGGGTCGCGGAACCGCCGGTCGGACTTCTCCGGTGCTACCTCGGAACGACCGGTACCGATCCGGGCCAGCTGCGTGGCGGCTCGCGGCGCCGCCTCGATGAGAGCCAGCGGCTTGCGTATCGAGTACCTGCCGAGGGTCAGTAGCCCACCGGCTGCGTCTCGCGGCCCGTAGCCCACGAACGGGCTGGGGCCCACCCCGACCCCACCGGCGAGCTCTGCCGCCCGGTGGGCGAGGTCGTGAAGCATGAAGTGCGCTTCCGGCGAGCCGAATTCCGGTTCGTCGTGGGCGTGTGCCGACTCCGGCGCCGGTTCCTCTGTGGAAACCGACTCGTCCGGGGTAGCTGGAGCGTCCGCCTCGGGCTTCGCTTCCTTCGCCTCGGAACTCGCCATCAGTGCCTCCTCGGCGCACGCCTGTATATCGTCCGGGTCGCCTGCCTGGCGATCCGTAGCCCACGTGGGCTACGGGCCAGGACGCGCGTGGGGACGGACATCAGGACATCCGCTCCACCACGATGGCCATGCCTTGGCCACCGCCGACGCACATGGTCTCCAGACCCATGGTCTTGTCCTTCTGCTTCAGCCCGTTGAGCAGAGTGGTGAGAATCCGGATGCCGGTCATCCCGAAGGGGTGGCCGAGAGCGATGGCTCCGCCCAGGGGGTTGAGCTTCTCACTGAACGGGTCGACGCCGATGGCTCGCGCGGACGGGATCACTTGGGCTGCGAAAGCCTCGTTGAGCTCCATGATGTCGATGTCGTCGATAGTCATCCCGGCCCGCTTCAAGGCTTGGCGTGAGGACTCGATCGGCCCCAGGCCCATCAGCTCCGGGGCAACCGCGCTGACGCCGGTGGACAGGATCCGGGCGATCGGTGTCAGGCCGAGCTCCGCGGCCTTCGCGTCCGACATGATGACCGCCGCGGCGGCACCGTCGTTGAGCGGGCAGGAGTTACCGGCGGTGACGCGGCCGTCCTTACGACGGAACACCGGCCGCAGCTGTGCCAGGGCCTCCATGGTCGTGCCTGGCCGCGGCCCGTCGTCTTTGGTGTAGACGGTGCCGTCCGGCAACGTCACCGGGATGATTTCCGGGTCGATGAGTCCGGCGGCCTGCGCCGCAACGGCACGCTCTTGGCTGTTGACGGCGAACTGGTCCATCTCTTCCCGGGACACGTTCTCCTGGTCGGCGACCCGTTCCGCGGTCTCGCCCATCGGCAGGAATGCCTCGGGCAAGCCCTCGGCGTTGCCGCGCGCGAACCGCGGGTTGGCGGTCTCCGGCTGGTCTGCGTAGACGCCCAGCGGCGAGTGGGTCGTCGACTCTACGCCGGCGCAGATGAAGGCGTCGCCCTCGCCGGCTTTGATGGCGTGGAAAGCCATCCGCACAGCCTGCAGTGACGAGGAACAGTACCGGTTCACGGTGGTGCCCGGAGCGTTCGTCCCGGTCAGGAGACTCACGACCCGGCCGAGGTTGTGGCCTTGCTCGCCGCCGGGCAGGGCGCACCCCATGATCAGGTCGTCGGCCTGGGTCCGGTCGAACGAAGGAATCTTTTCGAGCACCTTGTCCACCACATCCGCGGCAAGGTTGTCTGGGCGCACGTCGACGAGCGACCCCTTGCCGGCCCGGCCGATGGCCGAACGTCCGATGGCGACAATAACTGCTTCTGGCATGTTTTCGCTCCCGCTCTTGGTTGGGTATCGCTACAGGTGTTGCTGACGGCTCAGGTCAGCGTGGATTCGCCCCGCTCTGAGGCTTGCCACTGCGCTCAACGTTCAATTCGCCGCCGGCGAGTTGGTCACGCAAGAACTTCTTGTCATGCTTGCCCACGCCGGTGCGTGGCACGTTCTCGACGAACGTCCAGAGGTCGGGCAGCCACCACTTCTCGACCTTGCCGGCGAGGAACTGCTTGAGCTCGTCACCGGTGACCTCTGCTCCTTCTTTCAGGACGACGCAGGCCAGTGGCCGCTCGCCCCACCGCTCGTCCGGGGCGGCGATGACCGCCACCTCTTTGACCTGCGGGTGTTTCGTCAGCAGGGACTCCAGCTCCAGACTGGAGATCCACTCGCCACCGGACTTGACCACGTCCTTGGCCCGGTCGGTGATGCGCAGGTATCCCCGCCGGTCCAGACAACCCACGTCGCCGGTCCGCAGCCAGCCGTCGTGGAACTTGTCCTCGGCCGGGTCTCTATAGTAGCTGGTGGTCACCCAGGGCCCGCGGACCTCGATCTCGCCGACCGATTCGCCGTCCCACGGCAGGACATTGTTGTCCGGGTCGACGATGCGGACCTCCACGCCGGCCAGCATCTGACCTGCGGTGGCCTCGTAGTCCAGCGCTTCATCGGGGCTGGCGTCCCGCGGCGGGAACGCAAGGGAGGCAATGGGATGTGTCTCGGTGAGACCCCATCCGGCTGCGAAGTTGATCCCGTACTTGTCCCGGTACTCCTCGATCAGGCTGCGGGGAGTGGCAGCGCCGCCGCACAGGATCATCCGCAGCGAGCTGAGGTCGATCGAGTCGTCCTCCAGGTGGATGACGTCCCACCACACCGTCGGCACCGCTCCGGCGACGGTGATCCGGAAGTCCGTGATGGTGCGGGCGATCCGCTCCGCATTTGCGTAGTGCGCGGGTAGGTAAAGGTCGGCACCGACCATCCAGCACAGATACGGCAGCCCCCAGGCATTGCCGTGGAACATCGGCACGTAGGGGAGGACCCGGTCGTTGTAATCCATCTTCAACGATTCCCCGGACGCCATGCCCAGGGTGAAGATGTAGGTCGAACGGTGGCTGTAGACGACGCCCTTCGGCTTGCCCGCGGTGCCGCTGGTGTAGCACATCGCGGCGGCGGAGTTCTCGTCGAGATCCGGCCATTCGTACTCCTGCGATTCCGCTGCGATGAACTCCTCGTACTCGACGATGGGAGCTTTCGCAGACAGGACGGAACGGTCGCCCTCGCCGAACACCACGATCAGTTCCAGGGTGGTGACCTCGGGAAGAGCCGGGGCGATGTGCTCGGCCAGGGCGGCGTCGAGCAGCAAGATCTTGTCCTCGGCGTGGTTCATGATGAAGGCGATGTCCGCCGGTGCCAGCCGGATGTTGACGGTATGTAGAACCGCGCCCGAGCACGGCACCGCCAGGTATGCCTCCTGATGCTCCTGGTTGTTCCAGGCGAACGTGGCAACCCGGTCTCCTGGTGTCACCCCGGCCTTCGCCAGGGCGTTGGCCAGCTGGCCGACGCGCTTGGCCAGGTCCGCGAAACTGATTCGCCGGTGACCGTCCGCGGTGGCGGTGACGATCTCACTGTCCGGGTAGTTGTCGCGGCCATGTTCGAAGATGTGCCGCAGCGACAGGGGATAGTCGGGCATCGTGCTGAGCATCAGCTATTCATCTCCTGAGGTACTGCCGCCGAGGAACTGATCAACTGCCGGCGACAAGGTTTTCCTTCCCTTGCCAGTGTGGTTCTCGCAGCTGGCGCTTGAGCAGCTTGCCGGCTGCAGACTTGGGCAGTGGCGCCAGGCTGATCTCGATGTGCTTGGGGACCTTGTAGCCGGCGATGGCCGACTTGCAGTGCACGATGAGTTCGTCCTCCGTTACCTCCTCGGTGAGATAGACCACCGCGTACACCGACTCGCCCCAGCGATCGTCCGGTACCCCGAAGACCGCCACTTCGTCCACGGACTCATGTGCCGACAGCACGGCCTCGACCTCGACGGAATAGACGTTCTCGCCGCCGGTGACGATCATGTCCTTGGCCCGGTCGACCAGGTATATGTAGGCATTCTCGTCCATGTAGCCGAGGTCGCCGGTGCGGTACCAGCCGTCACCGGGGAGGACCTTCTCGGTCTCCTCCGGCTTGTTCCAGTATGCCTTCATCACGCTCGGGCCGCGGATCCAGAGTTCGCCGACGGTGCCCCGCGGTGCCTCCTCGCCGGTGTCCTGGTCGAAGACGCGCACCTCCATCCCGACTGCGGGTTGGCCGCACGACTTCACCAGCGGCGTGTCGATGATCTTCTCCTCGTGGGTGAGGAAGATGGTCACCGGCGTGGTTTCGGTCGTGCCGTATACGTGCAGCAGTTCGGCGTCCGGGAATGCGCGCCGCGTTGCTTTCAGGGTCTCGACCGAGATCGGCGACGCCCCGTGGCTGAGGTACTTCATCGAGTCGACGTTGCGCGGCTCCTGGTTCTGTGCCTTGGCGGCCGAGGCCAGCATCGTCGGCACCATCAGGGTGTGGGTCACCTTGTGCTCCTGGATCAGCTCCAGGGCTGCGTTGGCTTCGAAGGCTGGGATCAGGACGTGGCCACCACCGGCGAACATGGTCGCCGTGATGGCCAGGGTGCCGCCGGTGTGGAACATCGGTGAGCACACCAGCCAACGGGAATCCTGCCGGAACGGCCAGGTGGCGGCGAAGTGCATGCCACTGGAGATGAGTCCGCGATGGGTGTGCATCGCTCCCTTGCCGACCCCTGTGGTGCCGGAGGTGTAGAACAACACGGCGAGATCGTCCTCGGCCGCGTGCCCCTGCAACGTCCTCTCGTCGCTGGAGGCGATGAACTGCTCGTACTCCTCGCCGATGTGGATGACGTGTTCGGCACTCTCGGGGACCGGGAAGTCGCCGTCCATGAAGACGACTCGCGGGGCGGCGTCGGCGAATAGGCCCAGCATCTCCGGGGCAGCCAAGCGTGCGTTGACAGGGACGAAGACGTACCCGCAACTGGGGACCGTCAGATACAGCTCGAGGTATCGGTCGGAGTTGGGGCCGACCATGCCCACCCGATCACCGTGGTTGAGGCCAAGAGCGTGGAGGGCTCCGGCGAGGCGACGACACCTGGCGGCTAACTGCTCATATGTACGTTGACGGTCACCGCAGATGACTGCCATTCCCTCGGGATTGGTGCGAAGCGCCCGATCAAGCGGAGCGGCGAAGGTATACAACAGTGAATCCCTCCGGGAGACAGCGATTGACGAGAGCAGAGACCACGAGCCCAGCGGCTCTGCTGGACCTGAGTAATCTCACGCTCCTGGGCCACGGCTGGCCCGGCCTTAAATTACTGATCGTTCGGTGAGAAAGTCAACGCGTTGCGCCCCTTGACTTACCGACCGCTCGGTCAGCTAGCCTGAGCGCTAGGTGCGATGTCGCGCCTCCGGCCCCTGACGGCAGGGCTTCTGGTCCGCCAGCGGTCTTCGGAATCCGACCTGAGGAAGTCCATTATGACCGATTTCTCCAAGCTCATGGCGGGTGTGTCCACCGCCGAGGTCCAGCACGAGCAGATCCACCTGCGTGGGCTCAACTTGCACGTGCAGATCCAGGGCGAAGGACCGCCGCTGCTCCTGTACTCGGGCATCTTTGGAGAAGTGGACCTGTGGACGACGCTGCTTCCGTATCTGAAGGGCTTCCGCACGATCGCCTTCGATCCGCCGGGGATCGGCAAGTCCCAGCTACCGCGTATTCCGCTGAACATGATCACCCTCGCCGAGCTGGGAACCACGGTTCTGGACTTACTCGATATCAAAAAGGCCCACGTCCTCGGTGCCTCGTTCGGCGGTGCAGTCGCGCAACAAATGGCGTTCACTCACCCCCGCCACGTGGACAAGCTCGTGCTGTGCTCCACATCCTTCGGTGGTTTGGCGATTCCGGGTAATTTGAAGGCTTTTTACCACTTCAGCAATCCGAACAGCTACAAAGCCGGAAAAGCGGAGAAGGTGGTCGGCGAGATGTTCGGCGGCCGGCTACGCGAGGAGCCTGAACTCGTCGACAAGCTCCACATGACCAAGCCGGCGAGCCTGAAGGCGTTCATCTTCCGCACCGCGCCCTTGATGGGGTGGACGGCACTGCCGTTCCTCCCGTTCATCCGTAAGCCCACACTCATTGTCGCTGGTGACGATGACCCGGTCACCCCGCTGATCAATCACCGGATCATGGCTAAACTGATCCCGAACTCCCAGCTGCATGTCGTCAAGGACGGTGGCCACATGGCGTTGCTGGACAGCCCCGAGCGGTGTGGTCCGGTGATTGCCCGCTTCCTGCGCGAAGGGCCTCAAGAGAAGCCGAAGGCTGACTCCGAGTCCTCGTCGTCCGAGTGACAGCGACGCGCCGCGTTAGTGATGACAATGATAGTGGAGGCAGGAATCAAGTGGTGACCGAGGAACCGTCCCAGGCAAACGGCTCAACCGCGGATGGGGGTACCCCCGGTATCTTCCCGGTGAGTTGGCCCACGGGCATGTCGGATCTGGAGCCGGCATGGAGGTCGGCGCACAAGTATCAGTGGGATCCGGCGCTGCTGACGTGGAGCGCTTTCCGGCCGGCTTCCTACAGCTGGGAGCAGCGCGAGGCTCTCGGCTACTGGTGGACCCTGATGAGCACGTACGTATCGGCGGCGCCACCGGTATACGCAGCGGGGCTGATGCGGGCATACGAGTCTCGGGAGCCGGATGTGCTCCGCCGTTGCGTGTACAGCTTGGTTCGCGACGGCGTCATCCACGACCTTGCCTGCCGCGGAGTGGTCTCTGGACTGCTGGAGACCTACGAACCGGCGGCCCGAATAGCCAAGACGTCGCTCGGCCAGCGGCTCTCGGACAACGTCGGTTCAATCTCCGCAATCGCCGGCGAAGCTTGGGCGCGGTCCCGGGAGTCACTGATGGATGTCCCGCTGCCGGTTTTGATGGCATCGTTCATCGTCGGGAAGACCGCAGCCGCGACCGTATCGCATCAGCTGGGCGCCGGCTCGGTCGATCCACTGTTCCAGGAGGTCTTCCGCAAGATCGGACGAGACAACGAGCGGCATGTTCAGATCGTGTTGGCCGTCCTGAACCGGGACTTCCCGTACTTGCCGGACGCGCATCGCGAACTCGTCACCCGGCAGTTGCGGGTGAGTTCGCTCTATGTGTCCGCACTGCTGCTGGAGCCTCAGCAACCGATGTGGAACGTGCCGGACGAATTCATCGTCAACCAGAAGGCCGCAGAAGATGCCTGTCGGACGGCAGGGTTCAACATCCCCGACGTGGCCGGTAAGAAGCGGTACTGGGGCCGTGCCTTGAGCAACCTGCAAGGTATCATGGAGCACTACGGCGTAGATTTTCCCGCAATGCCGGAGCTCGGCATCGAAGGTGTTGAGGTCACCGGCACCGAGGACGGCGACATCATCACGGCGTTCTGACCGCACGGAACTGCTGGACCTGCCGGCATCGGTTCCCCGCCGGCAGGTCAGTGCTGCGTGAGTGGCCGCAGCGCTCTGCCGTCCTAGTCGCCGGCGTCCGCAGCGGCCAGTAGCCGTCGCGCGTTCTCCACGTGCATGAGTTCGATCATCCGGCCGTTGACCGTGGTGACCCCGCCCTCACCGGCGTCCTGCCATGCCTGAATGATCTGCCGAGCCGCAGCCACCTCGGAGTCGTCCGGGGAGAACGCTTCGCGGCATATCGCCAGCTGCTTGGGATGGATCAGGGTCTTCCCGTCGAAACCGAACTGACGGGACTGTACGCATTCCGCTCGCAGTCCGTCCAGATCTTCGACGTCGTTGAAGACCGCGTCGATGATGCGCACCCCCGCCGCTCTGGCCGCGAGCACACACCAGCCCAGACCGGCGAGCAGCGGTGCCCGGCCTGGCACATGCTGGGCGCCGAGTTCGTGCACCAGGTCGTTGGCGCCCAGTATCAACGCCTGCAGTCCGGCTGCTGAGGCCGCGATCCGCGGAGAATTCACCACCGCGCCGGGCGTCTCGATCATCGCCCAGATGCGCAGTTGCTCCGGCGCGCTCAGCCGGTCCAGTCCGTCTTGTGCTGCCCACACGTCTTCTGGCTCGCCGACCTTGGGCAGCACCACGGCGTGCGCGGCGCTGTCGGCGACCGCCGCCAGATCATTCTGATGCCAGCCGGTGTGCGGGCCGTTGACCCGGATCGTGACGATGCCCCGCCCGCGCTCCCGTAACCGGCTCGCCGCCGCAACTGCCCGCTCTCTGGCCGCCGGTTTGTCCTCCGGGGCGACGGCGTCCTCCAAGTCGAGAATGACCGCGTCGTAGTCCAGCGTTTCCGCCTTGGCCAGCGCCCGCTCGTTGGCGGCGGGCATGTACAGGACCGTCCGCAGCGGACGGTCACCGGGGCGGGTGTCGGTCATGATCGGTGCCTCGTTTCTCCGGGCAGCTGGGCGGCAGGGTTCCGGCGGGGCTTCTCAGTCCGACCGGTCGTCCGAACCGCGACCCACCAGCTTCGGGTCGGGGTCGAAGACGACTTCGGCGTCCTTGCCGTCGTAATCGAACTGGTTGAGGAACAGCCGCATAGCGTTGATCCGGCCCCGTTTCTTGTCGTTGCTCTTGACTGTCCACCACGGCGCGAAATCGGTATCGGTGTGAGCGAACATCGCCTCCTTGGCCTCGGTGTAGGCCTCCCATTTGTCCAGGCTCTCCAAGTCCATCGGGGACAACTTCCACCGGCGCACGGGATCGATCTGGCGGATGGCGAACCTGGTGCGTTGTTCCTGCTGACTCACCGAGAACCACAACTTGGTCACCGTGATGCCAGCTTCGACCAGCATCTTCTCGAACGCCGGGGCCTGACCCATGAAAATGTCGTACTGCTCATCGGTGCAGAAACCCATCACTCGCTCGACACCGGCCCGGTTGTACCAGGACCGGTCGAACATCACGATCTCCCCGGCCGTGGGCAGATGATTGACGTAGCGCTGGAAGTACCATTGACCCTCCTCGGTGCGGGTCGGTTTCGTCAGCGCTACCACCCTGGCGGCGCGTGGATTCAGGTGCTCGATGAACCGCTTGATGGTGCCGCCCTTGCCGGCCGCGTCCCGGCCCTCGAAGACGATCACATGCTTGGCGCCGGTGTCTTGAGACCAGTACTGGAACTTCAACAGCTCGATTTGCAGCAGGTACTTCTCCACCTCGTAGCTGTTGCGGCTCATCAACCGCCGGTACGGGTAGTTCTCCGTCCACGTCTGCACGGCATCGCCCTCCGGGGTGATGAGGTCCGGATCGTCGCCGTGCTCATCGCGCACCGTGTAGCCCTCTGTTGTCAGCTTGTCGATGTAGTCGCGCAGGTTCATCTGTTGCATGTGGCTTACGTATCACATCCGGGCGGCGGGGAGAAGACACGTGAGAGTGAACGGTTCATCACAACGGGTTAGCAATGCTAGCTACGATTTCGCATCACGATGGCATCACGCTAGGGTGACACGCGTTGCGGCCCAGGTCGTCCCCGTGAAGGAAGCTGAATCTCCTATGTCGTCTCGCCATAGCGCCCGGCATATCGCCAAGCCTGCTGGCCAGTATCTGGCCCGAGTCGTTCGCCGGCGCCCCGTGGTTCCTTCCGTCCTCGCTGCCGGCTTCATGGCGGCTACCGCGCCGTCCGCTTCGGCTGCCCCGCAGGCCCCGCAGCCGCAGAGCCAGACCCAAGGGGATCAGCGTTTCGGGCCGGTGGTCACCGAACCGGCCCGGCACGCCGTCCAGAGCTCGGTGCAGGACGTCTTCGCCGCCCGCGAACAGTCCCGGCTCGCATCGAACCGAACCACTGCCAGCACGGCCCAGCTGGGCGCCGACGTGGTGCATGCGGACGCCGCGCCGGCTTGGGTCGGACCCATGACCGGCGGCTACCGGCTGACATCCGGGTTCGGGCCGCGGTGGGGGCGGATGCACAACGGAATCGACCTTGCCACGCCGGTCGGGGGAGCGGTGGCATCGGTGAGTTCCGGGGTGGTGACGTTCGCCGGCACCCAGCAGGGTTACGGCAACATCATCGAGATCCAGCATGTCGACGGAACGTCAGCCCACTACGCCCACCTGAGCAAGATCGACACCCAGGTCGGCGACCTCGTCGTCGCAGGACAGCACATCGGCAGGTCCGGCAACACCGGGGCTTCCACCGGCCCGCACCTGCATTTGGAGATCCACATCGACGGGACACCGGTTGATCCGCGCGCCTATCTGCTGGAGCAGGGAGTCGACCTCGCCGCGATCGACCGGCACTGACCGAGGCCCGAACCTCAACCGGCCGTAGGCCGGAACCCCCCCAGCCATCGGGCCGAGTGCGGTGACTGCTGCGGGCTCGGCTGCCGTCATCTGTCGCTGTGCAATCCCTCGGCCTGCTTCGCCCCTAAGCTTGCGACGTGTCGGTTCGAGGGCGGTTGAACGCTGGCCAAGCCCGGCGCGTCGCGTTGGCCGCCCAGGGCTTTGCCCGGCCTCGCCCTGCCCGCACGCCCACGGCCACAGCCATGCGCGCCACCATAGAACGGCTCGGGCTGCTGCAACTGGACTCGGTCAACGTTTTCGAGCGCAGTCACTACCTACCCCTGCTGGCCAGGCTGGGGCCGTACCGACGTGCCGAGCTGGATCGCCTGCTGCAACACCGGGAGCCGGTGCGAATGCCCAGGCGTGGAACGGCCTACACCGAATATTGGGCGCACGCAGCCTGCGTTCTGCCCGTCAAGGACATTCCGCTGTGGCAATGGCGCATGCAGGAATTCGTCGCCCGGGTGAGCCACCGCCGGTTTTACCATGAGAACGGCGACCTGTTGCGGGACCTGCGACGCACTTTCGACGACGGCCCGTTGAGCGTCAGCCAGATCGAGCATCCCGGTAACGTTCGCCTCGGCGGCGGCTGGTGGAACCACAATCTGGTCCGGCGGGCGGTGGACCTGCTGTTCTGCGAAGGCGAACTGCTGCCGGTCGGCCGGATCAGATTCGAGCGGCGCTACTGCCGGACCGCCGAGGTGGCCGCCGCGGCCGGTGTTCCTCTTCTCGACGGGTCGCCGGCTCGCCGGGCGGCGGTCCGCGAGCTGGTTCGTCGTGCCTGCGTCAGCCTGGGAATCGCAACGGCGGACGACATCGCCGACTACTACCGGCTGTCTCGTGCCGATACGGAGGCCGCGCTGACCGGCTTGGTCGGCCGCGGAGAGGTCGAACAGGTGTCGGTGGACGGTTGGGCAGCGCCCGCCTACCTGCATGCTGGGGCGCGCTTCCCCCGCACCGTCCGTGCCCAAGCGCTGCTGTCGCCGTTCGATCCCGTCTGCTGGTACCGGCCACGGGCCGAACGGTTGTTCGGGTTCCGCTACCGCATCGAGATCTATGTACCGGCCGCCAAACGCCGGTACGGCTACTACGTGTTGCCGGTGCTCATGGACGACTCGCTGGTGGGCCGAGTGGACCTGAAGAGCGACCGGGATACCAGGACGCTGCAGGTCCGGTCGGCCTGGATCGAACCCGGGCAGGAAGCCCGCCGGTCCGAACTCACGCCTCGGCTGGCGCAGCTGTTGCGGCAGGCTGCGGACTGGCAGGGATTGGCCCGGGTCTCGGTGCACAACCACGGGACGTGGGCCGGGGATCTCAGTGCGGTCCTCGCATCCGGGCGGAACTGACACAATGAGGCATCCGGAACCGAATCCCAGGAGGCTGACATGCCGGTGAATATCCCGGCGGCACTCCCCGCCAAGCAGGTGCTCACCTCGGAGAACATCTTCGTGATGTCCGACGAGCGGGCCCTGCACCAGGACATCCGGCCCCTGCGTATCGGCATCGTGAACCTGATGCCCACGAAGATCGCCACCGAAACCCAACTTTTGCGACTCCTCGGCAACACGCCCTTGCAGCTGCAGATCAGCCTGCTGCGGATGGAGACCTACGACGCCCGCAACACCGCGCAGGAACACCTGGACGCGTTCTACACCACCTTTGCCGCGGCCAGGAGTTCCAAATTCGACGGCCTGATCATCACCGGCGCCCCGGTTGAGCGGCTCGCGTTCGAGGACGTCGCCTACTGGCCGGAACTGTGCGAATTGATGGACTGGGCCAAGGAGAACGTCTTCTCCACCCTGCACGTGTGCTGGGGTGCGCAGGCCGGGCTCTACCACCACTACGGGGTGCCAAAGCGCGAGCTTCCATCCAAGGTGTTCGGTGTCTTCGACCACGACGTGCTGGTACCTACCTCGCGCATCGTCAGTGGTTTCGACAGCCCCTTCCCAGCACCGCATTCGCGGCACACCGATGTGCTGGCCGAGGACATCGAGTCGGTTCCGCAGCTGCAGCTGCTGGCGGTCTCGCCCAAGGCCGGGGTCTACCTGGTGGCCAGTACCGATGCCCGGCAGCTGTTCGTGACCGGGCATCCCGAGTACGACGCCGAGACGTTGGGGCAGGAGTACCGGCGCGATGTCGATGCGGGCCACCACATTGACGTGCCGCACAACTACTTCCCCGACGACGATCCCCGCAGACCACCACGGGTCACCTGGCGTTCGCACGCGCACCTGCTGTACGCGAACTGGCTGAACTACTGTGTGTACCAGCGGACACCGTTCGATCCGAGTAACATCCCTCAGGAGGCGATCACCGATGACACATGGAGCTGAAGTTCTGGAAGGCCTGCGTGAACCCGCTGGTGCACTGCGAGCGGCGATCCCGGAGGTGTACGCGGGGTTCGGCCAATTGCACAAGGCCGTCTTCAGCGACGGAGCCCTGGACGTGAAGACCAAGGAGCTCATCGCCCTGGCGCTGGCCGTGACCAAGCAGTGCGACGGATGCATCGCCACTCACGCCCGCGCTGCCGTCCGCAACGGCGCTACCAAAGAAGAGGCCGCGGAAGCCATCGGCGTCGCCATCAATCTCAACGGCGGCCCGGCCACCGTGTACGGACCGCGTGCCTACGCGGCCTTCCTGGAGTACGACGAGAAGAAGAAGGGCTGAAACCGGCGACTCGGGCCTGTCAGGGTAGATGAGCCGCCAGGCTGGGGGTGTTGGCCAGCAAGTCTTTGGTGTACTGCGCCTGAGGGTGGTCGAGAACATCGACGACGGAACCGGATTCGACCAGATGCCCGTCTCGTAGCACCAGCACGCGATCGGCGATGGAGCGTACCAACGCCAGATCATGGGTGATGAACAGCATCGAGATGCCCCGCTCGGCCCTGACCCGGCTGAGCAACTCGGTGATCGAACCTTGGATGGAAACGTCCAGTGCCGAGGTGATCTCGTCGCAGATCAGGATGTCTGGCTCGGCCGCGAGTGCCCTGGCGATGGCTACTCGTTGCCGCTCACCACCGGACAGCCGGTTCGTTCGCAGGTGGAGGACGCCAGCCCCGAGTTGGACCGACTCGAGGAGTTCGGCGGCCCGCGTGCGCGCGGCGGCGCCGCTGGCCAGGCCGAACAGTTCCAGCGGTCGCACCATGATCTGTTCGACCGTGCGGCGCGGGTTCAGCGACTGGTACGGGTTCTGGAAGATGTACTGCACCTGCCGCCGAGCACGGCTGGTCCGTTGCCGGGCCGCGCGGGCCAGCTGCTCCCCGCGTAGCGTGAGCGTGCCCTCCCACTGGTCGTGCAGGCCGCCGATGCACTGCGCGATGGTGGTCTTGCCCGACCCCGACTCGCCCACCAGGGCAACCACTTCTCCGCTGCCGACGTGGCAGCTGACGTCGTGCACGACGTGGGCGGCGCCGTAGTAGATCTGCAGCTGCTCGACCGCCAGCAAGGTCTCGCCGTGCTTTCCCGGGGGAGTGTCGGCGACCACCCGGTCCCGCGGGTCCCAGCGGGGAAGCTCACCCACCCGTAGGCATCTGGCCCGGTGCTGCCCTTCCGGTCGCCCGACCGGCTCCAGGCGGACCTTCGTGGAACCGCACGTATCGGAGGCAAACCGACACCGCGGGTGGAACCGGCAGCCCGCCGGCCGGTATCCGGGCGCAGGCGCTTCACCGGGGATACCGGCCAGCGCGTAGGCTTCGTGCACGTGCGGGATGGCCTCCAGTAGGGCGCGAGTGTACGGATGTGCGGGTTCGGCGAAAACCGCGTGTGCCGGACCGTCCTCGATGCCCTGACCGCCGTACATCACCAGTACCCGGTCGGCGATGGACGCCACGACTGCCAGATCGTGCGTGACGTACAGCGCCGCGACGCTGAACCGTTGGCAAAGCTCTTGCAACAGCTGCAGGACCATCGCCTGGGTGGTGACGTCCAGGCCGGTGGTGGGCTCGTCCAGCACCAGCACCTTGGGACGGGGCAGGAACGTCATCGCCAGCGCCACCCGTTGCACCTGCCCACCCGAGAGTTGGTGCGGGTAGCGGCGCAGGAAGGCGTCGTCGTTCGGCAGGCCGACCTCGGGCAGGATCTGCCGCACCCGCTCGTCACGTTCGGTCGCGGTGCCCATCTCGTGCAGGTCGAGCAGTTCTCGCAGTTGGGCTCCGATGCGGATGGCCGGGTTAAGTGCGGAACTGGGATCCTGTGGGACGTAACCGATCTCGGTTCCCCGCAGGTTGCGTACCTGGGCGGGCGGCAGTGCCCGGATGTCGTGGCCGTTCACCAGGATGTCGCCGCCGCTGATCTGGGCTCCGGCGCGGGCGTAACCCAGGAGTGCGGTTCCGGCGGTGGTCTTCCCGGATCCGGATTCGCCGACCAGGCCCACGATGGTGGCGGGGCGCAACTCGATGTCGAGGTCGTCGACGACGTCGACATCTCGGCCGGTCAGCTGCACGCGCAGCCGGTGCGTACTGGCGGCGACGTGTTCGTTGCTCATCGCCGCGCTGCTGATGGCTGTCCCGCTCATGACTGTCCTTTCGCCGCCCGCTGTCCGATGCCGTCGGCGATCAGATTGGTGCCGATGGTGAACAGTCCGATCAGGATCACCGGGGCGAGCACCCCCCAGGGCTGCACCAGGAGTCCCAACCGGTTCTCATTGGTCATCTGCCCCCAGTCCGCGGCACCGGAATCGCTGGCGAAACCGAGGAACCCGATACCGGCGACCAGCCCGATCGAATAGGTCAGCCGCAGCCCGGCCTCGGCCATCAGCGGCACCACCAGATTCGGGCCGAGTTCGGCGACCGCGATCCGCCATCGGGATTCGCCCAGCGCTTCGGCCGCGCTGACGAAGTCCTGGTCCACGTAGGTCAGTGCGACTCCGCGAGCCACCCGGGCGACCCTGGGGGCGTGGGCCACGGCGACGATGAGCACGATCATCCACCACGTGGGCTGGTCCACCGCTGCCAGCACCACCAGGGCGACCAGGATCTGCGGCATGGCCAGCAGCACATCGTTGCCGCGCATCAGGACCTCGTCCCACCATCCGCCCGCGTAGGCGGCCACCACCCCGACGACGATGCCTAACCCGACGCCGAGAGCGGTTGCGGCCAGGGCGATCAGCAGCACCGACCGGCCACCGTGCAGCACCCGGCTGAGCACGTCCTGGCCCAGGTAGTCGGTACCGAGGAACGACCCTTCGCCGGTGAACGGTTTGCCGACGATGTCGTACTCCCCGTGCGGCGCGAACCACGGCCCGCTCAGCGCGAGCGCGACCACGGCCAGGGTGATACCCGCCCCTACGACGATCTGCGGTGCCGCCGCCCAGCCGCGTGGCCGGAAGCGAGACCTCGGGCTGATGCGTTCGTTCGTGCTCATGCGGTCATCCCCGTTCGGGCACGTGGGGTGAACAGGATCGACAGCACGTCGGCCGCCAGGTTCAGCAGGATGTAGGCGGCCGCGATGATCATGGCCAACGCCTGCACGACCGGGAAGTCGGAGTTGCGCACGGCATCGACCAGCGCGGCGCCGATGCCGGGATAGTTGAACAGGTACTCGATCAGTACCGCACCCCCGACCAGCCAGGCGAGTTGGAGGGCGGTGACCTGGATGGTCGGCACCACGGTGTTGGGCAGCGCGTGCCGGCGGAGCACCAGGTTCTCCGGGATCCCCTTGAGCCTGGCCAGCTCCACGTAGTCCGAGTCCAGTGTTTCGAGCAGGTTCGAGCGCAATATGCGCGTCAGGTAGGGCGTGACGGCGACGACCAGAGTGGCCACCGGCAGGATCAACGACCAGGGACGCTGCCAGGGCATCGTGCCCACCGGGAGCACCGTGACTGCCGGCAGCAGGTGGAACACGCTGGTGGACAGCAGTGTGACCAGCAGGATGCCGGTCACGAACTCCGGGATGCCAGCCAACGCCAGCGTCACCGTCTGGATGCCGCGGTCGAGCGGTCCACCGCGCCCGCGGGCCGTCAGCATCGCCAGGCCGACCGACAACGGCACCATGAACACGGCCACGATGAGAACCAGGAAGGCGCTGTTCAGGGCCTTGCCCCCGATCAGGTCGGCGACCGGCAGCCCGTTGGTCACCGAGGTGCCGAGGTCACCGCGCAGCAGACTGCCCAGCCATGATCCGTAGCGGGTCAGTGGTGGCTCGTCCAAGTTGAGTTCTGCCCGGATCGTGGCGACGCGCTCGGGGCTGACCTCGAAGTCCTTGCCCAGAATGGCTCGGACCGGGTCACCCAGTGCCGATGTGGCCACGAAGACGATGAGGGACACCAGCCACAAGGTGAGTGCGGCCAGGCCGAGCCGGCGCAGGGTCCACCGGACCCAGGCACGGGTGGCGGAACGCGGGTTTGCCGCGCTTTCCAGGGACCGAGTCGTGGCATCCGTTCCCGTGGCTGCGGTTCCGGATGCTTGCTGGCCCGGCGGGGGGTCCGCCGGGGCCTGGGGCGGGGTGCTCATAGTTTCTCCGCGGGTCTGACCAGGTTGAATCGGAAAGCGGATACCGCCATCTCCCGGGCGGGCTCCAGGCCGGTCACGAAATCGCTGTACGCGTCGACCTGGTTCTTGAACGCCCAGATGATGTACCCGCCGTCCTCGTACTCGATGCGCTGTGCGTCCTGCAGCAGCATGCGCCGGCGGTCCGGGTCCGTGGCCGCCCTGGCCGCGTAGATCAGATCGGCGAATCGCTTGTTGCCGAAGTGCGTTTCGTTGTACGGCGAGGTCTCCAAGGCACACCCGACAACCTGGGGGATGTACTGGCGGGTGAAGAAGAAGTCCTGCGCGAAAACCCACTGCAGGTACTGCTCCCCGTAGAAGATGTTGCCGTCCAGTTTCTTCAACCGGACGTCGACACCTGCCTTGGCGGCATGCTGGACGAACAGGTTGGCCGACTCGACGCCGCCTGCCCCGACGGCACTGGAGGTGACCAGTTCGACCTGCAGGTCCCGCTGGCCGGCTTGTTTGAGCAGCGAGGCCGCCCGGTCGATGTCCTGTTCGCGTTGCGGGAGTTGGTCGCCGATGTAGCTGGGGTCGAACGGGGAGTACAGGTCGTTGGCGACGCGGCCGAACCCGTTGAGGGCTTGATCCACCATCTGCTGGCGGTCCGCGATGAAACGCATGGCCTGGCGCACGCGCCGGTCGGTGAACGGTGCTGTGTCGACTCGCATCGTGAACGGGACCCAGCCTCCGGTCTCGGAGACCAGCGTGTGCGCCCCCTGGCGTTCGATAGCCTGCGCCAGGTAGCTGGGCAGGTTGTCGATGGTGTGCACCTGCCCGGCCAGCAGCGCGTTGGTCTTGGCTGCGTCATCGGCGAAATCCAGGATGACCAACTCGTCGAAGGAGGCGGTGGTGTCCCAGTAGTCGTCGTTGCGGAGGAACCGGCTGCGTTGGCCCGGCACGAAGAGATCGAACTTGAACGGCCCGGTGCCGACCGGGTGGGCTGGGTCGAAGTCTTCCGGGATGATGCCGAGGGAGTAGGCGGCGAGAACCTGGTCCAGGATCGCGTACGGCTCCTTCAACACCAGCCGGTAGGTGTGCGGATCCACCACTCGGCAGGCGCCCAGATCGGCCAGCGGAGCGACGTCGGAGGCGTACGGTGCCGGGTTTTCCGGGTCCATGATCCGTTCGATGCTGGCCTTGACGTCGGCGGCGCGGACCGGGCGGCCGTCGTGGAAGGTGACGCCCTCGCGCAGCCGGATGGTCCACTCGGTGGCGTCCGCGTTGGGTTCGACCTCTTGGGCCAGCGACGGTTCGATCTCGAAATCGGGGCTGTAGCGCAGCAGCGGATCGTACAACTGTTTGACCCGGGCGATGTCCGGCCAGGTGACCGGAAAGTGGGGGTCGAGAGTGTCCTTGAGTCCACCGCCGGTGGCGCCGTGGACCAGCTGCGAGGTCACCGCGTCCGAGGCCGGGGCGGTACAGGCGCCGAGTCCGAGGCTGCCGATGGTGAGGCCGCCCAGTCGGAGGGCGTTGCGGCGGGTGAGGGCTCGACTGCTCGGTTCAGTGGTCACGGCGTCGTCCTCCCTATGACGCCTAACGTAGCCCAATCGACGGAAGAAGAGTACTGAGCTGTACGGTTCAACAAGTCTGCCGTGGTCGGTGGCCCGCCGTTGTGCGAGCGGATCGCAACTCATGTGGACCCGTTCACATCGTGAGAAGGCACACCCTTGGACGTGCGTGGTTCGGCGTCCGGTCCCGCGGGCACGTGACAGAATCGTGAGCCGTGCGCGTATTCAACTTCTCCGCCGGTCCTGCGATGATCCCGTTCGAGGTTCTGGAGCAGGCGCGATCCGAGCTTACCGACTGGGCGGGCACCGGCATGTCCGTGATGGAGGTCAGCCACCGCGGCAAGGACTTCGTGGCGTGCGCCGAACACGCCGAACACATGCTGCGGGAGGTCCTGGGAATCAGCCAGGACTATGCGGTGCTATTCCTGCAAGGCGGGGCCACTGGCCAGTTCGCCGCCGTGCCGATGAACCTCACCTCCCCCGGCGAGGCGATCGACGTGATCGACACCGGGTCCTGGTCGAAGAAGGCCATCGCCGAGGCGGCCAGGCAGGATCTGCAGGTCGCCGTCGTGGCCGACGAGGCGGACTCCGGGTACACCAGGGTCCCCACGCCGGGTTCCATCAGTGTCAGCCCGGGGGCCAAGTACCTGCACTACACCGCCAACGAGACCATCGGCGGGGTCGAGTTCGGGTATGTGCCGCAGGCCGGTGACGTGCCGGTGGTCAGCGACTTCTCCTCGACCATCCTGTCCAGGCCAACCGAGGTGGACAAGTTCGGCGTGCTGTACGCGGGCACCCAGAAGAACATGGGCCCGGCCGGAATCGGGGTCGTCATCGTTCGCCGCGACCTGATCGGTAAGGCCAGGCCGGGGACCCCGACGATCTGGGACTACGCCGTCATGGACTCCTCCGGCTCGATGAGCAATACCCCGCCGACCTTCGGGATCTACCTGCTCGGGCTGATCCTCGACTGGACCCAGCGGCACGGTGGGCTGACCGGCATGGCCGCCCGCAACGCCGAAAAGGCGGCCGCACTGTACGCGGCCATCGACGGCTCGGATTTCTACACCAACCCCGTGCAGCCGGACTCCCGGTCGCGGATGAACATCCCGTTCACCCTTGCCGACCCGCAGCTGGACGCCGAGTTCCTGGCCGGCGCGCAGCAAGCCGGGCTGGCCAACCTCAAGGGGCACCGCAGCGTCGGTGGGATGCGTGCCAGCATCTACAACGCCATGCCGCTGGCGGGTGTCAACGCATTGATCGAGTACATGAAGGAGTTCGAGCGAGCCCACGGGTGAGCCAGCAACCATGAGCCAGAATCGTTTTCGTATCCAGACCCTGAACAACATCAGTTCGAGCGGGCTTTCCCGGTTGCCGTCGGAATCCTATGAGGTGGGCCCCGAGGTCGCCGACCCGCACGCGTTGCTGCTGCGCTCGGCGAACCTGCACGGTGAGCCGATCCCGGCCTCGGTGCTGGCCGTCGCGCGGGCCGGGGCCGGAACCAACAACATCCCGGTGGAGGAGTTCACCACCCGCGGCATCCCGGTGTTCAACACACCGGGGGCCAATGCGAACGCCGTGAAGGAACTGGTCCTTGCCAGCGCACTGATGTTCGCCCGCAACCTGTTTCACGCGGCCCTGTTCGCCAGGGACCTGCCGGGCGACGATGCTCAGATCAGCAAGAAGGTGGAGAGCGGCAAGAAGACCTACGTCGGTTTCGAACTGCCCGGCCGCACCTTGGGCGTGGTCGGCCTGGGCGCCATCGGCGTGCAGGTCGCCAACGCTGCCCAGGCACTGGGCATGCGGGTGGTCGGGTACGACCCGCAGATCACCGTGCGCCACGCCTGGCAGCTGTCGGCAGCGGTGGAGCGAGCCGACACCCTGGAAGACGTCTTCCGCCAAGCCGACTTCCTCACCCTGCACGTTCCGCTCAACGACGGCACCAAGAACCTGGTCAACACCCAGCGGTTGTCGCTGATGAAACCCGATGCCGTCCTGCTGAACTTCGCCCGCGGCGGCATCGTCGACGACGCAGCGGTCATCGCCGCTCTGGACCGGGACCAACTGCGCGGTTACGTGTGCGATTTCCCCGGCACCACGCTGAACACCCACCCGAAGGTCATCGCCCTGCCGCACCTGGGCGCTTCCACCGTCGAAGCGGAGGACAACTGTGCGTTGATGGCCGCCGACGAGTTGCGCGCCTACCTGGAGAACGGGCAGATCTACAACTCGGTGAACCTGCCGGACGCCAAACTGCCGCGCAACGAAGCCAACACCCGCATCCTCATCGTCAACAGCAACGTGGTGAACATCGTCGGCCAGGTCACGACCGCGGTGGCCGAGGCAGGCCTGAACATCGCCGACCTGTTGAACACCTCCAAGGGCGAGCACGCCGTCACGGTGCTCGACGTCGAAGGTGAGGTGCCCGACGCGCTGCGCGGGCAGCTGGCCGGAATCGAGGGTGTCCTGAGTGTCCGGGTGTTGCACCCCACGGCGGCGTGAGCGCGCCCGCGGGTGACTTCGGTTTCACCGTCACCAGCGGGCTGACCGGTAGGCCGGGCCGGGCCGGGGTGATCCGGACCCCGCACGGCCGGATCCGCACACCGGCTTTCGTCGCCGTCGGGACCAAGGCGACCGTCAAGGCGGTGCTGCCGGAAATGCTGGCCCAGCACGGCGCGCAGGCGGTGCTGGCCAATGCGTATCACCTGTACCTGCAACCGGGTGCAGACGTTGTCGAGGAGGCTGGTGGGCTGGCCGCGTTCATGAACTGGCCGGGCCCGACCTTCACCGATTCCGGTGGCTTCCAAGTGCTGTCGCTGGGCGCCGGATTCAAGAAGATGCTCGCGATGTCCAGCGAGCAGCTCACCAGCGACGACGTCATCGCGGCCGGCAAGGACCGGCTGGCCACCGTGGACGAGGACGGGGTGACGTTCAAGTCGCACCTGGACGGGTCGATGCACCGGTTCACCCCCGAGGTTTCGATGCGGATCCAGCACCGGCTGGGCGCCGACATCATCTTCGCCTTCGACGAATGCACCACGCTGCTGAACAGCCGCCGCTACCAGGAGGCGGCGGTGCGGCGCACCGAAGACTGGGCCGCGCGTTGCCTGGCCGAACACGACCTGCTGTCCCGGCAACGGGCAGACCGGCCCTACCAAGCGTTGTTCGGGGTGATCCAGGGCGCCCAGTACGAGGACCTGCGCCGCAATGCGGCGCGCGGGCTGCTCGAACTCGACTCCGACCGTGGCGGTTTCGACGGCTACGGAATCGGTGGGGCGTTGGAGAAGGAGAACCTCGGCACCATCGTCGGCTGGTGCGCCCAAGAGCTGCCGGCGGACAAGCCACGGCACCTGCTCGGCATCTCCGAACCCGACGACATCATCACCGCCGTGGCCAACGGCGCGGATACCTTCGACTGCGTCTCCCCGTCCAGGGTGGCCCGCAATGGTGCGGTATACAGCCCGGACGGGCGTTTCAACATCACCAGGGCACAGCACAAACGCCAGCACATGCCGGTGGACGAGCACTGCGACTGCTACACGTGCGCCCACTACACCCGCGCCTACCTACACCACCTGTTCAAAGCCAACGAGCGGATCGCGGCCACCCTGGCCACCATCCACAACGAACGGTTCGTCATCCGGCTGGTCGACTCCCTGCGGGAGGCCATCGAGACGGGTACCTTCGACACCGTCGCCGCCGGTATCCGCTCCCGCTACTACGGCACCTGACGGTAACTCGGTTCGCGCTGCTTGATCACCCGGATGACCGGGGTGGTCACCACCGGCAACAGGACCAGTTCCACCGTCACCTTCAACGCGAAACCGGCTGCGGTGTAGTTGATCAGGTCGCCGACGGCGGTGATCCCGATGGCCGGGCCGGCGATCAGGCAGAAAACCGTGGTGTCCAGGAACTGGCCCACCAGGGTCGAGGACGCCAACCGCTGCCACATCCGCCGTTCCCTGTTCCTGGCCTTGAGCCGGGACACGATGAACGCGTTGGACAACTCGCCCACTAAGTAGGCAGCAGAAGATGCCAGCACGATCCTGGGCACCACCCCGAACACGGTCGCGAACGACTCCTGGCCGGTGTAGCCGGGTGCCGCCGGTGAGATCGTGACCAGCCAGAACGTCACGATGGAGATCACCATCAGCGCGAAGCCGAGCAGGATCGTGCGGCGTGCCGCCTTCCACCCGAACACCTCGCTGAGGATGTCGCCGATCACGTAGGTCAGCGGGAACACGAACACGCCACCGTCGGTGAAGACCGGGCCCAGCCGGATGCCTTTGGTGGCCCCGATGGTGCTGACCAGCAGCAATGTGCAGAACGCTGCGGCCAAGGCGGCGAAGGTGAAGCTGCCGGGGCTCGCGTAGACGGGGGCCGATCGAGCCGATGCCTCAGGCGTGCTCACAGGCAGTTATTGTGCCAGGGGAAGTATTGTGCCCGGCAAAGCTGGTGCGGCAGTGCAGCTGGTGCGGCGGTCCACCTGCCGGTCAGGTCCCGCTGCCGGTCAGGGGCTGCCGGCCAATGCGGTGGTGTCGACCACCCAGGGTTCGCGCGGTATCAGCGCCGGGTCGAACCGCGCCAGCAGGGCCGGCGCATCGACCGGTTCACCCGCGCCGGCCAGCCCGGCGGAGCGTGCCAGCAGCGACAGGACGGTCGCCGGCGTCCACCCCAGCGGTGCCAAGTCGGCCATCGTCACCGCGCCGTCCCGCTTCGCCAGCCGCACCCCGTCACGGTTCACCGCCATCGGTACGTGCGCGTAGCGGGGGACCGGGAGGCCGAGCACACCGGCCAGGTAGGCCTGCCGCGGTGCGGATGCCAGGAGGTCATCGCCCCGGACCACCTGGCCGACCTGCTGGGCGTCGTCGTCGACCACGACCACCAGGTTGTAGGCGGGGATTCCGTCGTTGCGCCGCAGTACCAGGTCGTCGACCATGGCGCGGTAGTGGCCCGCGTAGTCGTCGACCACCTCGGCCTCCCGCACCCCGGCTCGTAGCCGCAGCGCGGCCGGCCTGGTCCTGGCCCGGTCGGCTCGTTGCCTGGAGTTCAGGTCTCGGCAGGTACCGGGGTAGGCGCCCGGCGGGGCGTGCGGGGCACTGGGCGCCTCGAGGATGTCCCGGCGGCTGCAGAAGCACTCGTAGGTGCGGCCCTGGGCGGTCAGCTCGGCGAGGACGGTCTGGTAGGTGTCCAGGCGATCGGACTGCCACATCACGGGTTCGTCCCAGTCCAGCCCCAGCGCGCGCAGGTCCCAACCAGGCCAACAGTGCGGTGCGCAGGTTGCCCACGTGTAGATCGCCACTGGGGCTGGGGGCATAGCGGCCGGCCGGTGGGGACACGAACGCAGTCTGGCACGGCACAGGGGCGAGCGATCAGCCGGGCCGGTCCGTGACGTGAACCTTCAGGTCTGCAACCAAGGCCAAGCCGAGTTCGAGCAGTTGCGCCTCGTCGAGGCGCACGCCGGCACCGGACAACGTTGCCGCGGAGCGCAGCTCGGCCAGCCGCGAGCCGTGCAGGCAGACACCGCGAATGCGGGCTCCGCGCAGTTCGACGCCCGCCAGGTCACAGTCCAGCAGCGCGACGTTGCGCAGGACTGCCTCGCTCAGGTCGGCCTCCCGCAGCGGTGTCCCGGTCACCCACAGCGAGGTCGCCTCGGTGCCAAGCAGACTCGCCATGGTGGCGGTCCCGTCCTCGATCAGAACATCGGTGAGCTCGGCCCCGGCGAGCACGACCCCGGTCATCCGGCACCCGCGGAAGCTGACCCGGGTCATACGGCAAGAACCGGTGAAAACCGTACCGGCCAGGTCGCACCGTTCGAAAACCACATCCCTGGCTTGGAACCCACTGATCCGCCGGCCGCCCAGCCCGGCCTCGGACAGGACACACTCGGTGAGGCTGACGTCGTACAGCCGCTCGGGTATTCGCAAGCCCGCGTCAGCTTGCAGGCACACCCAGTCCGCGCCGTTGCCCAGGGCGCCAGGAGCCGGTGGCAACTCGGCGGGTAGGTCCGGGGCGGTGGGCCGGCGCGGGGGCTGGTCGCGTCTTCTCCTGGCTGTCGGCACAACAGGCACCGTACTCGCGTTCCTCCCGGTGCGGGCCCGCCGGCCGCACGTCGTAGGCTTGACCAATGCTTCGCGTGGGTCTGACCGGGGGAACCGGGGCCGGCAAGTCCACGGTGAGTGCCCGGCTCGCCGAGCTCGGCGCGGCCGTGGTCGACGCCGATCAGATCGCGCGGGAGATCGTGGCGCCCGGCGCCCCGGCGCTGGCCCGGATCCGGCAACGGTTCGGTGCCGGTGTCATCGGCTCCGACGGCTCGTTGGATCGCGCCGAGGTGGCCCGCATGGTGTTCGCGGACGACGCGGCACGGGCCGACCTGGAAGCCATCATGCACCCGCTGATTGCGCAGCGGACCGAAGAACTGTTCGCCCAGGCGAAGGCGGACGGTGCGCGGGTCGTGGTGCACGACGTGCCGTTGCTGGTGGAAAAGCAGCTGCAGGACAACTACGACATCGTGCTGGTCGTACACGCGGATGCCGGGCAGCGCATCGCCAGGCTGGCGCGAACTCGCGGCATGAGCCCGGACGAAGCGCGGCAGCGCATCGACGCCCAGGCCACCGACGAACAGCGTCGCGCCGTTGCCGATGTGTGGATCGACAACTCCGGCACACCCGCGCAGACCATGGCCAAGGTCGATGAAATCTGGCGAAACCACTTGGTGCCGTTCAGCAAGAGCTTGGAGCAGGCCTAGCCCGTTCGAGCGTTCTGCGAACCGGCGCCGGATTCAGGACGACGGCGTGACCCGCAGCAGGGAGTCCCTGTCGCCGTTGGTGGTCGTCAGGTACAGCGACCCGTCCGGGCCGGACACTGCGGCTCGCAGCCGCCCGTAGGTCCCGTCGAGTTCCTCCGGGACGCTGACGCTCTCGACCTCGCCCTCCTTGGAGAGCCGCATGAGCATCAGCCGGGACGCCTTCAGCGTGGTGACCGCCAGTGCGCCGTCGTACTGGCCCCAGGCCTCGCCGGTCACGAACGTCCCGTCGCAGGTTGCCAGTGTGGTCTGGCCGGACCGCCAGACCGCGTTCACGGCATCCGGGTAGCGGGCAGTGTCGGTCATCGGCACGTCCTCGTCGTATCCGGTGACGGTGCCGCCTTGGGCTGGGTCCCAACCGTAGTTGGCCCCAGGGGTCAGCAGGTTCACCTCGTCGTTGATGTCCGGGCCGTGTTCGACGGAGAAGATCCGATTCGTGCCCGGCCTCGGCGCGACTCCTTGCACATTGCGGTGTCCGTAGGTGAGCACGAATCGCTGGTCGGTGTTTTGGGCTTTCGCGAACGGGTTGTCCGGCAGCGGTTCTCCGGTCCGCAGGTTCAGCCGAAGCACTTTGCCGCCCAGGCTGCTCAGGTCTTGCGGAAGGCTCCCGTTCGCGGTGTCCCCGGTTCCCACGATCAGCGCCCCGTCCTGGGCCAGCTCCGGGCGGCACCCGGAATGCCGCCCGGAGCTGGCGAGCGGCAGGCCGGTGAGCAGGTCGGTGACCTTGGTGGCGGCCGAGCCGTCCTCGGCCAGCTCCCAGGTGACCAGGCGAATGTCGACGGGCTTGCCGTCCTGCTGGTGCGTCTGGCAGGTGGTGAACCGGCGGGTCTGTTCGAAATCGGGGTGGATGACCATCCCCATCAGGCCGCCCTCTCCCTGGACCATGACGTCGTCCAGGTCTGCCTCCACCGTTCGGCGCGAAGCGTTCTCCCCGGATCCGGACAGCAGACTCAACCTGGCCGGCCGTTCCGTCACCAGGATCTGCCCGTCCGGCAGGAAGCCGAGATCCCAGCCGTGTTCCAGGTCGCTGCTCACTTCCTCGACCCGGACGGCGGGGGCGACGCCGCGTTCCGGCACATCCATGGCCGCGGTGCCCTGAGGCCCGATGGTGCTGGCTTGGGACGGCATCTGCGCCGGCACCTCACCGATGTCTTCTTCCGCGTCTGCGCACCCGGACGCGGCGAGCATGAGGCTCAGGCAGGCGACAGCGACGGTCTGGGCCCGCCGCGGCGGGCGGACGCGAGGACAGGTGAGTGTCATGGGTCTATTGTGCCCGGCTGCACGACGTAACGTGCCGTCCGGATGACGCTGCGATGCGGCGGCTCACTAACCTCTGAGCGGGGAAGGGCGACGCGTGCGCTGAGGAATGCGGCGCGCCGTTCAGCGCGGTACCTCGACCGGCTCGTCAACCGGCCAGCCGCCTCGTGGAGCGCGCAGCCGGAACAGGCTGCGACCGCGCCGGAACTCCCGGTACCCCTCCAGCAGGGCAAGCACCGTCCCGGCCTTGGCGGCTTTGCTTGCTCCCTTGGGCTGGCTGAGCAGGTACCGCCGGGTTGCCAGCGCGGGAGCGCCGGTGCCCAGGCCGATGGTCTCCACCAGTTGTTCGACGAAGAACCGGTCGGTGGCGGACCGGTCGGCGGCCACGGTCCTGGCCGCGTAGTAGGCGGCGGCGTAGGGGGCCAGTGGGCACGGCAGTAGCGCACGCTGCTGGTAGGCGTCCTCGACGACATCGGCCAGTCCTTCATGGACCTGGGCCCAGTGCACCACCTCGTCGCGGGTGTAGGAGGCCGCGTAACCGCTGTCCTTGAGTAGCCAGTTCACCAGGGGCACGGTGGCCGCGACCTGGGGAGTGTGCCGGAATCCACGCACCTGTAGGGCATCGGAGGCGGTTCTTGCGGCACCGGTGTCGACGGCATCCTGGGCCTGCCTGGACAGGCCGCGCACGACGTGCAGTTGCACCGGGACCCCGGACCGTACGATCGCCAGCAGCCTGTGTTGACCGTCGATCAGCTTGCCGTCCTCGTCGAAACGAATCGGGTCGGCGGTGTAGGTCCAGCGGTCCTGTTCCATCGCGGTCGCGTACTCGCGGACCCGCGCGGGGCGTACTTTACGGTTGGACGTGTTGGATTCAAGCCACTTGGCGGCCTGCTCCGGTGCAACGTCCATGGTCTTGTGCGTGACCCGAGTCATCGGCAATCCCCGATTTCCTGGCATCCAGCCGTTGCGTCCCTATCTGCGATGGTAGCGGGACCGGCCCGTGGGCCCAGGGTGCGACTCTGTGCGATCCGGCACATCTGCCCACGCTGCTCGTAGGCAACGTGGGACCCGGCTGATCCTGGCTGTCTTGGCGGCCTGGCCCGCCGCCGGCCTGATCGCCCGCGGTGGGCGGTCTATGACGCACCGGGCGGTGATGGACTTGCCCCCGGCCGAGCGTGCGGTGACGCGGCGGTTGCAGTGACCGGCGCTCTGCCCGGCCAGGGACGCAATCGTGGACCGGTACGCCTCAGCCGTACAGCGCCTCCAGGCAGCTCAGGACTTGCGCGGCGCTCCAGGCCAGCGGGGCAACCGCCGCGGGGCTGCCGTCGGCAAGCACCTTCTCCGGCAGCGAGCCTGCCGCTGTCCGGTGCGTGTCCAGCCATCGCAGGAGGCGTTCGGCCTGTGCCCGTTGGCCGGTCAGGGCATGCGCAAGGGCGAACGAGGCGGTGTGCGGCGTCCAGCTGATGCCGTCGTCGCGCCACTGCGCACCGGGTGCCAAACCTCCTGCTGGGCGCAACATCTCGTCCTGTGCCTGGTGGAAAGCCTTGAGCACGAGAGGTTCTGTTGTGGGCGCGTACGGCGGGAGCAGGAATGCGACGGCAGTGTCCCGGCCCCGCCCTGAGGGATACCGCGGATACCCGGCCGGGCCGAATGCCGTGATGATCGCCTCGGCCAGCGCCTTCGCCCGGGTGCCGGCCACTGTCGCCAGTTCGTCTTCACCGATGACTCGCAGCAGCGATGCCGCGGCCCGCAACCCGGCCAGCAGGGGTGCAGCGGTGCCCAAGGTGATTTCCCGTTCCGGGCGTTCCCAATAGTCCGGGCACGGCGCGGGCAAACCGGTGCGCGTGTCCGTCTCCTGCACGATCGTGTGCACGCACCGCCGCACCATCGGCCCGTGTGCGGCGATGAACTGCGCCTGATCGGCGGCCGGCAGCCGCTGGGCGACCGCATCGAGTGCCCACGGCACCCATCCTGTCCCGTCCAGCTGAACCGGGCGGTCATCGGGCACACCGCTGCCGTCCGGCAGGTAGCGTGCCTCGAACCGTCCGTCGACGCGCTGCACCCGGCTCAGGAACGTGAAGACCGAATCGGTGTGCCGGGCCAGTCCGGCAGCCGCCAGCCCGACTGCGACGTGGCAGGCGTCCCGGGGCCAGACGTGGCGCCACAGCGGTGCCCAGCCCGCCAGCGGTGCGGGAAACCCGTCGAACAACACGCAGATGTCCAGTAAGGCCGACCGGGTGAGGTTCGGGAACGGGTTCTCGCGCACCCACGGGCGTTCGGAAGAGACCCACTGCTGTTGGCGGCGGAACAACGTGTGCGCATCCTCGGCGGCATGCAGGACCCGCGAGCCGGGGATCACCCTGTTCTCCTGGCCTGCGGCCACGGCGACCAAGGACTTCGAGCTCGATCGGGCGACCGTGCTCATGTACAAGGGAACCGTCGGATCCTGCCGCGGTGAGCCGATCACTGCGCCGGTACCGGCGACGGCGACTCCCAGGCCACCGGCACGCAGCAGCCAACGCCGACTGGGCGTGTCACCGGGCATGTCGTCATTCTCGCGTACCGCAGCGGGGAGTGTGGGTCAACAGCAGGGCAGGCCACGACCGCCGATACCCCCTGGGGCTGTCGGTCTGGATGAAGCGACGATTCATGGCCACGCTCACCCACCTGTTGAGGATCGTGTCGACGGAAATCACCGGCGGTCGGCTCAGTTTCGCCGGCCCGCTGGCACAAGCTGTCCGTGAACGGCCGGCCGAGGTTCATGCCGGTGCGCGCCACACCTGGTCCGCCAGCTGCAGGATCTCTTCGAAGTAGGCGTCCTCGTCCGCGATGGTGCCTGCACCCAGGTAGCCGAAAACCTCGCTGGTGATTGCTCCTTGGACCATCGACCACGCTGCCAGTCCGCGCATCACTTGAGGTGCGGACGCGCCTGATTCGACCACCGGGGGATAGTTCATCAATGGGTCCAGCGCCGGCAGCGGTCTGGGATCCGGTGGCTCTCGCACGCCGGAGAGGGTCTCGATGAGCCGACCCACCACCCTGGTCCCAGCGGGCTCGGTCCGTTCGTGCGGCGCATGGTAGTCAGGCACCGGTGAGCCGTAGATCAAGGCGTACTCGTGCGGTGCCGCCAAGGCCCACTGCCGTACCGCCCTACCGATCGCTTTGAATCTCGTTGCGGCCCGCTCGGTTTCGTCGCCAACCGGGTCCGGCAGGTCAGCCAGTCGCTCGTCGACGTGATCGGCCAGCGAGGTATACGTGGACACGATGAGCCGCGTCAGCAGCTCGTCCCGGCTGGCGATGTACCGGTAGATCGCCGAGGACACCATCCCCAGTTCACGCGCGATGGAACGCAGCGACAACGCGGCCGCACCCACCTCCGCCAGCTGCCGGCGAGCACAGGACAGGATCTCCGCTTCGATGGCGGCCCGGTTTCGTGCCCTGATCCCGCCGGCTATCGGGGGTTGTGGTGGCATCCGCCCAGTGTGCCACATGTGTGAGCGGGTAACTGCAATGTGAGCATCGCTCTTGACAGGTCGATCCGGCGATGTGATTATCGCTCTCGTCGCAGAGCGGTGTTCACGAGCCGCTTCGGGCGCGTAAAAGCGGAACCACGAACGGAACGAGGAACAGCTATGACCGAACTGCATGTCGTCGTCGGCGCCGGAGGAATCGGCTGCAGCACGGCCCGGCACCTGCGGGACCTCGGCCATGAGGTGGTCGTGGTGTCCCGCAGCGGGACGCCGAAACCCGGGTTGCCGGTGGAGAAGGCCGACGCCCGCGACGCATCGGCGCTCGCCGCGCTGGCTCGCGGTGCGAGCAGCATCGTCAACGCGGTGAGCCCGAAGAAATACACCCGGTGGGAACACGACTGGCCGCCGGTTGCCGGCGCCCTCCTGTCCGCCGCCGAGGCCACCGGGGCGGGGCTGGTCACCGTGTCGAACCTCTACTGCTACGGGCGCGTCGACGCGCCGATGACTCCGGAAACGCCGGTGCGGCCCAACGGGGTCAAGGGCCAGGTCCGGGCCACCATGTGGGCCGATGCGCTGCAGGCTCACCAAGCGGGGCGGCTGCGGGCCACCGAACTGCGCGCCAGTGACTATTTCGGGGACGGTGCCGGCAAGGGCGTCAGCTACCTGAACTCTTACGTCATCGCGCCCGCGGCCGCCGGGCGGACCGTGCGGCTACCCCTGGGGCTGCCCGACGTCCCGCACACCTGGACCTACCTGGATGACATCGGGCGTTTCGCAGCCTTGCTGGCCACCGACTCCCGCAGCTGGGGGCAGGCGTGGCACGTGCCCAGCCCGCCCGCCCGAACCATCCGTGACGTGGCTCGGGACGTCGCCGCCGTCGCCGGCCGCTCCGCGCCGCAAGTGCAGCCGTGGCCGTGTCCGGCGATCCGCGCGGCCCGGCTGTTCGTGCCCATCATGGCCGAGCTGGAGGAGACCCGGCACCAGTTCGAGCGGCCGTTCATCCTGGACGATTACCTTTCCCGGGACACGTTCGGGGTGACCGCAACCGACTGGGACGAGGCACTGCGGCGCACCTGCGATGCCGGAACCGAGTAGCCCGGCGGTCAGGGCTCAGTGCGCGGATGAACGGCCTGGTGAACGGCCTTCTCCGCGTGGTGCACCAGATCGTACGGTGCGTGCCAGCCCAGTTCGCCCGCGCCGACCAGCAGGATATGACCGCCCACCCACAGCATCGCGATGATGCCGATCGTCGACAACGCCGCCAGTACCTTGGGCATCGCCTTGACCAGGCCGCGGCCGAAGCGTTGCGAGCCTTCGGAGTCGCCCGCAGCCAAGTGCATGCCGATGTCGTCCGTCTTCACGATGAGCGCGACCGCGCCGTACACCAGGGCGGTGATGGCGAAGGCGACCACGACCAGGATGACCGCCCTGGCCAGCAGCGACTCATCACGCACCTCGTTCAGCGCGATGACCATGATCTCGGTGGACAGAATGAAGTCGGTGCGCACGGCGCCGGAGACCACCTGGTCCTCCTGTTTGCCGCCGGTGTCGACGGCGGGCTTGTCCGGCGGATGGTGCCCGCTGAGCTTCTCCCAGATCTTCTCCGCGCCTTCGAAGGAAAGGTAGGTGCCGCCGAGCATCAGGAGCGGGGTCAGCGCCCAGGGCAGCCACTGGCTCATGACGAGGATCGCGGGCAGGATGAACAGCAGTTTGTTGCGGATGGAGCCGGTGGCGATCTTGCGGATGATCGGTAGCTCGCGGCTGGGGTCCAGGCCGGTGACGTACCGGGGGGTCACCGCGGCGTCGTCGACCACGACGCCCGCGGCCTTGGTGCTGGCCCGCCCCGCTGCGGCGGCCACGTCGTCGACGGAGGCAGCCGCCAGCCTGGCCAGAGCGGCGATGTCGTCGAGCAAGGCTGCAAGTCCGCCGGGCATGAGTCTCCTGTCTGTTCCGGTGTCCTGGGCGCGCGGCTATCGACGCGCCGCGACCGTGCCGGCCACGATGGTGGCACCGACGGCGAACATGAGCAGAACCAGCGGCCAGTTGTCCTGTGGCGCCAGTGCCGATCTGTCCTCGTGCTGCCAGGGCCACAGGGCCCGCAATGAGCCGAGCATCAGCCCGCTCATCACCAGGAGGGTGGCCCAGCCGTGCTCGCTCAGCAGTTTGTTCAGCAGCCGGACGAAGACCGAGATGCCGGTGACCGCGCCCAGCCCGAAGACGATGACGTAGCCGAGGTCGCGGTTGTCCACGGCAGCCAGAGTGGGTGCGTACAGTCCCATCACCAGCAGCAGGTAGGAACCGGAGACGCCCGGTAGGGCCAGCGCACAGACGGCGACCGAGGCGGCCACGAAGATGACCGGAGCAGAGGGGTTCTCGACGTTTCCACCGCCCGGCATGCCGGACAACACGAACGCGACGGCGGCGGCGATGCCGACCAGCCCGGCGCCGACGGCGGCCGGCCCCGGCCGGTATGCGCGAGCCATGCGCAGCGGCACGACCAGGCTGGCGGCGACCATTCCGGCGAACAGCGCGCGGGCCAC
>PDWJ01001202.1_pt1 | contig 34323 bp, 38 predicted proteins | sample 1430881 | NCBI WGS metagenome assembly PDWJ01 (sample SAMN01162460, study PRJNA174530) | Oral metagenome, whole genome shotgun sequencing project. | biome: Marine environment; feature: Marine mammal; material: Swab sample of the gingival sulcus; isolation source: swab sample of gingival sulcus...
TGGGTGTAAAATTTTAGTGTTATTTTTTTTCTTATTCAACTCAAAGATAATACTTTACACCCAATTTTACTATTTTAATGATGAATTTTTCGGGTTAAGCTTGTTCCAAGAATTTTTGTTACAGGGGTATAGTGCATATCCTTAGAACTCATTCGTTGAAGCAATAATTGTGCTGCTTGCTCACCCAATTTGTAACCTTGCTGATCAACAGTTGATAGAGCAGGTTCTGTAAACTGACTGCTTATACTATTTGTGAAACCAACAAATGCAATATCCGAAGGGATTTTCAAGCCTTTTTTCTTAACAACCTGCATTGCGGCAATGGCTGCCAAGTCGTTTACGGCAAAAATACCATCCGGCAATACCTTTCGTGCTAAAATACTGTTCATCGCTTTCTTAGCATCTTGAAAAGTATCAGCATAAACAATGCAATCTTTATGAAATAATTTATGCTTTTTCATTGCTTCCATAAAACCACGCTGACGCTGCATTCCCACAGAAACTTTGTCATTTGCAGCCAAATGAATAATATTGCGACAACCTTTTTGTATGAGATGTTCGGTAGATTCATAAGCACCTCGATAATCGTCCACAATAACTTTATCAACAGGCAAGTCGTCAATAATCCTATCGAATAACACAACGGGAATACTGTTCTTTATAAGGTTCTCCATGTGGCTGTAGTTTTGTGTTTCTTTAGACACCGAGCATAAAACCCCGTCAACACGATGAGAAAGAAGTGTTTGCGTGTTAATTACTTCACGGGTATATTTTTCATTCGACTGAAAAATCATCACGTTATAACCGTTCAACGATACTACCGCCTCAATGCCATTAATAACAGAAGAAAAGAAATGATGCTCTATTTCAGGAATTATCAAGCCAATAATATTTGTTTTACTGGTTCTCAAACTCAATGCAATTTCATTCGGCTTATAACCAAGAATATTCGCTAATTCTTGTACAGCCTTCTTAGTCCTTTTGCTAATATCCGGATGATTTTTTAAGGCACGAGACACTGTGGAAGGAGAAACACCCAATTGTGAGGCTATATCTTTAATTGTTACCTGTGAACTTCTCATAAAGCAAAATTAGCGAACTATGGCTTCAAATTTTAAATATTTTCAAAAATTGATAAAAATAAATTTCAATGCAAACGATACCGCAAACGTTTGCGAAGGTGATTTCAGCAGATTCTTCACGGTGTTGCTTCTTTCAACTTAATCGCCGTATTTCTGTTTCCCCACTCACCCGCTTACATTCTCGTCCGGCTCTTGCATATCCCGCATCACAAACCCATTCACAAATACTTGGAGAACAGCTATCTACTAATTTAACAGTTCCATTCCCCTCATCCCCTGCACACATCGTCGCATTCGCGGGAATATCCCCGGAACAGCTGTTCATCGGCGAAAATCCTGACTCACAGCGCGCATCATATTTATTCCGTTAGTTGTACATACATCAACAATACTTGAATCCCCTCCACAGTTATTGTACCACTTCACAATATTCCCATCACACTTCTTTTCATAATTCGCGTTAGTAGGAGTACATGTTCCAGCATCACCACCGGTACAATCATCATCGTTTGGTGTTGCGCTGGCACAAACAGTTTGATTTGTTGAATAATAATTACCAGAAACATAATTAGGCGAATTACAAGTCCCTGCATTTAACCAAGTTCCGCTCGAAGTACATTGGAAAAGTCGGGCAGAAGCAGTCGCTGCACAGGTTGCCGGATCGGGTTCGGCAGCGGCACACACCTTGTCGTTTTGGGTATAAGTTCGCGAACTATCGTAATCAACACTTGCACAAGCCGCGCCCGATTGCCAATTTCCGTTCGCCAAACACGCATATTGATAATTACCGCTGCCACCGTTGCCAATGTAGCTCAAATTAACCCAATTTGTTCCGTCACAGCCCCAAAATTTGTGATTTTGATCGTTGAAATAAATCACTCCGGCAGCCGAAGCATTACAAGCCTCGGTTGTTCCCCCCAGTCGCAAATCTCCGTTAACGTCAAAATCAATATTAAGAGACGGCACTCGATTCAGCCCGATTCGGTGGCTTGTTCCGTCGAAAGAATTGAAAATTCCGCGAACGGTATTGGTCAACGTATTGAACTCTGTCGCCGTTACAAAACTCCCTGCCGTTTTGAGCGGAATTGACGTGTCGTTCACATTGACTCCGACGTAGGGCATGCCCACGGCATAAACCACCAGACTAAAGAAACTTAAAGCCAGACCCGCGACCAGATGAGTCTTCTTTATCTGTTTGCCCTTGCCGAGAAAGGACTTCCAATTTGAAAACAATTTTTTCATTTGTGTTTGTTTAAGAAATAAATCTTGTGCATTATACAGGAACGACTTTATTGTTGGCAAATTTTTTTTGAAATCTCGCGAAAAAAAAGAGCTTGCTTTTTGAAAATCTCGCGAAAAAATGACCTCACCCCGACCCTCTCCTCGCAGGAGAGGGGGCAAAAAAAATGTTGAATTCCAAAATATTAAGAGCTTTTATTTAGAAGATTTAAAAAAAAGTCCCATTTCAAAAAAACTTTGACAAATCCCTTAAATATTGCTAGCTTTGTGGAAAGTATTACTATTCAATATTTTAATGAAAAATACACCACATAACAACGAAATGGAACAGAAAAATCAAGACAAACTAGTTATTAAAAATTTAGAAAAATTACCAGCCAAACTCCAAGAAAAACTTCGTGTTTTTGTAGTAAAATCCGGTGAAAAAATTCGCGAGATTTTGGCAAATGTTTTGGCGAACCCTGCGGAATCGGTGGTCGCTTTGGCAAAACTTCCCATTAAATACAAGATATTGATGTTGTTAGCCCTTGGTTATTTTATTAATAAAGACGGAAAATCGCAAACCAACCCCGACTATCCTGAAGGTTATAATTTCGTGAAAACAACAATTTGTTTTAATCCCGCGAAATTTTCAGAATCAGCAATTCTTCCGGTTTATGCCGACCAAATTCGTTATACCGAAAAAGCTCTGGACGGGAGCTACCAAAATCGGTGTTTAACCATAGCCGGAATTATGCACCCTTTTGACGATACCGGTATAAGTGTTCCCGGTAACCTCAGCACAACATTTACTAATTTTGGGAATTTTTATTTAAATCCGAATAATATGCCGAACGATGTTACTTATACCTACCAAAGTGACTGTGATGCGGGGGATCTTCGTGCTACAAGTACCATCGGTGAAGCAGGAGGAGAAAACCACTGTTATTTAGTTTTCGCGAAAAATTCTATTGACGCTACCTTACCTAGTTATATAGAACATTTATGGGGACACGAATTTAGTCACAATGCCGGTGAAAACAACGGTGAACATACCAAAGGAAAAGATCCGGTGAATCATCAGTTTTGTTATCCGAATGTTGGCTGGCTTGACCAAACCAATGGTAAAACATTGGGCGCAGCAGGAGCCGGTACAAATACTTGGTTGGGAGCATTTACCACCAATATTACTGATGCGGTAACAGATGCTGACGGTTGGGTTGATATTGTTGATCCTCACAATCAAGGTTTTCCGTATCGTATTCAAGCGAGTGAGTTGGTGAACACTTCCGGTGCAGGCAATACGAATGATGGGATTTTCGATTTTTTCCAAAACCACCCGTACCGAATATTTAATCAACCGCTGAATGCCAACGAAATTCCGGTTGCGCCGCAGCTCAACCTCAACGGAAATTTGTTGAGTATCAGTAATTCAGAAGCTTACAATGCACAGTTTGAAATTTTCGCGGGATCCGGCGAAATGATTGACGGCGATTATCGCTGGTATCTCTATCATGCAGATAATACCGCCGATGGAGCTTATATCGGTAGCGGAAAAAACGGTTTTGGACTGGACGAAACCGTAAATCTCGCGGAATTAGGATTAGCCGGAGAAGCCTTGGCAGTCAGGGTTTTGTATATTGACGGAAACACTTTGAGCGAAGAAACCGAACTACCGACCGCCGATACTCAAAATCCGAATGCGGTGTGTCAATCAACAACGGTTTATCTTGACGAAAACGGTCAGGCGACTATCAGCCCCGAACAAGTGGACGGCGGATCGTCTGATAATGTGGGAATTGTGAATTATGTCACAAGCCCGAACACTGTCGATTGTGATGATTTGGGAACGGTGAATGTTACTTTAATCGTTACCGATGCTGCCGGAAATAGCGATCAATGCACGACAGCGGTTACCGTTATTGATAATATCGCGCCAATTGTCGCGGCAAATAATTCGACCGAAATTTCTCTTGATGAAAATGGTGTCGCGAGTGTTGCCCCTCAGGATATTGACGCAGGGAGTTCCGATAATTGCGGAATTGCGGATATGTCGCTCAGTCAAACCGATTTCACTGAAGCAGGTATCTATAGTGTTGTTTTCACCGTAACTGATAATTCGGGAAATGCATCGACCGCCACCGTTCAAATCACCGTGATCGACAGCAACAGCGGCGACACCAATCCTCCGATTGCGATCGCCCAAGACACTGAGGCTGAACTTGATGAGAACGGAATATTTATCCCGACCGAGGAAACATCTGACAACGGATCGTACGATCCGGAGGGCGGATCTGTGTCGTTTGCCTTTGTTCCGTCCGTTTTGGATTGTGATAATATTGGTGAAACTGAAGTCAAAATGATTGTTAGCGATTTGGCAGGCAACACCGCCGAGGATATGTTCATTGTATATCTCTCGGATGTTACTGCACCTGCGATGTCGGGGCAAGCGGTAACAATAGATTTGGCAGTTACCAACGAGGTTTTCCCGGAAAATGTTAATGCCGGAAGTTCGGACAATTGTGAGATTGTTTCCATGACACTTGTGCCTAATACATTTGATAATGAAGGAGTTTACTCGGCGACATTAAGCGGAGTTGATGCTTCGGGCAACGAAGGCACAACGAATGTGGAAATTACGGTTGTGAACAGCATTGGCGGAATTTCCGCGAATAATGAAAACAGCGAAGCCGTTAAATTGTATCCGAATCCGACCAAGGGTTTGGTGAAAGTAGAATCCGCGAAATCAATTCAAGAGATTCAGATTTTCAACCTCAGCGGACAAAAAATGGCGATTTTCCAAGCACCGAACAACAGCTATCAAGCCTTCAAGCACAGCCACGAGTTCAACACCACAGGCTGGACACCGGGCGTTTACTTGGTAAAAATCCTCACTGCCAACGGCGAGTGCATCAGCGAAAAATTGGTGGTGGAGTAGGGTTTGTGGAACGCTTCGTTTGAGCTTTGATGAAGATAGGGGAGGGAGTAATTCTTCTAGCTGCTTGATTATCAAAAATAATCATGGAAAAATTTTTTATATAACTGACATTCATTATAACAAAATGAGGGCTAAAAAAAATAAAATTCATTTTTTTTAAAGTTTAAGTCAGATATTAAAATTAAATGCTTACATTTGCAGTCGATTTAGCACGGTCCGTTCGTCTAGGGGTTAGGACGCCAGGTTTTCATCCTGGTAACAGGGGTTCGATTCCCCTACGGACTACAGGTTCAAGTAGCGTTTTGAACTACAAATTATTTCATTTTTTGATTTGATGGTCCGTTCGTCTAGGGGTTAGGACGCCAGGTTTTCATCCTGGTAACAGGGGTTCGATTCCCCTACGGACTACAGATTCAAGCAAGATTTTGAGTCTACGAATTAGTTCATTTTTTTGATTTAGCGGTCCGTTCGTCTAGGGGTTAGGACGCCAGGTTTTCATCCTGGTAACAGGGGTTCGATTCCCCTACGGACTACAAGCTTCTCTTATTGAGAGGCTTTTTTTTTATCAAAAAAAAAACGAACTATCAAAAAGTTTATCGCCTACGAACTATCAAAAAGTTTATCGCCTACGAGCTTTTAAGAACTTTCTTAATCGAATAGATGGGTTTCTTATTTTGAACAATATAAAGACGGTTCAAATATTCGCCAATTATGCCCAAGCTCAATAAAATGACGCTGGCAGAGAAAAGAATTGCTACAATTATTGATGTATATCCGGGTTGTACATCTAAAATCGCCCACCGATAAATGTATCTGAGTGCTGCAATAAAACTAATAATAGAAGACAGCAAACCGGTTATTGTCATGATTTTCAGAGGTACAGCTGTGTAATAAAAAGTAATATTGAAAAACATCTTAAAAAGTTTCTTTGTCGTATACCCCGATTTGGTATGAACCCTTTTCAGATGTTCAACCTCAACAAAGCTTATATCATCCGTGTACCACAAAAAAAGCTCATCGATATAAACAAAATTCTGATGATGTTTCAATATTTGATCTTTCAGGTGTTTTGCTATTAATTTAAACGAGGAACCTTCGGCGGGCTTATCATTCAAGGCACTTGATGCTGATTTCAAAAAACGTGAACCAAGATTTCGAATAAAACTATGTTTCTTGCGACGAAAATAACCGTAAACAAGATCTGATTCTGTTTCTTTGTACCGATTGATCAGTTTTTCAATCTCTTCCGGTGGGATTTGCAGATCATCGTCAATGGTAATAATAAAATCGCCTGAGGCATAGTTCAAGCCACAGAACAAGGCATTATGTTGCCCATAATTCTTGGCAAGTTTAATAACTCGAACAGTTTGGGCATACTCCTTAAATATTTCTTGCAAAACATCCCAACTGTTATCTCTTCCACCATCTTCAATATAAATGAGTTCAAAGCCATACCCCAACTTATCGAACACTTCATGAATCCTTCGGTTTAATTCTTTCAATGTTGCCGCACTGTTGAAAACAGGCACGAGTACAGTATATTGCGGATGTTTTTCCATTGGTTTTTAACCTCCACCAAGTATTAAATTTGTTCCGGTAATCCACTTGGAAGCATCTGACATGTAAAAGACAACTGTATTTGCAACATCAAGCGGTTCACCAAAACCGAGTGGCATTACTTTTTCAAATTTATCAAGAACATCTTTCGAAATTGTTTTTCCGGCTTCTTCAACCATAGGACCTTTCACAAAAGATGGCGAAATGCAATTCGATCGAATTCCTTTTGGGGCTACTTCGAGTGCTAAGACTTTGGAATAGCCTTCAAGTCCCGACTTTGAACTTCCGTATAACGCTCCTCCATAGTAGGGGTATTTGGTTGCAATGGACGATAGAAATAAGATAGATCCGTTTTTGGCTATTTTCTTTTTCTTTAAAAATTTTCCGGTCAGCAATACAGGGACTTCATAATTAATCCGAAACATCTGCGTCAGGTGTTTCTCTTTGATAAAATGTACAGGCAAATGACTTGTAATTCCGGCAGAATGAACAAGACCGTGCACTTGATCACAAGCAATGACAAGTCGATCCAATTCTTCCTCTTGGCTAAGATCGGCAACAATCATTTGGTGTCCATCTCCATGAAGCATGGTATAACTTTCCGTCAATCGCTCTTCGTTTCTACCTGTAATGATCAACTTAGCACCGTAATTACTCAATGTAATTGCTGTTTGCTTACCAATTCCGGAAGAAGCTCCGGTTACAAAAATTCTTTTCCCTTCAAGGTTAAACGCATTCATACTACACTTCAATTAATTCGGGAACAACAACATTATCAGCATGCCAACGAACTGAACCCCAGCTCAAACCGACTCCAAACCCACAAAGCAAGAGTTCTGTTTTTCCATCTCGCAGTTGATCTCGTAACTCGGTAACCATTGTCAAAGGTATAGAAGCCGAGCTTGTATTACCAAAACGATCAATGGAAAATGGAAATTTTTCTTTTTCCAACTTCATCTTCCGACGAATAGAATTATTCATAAGCATATTTGCCTGATGAAGCACATAGTAGTCAATATCTTCCAGTTCCTCATTCAAATATTCGTTTACTAAACCTCGAATATTAGGAACAACTTCGCGTTGAGAAAAAGCAAAGACCTTAATTCCGTCAAGTGCTACTTGAATCGCTGTTCGTTTGATACCTTCGCCATATTCTTTCATTTCGAAAGATTCATCACTTATAAAGTTCCGCAAACCGCCGTCAGGAATAATAATTGCGTCATAGCCTTCGCCATCCGATTGCAAACTAAAAGAGATGGGCAAGGCATCCTCTTTGTACTCCAAAGCCGTTGCTGTTGCTGCATCACCAAAGAGCGGATAAGTACTTTTGTCCAATTCAGAAGCTGTAGCCGTAGAAATATCTCCCACCAACAGCAAAGCCTTTTTGGCAGCTCCTGTTTGAATCAGGCTACTCACTTGCGATAAACCATAAACATACCCTGAGCATCCAAGTCCAACATCATAAGCCATACACGTTTTAGGAAGTCCCAAACGGTCTTGAAGAATTGTTGCCGTTGCCGGAAGGATAAAATCACCGGATTGTGAGATAAATACCAATAATTCGATTTCATTTTTATCCCACTGCAATTCAGCAATCAACTTTTCTGCTGCTTCAAAACAAAGATCGGACGTTGTAACACCTTTATTTGCAACCCTTCGGTTCGCGATTCCTGTTGTTTTTACATACAGTTGTCGCTCTTTCATTGAGGTATGCTCATAATCCATATTTGAAACAGAGTTCTTGGGCACACATGCTGCTACACCTGCAATTCTGGTATTGTTTACGGTAAATTTTGCCATATTTTATTTCTTAGCGATAATGTTGTTATAAAGATCCTGAACTGTTTCGGCATTTGTTATGTCCTCAGCAGTAATTGTTACGTCAAACTCGGCATCAACCAAAGCTATTAAAATTAAGGCATTGATAGAGTTCCATTCAAAGTTTTCTCTAAAATTACTCTCCGGCTTAAGTGTTCCCGGTTCTAGCTCATCATATTCCTCTTCGATCTTTAAAATAAATTCTCCTACTGTCATCTTTGAAATATTTCAAGTTAATAATTGTCTGCTCTAAGTATCAGACTTATGCAAAAGTAATCTTTTTGACGGATTTGATCACTTCACGATGAGCATTAAAATTAAACTATTTTCTGAATAAAAAGAACATCATTACTTTAGCTTAAAATGGAAATCGGAAACATCATATCTCCGGGGTCAAGCATTGCATTAATAAAACTGATTGCATCATACTCTAAAATGGTATTTACATGAATCGGTTTTTCTTTTATAATTCCCTGATTTAAAAGTTGTTGTCGTTTTGTTCCTCTCAGTAAGAAAGTCTCCGGAGTGTACCAATTTTGATTTTGTCGTAGAACAAGGTTTGAGAACGAACTATCTGTCAGGAAGCCATTGCGCGTAAAAACAATTTCGTCAACATTACGATAATTAGTCGATAGTTTACTAAAAACACTCCGGTCTTCAAACTTAAAAGAATAGCTCAGGTTTGCATTTTCAATCAATTTTATGGAATTGATGGAGCGTTTTTGGTAGGGGTAAAAAGCGATCGAGTAATTCTTCGCATCGTAAGAAACACGACACCTGTAAAGCCCTTGATGGGGAAGTTCTTGAAAACGAATTAGATCTTCTAACTTCCAAGGGCACTTCATTCCATAGAGAGCCTTCCACGAATAATTCATTCGTTCCTGATGGTAGTCAAGATTTCTCAATTGTCCGTTTTCACATCGAATGGTTTCAAATAAGAGGGACATATACTTTGTCTATTAATTCTTGATATTCAGTTTTTACATCACTTTTCAGTGTAATCCCGCCACCACTTTTGTAGACGTAAGCATCCCCGATTTTTTCAATATAGCGAATCATTACACCACAATCCAGATTTTGTCCATCAAAATAGCCAAACACTCCGGTATAATAAGTACGGTCGTAAGCCTCAGCGTCTTTTATAATTTCTACGGTTTTCTTTTTTGGAGCTCCCGAAATACTTCCGGCAGGCAATAAACGTTTCAAGATGTCCCCCAAGTGATCGAGGTAATTGCTCGGAAGTTCACCGGAAATAAGCGAACTCACTTGCAATAATTTTTTGTTCTGGGTTTTTATCCTATCGACATATCTGTACTTTTCCACACGTACTTTCTTGGCAACACTATTCAAATCGTTACGAATCAGATCGACAATCGTAACATGTTCGGCTTTTTCTTTTTCATCGTTCATAATTATGGTTTCGGCATTTTCAATTGAAGCATCTATTGTTCCCTTCATGGGGTGCGAATAAATCATCCCGTTTTTAATTTGAACAAAGACCTCCGGCGAAAAAACAACCAACTGATCTTTCATCCATAGTTTGTATTTTGCTCTTGTCGTATGAAAAATTTCTTCTAAAGAATAGTTACATTCTACTTCTGTCGGTAAGGTGAGATTCAACAAATACGTATCGCCACGTCGCAAATGATACTGAACCTTGTTAAAAGCTTTTTGATAATATTCAAAAGACAGAGGAAAAGATTCAAAACGTAAAGCCTTCGTTGACGGACGATAGGATTCAACATTCGTAAATCCATTAATATCAAATAACAAAGAAGACGAATCCACTTCTTCCGGTTTGTAAATCAAAGGTCGCTTTAAATCAAAATCGCAAATAAAAAGAAAAGGTCGCCCTTTGCTCCCGTACGTGTTCATTTTATTAAAGAAATGCTCTCTATCCATAACCCTCACTTTATTACAAAAGGACAACTTACCTAACAAAGGTAATTTTATTTTTTTAAATATTGAAAATGGTTTTCTAATCAACTTTAGTTTGGTCGGTGCGGTGGAATTTTATACGGTAAATATATTCTGCACATCAAACAATTAAGCTTGTTCTTTTTCCAATTGTTTTAGAAAAATCTCGTGTCGTTTTCGTAGTATTCTCTCAATGGCAAAGGTGCTGAAAGTTGCGATAAATATTAATGCTGTTAGTGATGATATTTTGATTTCACGTATTGCATTTATAAAGTCATGGCTTGTAGCCAGAATGTAGCGGATGTATTGTTGTATTTCGATGTTTTGCAAGTTTATGGATGCAAAGAAATGCGAGCGAAGTCCAAAATATATCAGTGTGCCTATTGCTAAGGTGAAAAGGGCAACCAAGAGGCTGGTGAACCCAAGTATGGATTGCTTCTCCTCATCTGAAAAAACTGCTGCTTCAGGAATTCTATCCATAACATTGCGTGTGAATGAATCTGAAGGCTTTTCTTGTGCAATTTGCTTCATAAGTTCTTCTAAAATCGGGTCTTTCAGCACTTGCTTCTGCCCCTTGCTATTTATCCCATATGTCTGTTTCATTCTCTCTCCTCCTTTGTTTTTACAAGCATTTTTTCCATTAACGTGTAGATTTTCTTACGAATCCGAAACAACTTTACTTTAACATTGCTTTCTGATAAGGATGTAATTTTGCTGATTTCTTCAACTTTTGTTCCCTCCAGATAAAACAAATTTACAATTATTTGGTCTTGTGAAGGGAGTTGTTTGATTACTTTTTCCAGTGCAAATAGTTTTTCTTCATTGCTCAAGGATTCAATTTCAGAATGATCTTCATTTTCGGCAATATTTTCAACCAAATGGTCTTCCAAGTCGCTTACGGGTAATTGTTTTTTGCGTGTTTTAGAAATAGCAGTATTGTAAACAATTCTATAAAGCCAAGTTTTAAATCCTGATTCTCCGCGAAATTTGTCTAACGAATGGTATGCTTTTACGAATCCGTCTTGAGCAACTTCTTCGGCATCCTGATGGTTTCTTAAAATTTTGAAAGCGATGCCATAAGCCATATCCTTATGCTTGTTGACAAGCATGGAATAAGCAGCAGTGTTTCCTGCAAGGACTTGATTTATATAAACATAATCTTCCTGAAACCTCATTGAATCTTTAGACGATGCTTAAACACTCAGGGTTACACATTTGGCGTAGAATTTTTTAGAAATTTGAAATAACTTTTTAATGTTTCTGCATTGGTGTTTTCCGGTGTGAATATTTCAAGGACACATGTACCCTTGGTATAAGCATACAAATCTTTTACAGCCGACTCCAGCTGTTCTTTCGATGAACAACTGAGATATTCACAGTTGAAAGCTTTTGCTAATGATTTTATTTCAACATTATGGGGTGTAGTAAATAAGTCCATTAATCCCGGAACTTTTTCCGGACCATCAATAAATCGAAAAATCCCCCCTCCTTTGTTATTAATTACAATAATTTTCAAATTTTTAGGAACATGTTTGTTCCATAAAGCATTGGAGTCGTAAAGGAACGATAGATCGCCACTTATAATTGTTGTTACTTCATCAGACACTAACGAAGCTCCGGCAGCAGTGCTGATTGAGCCGTCGATACCGCTCGTTCCTCTATTGCTTCTGTAAATAATATCCGAACGATTGTTACACAATTGTATGTATCGAATAGGTGTGCTGTTGGCTAAGTGAAGCTCTGTTTTTGTCGGGATTAAGCCAACAATGTTGTTCCATACATACAAATCAGAATAGTCACAATTTTGGAGGAACTTTTCGTGTTGTGCATGAGTCTTCTTGTCCAAGCGATGCCACAGTTTTTTATAGGAGCTGCCGACAGGGCTGATTTTGCCTGCTAAGTATTCAAATACGTCCGAAAGGTCAGCCTTGATATGTTTTGTTAGTGAAAAATATGTATCCGTAATTTTATTTGTGGAATCAATGTGCCAATGTTCAAGGTCTTTGATGTTTCTTAAAAAGGCTTTTATTTTTTTTGAGACAATATCTTGTCCAAAGGTAATAAGCAGTTCAGGGCTGAAGCTCTCAATTTCTTTTTCTTGCATCGAAGAAATGTTACGGTCTATGTAGTAAATAAAATCTTCTGCATGAATGTTTGATGTTCTTTCTGTCAGGACAACAATGTTGTCGTTTTTTGCCAAAATAGAAAGATGTTTTTCGATAGTTTTTTCAGAGTCCATCTGTCCGCTAAGAATCATTACTTTCTTGGAGCTAAGCAAGGCATCACAAAGCAGATTGAGTTCTCTTTGATCTAGTTGTATTTTTGATTTTGGAGTTTTGATGATTCTTACTTTTGGAAAATCGTTTGTGCCTTTTTCATACAGAGGTTCTTTGAGCGGAATATTGATGTGAACAGGTCCCGGCTTGTGCGATTGACTGATTTGTATGGATTCATTGCTGATTCGTTCGTTGTAAGCCCGGCTGTTTGTGTCGTGAGTGTCTTGAAGAAATTGGAAAGAAGCCTTGATGTAATTTTCAAAAATTTTATTCTGACGAATAGCCTGTCCTTCCATTTGGTCAATTACTTCAACGGGACGATCTGCTGTCAAAACAAGTAGGGGAATCCCTTGATAATAAGCTTCGGCAATGGCAGGAGCATAGTTTAGCGCGGCAGAGCCGGAGGTGCAGACAATGGCGACAGTTTTTTTTGTTTTAAGAGCCATGCCAAGTGCATAAAATGCTGCCGAACGTTCATCGGCAATGCTGTAGCACTCAATATCTTTGTGTGCGGCAAAGGCAATTGTTAAAGGAGCATTTCGCGATCCCGGAGAAATAACAACGTGATTTATTTTGTGTTGAGCGCAAATAGCCACCAAACTGTTTACGCTATGTTTGTTTGTTAACATATTCTACATCATCTATATCAATTACGAAGATACAGAAATATCAATTTGTTTATGATATTCGCAGACTATAATGTTTCAATAATATTTAGAAGTGTTCGTGATTTTGCATTTGTTTCTTCCCATTCGTCATTGGGGTTGGAGGAGGGGGTGATTCCTCCGCCAAGATATAAGGCAAACTGTGAGGGAAGCACTTTGAGGCACCTGATATTTACAAAGAAAAGACTTTCGTTGTTTAAATTTTGAGGACCTAGAAATCCGGAATAATAAGACCTGTCGTGATCTTCGATTTCAAGGATCATTTTTTGCGCTTTTTGCTTGGGAAGACCGCAAACAGCAGGTGTCGGGTGCAGATCTGTGAGTAGTTGTGCAATGTTAATGTTGGGCGTTTTTTTAATTGTAAATACATTTCTGAGATGCGTTACATTTCCGGCATGGAAATTATGCGTCTCACTTTTTGAATAATTAAGTTGATGTGCTTGTAAGGTTTCTTCAATGTATTTGGTTACAATTTGTTGTTCCTCAATTTCTTTATTTGTCCATTCAATGGCATTGGAAGTGTTTTTTCGTGTTGCTGCCAACGAAATGGTTTCGATGTTGTCTTTTTTTACGGAAAGAAGAGGCTCCGGACTCGCTCCCGTCCAGCATTCAACTTGATTGATGTTGATCAGATAATTGAAAGAATGTTTGTAGTTTGAGCATAAACTTCTGAAAACATCCAGTTCTTGATATTTTATTTTGTTGGCAAACAATATTCTGGAGAGAATAATTTTCTCAGCTTCTTTGTTGTTTAGGGTCTCCAGTATTTTATTAATTTGTTTAAAATAGGTCTTCTTTGTACTTTCTTTAATTTTACTTTCAGGCTGATTTTTATGTTGAGGTATACAATTTTCTACAAAATCAAAGACCTCATTGGGAATGTTTTTTGTGGTGAAATAAAAATCAAGAAGAACAATGTAAGCTCTATTTGTTGAGGTGATTTGGAAGGGGTAGAAGACAAAACCTTTTTGCGTAATGTTTTCATAATGAACAGCTTCTTGTTTTCGTTGAATGATACAATGAATTTCTTCGCTGTTTGGTGTTTGCCAACAAGCGAAGCTTATATTTTTTTGCAAACAACTTTTAAGAAGGTTAAAAAACGTAGGTTTCTTATTTTCCATTAAATTTGTTTATCTCTCCGATGTAGTTTGTGAGTCGGGTTACTGAAATCAGTTCGCCTTCTTCGTTTGTAATTTTTATTTCGACCACATGTGTATTTGATCCTTTGTGGATAAACGTTGCCGTACCGTAAACATAACCGTCTCGAACGGCTTTAACGTGGTTTGCGTTGATGGCAAAGCCTCGTACTGCATATTTTTCCGGATCACTTACGGCTGCTGATAGTGCTCCGCCAACTGTTTCTGCCAATGCAATACTGGCTCCTCCATGCAGAATCCTGTGTGGTTGATACACATGTTCGTTTACGGGCATTTTAGCAACAAGGTGATTCTCATCGAGTTCGATGAACTCCATTTCGAGCCAACTTACCATGGTGTTCTTACAAAAGCCATTTAATTGTTCGAGTGTGTAGAATAATTTTGCCATAGTGCAAATATACTTATTCGGTAGGTTTTTTATTGTTAAATCTTATATTTTTGTGCCATGATAAAGCTTGGAGATACAATTATTTCAGATGATGTTGTTGAGAAGCATTTTGTGTGCGACCTTTCAAAGTGCAAGGGGGCTTGTTGTATTGAAGGAGATGCCGGTGCGCCTTTGGATGTAGACGAAATTTCATACCTTGAAGATTATATTGATGAAATATTGCCGTATTTGACGGAAGAAGGGAGGGCGACCATAGCTCGTGAGGGTGTTTTTGATTATGATTCAGATGGAGAATTGGTTACGCCTTTGAATAATGGTGAAGAATGTGCTTTTACGATATGGGAAAATGATGTTGCTTTTTGTGGAATAGAGAAGGCTTATAATGAGAAAAAAATAGATTTTAGAAAGCCTGTTTCTTGCCATCTTTATCCTATCAGAATAGCTGATTATAAAATGTACAGTGCTCTTAACTACCAAGAGTGGTCGATCTGTTCCGATGCTTGCAGCTTGGGAAACGAACTAAAAGTTCCGATTTACAAGTTTGTTAAGGAAGCTCTGATTCGAAAATATGGAAAAACATGGTGGAATGAGCTTGACAGATTGGTGCAGAACGAAAAATAATCGGTTTCTCAAAAAGTGCGGTTTTCCCCGAATGCAATAGAACACTTGTTTCTTAATATTACTCCACTCCGTAGTTTTTTGTTAACTACGGAGTGGAGTGTTTTTTTGTCGAACGATTTATATGTCCGATTCAAACTGTTTTAAGAAACGAAGGTCGTTTTCAAAAAATAGGCGTAGGTCACCGATCTGGTATTTCAGCATAGTAATGCGTTCGATACCCATTCCAAAAGCAAAGCCTGAATAAACTTTGCTGTCAATACCACAGTTTTCAAGAACATTAGGATCAACCATGCCACAACCTAAAATTTCAACCCAACCTGTATATTTACAGATATTGCAACCATTTCCATTACAGATATGGCATGAGATGTCCATTTCGGCTGATGGTTCGGTAAAAGGAAAATAAGATGGGCGTAATCTGATTTTTGTTTTTTCGCCAAAAAACTCTTTCGCAAAGTACAACAATGTTTGTTTTAGGTCTGCAAAAGAAACATTCTTATCGATGTACAAACCTTCTATTTGGTGGAAGATGCAATGTGCACGTGCCGATATTGCTTCATTGCGGAACACACGTCCCGGGCTGATTGTGCGAATTGGTGGTTTGTTGTTTTCCATGATTCGAACTTGCACCGATGATGTGTGTGTGCGAAGTGCAAGGTCGGGATTTTTTCCAACAAAGAAGGTGTCCTGCATATCTCGTGCAGGGTGCTCAGGCGGAAAGTTAAGCGCCGTAAAGTTGTGCCAGTCATCCTCTACTTCCGGACCTTCAGAAACTGTAAAACCAATACGTGCAAAGATTTCGCTAATTTCATTGCGAACAATTGAAAGCGGGTGACGACTACCAATCTCAAATTGGCGAACCGGAGCCGTTAAGTCTACCCCCTCATCAGCCTGATCGTCTTGCATTTCAAAAGACTCTTTTAACTCATTGATTTTGTTCAGTGTGAATGTTTTCAGCTTATTAATTAACTGACCAACTTCTTTTTTTTCTTCATTTGGTACATTTTTAAAATCGCTAAACAAAGCCGTGATAGTTCCTTTTTTACTTAGCATTTTAATTCTGTACGCTTCAACTTGTTCCAGTGAAGCAGGTTGGAAGTTTTCAACTTCTTGCATCAATTGAGCGATCTTGTCCTTCATGTATCGAAAATCTAATTCTGTTTCTATTAAGGTGCAAATTTAATATTTATTCTAAAACACTCACTTTCATTTTAATATCTTTCAGAGGGCGATCATAGCGTCCTGTTTCGACTTGAGCAATGGCATCAACTACCTCAAAACCAAAGATTAATTCACCAAAAACGGTGTACTGACCATCAAGGTGTGCGGCTCCTCCCAAATTTTTATAGATGTCTCGTTCTTTTCTCGTGAACTTTTTATCGTAATATTTTTCCAAAGCATCCAGCTCTTTGTCTTTATAGCATTTGCCGTGAACGATGTAGAATTGTGTGGCTGAACTTCGGCGTTCCGGGTTTTTTGAATCATCTTCTCTTGCTGCCGCAAGTACGCCTTTTTTATGAATAAATTTCATGTTGATTTCGGCAGGAATGGTGTAGCTTTTCTTTTGTTTGCTTTCACCTCCTTGAATCATAAAGTTTTTAATTACCCGATTGAAAATTGCTTCGTTGTAATATCCTTCTTTGATAAGTTTGATGAAGTTGTCACGATGGGCGGGAGTTTCGTTGTACAAAACAAAAAGCATATCTCCGTAGGTTGTGGATATGGAAACCATTTGTTCTTTTTGCGAAGCATTACCAAAACCTATTGGTAAGCAGATGATGATACCTGCGATTAGATGTTTTAAAAAGTTCATAACTCAAATTTTGAAACATAAAAAACCGAAACATCACGTTTCGGTTTTTTATGTCAATTCTGATTCAGAAAGTGTTTATTTGATGCGTTTCATAAACATTCTGAGGTCTTTTTTAGGACGATCTTGCGCGCCTGTTGTTGTTGCAGCAATGCTGTCTACAACGTTAAGCCCTTCAATAACTTCACCAAAAACAGTGTAGGCATTGTCTAAGTGTGGCGTTCCACCAAGGGTTGTGTATGTTTCATATTGTTTTTCGGAAAACTTAATCGGTTCTTCTTTTGCGTAGGCATTTTCTACAAGCGGAATAAGTTTTTCTTGAACAAGCTTATTGTATTCTTCACGCATTCCTTTTGACCCAAACTCTTGAAGTTTACTGAACAGTTCTTTGTGTGTTGAGTCCATCATCATCTCTCTGGCGATTTGACCTTTTCTGTCTTGAACCATTCTTTCTGTCATCATTTCCATTGTTGCAGAATCGAGAACACTACCCTGAACGATGTAGAACTGTGAGCCGGAAGAAGCACGTAGCGGGTTCATCTGATCACCTTGTCGAGCAGCTGCCAAAGCTCCTTTTTTGTGAAATAATCCCGGAACAATTTCCGCAGGAATGGTGTAGCCGGGGCCGCCATTGCCAAGAGGAGCATCTGCGGCTGCGTTTTTAGATTCCGGATCACCGCCCTGAATCATAAAGCTTTTTATTACACGGTGGAAAAGTAAACTATCATAGAAACCCTCGTCAACAAGTTTCAGAAAGTTGTCACGATGCTTCGGCGTTTCATCATACAAACCGATGATAATGTCGCCGTAATCAGTAGAGATTTTTACCTTCTCAGAAATTGTACCCGAAGGAGTTGTTTTAGAATTTGATGTTTTCTCATTATTACAAGCCACAAATGTTGCCATAATAAGAGCAATAGCAATAAGTTTTTTCATAGATGTATTTTTATTGATAGATATTTTTTCTGGTGCAAATTTAGTAATTCATTAATTTTTGAGCACTAAGTTTTTCCAAATAACATTTTCTGCATAAAGGTTCGTAGCTTTCAGTTTCTCCAAGCATAACCAATTTATCTTCATCTATTGTTCTGTGAGAAAATTGAGCCAAGTTACCGCAATTCATACATATAGCGTGAACCTTCGTAACATTTTCGGCAATCGCAAGAAGCTCCGGCATCGGACCGAAAGGTTTGCCTTTGAAATCCATATCAAGACCTGCTACAATAACACGTATACCACTATTGGCAAGGTGATTGCATACTCCGGGAAGGTCGTTGTCAAAAAATTGAGCCTCGTCAATGCCAACAACTTGAACATCATTTGCCATAAGCATAATCTGTGTGGCACTCTCAACAGGAGTGGATTGTATAGCACTGCGATCGTGAGAAACAACGTTTTCTTCGTCGTAACGTATATCTATTAACGGTTTAAAAATTTCAACATTTAACTTTGCAATTTTGGCACGTTTTATTCTGCGAATTAATTCTTCTGTTTTGCCGGAAAACATCGATCCGACAATAACCTCAATCCATCCACCGTATTGACTTTCAGGTTTAGTTTCAAATAGCATGAACTCAATTTTTGTCGAACAAAGATAGTAATTTGAATGTTTCATTCAGCTCTAATTATTCTTTCAACAGATTATTGTTGAAAAAAATAACGATGAATAGAAAAAGAATGCAGCTTTTTATACCTTTATGCTGATATTTACGTTTTACGATAGATAACATTTAAGAGGAATAATATCAACACTATGAATAGAAACAAAATACAGTCGGAAATACAATATTTGTTGGGAGCTATTAAAGAACAAAATCAAACGATTTTTGGCTATGACGGGAGTATTCCTTCCATCGAAATTGATTTGATGTTGGAAACTATTCGTCGTTTGTATGAAAGGTATAAAGATTTGACGAAGGTTGAAGCGGTTCGTCAATCTCCGAATACAACATCATATTCTTTTGGCAGTCCTGCTCCACCAAGGCAACAACATGATGACTTGTTGAAAGCGTATACCAAGCAAGAGATTAAAGACCGACCGACTCAAAAACACGAAGAACTGAAAGTTGGTGAAGATGGAGACAAAGAGGTCCCTAAAACTGTTGAGAAAACATCGGAATCAATAGAGAAATCCGCAGCCGATGAAGAAAAAGACTCGAAAGAAAAAGATATCAATACGTTGATTGATGAAGAGTTGGCTGAAGCATTGAAGAAAGTGGAATCGAGCATGGATCCTGAATTTCGGGAGCGTTTAAATAAGCTTCGTGAGCAGTCATCAAAGTTAGGTTTTAAGCCCGGTTCATCAAAACCGACAAAGCCATCATCAACGAGACAAGCTGAAAAAACAGATTTAAACAGCCTGAACAATAAGCAGAAATCTTTGGGTGAAACTTTTAAAAGTGAGCAAAAATCTGTTTATGAACAAATAAATCAAAAAAACAAAGCAACGATTGCCGATCGTATTCAGCAAAACCCTGTTCGAGATCTGCATACAGCCATTGGCTTGAATGATAAGTTTGCGTTTATCAACGATTTGTTTGGCGGTAGCATGGCGGAGTATTCCCGAGCTGTAGATCGCTTGAATGGTGCTTCCGGTTATAACGAAGCTATGGTGTTGATTAAGCGGCTTGAAGAAAAGAATAGCTGGGACTATAAATCCGAGAGCGTTAAGAAATTTCAAAATTATATTAACCGAAGGTTTCAAGCATAATGAAGAAGTGGGGCTTTATTAGTTCAACGCTAGTTTGTGTTTGCATGAGTACAATTGTAAGTTATGGGAAAATTATTTATTGTGCCTACACCGATAGGTAATCTTGAAGATATAACATATCGAGCTGTACGTGTGTTGCAAGAGGCTGATATAATCTTAGCTGAAGATACACGAAAGACCGGGATGTTGTTAAAACATTTGGCAATTGATAAAAAAATGTATTCGCATCATCAGCACAATGAACATAAAACTTCGGAGATGATTGTCGATCGGATAGAGGCAGGTGAGTGTATTGCTTTAGTAAGTGATGCGGGGACTCCCGCTATTTCTGATCCCGGATTTTTCTTAGTGCGTGAATGTGTGAATAAGGGAATTGATGTTGAAACTTTGCCCGGAGCAACTGCTTTTGTTCCCGCTTTGGTAAATTCCGGTTTGCCTTGCGATCGTTTTCACTTTGAGGGTTTTTTGCCTCAAAAAAAAGGGCGGCAAACTCGCTTAAGGGAAATGAGTGAGTTTGCTGTTACAATGATTTTTTATGAGTCTCCGCACCGTTTGTTGAAGACTTTGAATCAGTTTAAAGAGTTTTTTGGTGAAGATCGGCAAATAGCTGTCGCTCGTGAGCTGACCAAGATGTATGAAGAAAATATTCGAGGAAGTATTAAGGAGGTTTATGATTACTTTTCTCAAAAAACGATAAAAGGCGAGATTGTGATTGTCGTTGCCGGAAAATAAAACGTATGAATTATGGCTTATATTTATGATTATCCCCGACCGGCAGTAACGACTGATGCTTTGGTGTTCTTAAAAGAAAATGGGGGGCTGAAATTATTACTTATTCAGCGTAAGAATGATCCTTTTCGCGGAAAGTGGGCTTTTCCCGGTGGTTTTGTTGAGGAGGATGAAACATTGGAAACATGCGTTTGTCGTGAGTTGTCCGAAGAAACAGGTCTGGAAAATGTCGAACTAAAACAGTTTAAAGCTTATAGCAATGTGGATAGAGATCCTCGTCATCGTACAATAACCATTGCATTCTATGCTGTTTTGGATACTAATGATCAGCAGCTTTGTGCAGGCGATGATGCAGGGGCGGCATCTTGGTTTTCAATAAATGAACTGCCGCCATTGGCATTTGACCATGAACAAATATTGTCAGAATTTTTGAAGGAAGTGTTGATAGAATAATAAAGGACTGCCCTAAAAAAGCAGTCTCTTGAAAACCTTCAAGCAACTTCTGTTTTGAAATTTTCGGAACGAAAACGTCAAAGCAGAAGTTGTTTTGTTATGATTTGTAAAGATTACATTACCTTTAGCATCTCTTCAATTACATTTTCCGCCCCTTCGGCAATATCAACGATCGTTGCATCAAGCATGTAACAAGGAGTCGAGAAGATTTTATATTTTTCGTCAATGGTCACTTCTCCATGTTTTGTGACTTTGTGGTTTCCTCCCATAGCTTTAATGCCTTCGATGGTTGCAACATCATCGCCAACGGTGACTGTCGCACCTTTAATGATACGAGCAATAATTGCCGGTGAGATGCAAAGTGCACCGATTGGTTTTTTTTGTTCTGCCATGCTGGTTACTGCGAAGTTTACTTGAGGTATAATTTCGCAATCAGGACCGTTAAAAGCAAAGTCGCTAAGGTTTTTTGCAACACCAAAACCTCCGGGAAAAACAATTGCGTCAAACTCAGAGGCGTTGAAATGAGCAAGCGGCTTAATTTGACCTCTTGCAATTCTTGCTGATTCAATAAGAACATTTCTTTTTTCCATCATTTCTTTCCCTGTGATGTGGTTTACGACATGATGTTGCTCGATGTCCGGAGCAAAAATTTCATATTCGGCTCCTTTCTTAGCGATAGCATATAAGGTCATAGTCGCTTCGTGAATCTCTGCACCGTCATATACACCACAACCAGATAAAACTACAGCAAACTTCTTCATAACTATTATATTTCGTTTATTAATTCAATATCAAAGTTTCAAAGTTAAAAAGAAATTTCAATTCTTGCCCCATATAATGTTATTCCTGCCGGAGAATGTGCGTAGTTGTTTGTTTGATATGTTTGTAATGTACTGAATATAAGTTTTTTATGACTTTCGTGTGTTTTCTTTGAATCGTAATCTGTGAAAATTAAAAAAAAACTTGTTTGAGTCATTGCTTCGGTTGGCACAATAGAAGTCTAAAAATGTGTAACATCCGGCACGGGTTTTTAAGTGAATAAGATAAGCATTGACATTTTGAAGTCGAGCATAGCGAATACGGCAGGTTTTGAAGGTTGACGAAAACATGTCTTGCCGTTAAAAGTGTTTATCCGACCTTTCCCTCACAAAATAGTGGTGGTAGGTAATGCGAGGTGTTTGAAAGTTGTGGAATGAATAAAAAAAAACGATATTTGCATTATCAAAACAAAAAATGAGTACTTTTATTACTCAAAAAACAAAACCATGTTGGAGTCACTAATAACCTCAAAAACACGTATTAAGGTATTACTGAAGTTTTTCCTTAACAGTAGTTCTCGTTCTTATTTGCGTAACCTTGAGTCGGAATTTGGTGAGTCTTCAAATGCAATTAGGACAGAATTAAATAAATTTGAAGAAGCCGGGCTTCTTGAGTCGGAGTTGCAAGGGAATAAAAAGTTTTTTTATGCCAATCGGAAGCATCCTCTTTTTAATGATATACAGAGTATTTTAATGAAGCATGTTGGTGTTGACCAAATAATTGATAATGTTGTGTTAAAGTTGGGGGGTGTGTGCTGTGTTTATTTGACGGGTAAATTTGCACAAGGTGTAGATTCTCGAATTGTAGATATTATTATTGTTGGTGTGGATGTTAATATCTCTTGTTTGGTTGAGTTGATTGATAAAGTGGAGGGTGTGATTGAACGTAAAGTTCGTTACTTGATTTTTACATCCGATGAAATGAAAGAGTATTCAAGAAAATCTGAAGGCGCTGACCCTTTGCTTATTTGGCAGAAAGATTAGTGTCTTTTTTTTTGTGTTGTTATATTTAGGGTTTTAACCTTAAAAAGAAATGTATAAATTACTACTTTTGTAGTAGTGAGAGATGTAAAAGGAGCTTACTTAGACCTGAATATGGGACTGAGGAGGCGAAGCTGTATTTAGTTGTTAGCCTGTTGGAGAGTTAAAAAAGGGTAAAAGTGTTAACATTGTCAAATATTGAAAATAGGTTAATTAAATATCAGGACATCTTTGTTTTGGTAGATAGAGATACTGCTGACTTGTATGGTGTGGAAACTAGAGAGGTTAATCAGGCTGTTTTAAATAATCAAGACAAATTCCCTGAAGGTTATATCATTGAGTTTACTAAAGAGGAAAAAAATGAACTAATCAAAAAGTTTGATCGGTTCGAAAAGCTTAAACATTCTACAGTAAATCCAAAGGCTTTTACAGAGAAAGGTTTGTATATGTTAGCTACAATTATCAAAAGTGAGTTAGCCACACAAACTACCTTACAGATTATAGAAACTTTTGCAAAGGTGCGAGAGTTGTCACGTAATATCAATGATATTATGCAAACCGATGATGTTAGTTTGCAGAAAAGTTTAGCAGATAGTTCTAATAAAATTTTAGAAGAAATTATTGATATATCAGATGATGTTTTGACAGATGATGAGGATGGAGAGTTAATCGAAACCACCACAAAATTTGAGTTTAATTTAGGTTTTGCGAAGGTTAGTCGTAGTGTTAAAAAAGTGAAGAAATAAAAAATGATTTCTTTGAGAATTCATTGGTATTTGCCTTTGAAGTATATATAGTTTTGGTGATTTCAAATCGGAAACTCATAGAAAATAATTCGCGGAGACGAGAAAAATGACTAACTCAAAAAAACTAAATCCTAAGACCTACTACTGGTACGCTCTATACACCAAGCCTCGTTGGGAGAAAAAGGTAAAAAGTCGCTTGGATGAGATTGGTGTAGAGAATTATCTTCCGATGATTACGACTGTAAAGCAGTGGTCAGATCGAAAGAAGAAAGTTACAGAGCCTCTTTTGAAGTCGTACATATTTGTGAAATCCTCCGAAAAGGAATATTATAATATTCTGAATGTTGATGGAGCAGTCATGTACATTCGTTTTGAGGGAAAGGCTACACCGATTCCTGAATGGCAGATTGAATCATTACGAAGAGTTGTAGAAACTGAAACGGATTTTGAACTTAGTAATGAGAGATTTGAAGCAGGAGAGCAAATAATTATCAAGCACGGTGTGATGGCGGGCTATACGGGTGAGGTGGTTGATACCAAAAGTGGAAATAAAAAAATTGTAATACGCATCGGTGAGATAGGAATATCCATGGTTTTGGAAATAAGTATTGATAAAGTAGAGAAAATCGTTCGTAATGTTTAGTTTTCAGTAGTGAGTTGTAAACTAAAAACTAAAAATAACCCCATATATTAAAATATAAAATAATGAAAAAAATCGCAGTTATAGGTCTTGGATATGTAGGACTACCTTTGGCAGTTGAATTTGCAAAGAAACGTACAGTAGTTGGTTTCGATATAAAACAAGAAAGAGTTGATGAGTTAAATGAAGGTCATGATCCTACGTTAGAGGTTGAGGATGAAGATTTGCAAGCAGTGCTTGGTGGAAATTTACATCTTACAACTAAAATTGAGGACATTGCTGATGCTCATATTTACATTATAGCTGTACCAACTCCTACTGATAAAAATAACCGTCCTGATTTAACACCTTTAATTAAATCTTCTGAAACAGTTGGTAAGGTCTTAAAGCAAGACGATATTGTAATTTATGAATCTACCGTTTACCCTGGAGCAACAGAAGAAGACTGTGTTCCTGTATTGGAGAAGGTAAGTGGTGGAAAGATGAATGAGTTGTTTTATGTAGGGTACTCTCCTGAGCGTATTAATCCTGGAGATAAAGTACATACACTTACAACGATTAAGAAAGTAACTTCCGGTTCTACACCTGAAATAGGTAAGGAAGTAGATGCTTTATATAATGAAATTATAACAGCAGGCACACACCTAGCACCAACAATTAAGGTAGCTGAGGCTGCAAAGGTTATTGAAAACTCACAGCGAGATATTAATATTGCTTTCGTAAACGAGCTTTCAAAGATTTTCAACAGAATGGGAATTGATACCTTAGATGTGTTAGAAGCTGCAGGAACAAAATGGAACTTCCTGCCATTCCGTCCGGGTCTTGTAGGTGGGCATTGTATTGGTGTTGATCCATTCTATTTAGCTCAAAAAGCGCAAGAAGTAGGATATCATCCTGAGATTATTCTTGCAGGACGTCGTTTGAATGATTCTATGGGTGCACATGTTGCCGGAGAAGCCGTAAAGCTTATGTTGAAAGCAGGTAAGCCTGTTAAAGATGCAAAAGCCTTGATGTTGGGTATAACCTTCAAAGAAAACTGCCCTGATATCAGAAATACACGTGCTATCGACATTTACCATGAACTTAGAGAATATGGAATGGACGTTGATGTTTATGATCCGTGGGCAGATGCTGATGAAGTAATGAGAGAATATGGAATCAAAACCATTTCAGAATATCCGGTAGGAAATAATTACGGAGCAGTTATTCTTGCGGTATCTCACAATGAGTTTAAGGAGATTGATATGAAAGCACATAAGGAAGCCGGAGCAGTTATTTTTGACTGTAAAGGGATTCTGGATCGAGATGTTGTTAGTGCTAGGTTGTAGTCATGAATTTACCAATAGGCATACAAACTTTTAGTGAAATTAGGCAGGGGAATTATCTGTATATAGATAAGACTAAAGAGGCTTATGAACTTATTACAAATTATAAGTATGTTTTTTTATCTCGTCCGCGGCGTTTTGGCAAGAGTTTGTTTTTGGATACTTTGAAAAATATATTTGAGGCCAAAAAGGAATATTTCAAGGACTTATACATAGAAGATAAATACGATTTTTCAGAGGCATATCCTGTTATTCATATTAGCTTTTCGGGCGATTTGCAATCAGATGAGGGTATGCGCCAGACGTTTAGAAGGATACTAACGGTCAATCAAAAGCATTTTGGGGTGTCTTGTCCTACAGATTTAGATGAAGCGAGTTGTTTACAGCATCTTATTCGATCACTTCATGAAAAATACAGTCAAAAAGTAGTGGTGTTGATAGATGAGTACGATAAACCCATATTAGACAATATAGAAGATAAAATTACAGCAGCACAAAGAAGAGAAACACTCAAGAGTTTTTATGGAATTTTAAAAGATAATGATGCTTATATTCGTTTTGTCTTTCTCACCGGTGTAAGTAAATTTTCTAAGGTGTCTATTTTTTCGGGATTGAATAATATTTACGATATCACTTTGGAGCCTAGGTTTGGCAATATTTGTGGTTATACGCAAAGAGATATAGAGACAACTTTTCTTCCATATTTAGAAGGTGTAGATTTACAAGAGTTAAAGCGTTGGTATAATGGTTATAACTTTTTGAAAGATAAGGTTTGTAATCCTTTTGATATTTTGTTGTTTATATCTGGTGAGAAGATTTATAAAAACTATTGGTTCGAAACGGGCAGTCCGGCTTTCTTACTAAAGCTGCTAAAACAAAAGCATTATTATTTGCCGGACTTAAATACGATAACTGCGGGGGAAGAATTGTTGAATTCATTTGATATTGAAGATATCAGTATAGAAACATTATTGTTTCAGAGTGGGTATTTAACAATAAAAGAACGATTAGATAGTTTTAGAGGTAATGTAGAGTATATATTGACTGTTCCCAATAAAGAAGTGCAGCAAAGTTTGAGCGATTCTATTCTGCGCATGTTTACCAAGCCCACATCTTTGTTAAGAAGTCAAAAGAGTATTTATCGAGCTTTGCAAGACGCGAAATTGGACGATTTGCACCAAACTTTGGTGGCATTATTTGCGAGCTTGCCCTATGAAAATTATGTCAAGAATAATATCAGTGTTTACGAAGGTTTTTATGCCAGTGTGATTTACACCTATTTGTTTTCTATGGGATGTCCGGTAACGGTGGAAGAGAGTACTAATCGTGGACGCTTAGATATGAGTGTTCTGTTGAACAACAATAGATATATCATAGAATTTAAGGTAGGCAACCAAGAGAAAGCCTTGGCGCAAATCAAAGCCAATAAGTATTACGAAAAATTCTTGGATGAAGGTAGCGATATATATTTGGTAGGCATCCATTTTGATAAAGAAGAAAAGAATATCAGTCATTTTGAGTGGGAGAAGTTTAGGTAGTTATTAGTTGTGAGTTTTTGGTTGTGATTTATTCAACAGACCAAATCTTACTTCTCTTATTAAATCTTCTGAAACAGTTGGTAAAGTGATAAAGCAAGACGATATTGTAATTTATGAATCTACTGTTTACCCCGGAGCTACTGAGGACGACTGTGTTCCTGTATTGGAGAAGGTAAGTGGTGGAAAGATGAATGAGTTATTTTATGTAGGATACTCTCCTGAGCGTATTAATCCTGGAGATAAAGTACATACACTTACAACGATTAAGAAAGTATCTTCAGGTTCTACTCCTGAGATAGGTAAGGAAGTAGATGCTTTATATAATGAAACATTCATGATTAATTTTTAAACACACAGCGGAATGATTATTTTAGCGAAAAACAAGGAACAATGAGTAAAACCATCAGATTTGAACAAGTTATCGAAAGGGGTTGTGGTATAGATGTCCACAAGAAAGTATTAGTTGCCACTATTCGCGGCGAAGGACTAGAGGAAGAAACCAAAAGTTTTGACTGCTTTACAGAAGATATTGACTCGCTATCAGATTGGCTAAAGATCAATAAAGTTACTCACGTAGCTATGGAAAGTATAGGCGTTTATTGGAAGCCAATTTTCAATATTTTAGAGGAAGGTTTTGAAGTAATTTTAGTAAATGCCCGTCATATAAAGAATGTACCGGGTCGTAAAACAGACAAATCTGACAGTAAATGGATTGCCAAATTATTGTTAAGTGGTTTATTACGAGGTAGTTTTATTCTTTCTAAAGCGACAAGGGATCTTCGTGATTTAACCCGTTCCCGAAGAAAAATAGTTGGACAAATAGCTTCAGAAAAAAAATAGACTTCAAAAAATACTGGAAGACGCCAATATCAAACTTTCCAGTGTGGTAAGTAATATGAGCGGTGCAACAGCTACAAAGATTATATCCGCTATGATTGAAGGGGAGGAAGATATAAATACTCTAGTAGACAGACATGCGTCATGGTAAATTAGCTGTTAGTAAAGAGGATTTAGCAAAGGCTCTAAAAGGGAATTTAAGTAAACATCATAAATTTATGTTAGTAACTCAACTTTCGCAAGTTCTTTTCAGGTTGAATTTAAGAGTTTAACATAATTGGTTAATTTAACAAAGGCTTGATTATCAGTGATTAATTTTTCCATTAAAGATTCTATATTTATCTCTAATGATTCGGCAAGATGTTGTAGCAAATCTTTGATTATACGCCATATACGCTCTGCCAAAGTGAGCATAATGGTTTCTGCCTTGGAGTTCCGAAATAGTTCTCCCAAAGATTCATAACAAGCAAAACGTTTGGTAATGGATAGCAAGTTGTATTGCAGCATCACTATAGTAGTGTGGGCTATTTGTGCATCAAAGTCTTGAGATTGGCATTTGCCTACTCCAAGATGTTGCTTACCTTCTTTGAAAAACACCTCTATAGACCACCGAGTGGCATACAAATGATAAGCTTGATGAAAACTTACAGACAAATCTGTGCTCAACAACATACGCCACCTGCCTCTTCTAGAGGTCTTACAAAAGAAAAGTTTGACATCTACACCTTTGAAATTTACGATAGCCTCACAGTAATAGCAGTTCAATTGTTTAGAACGCTTTTGTTTTTTGCTGCTTCTGAGTTTTTGCAAAATCTGCTTGGAGGTGAGCTCCTTTTCTTTGAACATGTATTTTGTTGAGCCCATTTTGGCCATGCCCAACAGATGACATCCTATCCTACGAGAATAGATGAATTAAACCAGTTCCCAACAAGTAATTCAAAAGGTAATCAAAACGAATCCCTTTTTTGATAGCGCGACGAATCATATTGATCATACTTTGTATTTTTGTGTCAAAATATTCTTGTTTTCGTTGGTAAGCCGGTGATACTTTGGGGCGTTTTTTGGTATATCTTTGCTTCAATTCTTTGATGCTCAAACCATAAGGGCGCTTCTTGTTTTTGCCCTTTTCTCCATGCAGTGAAAAATCAAGCGCAAAGAAGCTTTTGCCATCATGATAGCCCATAAACAAGGCTTTGAATCCCAACATACTCGTATGCGTAACATGGGAAAACACCTTTCCAATCAGTTCTAATCGTTTGCCTGTTTTGACAAAATCCGTATCGTCTACTATCAAGCAACGAGTGGGTTGACTAGGGGGATCACTACTTTTAACTGTTTTGCGAATGAGTTTCAGATGGACTTTGTACGCTATGTTTCTCCACGATATAAAGCTATTGTTGAGTAATCGATAGAAGGCGTCTTTGCCGCAACTTAGCATAGGGTACAAAGTACTGTCGGCATAATTACAAGCATTTTTTACCTCGAAAAACGGGAAAAGGATAAGCAAAATGAATTTATCAATATTGGCATGAATAGCATTATGCTTGCTGGATATGCCCAATATCGTTTCTGATAATTTGAGGGTGGTCAACAGGGTTAAAATGGCATGAGTGGCTTTTTGACCTGAGGTGAAAAAGTTGTTTATTTCTGAAAGTATTGTTGTATCTTTGTGACGCAGCATGTGTTTTTGTTTTCACTACAAAGATGTTGATTTATAGTGTCTTAACCAAATCTATATGCTGCTTTTTTCTTGATTTTTAACACTTTAACTACCTGCGAAAGTTGAGTCAATAAATCGTAAGCTACTCACCAATATTGGATCGTGACAATTTGTAGAGAATATATAAAGATTACTCAGTGTTTCTCTTTGATTGCAAGGTGAATCTAGGAAAAAGTCATAGATTCCATTTAATAATTTTTAAAACCATTTAATATATATCAGAATGAAAGGAATAGTATTAACAGGAGGGGCTGGGACTAGACTTTATCCTATAACGAAAGGTGTTTCTAAACAAATGCTTCCGATATATGATAAACCTATGATTTTTTATCCCATATCAACATTAATGTTGGCAGGTATAAGAGAGATCTTAATAATATCCACGCCACAAGATCTGCCTGGATTTGAACGTTTGTTGGGTGATGGCAGTGATTATGGTGTTAAATTTGAATATGCGGAACAGCCTAGTCCTGATGGTTTAGCACAAGCATTTATTATTGGTGAAAACTTTATTGGAGATGATTCTGTTTGTTTGGTTTTAGGAGATAATATATTTTATGGTCAGGGCTTTAGTCCGATGTTAGAGAAAGCTGTTGTTACGGCAGAGGAACAAGGAAATGCAACTGTTTTCGGCTATTATGTGAATGATCCGGAGAGATATGGTGTTGTTGAGTTTGACAAAAAGGGAAAAGTACTAAGTATTGAGGAGAAACCTCAGAATCCAAAGTCAAATTATGCTGTCGTTGGTTTGTACTTTTATCCAAATAAGGTAATTGATATAGCTAAACAGATAAAGCCATCAGATAGAGGAGAGCTAGAAATTACAACTGTCAATCAAGAGTTTTTAGATGAGGAAATCTTAAATGTAAAGTTATTAGGTAGAGGTTTTGCTTGGTTGGATACAGGAACGCACGAGTCTTTATCTGAAGCTTCTACTTTTGTTGAGGTTATTGAAAAGAGGCAAGGATTAAAAATAGCTTCGTTAGAAGAGATTGCTTACAAAAAATCTTGGATAACAAAGGAAGATATATTGAGACTTGCCAGTCCTATGAAAAAGAATCAGTATGGTCAATATTTATTAAATTTAGTGGGAGAAGATGAGTAATAAAAAGATTTTAGTGACATCTCCTTTGTTGCCCTCTTTAGAAGAGCTGCAGCCATATTTAGAAAAAATATGGGAAAGTAAGTGGTTAACAAATAATGGGCATTATCATCAGGAATTAGAAAGTGCATTATGTGAATATCTAAAAGTGGATTATATTAGTTTATTTACAAATGGGACATTACCTTTAATGGTTGCATTGCAGGCTTTACGTATTACCGGAGAAGTGATAACGACTCCTTACAGCTTTGTCGCAACGACACACTCTTTGTGGTGGAATGGTATAAAACCTGTGTTTGTAGATATTGATTTAGCTACTGGAAATATAGACCCAAATAAAATTGAGGCAGCCATTACACCTAAGACAACAGCTATAATGCCGGTACATGTTTATGGTAATCCTTGTGATACTTTGGCAATACAAAATATTGCTGATAAATATGGATTAAAAGTTATTTATGATGCTGCTCATGCTTTTGGTGTTGAGAAAGATGGAAAATCGATACTAGAAGTGGGGGATATGTCTACATTAAGTTTTCATGCTACCAAGACGTATAATACCATTGAAGGAGGAGCTTTGATATGTCATGATGCAAAAACTAAAGAGCGAATAGACTATTTAAAGAATTTTGGTTTTGCCGATGAAACAACTGTTGTTGCTCCTGGTATAAATGGTAAAATGGATGAAGTAAGGGCTGCTTATGGTCTAGTACAGTTAAAATACATAGATGAATCTATTCAAGTAAGAAAAGAAATAACGAATAAATATAAAGATGGATTAAGAGAAGTTCTCGGTATTTCTTTTTTTGAGGAAAAAAAGGGCGTAAGAATGAATTATTCATATTTTCCTATATTCATTGATGAACAGGTTTATGGGACAAGTAGAGATGACTTGTATAATAAGTTGAAGTCTAATGGAATATTTGCGAGACGTTACTTTTATCCTTTGATTAGTGAGTTTTCTACATACAAAGGTCTAAGCTCTTCATCAAAAGGAAACTTAGCCAATGCTCATGCTATGGCAGATGGAGTTATATGTTTACCAATGCATCATGAGTTAGATGATGAGGATGTTTTTATGGTAATTGATATAATTAAAAAAGGACGACATCGGATAAGGTGATTTTAGTGTTAATAGAATAAATATATTTTTGTTAGGATTTAAGCGTTGAAAAATATTTAAATTCTCTTATCTGAGAATATAATATTACGAGATGCTTATGACCATATGATGTTTAGTTTTTTACTATAACATGGTTTGTTTTATTGTGATCAGTTAATAATGCTATGATAATAATTGGAGCAAAAGGTTTTGCAAAAGAGATTTTAGAAATTATCTATCAAAAAGAGCAAATACATAATTTATGTTTTTATGATGATGTGAATATAGGCAATAATAAATTATATGATTTCCCTATATTAAAGACAAAACAAGATGCTATCACTTATTTTGAGTCTATAGATAATCATTTTACTATTGGTATAGGAAATCCTTTCCTAAGAAGAAAAGTATTTAATGATTTTGCCAAAATAGGGGGTATATTAACATCAACAATTAGTCAAAGATCTGAGATAGGAAGTTTTGGAGTAAATATTATGGAAGGATGTAATATTCTTTCGGGAGCAAGGATATCTAATAATGTTACAATAGGGTTAGGTTGTATTGTTTACTATAATGTTGTTATAACACATGATGTAGTGATAGGTGATTTTGTGGAAATTTCACCAAGTGCTAATTTATTGGGAGGGTGTTTGATTGAAGATAATGTTCATATAGGTTCAAATTCTACTATTTTCCCGAATGTTAAGATAGGAAAAAATTCAATAGTAGGATCGGGAGCTGTGGTTAGAGAAGATGTTCCTGAAAATGTTATGGTTGTCGGAGTTCCAGCTAGGATTATTAGAGGTAGTAAATTTTAAAATTGTAATTATATTATAATGTCTACAAATAAGACTATTGCTAAAAATAGCCTAATTCTGTACGTTCGACTTATTGTAGTAAGTTTGTTAGGAATGTTGGCAACACGTTATTTATTAAAATATTTAGGGGTTTCTGACTATGGACTTTATAGTGTAGTGGCGAGTGTTGTTATAATGATGAATTTTTTTAATACAGTAATGATTACTACAACATATCGTTATGTAGCATATGAAATGGGAAGATTAGGTGGTGAAAATGTAAACAAGGTTTTTAATATCAGTTTTCTTATTCATGTGGTATTGATACTTGTTGTAATTGTTTTAGCAGAAACTGTGGGTATTTGGTATATTCGTAATAAGTTAATCGTAGATATTGGTAAACTTGAAGATGCTATTTTTGTTTTTAGATTGTCTGTTTTTGCAGCTGTTTTTAATATAATAAGCATTCCGTACCAAGGACTTATTACTGCTTTAGAAAAATTTTCTGTACGCGCTTCAATAGAAATATTTCGTTCTGTGTTGAATTTTTCACTTGTGATGTTGTTGTATTTCTTTGAAGCAGAAGCTTTAAGAGTTTATGCAATTATGATGGCAGCTTCAGCTCTTCTTACTTCAAGTTTATTTATTATGTATTGTCGTATCTTTTATTTAAAATTTGTTAAATGGAAAATTCAAAATGAAAAGAATAAGTATAAAGAGATGATTGCTTTTTCTAGCTGGACAATGATAGGTGCTGCTGCTCAAGTTGGAAAAGATACAGGTTCACAGTTAATTATTAATATTTTTTTTGGATCTATAATTAATGCTGCTTTTGGTATTGCAAATAGTTTGAATTCTTTTGTGAAGTATTTTGCTTCAAACCTTGGACAAGCAGCTATTCCACAAATTACAAAAAGCTATAGTGGTGGAGATTATGATCGTACAAAAATATTGGTAACTTATTAGTGAATAAGCCTATAAGAAAAATGTCTAAATTGACGGAGAAAATATTATGTTCTATTGATTATGAAACAATAGAAAAAAGTCGTAGAGTTATTTATGAAAAATTAGAAAAAAAATTTAAAGACAGTAACCTTTTAAGAATTGAAATGAATGAGGAAGACATCCCAATGGTATATCCTTATTTAAGGAATGACGGTAAGACTTTACAGAAAGAATTAATGCAGAAGAGAATATATATTCCGACTTATTGGAATAATGTTTTAGCTTGGTGTAACTCGGAATGGGAAATGTTTTTAACTAATAATATGTTAGCATTACCAATAAATAATGAAAATATATTATCAAAAATTTAATAATTATGTCTATCTATTTAAGACCTTTGGAGTGTGAAGATGCGTATATATCTTATAAATGG
>PDWJ01001814.1_pt2 | contig 34322 bp, 29 predicted proteins | sample 1430881 | NCBI WGS metagenome assembly PDWJ01 (sample SAMN01162460, study PRJNA174530) | Oral metagenome, whole genome shotgun sequencing project. | biome: Marine environment; feature: Marine mammal; material: Swab sample of the gingival sulcus; isolation source: swab sample of gingival sulcus...
GCCGGGTGCCGATGGTTGTGGCATGAGGGCATCGTGGGGCGACGCTCTGGGTACCGCCTACGAGTTGGTGTACCAGGGGTGGATCGAGAAGGGCCTCGATCAGGCGCGTACCCACCTTGCCACGGCGGAACGCGCCGGCGATTCGCAGACCGTCGCCAGATCCCACGCCGTGATGGGACTGGCACTGTCACTGCTGCAGCGCCCGCAAGAGTCGTTGCTGTGCGCGCACAACTCAGCGCACCTGTTCGAACAGCTGGGCAACCCGCAAGGTCAGGCCTTCAGCCAGTCCGTCGCCGCGAGTTCCTACCTGGAGCTGGGAGACACCGTTGAAGCCAAGCGGGAGCTCGCTCATGCCGAACAGCTGCTGACCGGGGATCATGACGAACCGGAGGCCTTCGCCGCTTGGATCCAGGCATCCCGCGTCTACGCCCGGCTGAGCCAGTACGGCCATGCCCTGGACGCGGCCGCGCAAGCGGCGGCGCTGGGGGCCGACATGCCGGTCCGGTACCAGGTCGAGGCCGCCGCCCAGCAGGCAACCCTGTCGATCGAGCGGGCGGTGGAGTGCTACCACCTGGACGTCACCCTGGGGACCGCCCAGCTGAGTGAGGCCATCGCCGCGGCAGCCGATGTGGCCGCCGAGATCGCCAAGACCGACTCCCACCGGTGCCACTACGAACTCCTTCTTCAGCAAGGCACCGGGCTGGCATTGCTGGGATTGCACGAGCCCGCCCAGGACGCCTTGCGGCAGGTACAAGTCCTTCCACGAGCTGTCCATGGCACAGTTGAAGGCCAGGGCCGACGCACAGAACCAGGTCATGTCGGTGCGGATGGGCACCAATAATGCCCGGCTGCAGAACCAGTTCCTGAAGGTGCGCAATCGCGACCTGGAGCGCAGCGTGAAGACGCTGACCGACCAGACCGAGGCACTGAACGAACAAGCCTTCCGAGATCCGTTGACCGGGCTCGGCAATCGGCGGTTCTACGCCGACCAGATCGCGTTGCTGACCCAAGGGGACACCGGCTACATGGTGGGTATCCTCGACCTCGACCACTTCAAAGCTGTCAACGACACCTATGGGCACGCGACGGGTGACGCCGTCCTCGTTCAGGTCGCGCAAATCCTGGGAGCATCGTGTCGCCCGGGCGATCCGGTCTGCCGCTACGGCGGTGAGGAGTTCGTCGTGGTGCTGGTCGGCGCGGATGAGCCGATCGGCGCGATGGTTGCGGAACGGTTGCGCCGTGCGGTCGCCGGTCATGATTGGCAAGCGTTGCACCCGGACCTGGCGGTCACCGTTTCGATCGGGCTGGCCGCGGGCGACCCGGCCGACCCGGAGGCAGCGATAGAAAGGGCCGATCAAGCGTTGTACGAGGCCAAACGAGGCGGCCGAAACCGGGTGCGGGTCCAGCACGCCCATCCTGGCCCGGTCGCGGCAGCTGTTCACTGACGAGGGGTTCACGTTCAGCGCAAACGGGAGTAGCGTGCACCTGCCAACCGGCGTTACGTCGATCCGAGCGGAGCGCGCAGATGAGCACAGCTGCAGATTCGACAGTCCCGACCGGGACATTCATCGGTCACCCACGCGGCCTGGCCACCCTGTTCAACGTCGAGCTGTGGGAGCGGTTCTCCTACTACGGGATGCGCGCCATACTGCTGTACTACATTGTCGACACCGCGGCCCATGACGGGTTGGGAATCGAGGAGAGCGTCGGCGAAGCGATCGTGGCCATCTACGGGGCTACGGTCTATCTGCTCAGCATCGTGGGTGGTTGGTTGGCCGACCGGGTGGTGGGCGCGCAACGAAGCGTGCTGTACGGGGGGCTCGTGATCATGTCCGGGCACATCAGCCTGGCCACACCGGTGGCGGGTTCCGCATGGCTAGGAATCGCGCTGGTCGCGCTGGGCACCGGATTGCTGAAGCCGAATGTCTCGACGATGGTCGGGCATCTCTACCAGGAACAAGATGCGCGGCGGGACAGCGGTTTCACCATTTTCTACATGGCCATCAATATCGGGGCGCTGGCCAGCCCGCTGGTGGTGGGCCTGTTGCGTTCCACGTGGGGCTATCACGCGGGGTTCGCCGCCGCCGCGGTGGGCATGGCGATTGCCCTGGTGTTGTACTACGTGGGCCGCGGGTCGCTGGCTGGTGAGAGCCTGAGGGTGCCCAACCCGTTGTCCGAGCTGGAACGCCGCCTGCTGCCGGTGCGGGTAGTCGGCGTACTGGTGGCTGTTGCCGTGCTGGTCCTGGCGTCCCGGTCGTGGCGCGAAACCTCGTTCGATGCGGTGATGGACGCGATCTCGATCCTGTCGGCCGGGGGTTCCATCGTCTACTTCGCCGTCATGTTCCTCAGCGACAAGGTGAGCGCAAGGGAGCGGCGGCATCTGACCGCCTACATTCCGTTGTGGCTGGCCGCGATGCTGTTCTGGATGATCTTCGAGCAGGCGGCCAACAAGATGGCCTCGTTCGCGCAGGAACGCACCGACCTGAACTCGATGGGGCTGACCTTCCAGCCGGAGTGGTTCCAGTCCATCAACCCGTTGGCGATCATCATTCTGGCGCCCGCATTCAGCTGGGTGTGGATCAGACGGGCCGGCAGGTTCCCGAACACCCCGGTGAAATTCGCCTTGGGCGTGGGCATCGTCGGACTGAGTTTCGTTTTCCTGGGCACGATGTCGAATGCCTACCCGGGGGCGAGCGCACCGATCTGGGTGCTGGGATCGGTGTTCGTGATCCAGACAGTCGCCGAGCTGCACCTGTCCCCGGTCGGTCTGTCGGCGACCACCGTGCTGGCGCCGAAGGCCTTTGCCAGCCAAGCCATGACCCTGTGGTTCCTGGCCTCGGCTACGGGCCAATCGGTGGCCGCGCAGGCGATCAGGGCGACCGAAGACATCGCGGACGGTACGTTCTTCATGGTGCTGGGGTCCGGTGCGCTGGCCTTCGGGGTCTTCCTTGCGCTGATATCCCGGTGGCTGCACGAGCGCATGAGAGACGCCGAGCCGCACCACGGCGCGGCGGATGCGGTGGCGTGAGGGACCGGCGTTACCACGGACGGCATGTTCCCGGCTGAGCGTGCAGCGGCGTGCTTTCGGCCGTCTGTCCGCCGCGCAGTTGGATAGCCTGGAAAAACCCTCGGACGGTGTCGCCGGGGTGCCGGTCCTGGCGTCAGCCCACCCAGGTTCTGGCGTTGGTGAACATCCGCGCCCACGGACTCAGTTCCTCGGACGGGCCGCCAGACCAGGACATCTGCACGTTGCGCAGCACCCGTTCCGGGTGCGGCATCATCGCGGTGAACCGGCCGTCAACGGTGGTCACGGCCGTTACCCCGCCGGGAGAACCGTTCGGGTTGAACGGGTACACCTCGGTCGGCTTCCCGCGGTTGTCGACGTAGCGCATTGCGCCCAGGGCTTTCGAGCGTGATCCTTGCCCGCTGAAGTCAGCCCGCCCCTGCCCGTGCGAGACGGCGATCGGCAACCGGCTGCCGGCCATGCCGGAGAAGAACACCGATGGGCTGTCCAGCACCTCCACCATCGACAGGCGTGCCTCGAACTGCCCGGACGCGTTGCGCGTGAACCGTGGCCAGTGTTCTGCCCCCGGAATGAGCTCGGTCAGCGCGGCGAGCATCTGACATCCGTTGCAGATGCCCAGACCGAAGGTGTCCGGCCGCAAGAAGAACTCGGAGAACTGTTCACGCAAAGCCGCGTTGAACAGAATTGACTTGGCCCAGCCTTCGCCGGCACCGAGTGTGTCACCGTAGGAGAATCCACCGACCGCTACCAGGCCCACGAAGTCGGCCAACCTTGTTCGCCCAGCGTGTAGATCGCTCATGTGGACGTCGACGGTGCGGAATCCCGCGTGGTGGAAGGCGAACGATGTCTCCACGTGCGAATTGGACCCCTGCTCGCGCAGGATGGCAATCGCCGGCCTGGTGCGTGGCGGGCTGCCAGCCGGCTCACTGCGGACCGCATGCACGTGCAGTCCCGGATCGCTGGTATCGCCGAACGCCTCGTGTTCCTGGTCGGCGCACTGCGGGTTGTCCCGGGACCGGGCCATACGCCAGGAGACCTCGTCCCACGCCCGCGCCACCTCACCGAAGGGCTCGTCGATCGAGGTGGTTCGTGTTGTGTCCGAGGCTGTCACGCTCACCCGGAACCGCTGGTCCTGGTTGGGGGCACCGACGACCGAAGCAGCCGAGCCCAGCCGGTAGCGGTCGAGAACCTGCAGCGCCGGGCCGACCGCTGCCGCCGGCACCTCCAACAGCACACCGAGTTCCTCGCAGAAGAGCTCCGCGACGGACCGGACCAGCAGATCCACCCCGCAGCCACCGGCCAGGCCCATCTCGACCGCGGCCGCCCACAGCCCACCGTCGGACCGGTCGTGGTAGGCACTGATGGCCTCGCCGGCACGCAGATCATTGATCGCATGCACCAGGTTCACCAGGTCGCCCGGCCGGTCCAGATCCGGTGCGCGGTCGCCGAACTGGCCGTAGACCTGGGCCAGAACCGAGCCGCCGAGGCGGTGCCGGCCGGCCCCGAGATCTACCAGGATGAGCACGGTCGGATCGGCTGTCCGCCCGCCACGCAACTGAGGAGTCAGCGTGCCGCGCACATCCGGCAGGGACGCAAAGGCAGAGACGATCAGCGAGACCGGTGAGGTGACCGTGTACTGGCGCCCGTGGTGGTCCGACCACGAAGCTCGCATGGACAACGAGTCTTTGCCGACCGGAACGCTGATCCCCAACGCCGGACACAGCTGCATGGCGACGGCGTACACGGTTTCGTACAGTGCGGCGTCCTCCCCGGGCTCACCGCAGGCGGCCATCCAGTTGCAGGACAGTTTCACCGACGGCAGATCGATCGGGGCGGCCAGCAGATTCGTGATGGCCTCACCCACCGCCATCCGCCCGGACGCGGGCGCATCGAGAGCGGCGATGGGAGTGCGTTCCCCGGTCGCCATCGCTTCGCCGGCGAAACCGGTGAAATCCGCCAGCGTCACGGCCACGTCGGCGACCGGAACCTGCCAAGGACCCACCATCTGGTCGCGGTGCGTCAGACCGCCGACGGTACGGTCGCCGATGGTGACCAGGAATCGCTTGCTCGCCACGCTGGGATGGCGCAACACCCGGTAAGCCGCCTCGGTAGGGTCGAGCCCGTCCGTGGCGAAGCTCGTGGTGCGGCGGGGCATCCGCACCGCGTCCCTGGTCATGCGGGGTGGTTTACCGAGCAGAACCTCCATCGGCATGTCGATGACAGAAGTCTCCCGGCCACGATCCGTCCGCCGCTGGGTGGCCCGCAACATACCGTCGTCCACGGTGACGCCGATTGCGGCGACCGGACACCGTTCCCGGGCAGCGATCTCGGTGAACCTGTCCATGGAGTCCGGCGCGATCGCCAAGACGTATCGTTCCTGGCTTTCGTTGCACCACAGTTCCTTCGCGCCCAGCCCCTCCTCGGCAACCGGCACCCGGTCCAGGTCGAACGCGGCACCCATCCGCGCGCCGTCGACCAACTCCGGGAACGCGTTGGACAGCCCACCGGCGCCGACGTCATGGACGGAGCGAATGGGATTGTCCTGCCCCATCGCGATGCAGGTGTTGATCACCTCCTGGGCGCGGCGCTGCATCTCCGGATTCCCGCGCTGGACGGAATCGAAATCCAGCTCGGCGGTGTTGGTTCCGGCCGCCATCGATGATGCCGCGCCACCGCCCATGCCGATGCGCATGCCCGGCCCGCCGATCTGTACCAGGAGCGTGCCGGCGGGAAAGTCTTCCTTGTGAACGAGTTCCGCTTCGATGGTGCCGAGGCCGCCCGCGCTCATGATGGGTTTGTGGTAGCCGCGATGGACACCGTCGACGGTCTGCTCGTATACCCGGAAGAAGCCGCCGAGGCTCGGGCGGCCGAACTCGTTGTTGAACGAGGCGGCCCCGATCGGGCCGTCCAGCATGATCTCTACCGGGGTAGCCAGCGCCGGGGGTCGCGGGGCCGACGGATCCTCCCACGGCGCAACGGCCCCGGGTAGGCACAGGTGGGAGACGGCGAAGCCGGTCAATCCTGCCTTCGGGCGGGAACCTCGTCCAGTTGCTCCCTCGTCGCGGATCTCGCCGCCGGCACCGGTTGCCGCGCCCGGGAACGGACTGATGGCGGTGGGATGGTTGTGCGTCTCCACCTTCATCAACACGTGCACGTCCTCGATGTGTGCACCGTAGCCGGACGGGGTGCCCGGCTGGACCGGCCGCCACAGGGATCGCCGGCTGCCGAGCATGACCGAGGCGTTGTCCCGGTAGGCGGCCACGGTGCCACGCCCGGCGACCTGTTCGGTGTGCCGGATCATGCTGAACAGTGATCGGGCCTGCGGCTGGGAGTCGATGACGAAGTCCGCGTTGAAGATCTTGTGCCGGCAGTGCTCGGAGTTGGCCTGCGCGAACATCATCAGTTCCACATCGGTGGGATTGCGGCCCAGTGCGGTGAAAGCCGCCAGCACGTAATCGATCTCGTCGCAGGACAAGGCCAGGCCGAGGTCGGCGTCGGCGGCTTGGAGGGCCGCCCGCCCGGCGCCGAGAGCATCGACCTGCTGGGTCGGGGGAGCCTCTCGCCGAGCGAACAGTGCCTCGGCCGCGACGATATCGCTGAGCGCCGACTCGGTCATCCGGTCGTGCAACTGTGCTGCGGCCTGCCGCCACTGGTCTGCGCTCAGCGGTGCTCCGTCGAGCAGGTATTCGGTGACCCGCTCCACTCGGTGCACTGGTACGGCGCAGTTGCGGACGATATCGGTCGCCTTCGACGACCACGGTGAGATGGTTCCGATGCGCGGCGTCACGACGACGCGGGTGGGCGCCGCGTCCGGCCCGGAATACGCTCTGCCGTAGGTCAACAGCTGTTCCAGCGTGTCCAGGGCCGCTGGATCAAGGTCGCCGCCGGGATGAATGAGGTGTACATACCGGGCATGAACACCGGTAATCCCGGGTATGACGCGACGCAGCCGGGCAACCAGGGCCTCGGCGCGGAAGCCCGCCAGTGCGTCGCCGCCGGTGCTGTACCGGATCAACCCGTTCTCGCTCATCCCTCTCCCGCGTGGTTTCTTGCCGAACAGTGAGACGGACCGCGCTCGCCGCGGCCTGAGACCGTATGGATCCCAAGAAACTGACCGCAACGGGCTCTGGCTCAGAGTACCCGGGGGAGGGACGCGGGGCTCCCATGGAGCCGTCAATGGCATGTGTCACACTGGACCACACGTTTGCGAGTCAACCGGGGGTCGGCATGAGTCTCTCTCAAGGAATCGGGCAGGTAGCAGAACAGGCTGGAGGCAGGACCCTGTCACAGCTGGCCCAGGACGTTCTGGCCGGTCGCCGCGCCGACCGCCCGCCACAGTACGGTGGCCAACCGCAGGGGCCGCCCGGTGGCCCGCCGCAGAGCCCGCCCGACGGTTCGCCGCCGGCGCGTCCCAGTCAGCACCTGGGATCGGCCGAAACACGGATTCAGGCGGAGCGTTGTTCGCTGCATGCGGCAGCGGAACATCTGTCACGTAGCCATTTCGAGCGAAGCACGCGTGGTCCCGTGCATGTGATCACCCCGATGGTGATGCCACGCGGCAGGCGCCTGTTGTCGATGCTGCCGGTCGTGTTCCTGGTGATGCTCGGCATCGTCGGTGGGTTGTTCTTGTTGCCGATCAGCAGCGGCGTCGCGACCGCGGTGTTCGGGCCGCACTACTGGCTGCTGGTTCTCGCGGCCGCGGCATTCCTGTGGTGGCGTGGCGGCATGGTCATGGTGCCGGAAGGATGCGTGGCCCTGATCAGCCGGTTCGGAAAGGTCGAGGCCGAGGTCGGCCCCGGTTTGGTGACCCTGTTCAACCCCTGGAAGCGCGTCTCCTACATCATCAACGTGACCAGGGAGTATCCGTTCAACGCCCCGATCCGTCAGGCGCCGACCAAGTCCGGTGTGCAGGCATCGATCGACCTGTTCCTCCAATTCCGGATCGTCAACGCTCGTGAGTTCGTGTTCGTTCTCGGCGCGGTGCAGGGTTTCCAGGACAAACTCAACAACGCCATTTCCGAGACGACCCGGTCGCTGATCTACGAGCAGGAGGCCTCGGGTATCTACGACCTGATCGGGGAGTCGACGGCCAGGTTGCTGGAGCAGTTGAACGCCCAGTTCGCCCCTGCGGTGGAGCTGACTACTGCGAACATCACCCACGCCGAGCCGGCCAACGAGGAGTATCGGAACGACCTGGCGGCTCCGGAGATGGTACGGGTGGCCAAGGAGGCCTATACCTATGAGTACGAGTTGCAGTTGCGCAAGGAGCAGAACGAAGGTGACCTGAACAAGGACCTGGCCAGCCTGAACGAGACCCTGTCCGGTATTCAGGCCGATATCGCCCGTTACCAGGCGCAAATGGACACCGCGCTCGAACGGGAGACCAACCGGGCCAACGCTCTTGCCCGCCAGCGGTTCGTGGAGGCCGAGTCCACGGCGAACGCCAATGCTGCTCTGTTGGAGGCGCAAGCACTGGATATCCGCGCGATGTCGGCAGCGTTGGCCCCGGAGATCCTCGACTATCGCTACCAGCAGAGCGTGCTGACCGAGCTGGAGTCCGTGGTCGACTCGTTGCCGCAGATCGTGAGTGTCGGTGGGGACAGTGACGGGGTGAACTTCCTGCAGATCGCGCGTGAATTGGTGGGTGGCGGCGCCGACGGTGCGACGTTGTTCTCCGAGGAGGACATGCAGGCGATCCGTTCCCGCCAGGAGGAGATTCGGTCCAGGGTCGCCGCCAGGCAGTCCGAGATCGAGCATCTACTGCAACCGCCGGAAGAGACGCAGGTCGAGTTGGTGGGAGAGGCCGCGGAAGTACCCGATGCCGTCGATGACCGGGTCGAGCAGATCCGGGCCAGTGTGGCCGCCCCGTACGGAGAAGCCCCCGAGCACCCCGAGGCAGGTGAATGATGACAAGCCACCAGACATCGCAGGGAATGTCTTCCATCAAGGAGGCATTGGCAGGCTGGAGCGAGGTTGCGGCACTGCTGCGCGGCGGGGACCAGGGTGCCTTGGTGCCGGTGGTGATCCCCAAGGACTCCCGGGGTATGCGTTGGCTGGGCCTGATCTGGCTGGCTGCCTGGGCCGTTCTCTGCGGTATCGTGCTGGCCGTTCAGGACCACAGCACCCTGGCCGGGTTGGTGTTCATCGTTTCCGTCGCCCTGATCCTGCTGGCGCTGTTGTGGTGGTGGCGGTCCTCCATCGTGGAGATCGAGGAGGGCACCGTCGGGGTGCTGACCAAGTTCGGCGCGATTACCGGCGCCGGGCTGACTCCCGGCCGCCACTACTTGTGGCACCCGTGGCTGCGGGTCGCCTACGTGGTCGATGTGACAACGGAGATCCCTTACACTGCACCGGTTTTGAGTAGTCCCACGCACGAGAACGTGCCGCTGAAGTCGATCGAGTTCTTCTTGCGGTTCCGCATCGTGGACGCGATCCGGTTCGTCCAGACCATCGGCGCCGGCAACTTCGACCTAGTGCTGTCCAACTCGGTGCAGGACGCCATCCGGCAACGGTCGCGGCTGGTGCGCACCGAAGAAGCCTACGACCTGCGTGGAAGCGATGTGCAGGACATGCAGGCGTTGCTGAACCGGCAGCTGACCCGGTACGGCGTGCAGATCATGGGCTGCAACATTCCCGACGTGCAGTTGCCGGACCAGTACCGGGAGCACCTGTCCACCAGGGAACGGGTGGCCAAAGAGCTGGCGGCCTACGAGAAGGAGTGGGAGCTGACCCGCAAGCGCCGCATCGACACGTTGTTGATGGAGATCGAGCGGTCCAAGAAGGTCCGCGACGCCAAGATCGTCGAGGTCAAGGTGCGGTACGAGATCGAAACCCGGGCTCGCACCAACCTGGTGGCTGCTCAGGGCGAGGCGAAGGCGCAGGAGCAGTTGGCCACCGCCTACCGGGACAACCGGGCGGTGTTGTCCTACGAGCTAGCCCGGCGTCAGCTTGAGGTGGGCAGCCAGCTCGCGGAGGCCGCACCCCGGCCGGTCATCGTGCACACCGGTTCCGAAGGCGGCACCGACACCTCGGCGCTGTCGACCTTGATGATGGCCCAGCTGTTGCCTCAGCTGGCCGACGGCCGGCGTCCCCGCCGGATGAGCCCGGCGCTGACCCAGCTGGGCAAGCGGCGGGATTCCGAGGAGGCCGGCGCACCAGGTGCGGCCGAAGCGATCGGCGAGGCGTTCGGCGACGCCTGGGAGGAGCACACCGGCCGGGCGAAGTCGTCGTAGCCAGGTGCGCAACCGGCACCACGGCCGACAGCTCGCTCAGCCGGCGTGTCCGGCCACCTATTGGTGGGCATGGTCGATCTCGGCAGAGGACCTGGTCAGTGCTGAGGTCATCAGCCACTGGTGGCCGTACGGATCGGCCAGCCGTCCCTGTCGCTTCCCGTACGGCATGTCGCGCATCGGGAAGCGAACGGTAGCGCCTGCTTCCACAGCTTGATCGAACACCGCATCGGGGTCGGCCACGGTGAGTTCGAGAATGACCGAGGGTGCGGTACCGGCGGGTGGGGTGTCGTGGTCGTCGACGTCCTTGACCTGGATTTCGATACCTATACCGAGCAGCGTGAGCTGAGCAGACACCACCATGTTCCGCGTGGCGTGCCGCGCTTGCACGACGGCGTCGAAGGCCCTCTCGTAGAAGGCCATCGCCCCATCAGCGTCGTTGACGATCAACCTAGGGCGCAGTGCGGTCTCGGCATGGGGCGTTGCGCCCCGGTAGCTGCCGAACGAGAAGACGTTGCCTTCTGGATCGGCGATCGTCGCAGTCCGTCCTCCGTAGTCCGGATCCATCGGCGCTTGGACCGAAGCGCCCCCGAGATCGATCGCGGTGGCATGGATAACGTCGACGTCGTCATCGCTTTCGACCACGCAGTACACCGACCCCGCACCGATCTGGGACTCCTCCTCCGGGGCCGAACCGAACATGATTCCGCCGTGGCGGCCCCACCGGTACTCTGCGTGGGACACGGCAGTATCGTCACGAAAGACGGCGAGCTGCTCGAACCCGAGTCCCTCGAGAAAGCTCATGGCGGCGTCGGCGTCGGCATAGCGAAGTGTCGCAAAGAGTGAAGTCGTCATGCACGCATCTTCGCGGGGAGTGATCGAACCGTCTTGTACAAATCGGAACGGGTCATCCCATGTCGTCAGACAGGAACGAAGAATGCCTCGCCGACGGTCTGTCGGGGGGTGCGACCCGCAAGGCTGCGCCAGTCGCGTGTCAGGTGCGCCTGGTCGCTGTAGCCGGCGCGGATCGCCACGGTGGCGAGGTCGTCGTGCCGAGCCAAGGACCGAGCGAAAGCGAACCGGAACAGTCGGGCGGTTTGCTTCGGAGTCACTCCGTATTCTCGGATGAACTCGTCGGTGAGGTGACGAGACGACCAACCGACTTCCTGGGCAACAACGCCGACGCGCATCGCGCCAGCGGATGCCGCGATCAGCTGCCAAGCTTGCCCGAGTTCTGGCCTTGCCGCAGTCGAGCCGAGATCGATTCTCGCCAAAAGCGTTCCGTCGAGTTCGGCGAACCGTTGCGACCACGTGGTGCAGTCGGCCAGACGCTCAGCCAGCTGTGCGCCAAGAGTACGAGCTGCCACATCTGCGGGGTCGATCATCTGATCGCTCACGGCAGCGACGGGAACACCCATCAAGCGCCGGTGCCCGGCCGGGGTGAGGCTCACCTGGATGCCATATTGGAGGCCGCCGCCGTGGACGATCGTATGTCGCATCGTCAGGCCAGCCAGCAGGGTTTGATAGCTGGCGTAATCCTGGTCCGGCCACCGTGCGTGTAACGGCGCATCCAGGCTGACGATGAACGTCGCCGCCGGACTCGGCAACCCGTGATGGATTGCTCCGTCCGGCACCGCATACCGGTAGCCGACATAGGCGTCCACCAGCCCGTCAAGGGCCGGATGTGGTCTTGCGGCCACGCATCCCATGCCCCATTATGACCAATCGGCCGCAACGGGTGGTGGCACGACCAGCGTCCCAGGTGGCGAGCGACGCCGCTTCCGGCAGGGTCGCCCGCGTGGTATCAGCACCCTGACCAGGTTCGTGCCGGCGGTTGGGATCGGAGACTGGCAGCGATTCGGCGGCGGCTCGATCGGCGCCTTCGTCGGGCAGGTCCCTTCGGAGTACTCCTCGGGTGGGTCCCGCAACCAGGGCCTGGTCAGCCAGACCCGCAACGGCCACACGCGTCGACCGGGTGCGGATGTACCGGGCTCGTGCGGGTGATCGATACGTTGTTCAGTCGGTGATCAGCGGCACGAATCGGTATTTGCCGTGTTCGCTGGTGCGGAGGCCGTTGGCGGTGCGGCGCACGCGCAGCATTGTGCCCCGCACCGGGACCACCAGGAGACCGTCGACGACCAGCTGGTCACACAGCGACATGGGCAGAGCCGCCGCATTGGCGGAAACCAGGATGCGGTCGTACGGGGCACACTGCGGGTAGCCGAGCTGGTCGCCGGACGGTTCGACGCGGGCCCAGTGCATACCGGTGGCCGCCACGTTGCCCCGCCCCATCTGGGCCAGTTGCGGGACCCGTTCGACGGCGATCACCGAACCCGATGGGCCGGTCAGGTGCGCGAGGAGGGCTGTGGTCCAACCTGAACCGGATCCGACGTCGAGCACGCGTGTCCCCGGTGCGACGTCGAGCAGATCCAGCATCGCGGCGACCGCCCGCGGCTGGGAGTTGGTCTGGCCGAAACCGATGGGCAGCGGGCCGTCGTAGCCGGCCCGGCCGCGATGCCCGGGCGGCAAGAATTCCGCCCGGTCCACCTTTCGCATCGCGTCCTCGACCCGGCCCATCAGTGCAGCCTAGCCGCAGCCCGCGCCGTCGCCGAGGACTGCCGCGGCGGTGACATCCCGCTCGAGCCCGCAGCCTGCGGGTTTGCCTGGCGACCGGCTGCGACGGGCCCGGCGGGTGTGCTGATGCTCGTGGTGCCACGAACAGAGGGAGGTTTATTGCATATGCAGTATTCGATGTACTTCGTAGTCTGCGCCAGTACTGGCGCGTACCCGGCGATGATGATGGAGATCCCTTGCCCGCAACGAATAGTGTCCGGTCGCTACGCAAAGCTGTGGACGGGGTGAATTTAATTCCCCTAGCGTCCTGTCCATTAGGGTAGAACGCCTCGTCAGGGGCAGATGTGCGGGGGGCTGTTGCCGTCCGAGCGAGGGGGGGAGTGACATGCACATCTGGACTGATGATTCACGGTCGGATTCGACATGCGAGCCGATGCGGGCCACGCCGTCGGACCCGCTCGATGAGGTGAGCGCGGCCGTGGAAGAGAGTCTTCGGCGGGTACTGCACGACGACGTCAAGCCCGCGCTCACAGCGATCATGGATTACGGCGGTCTTGTTCCGCAATTGTGCCGGTCTGCCGCGGCGTCTGCCGTGCGCTCGATCGAAGCACTGGGCGCCGAGTGCCGTGTTTCACGTGATCCGGCCAACAATGCTGCGGGTCGCGCCGTGTCCGAAGTGGTGACGAAAACCGTTGACCGGTTGAGCGCCTATTTGTCCGGTACACCGGTTCGGTATGAGGGCTCACCGTACGTTGCTGGCAGGCCGCCGGAATACCAGGAGCCTATCCTGACCGTGGCGCAGGCAGACGCGGTCGGCCGTGCCCTCGCGGAGACACTGCGCAACACCGCTCGGCATGCGGGCGGAGCTCGGGTTCGGATCCGGACCGGTGTCGGCGCCGAGTGGGCCTGGTTGCGGGTGATCGACGACGGTCGCGGGTTCTGCGGCCGGCCGAACGGATTCGGGTACCGCCATTCGGTCACGGGCGCGATGGCGGCCATCGGCGGGGTGGTTCGCCTGCGATCCAAGCCTGGATGTGGAACGCTGGTCGACCTGAGTTGGCCGACCGCGGTGCCTTCCACCGCCGCACGAGGCAGGCCAACCGAATGTGAGCGTGAACGCGCGCACCGGATTGCCCTGCGGCGACACCCGGTTCGGCTCATGTTGGCCCGGCGGATCGCTCCCTGGCTGACGGCGGTCGCAACCGGGAGGATCGATGTCGCCCACCCCGACGCGGCCACGGTAGCGCGCACGCTGCTTGGTGAGGTCATGGACGAGATCGCGTTGCCGGGCCACGTCGATCCGATGCTGCGCGCAAAGATGGCAGCCGCGCGGGACAGCGGTACCGTGATCGCGCTGGCCCTGGGCCTTCCCGCCGGCCGAACGGCGAATCTGGCTGTGCGCGTGCTCGATCGGGTATTGGACGGCACACCGCCGAAGAGAGTCGATATCCGCTACGACGACAGCCAAGCACAACTGATGGTGCGGGTTTGCCCACCGCCGAGGAGCGGCGAACGGTTCGCGGTGCACATCGAGCTGGGTGAAACAGCGTACCGCGTGGCCGAGGATGTGGGTGGCATGACCATCACTGTGCCGCGCGCTGGGCGCCCGGGCGCGCAGGCGCTGGGTACTCGCAGGACAGCGGATCTGCTGGTGGCGTCATGAGCCTCGACGGTAGAGCCTTGCGAGTGTTGGTGGTCGACGACCACGATGTGGTGAGGGTGGGGCTGCGAACCCTGAGCACGGTGGCGCCGCAGGTGGTCGGGTCCGTGCAGACGGCCGAGCATCCCGACCGGATCGATCTGGCCGGCGAGCCGCCGGATGTCACCGTGATGGACTTCTGGTTCGGTGACGAGGTGGGACCGACCGCCCAGCAAATGGCCCGCCTCAGATCATGGCCGACGCGAGTGCTGTTGTATACCAATGAATCTCGCCCTGCGGCGTTGCGAGAGTCGATCATCGCCGGTGTCAGCGGCTTGTGCCTGAAAACCGATGGCCTGGATGCCTTGGCGCACGCGATCCGCGATGTCGCCGGTCGCGGGGTGGCCGCATCCAGCGAAATGGCAAGAACGATGCTGTGTGAGTGCCGTGACCACGATTGGCTGACACCCCGCGAACGTGACGTGCTTCGGTGTCTGTGTGACGGCCTGACCGACGCCCAAATTGCAGAAATCCTCGTGATCTCCGTGAAGACCGTGGACAATCATGTTCAGAATATTTTCCGGAAGTTCCGGGACCGCTCCTGCTCGGATTCCGTCAATCGAGCACTTGCCGTGAGAATCGCCTTGGAGACAGGTGAAGTCTGCGTGCGTGGAAGTACTCTCGAAAGAGTGTGACTCCAAGATAGGGAATTTCCCCCTAGGGCCTGTCGGCCTAGCCCGGAAGAATTAATACATCGGGCCGACGGCCTAGATCTCCAGCTAAGTCTGGAGTTACTGAGACAGGGGGGACTCATGAGTCACGTCATTATCCGGACAACACTGGCGACAATCGCGACAATTCTGATCGGCGCCTTCACAATGCTGGGCTCGCAGCCGGCGCAGGCCGCCGCACTCGCCACCAGGACGGCTGTTCCGCAGGGCAGGATCTTCCATCAGGGTGTGGCTCCGCAGGGCAGGATCTTCCATCAGGGTGCGGTCCCGCAGGGCAGGATCTTCCATCAGGGTGTGGCTCCGCAGGGCAGGATCTTCCATCAGGGTGTGGCTCCGCAGCGTGAGTTCACCTACCCGAGTCCGCAGGCACTACAGCTCACCGATCGCCCAGGTGAGGACTCCGCGCTGCTGCTGCCGACGTTGTGGGTCATGTACCGATGAGCGATCCGCGGTTTCGATGGCCGGCGACCCGAGCGGGCGCCGGCCATCGATCGCCCGGATGTGGAACACATCCTCGAATCACATCGGCGCCTGCTATCGATTGCGACGCCGGTCGGCCAGGCTGCGGCCCTCGATGTGCACTTCGGCCTTGATCGAGCGGGCGATGAAACACATCCGGTGTGCCATGGCGTGTATCTTGTCCATCCGTTCCACCATCTGGTCCTGGGCCACTACCACCTCCGGACGCAGCCACACCTCACGAATCTGCCCGGAACCGTCGTGGTTGATCTCCAGTACCCCGCAGGCGTGGTCCCGGTAGGCGACGATGACGACGCCATTGCGCGCAGCGATGTCCAGAGCCCACAGCATGTGGCATTGGGCCACTGCCGAGATCAGTAGCTGTTCAGGGTTCCACCGCTCCGGGTCTCCGGCGAACGCCTCCTCCGAGCTTGCGACCAGAACCGGAGCGAGGCCGGACCGCACCTCGTGGTTGCGGGAGTAGTCGTCGTATCCGCTGGTCCCGGTGCCGAGGTTGCCCTTCCAGAAGACGTCGGCGGTGAAGATGTGATCAGTGGGCATGCATCCATCCTGGCCCACGGGGCCGGACGGCACAGCGAATTGCTCCCGGCCGGCCTGTGGTGTCGACAGCCGCGACGGTGAGCACTGAGGTTCCCTGTAGTTGTTCGATCGCGAGACCTGAGCAGATCACCTTGAGGTAGAGTGAGTCACTAAGGCTCAATCCGGGAATGAACCCGCGTCGTCCCGCGTTGAGAGCCAGTACAAGGGCGGAATCGCCCCCGGGTAACCAGGCCCGCCGCGGCGGGCGAACGAGAAAGGTGTGCAGCTATGGCACGAACCAGTTCCGATCCCTTCCTGCAGATGGAGCGTCTGCTCGGCACGTCGATGCGCTCGCCGAGCGTGGCCGGCATGCCCCTGGACCTGTACCGCAGCGGGGAGCAGTTCATCGTGAAGGTCGATCTGCCCGGCGTGGACCCGGACACCGTCGATGTGGACGTCGAGGATCGTACGTTGACCATCCGGGCGGAGCGTGCGGCCGAGCGCGGTGAGGTCGAGTGGCTGGCCCACGAGAGGCCTACCGGCACCTTCGCTCGGCAGTTGACTCTCGGCTACGGGGTCGCGCTCGACCGGATCGAGGCGCAGTACACCGATGGGGTTCTGCAGTTGCAGATCCCGGTGGCCGAAGAGGCGAAACCGCGCAAGATCCAGGTCAACCACGGGAAGGCGTTGAAAGAGGCACCCGCCGAATCCTGATTCCCCCAGGTGACGATGCGGCGACCGCAGCGGCGCCGCATCGTCGTCGTGTCGTCACGTGAAGAAGACTGTGCGGCAATGGATTCGAGTTTCCGGCGGGTCGGCCGGGCGGCTCCGTCGGTGGCTGGTCGGCAGGTCGAGTCGTTACACTGCAACGACACCGAGTCGGCTTCGTCGGGGGGAGCATGTCCAACACCACGTGGAGAATCGCAGTGATCGCCGCCCTGGCGGGGCTGTCGGCAAGCTGTGCACTGGAGCCGGTCGATCCGCCGGTTACCCCAGCCCCTGCCAAGAGCGCTGCTGCTGAGCCTGAATCGACACCTACTGCGGCGGATCCGCGTGGGTCGGACCACCTGGGTTCGACGAATGACCCGGATTTCGCTTCGGCGCAATCGCGGAACGGGGCGGACGGCGGCTCGAGTGAGACCGAGCCTATCGACTACACCACGATCACCTTCACCAGTGTGGGTCCTTACGAACTGGGTACGGAGGTCCCGTCCGCCGTGCGACCGCAGGCGCCGGGCTGCGTGGACGATGTGTTGGTGCCGGGGGAGCTGTTCATGGTCGGTAGTCCGGCCAGCCAGCAGGCGGCCCGGATCACCGGCATCTATGTGAAGGCGGCGCACTACGAGACCACCGAGGGGATCAACATCGGTACCGAGCTGGCGACCTTGCGAAAGGTGTACGGCGACCGGTTGGTCGTGGATCGCGCCGACGGGCCGGACAAGCCGACCGAGGACCTGCTCGGGCTGTATCAGGACGTGGCCGGGGTTCGCTCCGGTGACAGCTCGCTCACCTTCTACCTGCGCGAGGACGCGGTCACCGAGATCAAGGTCGCCGGTGCCGACGAATGGGGCGACGACGAGGGGTGCCTGTAGTAGGCCGCGAGGCACTTCGTCACTGAATGCTGGAAAGCAGATACCGTCCGCAATGGTTGCGCGGCACTCTCGGCTGGGCAGGGTGATGTTGCCGGTCAGGCCGGGTGGGTTCAGCTTGGTTCCCCGCCCACATTTAGGTAACATAGATGTTGTGAAATTGAGCGATCAGTTCGGGCGCGAAGCCGCCTCCGCGGGAGGTACCCGCGAGCGGGTCGCTCGATTGATCGGCGAACGAGGCCCGGTGACGGCGAGCGCGCTGGCGGGCGAGCTCGGTATGACGGCCGCCGCGGTGCGCCGGCACGTGGAGGCGATGCTTGGTCAGGGGCTCGTGGTTCCGTTCTCGGCATCACGGACCGGATCCCGTGGGCGGCCCGCCACCTCCTACGTCCTGACCGCGGCCGGGCACGCTCGGCTGCGCGACACCTACCAGGACCTAGCCGCCTCGGCGCTGGAGTTCCTCGCGGACAGCATGGGGCCCGCCGGTGTGCAGGACTTCGCCGAACGCCGCGCATCTTCACTGGTGCAGCGGTACCAGCCGGCCGTCGAGGCGGCAGGGGGTGACCCCCGGCAGCGCACTCAAGCGTTGGCGGCCGCCCTCAGCGACGACGGCTTCGCCGCCACCGCAAGGGTGGTGCGCCTGCCCGAGCATGCTTCCAGCCACACCGGCCAGTCAGGCGTGATCCAACTCTGCCAAGGCCACTGCCCCGTGTACCGTGTTGCAGAACAGTACCCCCAGCTGTGTCAGGCGGAGTTGAACGCCTTCTCTGCCCTGCTGGGCTTGCCGGTCCGGCGACTGGCTACGCTTGCCGCTGGCGACCACGTCTGCACCACGCACGTCAGCACGACAGCAGTCATCGATTCGGCGCCGCCCTCGCGGGGGTCACACCGATGATGGTCACCACCCAGCAACCGACCCGAGCAGCATGTACGGCCAGGAGGACCCGATGAGTACCGATGCCCCCGAGGTCAACCGGACTACGACCGGCCTCACCGACATCGAAGCACGCAACCCGGAGCTGGTCGGCCTCGGTCACTACGACTACGGCTGGCACGATTCCGACGACGCCGGCGCCAGCGCGCGTCGCGGCCTGAACGAAGAGGTCGTACGCGACATCTCCGCCAAGAAAGACGAGCCTCAGTGGATGCTCGACCTGCGGCTCAAGGGCCTGAAGATGTTCGAGCGCAAACCCATGCCCACTTGGGGCAGCGACCTGTCCGGCATCGATTTCGACAACATCAAGTACTTCGTACGTTCCACCGAGAAGCAGGCCACCAGCTGGGAGGAACTGCCCGAGGACATCAAGAACACCTACGACCGGCTCGGCATCCCGGAGGCGGAGAAGCAGCGTCTGGTGGCGGGCGTCGCGGCTCAGTACGAGTCCGAGGTCGTGTACCACCAGATCCGCACGGACCTGGAGTCCCAGGGCGTCATCTTCCTGGACACCGACACCGCGCTGCGTGAACACGAGGAGTTGTTCAAGGAGTACTTCGGTTCGGTGATCCCGGTGGGTGACAACAAGTTCGCCGCCCTGAACACGGCCGTGTGGTCCGGCGGCTCGTTCGTCTATGTGCCCAAGGGCGTCCATGTCGACATCCCGCTGCAGGCCTACTTCCGGATCAACACCGAGAACATGGGCCAGTTCGAGCGCACCCTGATCATCGCCGACGAGGGCTCCTACGTGCACTACGTCGAGGGGTGCACCGCACCCATCTACTCCAGCGACTCGTTGCACTCGGCGGTGGTGGAGATCATCGTCAAGAAAGACGCCCGGGTGCGTTACACCACCATCCAGAACTGGTCCAACAACGTGTACAACCTGGTCACCAAACGGGCCACCGCTGCCGCGGGAGCCACCATGGAGTGGGTGGACGGCAACATCGGCTCCAAGGTCACCATGAAGTACCCGGCGGTGTACCTCATGGGCGAGCACGCCAAGGGCGAGACCCTGTCCATCGCCTTCGCCGGTGAGGGACAACACCAGGACGCCGGCGCGAAAATGGTTCACGCCGCGCCCAACACATCCTCGTCCATCATCTCCAAGTCGGTGTCCCGCGGTGGCGGGCGCAGCTCCTACCGAGGTCTGGTGCAGGTGCTGGAAGACACGCCGCATTCGGCCTCGACGGTGCGCTGCGACGCGCTGCTGGTGGACAACATCTCCCGCTCCGACACCTACCCCTATGTAGACGTGCGAGAGGACGACGTGTCCATGGGGCATGAGGCCACCGTGTCCAAAGTCAGTGAGGACCAGCTGTTCTACCTGATGTCGCGCGGTATGGCCGAGGATGAGGCGATGGCGATGATTGTGCGTGGCTTCGTCGAGCCGATCGCCCGCGAACTGCCGATGGAGTACGCCCTAGAGCTGAACCGGCTCATCGAGCTGCAGATGGAGGGCGCGGTCGGCTGAGAAAGCCATCGGCACCCGCCTCGTCCCGAGACCCAACGAAAGAGAACGATTATCGTGAGCACAGACGTCGCATCGGGCCAGCTGGCTCCTGGAGCCGCCGCCGGGCATTCCCACGGACCCCGTCCCAGCGCGGTCCCGGGGTCGCTGCGGGCCGAACGGCTCACCTCGTTCGACCCGGCCGATTTCCCGGTCCCTCGCGGGCGGGAAGAGGAGTGGCGGTTCACCCCCGTCAAGGCGCTGGGCACGTTGCTGGCCGACGAACCCGCACCCGGCTGCCTGCAGCTGGACGCGCAGCTGCCCGTCGGGGTCACCCAACAGGCCATCAGCGGTGAGCAGGCCCGGGCTCTGGGCATCATGGCTCCGGGCGACCGCCCCGCGGCATTGGCCGCGGACAATCCACACGGCGCGACCCAGGTCGACATTCCCGCCGAGGCCGACCTGGCCGACCCCGTCCGGATCAACCTCACCGGGACCGGCGAGCGGGTGGACGGTCACCTGGTGGTCACCGTCGGTGAGCACGCCGAGGCCACCGTGATTATCTCCCACGACGGCCGGGGCGCGTTGAACGAGCTGGTCTCGGTGGTCGCCGCCGACGGGGCCCACGTGACGGTGGTCAGTGTGCAGGACTGGCAAGGCGGTTCGGTGCACCTGGGTGAGCACGACATGGTCGTTGGTGCGGACGCCTACGTGCGCCATATCGGAGTCACCCTCGGTGGCGATGTGGTGCGGTTGAACGCCAACGTCCGGTACGCCGGCCCCGGCGGCGAGGCGCAACTGCTGGGGGTGTACTTCGCCGACGCCGGCCAGCACTTGGAGCAACGGTCCTTCGTCGACCACGAAGCGAAGAACTGCGTGTCCCGGGTGGCGTACAAGGGCGCGTTGCAGGGAAGGACCGCGCGCACGGTCTGGGTCGGCGATGTACTGATCCGGGCCGAAGCCGAGGGCACCGACACCTACGAGATCAACCGGAACTTGGTGCTCACCGACGGCGCCCGTGCCGACTCGGTGCCCAACCTGGAGATCGAGACAGGCCAGATCGAGGGCGCTGGACACGCCGCCGCCACCGGGCGTTTCGACGACGAACAGCTGTTCTACCTGATGGCCCGCGGCATCCGCCAGGAAGACGCCCGCCGGCTGGTGGTGCGCGGATTCTTCGCCGATATCATCGCCCGTATCGGCGTTCCCGAAGTGGTAGACAAGCTGATGGCCGCGATCGAGGCCGAACTCGAACTGCACATGACTCACGACGGGTGAACCCCCGCACGCGCTGACCCACGTATACGAATTGGAGTACCGACTCGATGGCAACACTGGAAATCCGCGATCTGCACGTTCGGGTGGCAGGTGACGGGGAGAACGCGGGCAAAGAGATCCTGCGCGGCGTGGACCTGACCGTGTCCTCCGGCCAGACGCACGCGATCATGGGCCCGAACGGTTCCGGCAAATCCACCCTGGCCTACTCCATCGCCGGGCACCCCAAGTACGAAATCACCTCCGGCACCGTTACCTTGGACGGCGAAGACCTGGTGGAGATGAGTGTCGACGAGCGGGCACGGGCCGGGTTGTTCCTGGCCATGCAGTACCCGGTCGAGGTTCCCGGGGTGACCGTGTCCAACTTCCTGCGCACGGCCAAGACCGCCCTGGACGGCCGGGCTCCGAACCTGCGTACCTGGCTGAAGGACGTCAAAGGCGCGATGGCCAACCTGCGGATGGACTCCACCTTCGCCGAACGCAATGTCAACGAGGGCTTTTCCGGCGGGGAGAAGAAGCGGCACGAGATCCTGCAGATGGAGGTGCTCAAGCCGAAGATCGCCATCCTGGACGAGACCGACTCCGGCCTGGACATCGATGCGCTCAAGGTGGTGGCCGAAGGCGTGAACCGGGCCAAGGAGAACACCGGCCTCGGTGTCCTGCTGATCACGCACTACACCCGCATTCTGCGCTACATCACCCCCGACTACGTGCACGTGTTCGTCGACGGCCGGATTGCGGAGGAAGGCGGGCCCGAGCTTGCCGAGAAGCTGGAAGAGTCCGGCTACGACTCCTACCTGGCCGCCAACGCCTGATCGGATCGACGCCATGACCCAGCAGGACACCGCCAACAGGGCAGCCAGCGGAACGGCGTCCGGTTCCCAGGCAGTCCTGCCAGCCCTGGACGTCGAGACCGTCAAGGCCGACTTCCCCATCCTGACAAGGGATTTCGCGGACGATCAACGACTGATCTACCTCGACTCCGCCAACACCTCGCAGAAGCCGCGGCAGGTGATCCAGGCGATCACCGAACACTACGAGCTGCACAACGCCAACGTCGCCCGTGCGGTGCACCGGCTGGGAGAGGAGTCGACCGCCGCGTTCGAGCAGGCCAGGCAACTCGTTGCGGCATTCATCGGTGCGCAGCGCCCGGAAGAGGTGGTGTTCACCAAGAACGCGTCGGAGGCGTTGAACCTGGTGGCCAGAGTGCTGTGCGACGAGCACGGCAGCATGGGCGTCAAGCCCGGTGACGAGATCGTGGTCTCACAGATGGAGCACCACTCCAACCTCGTTCCCTGGCAACTGATCCTGGAACGCACCGGGGCCCGGCTGCGGTGGTTCGGCATCACCGACGAGGGACGGCTGGACCTGGACGGTGATCAGGGATCCGCCGTCGGCGCCGGGCTGGACGACCTGATCACCGAACGCACCAAGGTCGTGTCGCTGACCTGGGTGTCCAACGTGCTCGGTACCGTCAACCCGATCCAGCGCATCGCTCAGCGCGCCCACGAAGTCGGTGCCGTGCTGGTCGTCGATGCCTCGCAAGCGGTCCCGCAGATGCCGGTGGACGTGGCCGAGCTGGGCGCCGACCTCATCGCCTTCACCGGGCACAAGATGCTGGGGCCCACCGGCGTCGGCGTGCTCTGGGGCCGCTACGACCTGCTGGCCGCGCTACCGCCGTTCCTGGGCGGTGGTGAGATGATCGAGGACGTCCAGATGGAGATGTCTACCTACGCCCCGCCGCCGCACCGGTTCGAAGCCGGCACCCCGCCCATCGCCCAGGCGGTCGGTCTCGGGGCTGCCGTGCAGTACCTGAACGGGCTGGGCATGGCCGAGGTCCGGGCACATGAGCAGCGCATCACCGCGTACACCTTGGACGCCCTGTCAAGCGTGACCGGTCTGCACATCCTGGGGCCGGCCACCGCCGTCGACCGCGGCGGAGCCATCGCATTCACTCTCGACGGGGTACATCCGCACGATGTAGCCCAAGTCCTGGATTCCCTCGGTGTCGCGGTACGTGCCGGACACCACTGCGCCAAACCGCTGCACCACCGATTCGGGGTGCAAGCCAGCACAAGGGTCTCCCCCTACCTGTATTCCGGTACCGAAGACATCGACGCGTTGGTCGATGGCCTCGAGTACGTCAAGTCGGTGTTCGGGTGAGCCGGATGTCCGCGATGCAACAGCTCTACCAGCAGATCATCCTGGATCATTCCAAGAACCCCATCGGTGCCGGTCTCGCCTTGGAGTACGACACTCAGGTCCGTCACGTCAACCCGACCTGCGGTGACGAGATCCTGCTCCGGGCGAGGGTGCGCGACGGCGTCGTCACCCAGATCAGCCATGACGCGCAAGGCTGTTCTATCTCGGTCGCGTCGGCCTCGGTGATGACCGACCTGGTCAGCGGGCAGAGCGTTCAGTCCGCGCTGGAACGCTACGACGCGATGCTGGCCATGTTGCAGACCCGGGACGGCACCGAACCGGACGAGGACGTCCTCGGCGATGCCGTCGCCTTCAGCGGAGTGGCCAAGTTTCCGGCCAGGGTCAAGTGTGCCCTGCTGCCGTGGGTGGCCATGAAGGAAGCCGTGATCGAGGCGCAAGCGGGGCCCGGTACCGGCAACCCGCCACCCACGGAGACAGATTCGCCGCCAAGCCCCGGAGGGGATGCCTCATGAGCACCACGGCAGACACCACTGCGGCCGATGTGGAAGAGGCCTTACGCGACGTTGTCGATCCGGAGCTGGGCATCAATGTCGTCGATCTCGGCCTGGTGTACGGAGTGTCGCTGGACGCCGGGCAGCACGCCACCATCGACATGACCCTTACTTCTGCCGCCTGCCCGTTGACCGACGTGATCGAGGATCAGGTCGCCCAGGTGCTGGAAGGCCTGGTCAGCGGCCACGCCATCAACTGGGTGTGGATGCCGCCCTGGGGGCCGGACAAGATCACCGAAGACGGCCGCGAAATGCTGCGGGCGTTGGGGTTCAACGTCTGAGCGAACCCGGGACCGGGCGGCGGGCGCTCATCGCCGATGCAGATCTCGCGAGCGCAGCAGCATCGGCACGCCTCGCAACAGCATCACGATCTCGTAGCACACCCACAGCGACAACAATCCGCCACCGAGGCTGACGCACACCTGCGCCGTGGCCGCACCCAGTACCGATCCGGTGGCGGTCCAGGTGCGGATAAAGGCGTAGTCCTGTACCCCCATCAGCAACCCGTCCAGGATGAACACCAGAGCATGCAGCGGGGCCAGCAGCGACGGCAGCCACCAGGAGGTTGCCACCGTGGCGGACACACCGGGATCGTCGGTGAACGCGGCAACCAACACCGGTTGGCCCGCCAGTAAACCGGCCGCGAGCACCACACCGACGCCCAGCCCCCACCGTAGGCTGTCGTGTACCGTCGCCCGAACCACCTCGCGAGCCCCGGCGCCGGCCGCACGGCCCATGATGGTCTGGGCTGCCACTGCCAACCCGTCCAGGAAGAAGGACAGCAACAGGTACACCTGCCACATCACCATGTGGGCCGCCGACGTTTCGGCGCCGACTCTGGCCGCGGCCGCGCTGATCACCGCGACCGAGCCCACCAGACTCGCGGTTCGGATGAACAGATCGCGTGAGGTCGTCGCCAACTCCAGCACCTCAGCGCGCCCGGGTAGGCCGTGCCCGGACAGCGGAAAGCCCAACCGGGCCCGGCCCATCAGCGCCAGCCAGCAGGCGGTGATCACCTCGGCCGCAACGGTTGCCGCCGCGATCCCGGCCAGGCCCCAGCCGAACCCGAAAACCAGCATCAGATTCAGGGCCAGGTTGACCAGGTTGGCCACCGCTATGACCAGCAGTGGGCGCCGGGTGTCCCCGGCACCGCGGAACGCGCCGTGACCGACGAACGCCACCAGCATGAACGGCACACCCAGTGCTCGCACCTGCAGGTACGGCACCGCAGGCTCGACCAGTTCCGGCACCGCACCGGACAACTGCACCACCGGCCTGGCCAGCACCGCCACCAGCACCGCGGCCGCACCGCCGAGTACCGCCGCCACCAGCCCGGCATGGGCCACCCGCCTGCCCGCGTCCGCCGCATCGGCCCGGCCCAGCGCCTGGGCCACCGTGGACGTGGTGCCGAACACGAGGAAGTTGAACACCCAGGTCAGCCCGCCCAGCAACGAGGTCGCCAGACCGAGAGCTCCCAGTTCCACCGCCCCCAACCGGCCGGCGATCGCTGCATCCACGACCCCGAGCAACGGTTCGGCCATCAACGTCAGGGTGGCCGGGACGCACAGCCGGACCAGCATCCGGCGCCGGTCCGCGGTGCTGCGGGGGACCAGCGGGTCGTTCACGCCGGCAGCCGTGGGGTAGGCACGGGGGCAGTGGTCATGGGCACACGGTAACCACCCGGATGTGCCAGACTCTCGTGGTATGGGCCGGTCGTTGCGGCACGTCGTGCGTGCCACTTCCCCGGACCGGGCCCGGCAGATCGCCGTGACCCTGGCCGAAGCGGTTTGTGTATTCGGGACCCTGCTCGGGACCGGGGTCATCGGCACCCGGGTGGCCGAGTCCTCCGGGGGTGCGCTGGCTTCCGACACCACCAGGCTGGCGCCGGCCCCTGCGGCCTTCAGCATCTGGAGCGTCATCTATCTGGGGCTGGCCGCGTACACGGTGTACCAGTGGCTGGCGGATCAACAGTCCCGGCGGTTGCACCGGCGGATCGGCTGACCTGCTTATCGTCGACGCAACCGTCGGGTTGTACTTCGGGTGGGTGAGCCTGGCCACCGGTGCGAACATCACCGCAACCTCGGTGGCCGCCGTGCTCGCGGCGGGGGGTCATCCTGGCCCTCACCTGGATGCGGGGCGAACTCCCTCGTCGCTAGGGGCTGGGCGTCGCCTGGCTGGGTGTCCGCAATGGCCGTCCCATGCTCGCCGGGAACGGGCCGTACGGGCCCACCCACACCCGGGCACACCGACTAGATCGCTCCATGCACGCCAGGAGCGGACGTTCGGCCCACACCTGCGAACTGGTTTCGTCTACGTTGGCCGCAAGTTGTGCCCCACTGAGCTTGGTTGCCCGCACCAGCCGCCCGAACCACCCAACCTTCCCCGCCGCCACTCCACCCACGCCGCCCAGATCGGCCCCTATGGCGCTGTGAGGCGACGTATGGCGCCGGCGTGCCGCTACCCGACGTACCCCAACAGCGCCATAGGGTCCAGGATGACCGGTTCGATGTCTCCTAGGGCGCCCGAACCACCCGCCGCTGCGTCCGGCTGCCCGCACCAGCCCCCGAACCACCCGACAACCCGTCGGCGACCCGCCCACGCCGCCCAGATCGGCCCCTATGGCGCTGTGAGGCGACGTATGGCGCCGGCGTGCCGCTACCCGACGTACCCCAACAGCGCCAAAGGTGCCGCAATGGGTGATTCGATCTGCGGGGTGCGTGCAGGTAGACCGTGCACGGACGCGCTCAGTGAGTGCGCTCACCCATTGGTTGGGCCCGCACATGCACGGACCGGGAGAAAGCGCCCGGCACACTGTGTCGGCCGACTATCAATGGATACCGTCGAAACGGTCAGGGTGGCAGGCCGGTGGCCGTTGTGCGGTGGACCGGCAGGCAAGTAGGCCGACGCGGGGGAGGAGCCGGTGCAAGCACGAGCACGCCAGGTCACGGGGGCAGCGGTGACCACAGTGCTGGTGCTCCTGGCGAGCGTCGGTGCGGTGCTGCTGGTGGTGCGGGAGAACCCGGAGGGGGGACCGGGCCGCACCACGGGGAGCACGCCCGCTGCCGAGGATGTCATCCGGGCGTACTTCGATGCGTTGAACACCGGTGACGCCTCCGCCGCGCTGGCCCTTGCCTACGAACCACCCCGCGACAAGGGCCCGTTCCTGACCGACGATGCGCTGCGAGCAGCGACCCGGAACAGTCAGTTCACCGATGTCACGATCACCCCGCCGGACGGCCCCCACGGGGTCCGGTACACCGTCAGCTACTCCTTCGGCGAGCGCCGAGTCGACTCGATACTGTCGTTGCGGCGAGGACCGGACGACGGATTCCTGATCAAGGATGCGGTGACCAGGGTCGACATCGCCGTGCAGCCCACGTTGGCGGCGGGTCTGTCGATCAACGGTCAACCCGTGAGCACGAACACGATCTACGTGTTCCCGGGCAGCTACCAACTACGCACCGAGGACGACAGGTATGCCTTGGAGGACGAACGGCTGGAACTCGCCGAGCTGACCGCCACCCACTCGTTGCGCAGCGGCCTGGTCCTCAGCGACACCGGCCGTGCCGCTGTCGAGCAGACTGCCAAGGCCAAAGCTGCTCGCTGCGCGGCGCAGCACGAACTGCAGTGGAGCTCGTGCGGCATCAGCGTCGATCCCGAGCTGGTGAAGCCCATGGGCCCGCTGGCTGCGAAACCGTTGCAGTGCAGTGCCACCGAGGTCGGCACGGACTGGATCAAGGCAGTGGATTTCGACGTCCAGCCGGGCAACCACCACCTGGTCACCGCCGATATCGATAGCAGACTGCACTGTGCGGTGATCGCCCAGAACGGCGACGCGGCTGGAACCATCGTGTACTGGTTCAGGATCACCGCCGACCTGCGGGATCCCGAAACGGTGACCGTCAACATTTCCTAGCGCGGCCGGCCCGGCCGGGACGCGGCGCGGTGCGCTGAACCGGTACCGTTCGTGGTCAGCCGCAGACGTGCTGGTGGGTGGCGGCGAACCGGGCCAGCGCCTCGTCCAGCAGGTTCGGGGAACAGCCGATGTTCAGCCTGACGTGCCCGGCGCCGACGTCGGCACCGAACCGGGGGCCCGGTTCGGTCGCGAGCCGGCCGTGCTCCAGCAGCAGATCGCCCGGTTCGCCAGGCCAGCCCGCCTCTCGCAGGTCGATCCAAGACAGGTACCCGGCTTCCGCGTCCGACACCACGGCACCGGGAACCAGCTCGGGTAGCCGTTCCTGCACCCGCCGGTGGTTGGCGCCCAACACCTCCAGCAGCTCCCGCAGCCAGCCGGCGCCGTGCTGGTAGGCGGCCTGCCCGGCCAGCCCGCCGAAGTGCCCGGCTTTCCACAACAGCGGGTCTCGCTTGCCGGCGAACGCCGCGGCCAGGCCTGGTTCGGCGGTGACGATGAACGCGGACTTCAGCCCGGCCAGGTTCCACGCCTTGCTGGCCGAGTGCAGCGCGACACCCACCCGGCGGGCCGTGTCACTGACCGTCAGGAAAGGCGGAAACTGGTTGCCGGGCAACGTCAACGGGGCGTGAATCTCATCGGAGATCACGTACCCGTGATGCCGTTCGGTGATCTCGGCCAGTCCCGCCAACTGAGATGCCGGGTGGACCCGGCCCACCGGGTTGTGCGGATGGCACAGCAGCATCGCCCTGGCGCCAGCGGCAAACGCCGCCTCGATGCCGGGCAGGTCGAGCTGCCAGCGGTTTCCCTCGCGGAGCAGCGGAACGTCGACGCGGCGCATCCCGGCGCTGGCGGGCCAGTCGAAGAACGGCGGGTACACCGGCTGGTTGATGATGACCCCGTCGCCGGGGTCCAGCAGCGCCCGCATGCTCTGGATGCCGGCGACGCTCACATCGGCACAGGTCAGCACCTGATCGGCGTCCAGCTGCCATCCCCAGCGTTCGGCCGCGAAACCCCGGAAGGCGTCCACGTAACCGGGATCGACCCCGGGATATCCGGTGTCACCGGCATCGACCGCCTCGTGCAGAACCCGAGCGATGTCGGCCTGCAGGTGACAGTCCATTTCCGCCACCGGCATCGGCAGCACGTCCGGACCGAACCGGGTCCATTTGGCGCTGCGCCGCCGATGCAGTTGTTCCAGGGTGGGAAAACGCACCAGTCCGGGCATCAGAGCATCACAGGTTGGGGTTGGCGAACGTGTCGCAGGTCTGCAAATCTCCGCTCTGGTAGCCCTTGATGAACCACTGCTGGCGTTGCTCGGAGGTTCCGTGAGTGAACGTGTGCGGGTTCACCGAGCCGGTCGCAGCTTTCTGGATGCGGTCGTCGCCCACCGCCGCGGCGGCAGACAGGGCGTCCTGGATGTCCTGGCGAGTCAACGGCTGCAGGAACGGGTTACCGTTCGCGTCGACCGTGCGCGACGCGTGATGCGCCCACACTCCGGCGAGGCAGTCGGCCATCAGCTCCACCCGAACAGCGCCCGACTTCGGGCCTTGCGGGTCTTGCTGGGCCTTTCGCAGTAAACCGAGTTCGTTCTGGATGTGGTGCCCGAACTCGTGCGCGACCACGTACTCCTGGGCCAGTGCACCATTGGAGGCACCGAACCGGGAGGACAACAGCTCGAAGAACGAGACATCGAAATACATTGTCTCGTCGGCCGGGCAGTAGAACGGACCGGTCTGCGAGGACGCCGCACCGCACCCGGTGTTGGTGGATCCGGAAAAGATGACGGTGCTGGGTCGCTGGTACTGCACCTGCGACCCTGGCAACGTCTGCGACCAGAACGCGTGAGCGGTGTTCTCCGTGCCGATGATCCGGCATTCGACATACTTGTTGGCGTCCGCACCGGTCCGGCACGCCTGCTGCAACTGGGCCGTCCGGTCGTCGGCCTGCGCTTGGTTGGCAACGCCGGGTGCTCCCGCCCCGCCACCGGTCAGGTCAACCCCGAAAACCGCCCCCAGCAACAACAGCACCAGCCCACCGATGCCGCCACCGACGGCCATCCCACTGCGGCCACCACCGCGACCGCCGCCGACGGTCCTGGTGTCGAGTCGAGCGCCTTCGTTGAATGTCATGAACCTGGCTACCTTCCGGGCCGGGGCGGTGGCTGCGCTGCGGCACGCTCGTCATCGGTGACCCGGCGAACGTGTGCACTCGCGATCAAGGGTAGCCAGCCGGTGCGCTTTGCGCCCATTCGACCGCCCGGGTAGCGCCCCGGTCGTCCGGGTGCCGCAGCCGGGCCCCGGGCGCGCCGAGTTGGCCGGTCACGTGCGCGCAATGCACGTGCGCACCATGGCAGTGCCCAGGTCGCCGTGGCGTAGGATGGCTGACTGGCTCGCGGCCCCCGCCCGCGCGTGCATGCACACGTGCCGTCCCGTCCACCTTCGCCGAGGAAATCACAGTCCGTGATCACTGCCCAGAACGTGCGTATCAGCGTGGGTGCTCGCGACCTGATGACCGGCGTCACGTTCCGGGTCGGGCCCGGCGACCGGGTAGGGCTGGTCGGGCGCAACGGGGCGGGCAAGTCCACCTTGACCAAGGTGCTGGCGGGTTTGGGGCAACCGGGCTCGGGCACGGTGGCCTGCACCGGGCAGGTGGGCTATCTGCCGCAGGATTCCCGCAGCGGCGACCTCGATCAGCTCGCGGTGCACCGGGTGCTGGGCGCTCGCGGGCTGGACGAGTTGCTGGCCGCGATGCGGGCCGCCCAGGAGCGGATGGCCAGTGACGACGACGCGCAACGCGACAAGGCGATGCGCCGGTACGCCCGGCTGGAGGACGAACTGGCCACCAAGGGTGGTTACGCCGCCGAATCGCACGCCCACCGGGTCGCGGCCAACCTCGGCCTGGACGAACGGGTGCTGCATCAGCCGCTCGGCACCTTGTCCGGTGGACAGCGGCGGCGTGTCGAACTGGCCCGGATCCTGTTCTCCGGTGCCGAAACCTTGTTGCTGGACGAGCCGACCAATCACCTGGACGCCGACTCGATTGCCTGGCTGCGCGACTACCTGGCCGCGCACACCGGAGGGCTGATCCTGATCAGCCACGACGTGGCCCTGGTGGACAAGGTGGTCAACCGGGTGTTCTACCTGGACGCCAACCGGGCCACCATCGACATCTACAACGTGGGCTGGTCCACGTACTTGACCCAGCGCGAGACCGACGAGCGGCGCCGGCACCGGGAACGTGCCAACGCGCAGAAGAAGGCCGCCGCGCTGAGTGCCCAAGCCGACAAGATGCGGGCGAAGGCCACCAAGGCCACCGCGGCCCAGCAGATGGCGCGCCGCGCGGAGAAGCTGCTGGCCGGCACCGAAGAGCAGCGCAAGGCGGACAAGGTGGCCAAGTTGCGGTTCCCCGTCCCGGCACCGTGCGGCAAGACCCCGTTGCGGGCCAGCGGGCTGTCCCGCTCCTACGGGTCGCTGGAGGTGTTCACCGACGTGGACCTGGCCATCGACAAGGGGTCCAGGGTGGTGATCCTCGGGTTGAACGGTGCCGGCAAGACCACCCTGTTGCGGATCCTCGCCCAAGTCGACGAGCCGGACACCGGGCGGGTGGAGCCGGGCCACGGCCTGAAGCTGGGCTACTACGCCCAGGAACACGAGACGCTGGACCCCGAACGCACGGTGCTGCAGAACATGCGCACGGCCGCGCCGGACCTCACCGATACCGAGGTCCGCAGCACCCTCGGGTCTTTCCTGTTCTCCGGCGACGACGCCGACAAACCTGTCCGGGTGCTCTCCGGCGGGGAGAAGACCAGGCTGGCTCTGGCCACGTTGGTGGTCTCCGCGGCCAATGTGTTGCTGCTGGACGAGCCCACCAACAACCTCGACCCGGCCAGTCGTGCGGAGATCCTGTCCGCGCTGCGCCGCTACGAGGGCGCGGTGGTCCTGGTCACCCACGACGAGGGCGCCGTGCAGGCGCTGGACCCGCAACGCGTGCTGTTGCTGCCCGATGGGGTCGAGGATCTGTGGAACAACTCCTACGCGGAGCTGGTCGCCCTGGCCTGAACCCGCGCGCAGCAGGCACCCCGCGCGGGGGAGGAAACCGGCCGGCAAAGCGTCGTACAGTGCCGGTACGCGCAGTGAGGAGCATCGATGAGCGGCATCGGCGGCCCGGCCGGCATCCAGGGGTACGCGCTGCGTTCGTCGCTGCGCAAGGACGCCTCGGTCAAGGACCACAAGTTGGCTCCTGGGACGCTGCGGCGCATCGGCGGGTTCGCCCGCCCCTACAGCCGCACCATCGCAGCGTTCCTGGCCACTGTGGTCACCACCTCCGCGCTCGTGGTGGCTGTTCCGTTGTTGATCCAGCGCCTGGTGGACGACGGCGTCTCGGTGGGCGACCGGCGCTTGGTGGTGAGCCTAGCGCTGGCCATTGCGGCGATCGCGGTCGCGGAGGCGCTGGTCGGCATCCTGCAACGCTGGCTCAGCGTGCGCATCGGCGAGGGACTCATCTTCGACCTGCGCACCACGGTCTTCGGCCATGTGCAGCGCCAGCCGATCGCATTCTTCACGCGCACCCAGACGGGCTCGTTGGTCTCCCGGCTGAACAACGACGTCACCGGCGCCCAGCAGACGTTTACCAGCACCTTGTCCTCGGTGGTCGCCAACATCGTCTCGCTGGTCATGGTCGGCGGTGCGATGTTCGCCCTGTCCTGGCAGATCACCGTGGCCACCCTGCTGCTGTTGCCGGTGTTCCTGCTGCCGGCCCGCCGAGTCGGATCCCGGCTGGCCGGGCTCACCCGCGAACAGATGCAGCTGAACGCGGAGCTGGGCAACCGGATGACCGAGCGGTTCAACGTGGCCGGTGCGTTGCTGGTGACGTTGTTCGGCCGCCGCGACACCGAGGCCGGCCAGTTCGCCGAACGGGCCGGGCGGGTGCGCGACGTGGGAATCCGGATCGCCATGGTCAACCGGTATTTCTTCGCCACGATGACCCTGGTGGCCTCGCTGGCCACCGCGCTCGTCTACGGGATCGGCGGCTGGTTCGCGATCTCCGGAACCCTCACCGTGGGAACCCTTCTCGCTCTCGCCGCCCTGTTGGGCCGGCTGTACGGGCCGATCACCGCACTGGCCAACGTCCGGGTCGATGTGATGAGTGCGCTGGTTTCCTTCGAGCGGGTGTTCGAGGTGTTGGACCTGGAGCCGCTGGTGGCCGACCCACCGGCGCCCGTGCCGCTACCGGACGGTCCCCTGGAGGTGGAACTGGACGCCGTCGGCTTCACCTACCCGAAGGCCCAGGACGTGTCGCTGGCCTCGCTGGAGCAGGCGGGGACGCCAGGGCAGGGCGACGGCGACCGGCCGGTGCTACGCGACGTCTCGTTGCGGGTGCGCCCAGGGCAGACCCTGGCACTGGTGGGCCCCAGCGGCGCCGGCAAGACCAGCATCACCGCACTGGTGGCCAGGCTGTACGACCCCACGGCCGGCGCCGTGCGCGTCGGTGGCGTGGACCTGCGGGACGCCGCCCTGGCCGATGTGCACGATCGCATCGGGATGGTGACCCAAGAGGCGCACATGTTCCACGACACGGTGCGGGCCAACCTGCTGTATGCCCACCCGGATGCCTCGGCGGCCGACCTGGAGACCGCCCTACGCGCGGCGCAGGCATGGGACGTGGTGCAAGGGTTGCCGTTCGGCCTGGACACCGTGGTCGGTGACCGGGGGCACCGGTTGTCCGGGGGAGAGAAACAGCGCATCGCGTTGGCGCGGCTGCTGTTGAAAGCCCCAGGGGTGGTGGTGCTGGACGAGGCGACCGCGCACCTGGATTCCGAATCGGAGTGCGCCGTGCAACATGCCTTGGACACCGCCTTGTCCGCCCGCACGGCCATCGTCATCGCCCACCGGTTGTCGACGGTGCGCGGGGCTGACCTGATCGCCGTGATCGACGACGGCCGGGTGGTCGACAGCGGAACCCATGACGAGCTGCTGGCTCGCGACGGACTGTACGAGCAGCTGTATCGCCAGCAGTTCCGCGAGCGTTCGCTGCTGCGATCGCGCTGAGCGTCGCGACCGCGGTGGGCGGCGGGGTGCTCGGCTGATCGGGTGACACGTGACCGTTTTGCCGCTTTGGCGAGGTTTTCTTGGCTTGACTTCTCGTGGATTCCAGCTGCGTGCAGCTCACTCGACCTGAGGAGATCCATTCGTGAAAACAACCACGACCCGCTCTATCGCGGTCTCCGCCGCTCTGGCCCTGTGCCTGGGCG
>PDWJ01001126.1_pt1 | contig 34308 bp, 28 predicted proteins | sample 1430881 | NCBI WGS metagenome assembly PDWJ01 (sample SAMN01162460, study PRJNA174530) | Oral metagenome, whole genome shotgun sequencing project. | biome: Marine environment; feature: Marine mammal; material: Swab sample of the gingival sulcus; isolation source: swab sample of gingival sulcus...
TGTGCACACTAAAAAAAGGCTCCAGCACGAAAGAAATTAACTGATATTACAGCCATATAAGAACAAAATAAAATGATTTTTTAGGGTGAAGATCCGATAAAAAGATCTTGCTGCCCCCGGCCAGGGGAAAATCCGGCACAGCGTCAGGCAGGATCATGGCCGGGGTCTGGCTTGCCCCTGGTCAGGGACTTGACCCGTCAGGAAATATGGAGATCCAGCTCCTTGACCGTGATGGCGGGCGTGCCGCTATACTAATTGGCCTTGCCGCCGTCGGCTTTCTCCCGTGCGATGAGATGAAGCCCGCCCGCACCCAGGGTATAGAGGGAGTTTTGTCGTTGTATAAATGGCGCAGAGTGGTCAGGTAACAGAGCGGAAACAGCCAGCCCGGCCTCATGGAATGCTTAAATCCGTTTGACAAATATACCTGAAAGAGCTACAGTGCGTACGATAAAAATGTCCGTCCCCGGACGTGACCAGCACCACGGTAACTGCCAGTCGCTCTTGCCCGAATCCGGCTAACCTGAAAGCAGGTACAGACTTGAGGCAAGTAACATAAAGAGGCTGCATTCCCTGTGAGTCGTTACAGGTAAAGCAGATAAAATAAGAGCGTTACACACCCGGTAAGTCGTTACAGTCAAACATATATGCGAGCAGGTACGATGTAAAATTGACACACCCTTTATGTCAATTAAAAACGGCAATTTTTAATTGACTATCCACCTTACAGATCCTTAAACAACAATTCAGGACATGGCACAGGCAATCCTGCGGAAGCAGCTGCGCAGAGCTACGTCTTCTTCCCGGGATTATTTTCTCACCTCAGCGTTCAAGGAGAAGAAGTGCTATGAAAAGAATTATTCTTGTTTCACTTTGTTTTTTTACTGTACTTGTTGTCAGTATCCCTGCATTTGCCCATTTCCAGATGATTTATTCTCCGGAGATGGCTTTGGAAAAAAGCGGCCCGCTCGCATTGAAACTGGTTTTCACCCATCCTTTTGAAGCCGGACATACCATGAAGATGGATAATCCGGAGTATTTTTTTACAGTGCATAAGGGCAAGAAGACAGACCTTCTTGCCGAGCTGAAACCCATAACCTGGACCAGCCTGACTAACAGTGCCCAAGGCTGGGAAACTTCTTACAGACTGCGGGGAATGGGAGACTGGATTTTCTGCCTGAAGCCTGCTCCGTACTGGGAAGAAGCTGATGGAATTTATATTCAGCAGATAGCCAAGACAGTGTTTAATGTCAACGGGCTGCCAACTGACTGGGAACGTGAGGTCGGCCTGGAAGCCGAAATTGTTCCCTTGAACAAACCCTATAACATGCTTGCCGGTAATGTCTTTCGCGGTATCGTCAAAGCAGAAGGCAAGCCAGTACCCTTTGCCGAGATTGAGGTTGAATATATTAATCATAATCCGATAATGAAGGATAATGCTTTCGCCAAAGAAGAAAATGCGAAAACCCCGGCGAGCTTTACCTGGCCGACCACCATTCTCGCCAATGCCCAGGGAGAATTCTCTTATGGTCTGGCTCACTCAGGCTGGTGGGGATTCTGCGCCCTTGGCGTTGGTCCGCAAAAAGAGTTCAAAGGCAAGGAACTGTCCCAGGATGCAATTATCTGGGTACAAGCTGTTGACATGAAGTAACAAGGTCCGGGACAGGGCCATCCACGCTGTCCCCTTTCCAGTAAAATAATTCCATACCATACGATTATGCATATTTCTGAAGGCGTTCTTTCTGCTCCTGTTCTTCTTTCCGGCGGCGTTCTGACAGCAATCGGTACAGCTGTTGGCCTGAAAAAACTCGACTATGACCAGATGGCCAAGGTGGGCATTTTATCCTCAACCTTTTTTATGGGCTCCCTTATCCATGTCAACATAGGCCCTTCAAGCGTGCACCTGCTGTTAAACGGCATAATAGGGCTTTTGCTTGGCTGGGCAGCATTCCCGGCGGTTCTGATCGGTCTTTTACTGCAGGCAATGTTTTTTCAGTTCGGAGGGATTACCGTGCTGGGGGTTAACACCTTTAATGTTGCCGCCCCTGCAGTGCTCTGCTATTACCTGTTTAATGGCATCGTTCGTGCTAAACCCGGTTACACACTCTCTGCGGCTTTTTTCTGCGGGGCTCTTTCAGTCTTTTTGACCGCAATGATGGTTGCCGTATCCCTGCTGTTCACGGAGGACAGTTTCATGGAAACAGCGGTGCTTGTTGTCACCGCCCATTTGCCGGTAATGGCGATTGAAGCCATAGTAACCGGTTTTTGCATGATATTTTTGGGCAAGGTGCAGCCTGAGGCTGTACCTGCCTTGAAGAGCTTAGGCCAGCATTGAAATATACAACCACAAACCACCTTTTTAGTACCTTACTCTTCATTTCCTGTCATAAAAAACAAGAAATTATTTGAGGTGTAAGGCCTCTTGGGTTGCGGGTTTTCCGCATTAGAACTGATCATGATTGGCAGCATGAAAAAACTATAGCTGCCAATCGTGCTTACCTCAATCTGGGCGAGCTGAAAGCAGTTACAGACTTGAAGCAAGTGAAACCAGGGTAGTATATAACCTGTGATGAGTAGTTACCTTTCTTATTGATTTTAAACAAAGCGATTATCATGAAAACTTTTTACGGATGTATTACAGTTCTTGGTCTGTTTTTGCTGAGCACCACCGCGTTTGCTCACAAATTTATCATGTCAGCCTGGGTGGAGGGAGACAGTGTTTTTGTTGAAGCAGCCTTTGGAGACGGCTCGCTTGCCCACCAGGCAAAGATTGAAGTCTTTGATAATGGCAGCGGTAAGATGCTCTTGTCAGGAGAAACCGATGATGAGGGGATGTTTTCTTTCAAGATTCCCCAAAAGGTGGAGCTGCTGGTTAAGGGAAATGCAGGCATGGGCCATCAGGGGGAACAGGTGATTCCCCTTGAGGATATTACAGCGGCCCTGCCAGGCGGTGAAATGGCTTCCGTATCACAGGAGGCAGGAGAAACAGACAAAAAGGAAAGCCCCCCGGCAAAACAGGGCGAAGCTGTGCGGCCTGAGGTGACTGGTGCGGCAGGGATCAGCCCGGATGAATTAAGCAGGATTGTGGAAGCTGCGGTGGAAAAAAAGCTTCGCCCCATAGTCCGCAAACTTGCCACCGCTGAACAGGATAAGCGGCCGAGCCCGCAGGATATTCTGGGCGGCATTGGGTATATAATAGGTCTGGTCGGTATGGGTACCTATATCAATTATCGTTCCAGGAAAAAGTAAGATGGGCATGCTTCAGGAAACCTTTGCCGAGCAAGATTCTGTCCTGCATCGGCGTGATCCCCGTCTGCGGATCGTTTTTGCCCTCTGTTTTTCCCTTCTGCTGGCGGTCTCCCACACCTACAGCACCATGCTGGCCGGACTGATCTGTTCGAATGCCCTGGTACTGATGGCGCAGCTTCCAGCTGGCAAGGTGGCAAAACGCCTGATAGTCATCAACGTCTTTAACCTCCTTATTTTTGCCATGCTGCCTTTCACATATGAAGGGCAGACCTTGTTCAAGGCTGGTCCTCTTGTCGGCAGTATTGAGGGAACAAGGATGGCCCTGCAGATTACCCTGAAGTCAAATGCCATTGTACTCGCCTTTATCGCCCTGGTTTCCACCATGTCCATAGCCACCCTTGGACATGCGCTAAACCGGCTGCATATGCCGGAGAAGCTGAACTATCTGCTCCTTATTGCCTATCGATATGTCTTTGTCCTTGAGCTGGAATATCATCGACTCACCACAGCCGCCAGAGTACGCGGCTTTCAGCCAGGAACAAACCTGCATTCCTATAAAACCGTGGCGTATATCTTCGGTATGCTGCTGGTCAGGTCGCTGGCACGGGCGGAACGGGTTTATCAGGCTATGCTTTGCCGAGGTTTTGCAGGCAAATTTTATTGCATAAAACACTTTTCATTCACTGGCGTTGACAGAGCCTGGGCATGCTGCATGACGCTTGTCTTAATCATACTGGTATATTTTGAATGGCTGCAAAAACTGCTGTAGACACAAACGAAACAATAATCCAGCTTGAAGATGTCTCTTTTTCCTATCCCGGACAAGGGATAGTCCATGACCAGATCAGGTTTTCCCTGCGTCGGGGAGAAAGAATCGGCCTGATCGGCTCCAATGGCAGCGGAAAATCTACCTTGCTCCACCTGATAATGGGATTGTTGACGCCGGATGCCGGGACATTGACTCTCTTTGGTCAGGAAATGAAGGAAGAAAAGGACTTTCGCAAATCCAGACAGAAAATAGGGTTTGTCTTTCAGAACGCGGATGACCAGTTGTTCTGCCCCACCGTGATTGAAGACGTTGCCTTTGGCCCTTTGAATATGGGAAAAAAACCGGAAGAGGCTCTTGAGCTTTCCCGGCAAGTCCTGAAGTTGCTGCATTTGGAAGAATTTGCCGACCGGGTTACCTACAAGCTCTCTGGCGGCGAAAAAAAATTGATTTCCTTTGCCACGGTGCTGGTTATGCAGCCAGAAGTGCTGCTTCTTGATGAGCCGACCACCGGACTGGACAAGAAAACAGTAAGGAGAATGACAGAGATTCTTAATAATCTTGAGATAGGGTACCTTGTTGTTTCCCATGAATTTGACTTCCTGAGAAGCGTTACCACCGATATTTACGCGATGAAAGAGGGCCGGATAGACTACGAGAGCCGGGCGGAACAATTTCAAAAAAGCGACCCCCCCGAAAAGCCTGTAACCTGTTGATTTTACTTTTTATCTCGTGACTGCTTTCAGGCTGCCCAGCTTTGATTACGCCCGATTGCCAGCTATAGCCCCCTATGCGGCCAAGCGCGATCGCCCGAAGATTGGTGATGTGGGAGCAGCTGCTCACAAACCACAAAAATGTGACTGATATGCATGATGTAAGCCGCGACTCCCTCCTGCACAAGGATTGGGAAAAGAAAAAACAAAACCATGGTACTGGCCCGGAGCCTGGAGCAGATGAAGCGCACCATCATGAACACGAACATTATCACCATCATCACCATCATCACCATGATTCTGCGCAGACTTCTTTCTTTCACCGTATTTTCAGTGACCCCGGGCGTGACTGGTTTGGGCTGGGTTTCATGGTGCTGCTCATCGCCGCTGGTTTTTTTAAGCTTTTACCCGAACACTTAAGTGGCGGGCTGCTGGTCTGCGCGGCAATGATTGGCATTTACCCTGTCTGGAAAAATGCGCTGTTTGAGACCATTTTTAAACGGCAGCCTACGGTTGAACTGTTTGCCAGCATGGCGCTCATTGTCTTGCTGCTTGCGGGGCAGTCACTTACAGCAGCACTCTGTTCCCTGTTTATGCTTGCCGGCAGTTTCATGAATCTCGATTTTTCTTGGAGGAGATAAGGTGCACGATCTACATCGCGACGAGATGGGCGAACCGGCTCATGTTCCCTCTGTGACAAACGACGAGATCCCGGAAAACGCCTTCGATCAACGGCTGCTCCGTTATGGCCCGTTTATTACCCCGTTGCTCGCCCTGTTGCTGGTCTTCTTTTCCTGGTACCTCGGTGAACAAAGCCAGGCCGGGACAGCCACTGCCATGGCTGCAATTGCTATTACCGGTTACCCTATCCTCAGAAATTCCATTATTTCAACCATTACCAGCCGTAAACTCAACGCCGAGGTGCTGGTCACAATTGCCCTCATCGCCTCGGTCTGGGTTGGTGAGTATATAGCTGGTGCCATGGTAGCGTTGATGATGGTAACCGGAGAGCTGCTGGAAGATCTCACCATTGCCCGAACCGGGCAGGCTATCCGCTCTCTCATGTCTTTGGAGCCTGAGACAGCAAGGGTGTTACGGACCGATCAGGAGGTTGTGTTACCCATTGACGAGGTTGTGGTTGGCGATATTGTTGTAGTCCGTCCAGGAGAAAAAATTCCGGTAGACGGCACGGTAAAGGAAGGACGCGGTGAGGTGGATCAGGCTGCCATCACCGGTGAATCCTTGCCTGTTGCCAAGGAAAAAGGCGACTCTGTTTATGGTGGAACCATGAACCAGCTGGGAGCACTCAAGATCAGAGTGGACAAAACAGGCAAGGACAGCACTCTTGCCGGAATAATCGAGCTGGTCCACCAGGCACAGATGCAGAAACCGCCCATTGAGCGGATAGCGGATCGTTTTGCCGCCTGGTTTACCCCGACTATGCTTACCCTGGCAGGACTGGTCTGGTTTGGAACCGGAGAGGTCTTACGCGCAGTAACCGTACTGGTGGTTGCCTGTCCCTGCGCCATGGTTATTGCAACACCAACCGCTGTAGTCGCTGGTATCGGTAACGCTGCCCGCAAGGGAATCTTGATTAAAGGTGGTGAGGTGATGGAAACCTTAAGCAGCCTGACCGCCTTTGCCTTTGACAAAACCGGAACACTAACCTACGGCAGCCCGCAGGTGATCAGGGTGACGGCCTTCGGAGATACCAATAAAGAACAGGTGCTCAGCCTTGCTGCCAGCGCGGAGAAAAATTCTGGTCACCCCCTGGCCGCAGCTATATTAGGCCATGCCAGGCAGCAGGATGTTGTTTTTGCTGATCCCGATGAAACCAGGATTGTTGTTGGACGCGGGGTTACAGCCAGGATACCCGCTGAAGATGGAACGCGGCATATCCTCATAGGTAATCAGGCCCTTTTTGTTGAACAGGAGATCGTACTTCCCGCAGAAGCCGCTGTTTTCAGTGAAACCATGGTTAATGAAGGAGCGACCGCCGTTTTTGTCGCTGCTGACAGACAAATTATAGGTGGTATCGGCATCGCTGACACTATCAGGCCGGAAGTACAGACTGCCGTCAAAAATCTGCGCCGTTTGGGCGCAGGAAAGGTTGTGCTGCTAACAGGCGATGCCCAAAAAACTGCGCAGGCAACAATGAAGGATGCAAGGCTGGACGAGATTGTCGCAGATCTCATGCCTGAACAGAAGCTGGCCTATATCCGGCAATTACGTGCAGCTGGCGAGAAAGTGGCAATGGTTGGTGACGGTATCAACGATGCTCCTGCCCTGATGGAAGCCGACGTAGGCATTGCCATGGGAGCCATAGGCACAGACACTGCTATCGCCGCAGCCGATATCGCGCTCACCAGTGATGATCTTGACCGGGTTGCCGAGGTTATTGCCCTGTCCCGCAAAACCATCGTTGTCATAAAGCAGAGCTTTGCGATCTCTCTTGGTATCAACGTGGCAGCTCTCATCCTTGCCTCTTTTGGCGGCATTGGCCCGGTTGCTGGAGCCTTTATTCACAACATAGGTTCTATAATAGTGGTCGGCAATTCCTCCCGCCTTATTGGCTACTCTTTTTCAGGAGATGATAACAGGTAACGGCTCGCACAGCACATATCACCTTGATTTCACCTGCCTTACGCCTATGCCCGCTTTCAGCCCGTCCAGATTTGGGCAATCGCGACTGGCAGCAATAGCCCCTCTATGCGGTCAATCCTGATCTCCCGGCGATGGGTGAACCGGGAGCTGTTACCTTTTTGTTAGAATTGTGGAGTGTTTCATGTCTTCTCTGCTTACTGCTGTCATTCTTGCTGCCGGTAAAGGCACCCGCATGAAATCGGCTAAAGCCAAGGTGCTTCATGAAGTATTTTTCCGGCCAATGATCCACCATGTACTGGATGCGGTGGGCCGGACAGATATTTCCAGAAGCATACTCATTGTCGGCCACCAGCAGGAAAAAGTCATAGAAATAACAAAAAAGTATCCAGCAACGCCGGTAACCCAAAAAGAGCAGCTGGGTACCGGCCATGCGGTACTGGTCTCGGAACAGGAATGTGAAGGCGCCAGCCAGGTGCTCATTCTCTACGGTGACACGCCGCTGATCCAAAGTGACCGTTTGGAGGCCATGATAGCGCAGCATATGCAAACCAATGCCACTGTCACCCTGATGACCACCAGGCTTGATACCCCTTTTGGCTACGGACGGATCATCAAAGATACACACGGCAGCATCCAGCGCATTGTTGAACAAAAGGACGCCTCTCCAGAAGAGCAGCATATAACTGAAATCAATACCGGTATCTATATGGTACAAAAAGATTTTCTTTTTCAAGCTCTTAAGCAGGTAGGCACGGACAACAGGCAAAGAGAAATCTACCTGACTGATATTATTGCCCTTGCTGTTGGAGCGGGACTTCAGGTACAGGAGTTCTTTCATCCCAAGGCCATAGATGTCCTCGGCGTGAACTCGCGTGTTGAGCTGGCTGAGGCACACAGGGAACTGCAAATGCGGCGCAACCATGAACTGATGGTGGCCGGCAATACCTTGTTGAACCCGGAAAACATTACCATCTCGCCAAACGTTACCCTGGAAGGAGACAGCGTTATCCATGCGGGAGTACATATTACCGGCAACAGTGTCATAGCAAGGGGCTGCACCATAGCCCCTGGAGCGATTATCCATGACTGCAGGATTGGAAGGGGCGTCACTGTTGGAGCCCACGCTGTTTTGACAAACTGCACAATTGGTAATGGCGAAGAAATTGCCCCATTAACCCATAAGTAACTGATCACGCGCACTTCATCTTTGCCCGATCACTCTTTCCCGCATACTCTTGTACACGGAGTCTCACTTCGCTTGCGTACCTGCAGGGAAGAGTGCCTGCCCAATGCTGTTGCACCCGTGACCAGTTACAGGTCAGAAGCAGGGAATAACGCTTAAAGCACAGATCCCGTGACTGGCCGCACCTATAAGGCCAACCTACCGTAACTATCTATGAGAAAAAAACAAATGAGTGTAAATAAAAAGATGTACTCCACCATTCTCGGCGATTCCTTTCCTCCGGAAATGACCATCAGCTTTGGCGAACAAACCCTGATCTACCGAAAAAAAACCTGGGACATCCCCAGAGAAGACGGCACCAGTGAGGAGCGCGGCCTTCGCTACGGAGAAAACCCGAACCAGGAGGCGGCCCTGTACGAACTGGTCAACGGCAATCTGACCCTTGGCTCCTGCCAGTTCATAGATCCTGGTAATGGTCTGGTTTCTGCGATCAGCGTGGAAGATATGCTGCAGGTTGGAAAGCACCCTGGAAAAATTAACCTTACCGATATTGATAATGGCCTGAATATCATCAAATACCTTATGAACGGACCGGCTGCCGTCATCTTAAAGCATACCAACCCCTGCGGTGCAGCTATTGGCCCCTCCCTTGCCGAGGCATATTCCAGGGCTAACCGGGCCGACCGGATTGCCGCCTTTGGCGGAGCCGTGGTCACCAGTACGCCGCTTGACAAAGAAACGGCAGAGCTTATGTCGGCCAATTATCTGGAGGTGGTCTGCGCCCCGGATTTTGAAGAAGGCGTACTGGAAATCCTGGCTCGCCGCAAAAACCTGCGGGTAATCAGAATAGCAGGGATAACCAGGCTGGCAGATTATGAAAACTACCGTTTTGTAGATATTACATCACTCATTGACGGCGGCATCATTGTCCAGCAGTCAGCGATCAACACCATCCGTACGCCCGAAGATCTCAAACCGGCTGCCACTGAACGACAAGGCGTGACCTACACATGCGACCGTCAGCCAACAGCGCAGGAAATAGACGATATGATCTTTGGCTGGGCAGTGGAGCACGGGGTAAGTTCCAACTCGGTGATTTATGTAAAGGACGGTTGCACCACGGCCATCGGCACAGGAGAACAGGATCGGGTTGGAGTGGCTGAAATTGCCGTACATAAAGCCTACATCAAATATGCAGACCTGCTTTGCTTTGACCTGCACGGCATCCCCTATACTGAATTGAAAATGCAGGTAAACCAAGGTAAAAAAGATGCTTCGCTGCTGGATGAAATCGAGATGAAAGTGCGGGAAGACAATGCCGGACTTAAAGGGTCAGTCATGATTTCCGACGCCTTTTTCCCCTTTCGTGACGGGGTAGATGTAGGCATTAACGAGGGTATTAGCGCAATCCTTCAGCCTGGCGGCTCCATCCGCGATTTTGAGGCTATCCAGGCCTGCAATGAAGCCCGGCCTCAAGTAGCGATGAGGTTTACCGGAGAGCGTTCCTTTAAGCATTGAGCGTAACCCAGCTCCCGTCCCTGGCAGCCTTAAGACAGGCATCACAGATACGAACCGCTGCCAGCCCTTCATCTCCAGGGACGGGATTCTCACCCTCTCCCTGAACATAGGCCGCCCAGTCCTCAAGCAGTGGAACAATGGTATTTACTGGCCTGGCCGGGCTAATATCCTTTTGTTGCTGCCCTTCCACCAGGGTGACAGTGTTGTAAACCTGCTCTCCCCAAAGTTGACCGTTTGCCCCGACAAAATGAAACAGACCGGATCTGGCCGAACCGACTTTAGAGCAGTCCACCGTTCCCACCACGCCGTTCTCCATCTCCAGCAGAACAAGCAGTACATCTTCAAGAGAGGCATTGCCGTGACAGCGGCTGAGCGCGGTCAGCCGGACGACCTCCAGACCTGTTATACATCGCAGCGCATCAAAAACGTGCACAGCTGTATGAAAACTCACCCCTGCCCCTGCTATCTCAGGGAGTTGAAGCCATTGCAGGCTGGCTGGTTCAAGGTGCTGGTTGGCGGAAAAGGTATAAAGTGACCCCAGCCCATCAAGTTCACTTTTCATCTTTTTAATCACGGCATTATAGCGCAGGGTCTGGCCGGTGGTGAGCCGCAGCCCTTCCTGCCGGGCCAGATTGACAATATATTCTGCATCAGCCAGACATCCGGCCAACGGTTTTTCCAGAAGAAGAGGCTTCCCTTCTCTGGTGCAGGCTATAGCAATATCCCGATTTATGGTCGGGGGAGCAGCGGCAATCACACCATCCACGTCAGGATGCGCGACCATCTCATGCCAGTCGCGGTAATATCGGCAACGCCAGGATGCGGCCTGTCGTCTGCCCTCCTCTGAACGACGGCAGACAGCCTGCAGGGTCAGTCCCGGCACATCATTTAACAAGTGCCTGACATACCTGCTGCCATGTTTTCCAGTACCGATAACACCGACACGAAGCAGTGGCCGCTCCCGGTTTTCAATCATTGCCCTTCTCCTGAGTCACCCAATTTCTGCCAGTTATCCGGCAGCTCCCGCATATCTAGCCCGGATTTCTCCTCAGCTCAGGCGGTGCCAGGTTCGGTAGTTTCTGGTAACTCATTATACATGGGTATATGTGTTGCCAGAATACTGGCGAAGATGGTGCCGCCTGGGCTGACCTCTGGTGAACATTTTGCCGAGACCTGAAACTGCTTACAAATATCACATACATCTGTTTTTATGTGTTTCTTTTCAGGTCAGACAACATGTTCATGAGAAATCCGGGCTCGCTGCAGCTCTTCCCAAAAGCCGCACAGTTCATCCCGGGAACAATTTACTCGTACCAGTGTTCCCGGGCAAAGCTCCCTGCATTCCAGGTACAGAAGCGTACACAATGCCTGCCTGACAGGTTGCCGAAAACGGCTGCTATCCTGCTGAACCCGGTCACAAAAGGTGCGTAATCTATGCCAGTTGGTGACAGCCCTGGCCAGCCCCCGATACAAGGGAAGCCTGCGATTATCTGGATTAAGATCGCGCAAAATGATGTCCAGATATTGATCCAGAGCAGCAGTTATCAGAATCTGTTTTTCCTCTGCACGAAGCTCAAGCTGTGGTCCATCGCGGTCTTCACAAAGAAAATACAACAAGGCATGAAAAGCGACCTCTGGCATTTCACCGCAATGACGTACCAGCAGCACCTCCTCTTCGAGGAGCTGGTCTCGGTCCTCACTCATCAAGTGCCCTTTCGAAAGACAGGAGCGTCAAGATCAAAAAGTTGACGGGCAACAGCAATGCGCTCACTGCGGCTTGTGCACTGGTTGTCTGTCTTGAGATACTGCACAGGGTGGTGCAGCATTTTGCTCGCAATGGAAGAGGCCATTTTTTCAATGGCTTTTTGTTCCTGTTCACTCAGCCTGCCAAGGTTCTTGACTGTTTTTTCATACTCTCTACGAGCTATAGCTTCAGCCAGCTGCTGCAATTCGACAATGGTGGGAGTGGTGGCCAGGTTCTCCTGCCAGCGTTCAAACTTGAGGCACTCCTCGGCAACAATACGCCCTGCCTTGACCGCTTCCCGATCACGCTCCGTTTTATTCTTCTCAACAACATTTTTCAGGTCATCTATGTTGTAGAGGTAAACATTATCCAGCTCATTGATCCTGTTATCAAGATCACGGGGTACAGCAATGTCAATCAGAAAAAGAGGCCGGTTTCTTCGCCTTCGCATGACCATACGCACTTCATCCACCCGGAGAACAAGATCAGGGGAACCAGTTGAACTGACGACTATATCAACCACCTCCAGCTGATCAAGCAGTTCTTCAAGCGAAGCGGCCTGACCGTTAAAACAGCGGGCCAGATTGACCGCCCTTTCCAGGGTTCTGTTAGCAACGATTACCTGGGCAATCCCCTGTCCCATCAAATGTTCTGCAGCCAGCTCGGCCATTTCTCCCGCGCCGATGAGCATGATCTTTTTGCCCTGCAGATTGCCAAATATTTTCCTGGCCAATTCCACTGCCGCATAACTGATGGAAACAGCACTGGCCCCAATCCTGGTCTCAGTGCGCACCCGCTTGGCGACAGAAAAGGATTTATGTAGCAATTTATTAAGGATTAAACCGCTGCTCTTTTGTTGCGTAGCGTGCCTGTAGGCCTCCTTGATCTGTCCGAGAATCTGGGATTCGCCAATAATCATTGAATCAAGGCTGGATGCCACTGTAAAGAGATGCCTGACAGCCTCGTTACCCTGATACGTATATATATACTGATCCAGCTCTTCACCTGCGATATTCTCACCAAAGAGAGTATCCATTACCTTTCTGCGGGCTGAAACGACATCAGCACATGTAAAGATTGTCTCCACCCGGTTGCAGGTGGAGAGCAGGTAATACTCGCTGACTTCCTCAATTTCACCCAGCTTCTCCAAAGGAAGATCATAACCGCCGGAGAGGGCCAGCTTCTCCCTGACAGCGAGCGGGGTAGTTTTATGGTTAACGCCCAAAAGAACGATGGTTTTACCCGGCATAGGTATGCAGCCCCTTCATCAAAAAAGATACACCCCACAGGGTAAACATGGCAGAGACAAAGGAGACCATACTGAGCATGGCAGCCCTGCGTCCCCTCCAGCCGACGGTAAAACGCAGATGCACCACTCCGGCATAGAGAAACCAGGTGATGAGTGACCAGGTTTCCTTTGGATCCCAGCGCCAGTATCCACCCCATGCCTGCTTGGCCCAAAGTACTCCGGTGATCAACCCCAAGGTAAGTAAGGGAAACCCTGCGCTGAGACAGTGGTGATTGAGGGTATCCAAGGTATCCAGGGAGGGAAGGCGAGAGAAAAAAACGCCAAATATTTTCTGTTTGATTTCCCGCTCCTGCAGAATATACATAAAGCTGCCGATACAGGACAGGGCAAAGAAGGCATAGGCCGCCAGGCAGATAGAGGCATGTACTGGCAGCCACCAGGACTGAAAGGCCGGTGAAAGCGGGATAATGTTCTTGGAAGAGAGTGCCGCAACCAGCATCAGAGCAACCACCAGCAGGCTGACAAAGGTGCCAAGGTTTTTTACGGTATAGCGCCACCGGAACGAAAGATAACAGCAGGCTGTTGCCCAGGCAAAAAAAGAGATGGTTTCGTGATGGCTGGTTATGGGAGTATGGCCGGCCTCAAGATAGCGTGCAAGAAGGTTGAACGTGTGCAGCATAACTGCCCCGGAAAAAATCAAACGGGCGTAATTGCGCAGTTTTTTATTTTCCTTGACAAAAAAAGCTATATATGTCGCAGCGGACAACACGTACCCTATACAGCTCACCTGAAAAAGAAGTAAACTCATGATATTCTCCGTGTTCCCTCCTGCTGGCCATAGAGGTCCCAATTTATGCCTGATGCTGTACCAAGAATATGGTGAAGATATGCCTCCACTTTCTTCCACTGCTTCTTTTTTATCCAGCCGGTGACGTCTGGATGGGAAATTTCCCGGAATATATCTGCCCGTTCCCTCTCGGCAAATGTTGATATAATTCGTTCACGCAATTGGGCAGCCACAGCCAGATGCGTACCGTATTCCTCACCAATACACTGCTCCAGCAGCTGTCTGACCCTGGCTGCTATAGCCGGGCTTGTCCCGTTAGTGGAGATGGCAACCTCAAGATCTCCACGGAAAAAGGTGGCAGGAACATGAAAATCTGAAGTGCCCGGCCTGTCGGCCACGTTAACCAGGATACCAGCATCCCTGGCATCCTGCTCGACAACCTGTTGCACCTCTCGACAGGAGGTCGTTGCAAAAACAAGAAAGGCACCTTCAAGATCAGCCTTTTCATATTTTTTTCTTCGCCACTCAAGCATCCCCTTCTCTGCCTGACACCGTATCTTCGCTGACGCCTTCGGGCTGACGACCCTGACGACAGCACCCCGGGCAAGGACCCCATCTATCTTACGCCCGGCGACGCTGCCCCCGCCAACAACAACGCAGCACCTTCCTTCTATGTCAAGACATATGGTGTACACAACGCAGTAACTACTTTTTTTTCATAAGACGGGCGAGGAGAATAAAGGTATCGTTTTCAAGGCTTTTTAGTCTCCGCCTGGAAACGGCTATGGTGAAATCTGTTTCAGCCAGAGCAAAAAAAGGCTTGATGCTTTGCCGCCGTTCATCATGAGCCAGATAAATGGTACCGTCCTGCTTGAGGGTCTTGCGAAACAGAGCCAGCAGAGGTTCAAAAAACTCCTCTTTATAAATAATTTCCGCCCCGATTATTACATCGTACGCTGGCAGCTCAGGTGGTTTCATCCAGTCCAGCAGTCGAATATCCACCTGCTCTATTCCGCTGGCTGCCGCATTTACCCGTTGAAAATTGAGAATATGCTCTTCGTAGTCTGTCAGCGTCACATCATACCCGGCTGCGGCCGCTACCAGACCGGTTGCGCCCAGTCCAGCTCCAATATCCAGTAAGGTTGTCCCCAACGCCGGTTGCTGCCCGGCCAGGTAGCTGGCCAGGACAAGAGCAGCTTCCCAGACTCGGTTCCACAAGGGAAAGGCATCGGGGTTCTTGAGCGGATCGCGGCCATCCAGTACCTGTTCCAAATCCGAATATCTCAATAAATTTAAGCGATGATCCCGAACAGTCAAGGGCTCAAAAACCACTCTGTGCTGCTCCCTTATTTCGTTGTACAACGCCAGCGCCTCGGCCGGAAGAGTTTGCGGATCCATACAATTACCTTATACATTCGAGACCAGATTAATGATTGACTGCAACTACTCACCAGGGCATGGGCCCACCTGAGTTCACGTGCTTTAAGCCTATACTTTGCAGTCTGCCCGGTTCTGGGCAGGCGCAATTGGCAGCTTTAGCCCCTCTATGCGGCCGGGCGTGATCATCACCCGAAAAGGGGTGGGCCGGGAGCAGTGACGAGTGATTAGTGAAAAAATACATACCAGGAAAGTCCAGCTCCAGACACACAGAAGCAGTAATATCCGAACCAGTGAAGCCTGCCCTTACGAACGATCTGCAAGAGCAAAATAATAGCCAGATAGCCTGTAATGACCGAAGCGGCAGTTCCAGACAACAATGCCTGAATCATCTCCTGAGACGGAGGCGATTTAAAGACATCACCACATTTAAGCACTGCAGCACCAATGATTGCCGGAATCGACATAATAAAGGAAAAACGGGCAGCGGTCTCCTGGTGAACACCCAAAAGCATACCGGTAAAAATAGTGGTACCACTTCGAGATATTCCAGGCAGTATAGCAAAGGCCTGCGCACATCCAATTAAAAGGGCTTTAATCCAGGTAAGTTCACCGTTTTTGGGCGAGATTCTGCTTGACAGCACCATAATGGCCCCGGTGACAGCAAGCATGAGAAAAGTTATCAGGACAGAAGCAAAGACGCGCTCAATGGAATCTTTCACAAACAGCCCGGCAAAAACAGCAGGAATGGTGGCAATAATAACATAGATGTCCCAGAGAAAGGCCTGGTTCAATGCTGGATTTTCACGACGCTTTGAGGCAGGAGTGAACACTGCACACGCCATGAGCCAGAGCTCCCTGTAAAAGACACATATCACAGCGAGCAAGGTGCCTACGTGGAGAAATATCTCAAAAAAAATGCCCGGTTCGTCAAAGCCCAGTATCCTTGCGCCTATAATCAGGTGGCCTGAGCTGGAAATTGGCAAAAACTCTGTCAGTCCCTGGACAATGCCAAGTAAAACTGCCTTAAAGATTTCCATGGAGGATGTGATTGATGACAGGTGGCAGTACTGCAAAAAAATAGCGGGTTGATCGATCATCAACCCGCCCAAAAAAACTCTGGCAAAAAAAGATTGCCTAGCACCCTGTCAACGCTGCTCTGTCGCATCCTGCCTGTCTTTTTCAGCCCTTATGCAACCTTGCCCCGTGTCACACAGCACTACTATGCAACGCAGGACAAGGCTGCACAAGGACAAGAAAAATCCGGCGCAAGATACTGACATTTCAGCGTTGACATGACACTAGCACCCTTCAATTGCTTTTTTCTCTTTCTTTTTCTTTACAGAAACCTTGTCGCCAGCTTTCAACGTATCAGCCTTAACACACGTCAAAGTTACCTTCTCTCCCTCAACAGTATCAACCGTGCACTTGACACTAGCTGCAAAAGCAACGCCTGCGCTTACAACAAAAGCAGCGGCCATAACAGCAGAGATTATTTTTTTCATACATGCCTCCTCAATTAATGAATGGTTAATCTACCGTACTTAGCCAAATTGCTGTAATTGATCACAGGCACTTCATCTTTGTACGATCACCATTGCCCGCATACTCCTGTACACGGAGTCTCACTTCGTTCGTTTACCTGCGGGAAATGGTGCTTGGCCAATTCTGTTGCCCCTGTGACCGATTACACGTCGGAAACAGAACCTAACGGGGAAAGACAGGCCCCGTGATTGGTTACAAATTTCTTATAACGAAAAGATAAGAAAGAATATGCGGCCTGTCAATAATAATACCCGGCCTTTGCCTTTCATGCCTTATAAAAAGGGTAACTCCTCACAGCTCACCCCTCTTTGCACGATCACGACCCGCCGCAGAGAGGGGCTATAGCTGCCAATCGTGCTTGGCCAAATAGGGGCAGCCTGAGAGCAGTTACACGTTTGAGATAGGTACAATCAGAGCGTTACCCACCCAGTGAGTAGTTACTAAAAAGGAACTGCCCCAGGCCACCCAGCTTCGGGTGATCGCAATCGACCGCATAGGGGGCCATAGCTGCCAATCACGCTTACCCGAATCCAGGCAACCTGAAAGCAGCTACAGGCCTGAAGCATGTAAAATCAAAAGGTTACATACCCCGTGAGTAGCTGCGCCACCTAAAAAGAAGATAGCGTGATCAGGGTTTCATAAAAAAAACAGAATCACCATTATGTAACTCCGGTCAGCGAACAAAATGGGTTGTTTATTGCCGGATCCCTCCTTCAAGTCTATAACGATTTTTCAGGCTGTCCGGATCTGGCAGGTAAGGGCCCCTGAGAGCTGTCCCGGATTTCTCATCAACTCAGGCGATGGACATTTTGTCGGAATGTGCGCCTGCTCACTGACATCACATACATTTGTCTGTATGTGTGTAACTACTCACAGGGCATGTATTGCCTTGGTTTCACGTGCTTTTAAACCTGTAACTGCTCTCAGGTTGCCCATATTTGGGCAACCTGAGAGCAGTTACAGGTTTGAGGCAGGTAAAACCAGAGCCTTACCCACCCAGTGAGTAGTTTGGTAAAATAAAGAGGGTATATGACTGTGAGCCGTTACCCATTTTTTATGCCTTGATGTCCAGCAGGGTTGAGGTCATCTCTTCTGCTGTCTCTATGGTCTTAAGGTTAGCGGAATATGTATGCTGCGTATTGATCATACCTGACATTTCTTCACTCAGTTCGACATTCGAGCCTTCAGTAAACTCATAGCCATCTTTTGTAATTTCAGCAATGTATGAGCCATCTGACGCAACTTTTTCCACAGAGGCACCTACCCCCTGAGGTCTTTGTTCACTCAGTAGAACACGCTCCTTGTCATATTGGTTAGTATGAAGATTGGCTATATTATTGGCCCTTGCCTGCGTCTGAATTCCTGCAGCCTGTACCCCTGATAATGCTGCTTCAATACCACCGGTCATGAGTTCCTCTCCTTGTTTTGATTATCGCCCTCATTAATAAATTAAGCAATTATCATACCAACGTGAGAAAACAACAGGTTTCCTTTACTGCAAAAAAGATTGCGCCTTTATCCTGGAAAGATTAAAAATGAAGGTAACTCCTCACAGGTCACCCCTCTTTGCATGATCACGACCCGCCGCAGAGAGGGGCTATAGCTGCCAATCGTGCTTGTCCAAATAGGGGAAGCCTGAGAGCAGTTACACGTTTGGGGTAGGTAAAACCAGAGCCTTACACACCCGGTGAGTAGTTACAAACGAAGAAAGCTGCTTTCAGCTCGCCCATCTTCGGGCAATCACAACCTGCCGTATAGCGGGCCTATAGCTGCCAGTCACGCTTACCCGAATCCGGGAAAACTGAAAGCAATTACAGGATTAAAAGCCAGAAAAACCAGGATGACAGATGACCTGAGAGGAGTTACAAATACTACATATATTATTAATTTGTAACCCAGAATACATGTACGGGCAGATACGCTCAACACGATTCTCCCTATAACTATATATACCGAGTACATCTCATGATTCGAAACATACTGTTATTCATCACCTTTTCCGTTCTTATTCTTTTTCAAGGCACAAGCTGGGCTGATATGGTTGACAAAAGCGTCGCTATTGTCAATGACGATATCATTACCCTCTCTGAAGTAAATGAACTTGGTCATCCCTTGTTTCAAAAGGCTGCCTTTGAAGTCCCCCCTGATGAGCTGATTAAAGTGTTCAATCAAATTCGCAGCTCGGTCATCGACAAGCTTATTGAAAAAAAACTGCTTCTTCAGGAAAGCAAAAAAATGAAGATATCGGTCTCGGCTCAAGAGGTTGACAACGCTCTTGAGCTCATCCAGCAGCGCAACAACTTGACCAGAGAGCAGTTCAGTGAAGAGCTTAAAAAGAACGATATGACAGAGAAAATCTATCGGGAAAATCTGCGGAGCCAAATCCTGCGCTCGAAACTGGTCAACTACGAGGTTCGCTCCAAAGTCGTCATTCCCGAAGAACGGATCATAGACTACTATGATGAGCACTATACTGAACGGCTGGGTGATGGCGGCTACTTTGTTCTCCAGATAGGCACTCTCTGGCAAAACGGGGACAGAGCGGGTAAACAAAAAGCTCTTGAGAAAATAAAAAAAATTCATGCCCAGGCTAAAGAAAACATTGACTTCAAAGCACTTGCCCGAGAGTATTCTGAACTGCCATCCGCAGAAGATGGAGGCGAACTTGGTATATTTAAAAAAACTGAGATGGCCCCTTTCCTGCGTGATGCAGTGATTGATTTACAACCGGGAGAGATAAGCAGGATTGTTGAAGCTGACACAAGCTACCAGTTTTTTTCCCTGCTCTCCAGCAAAGGAGACCAAATTATAACGACAGTACCGTATGCCTCAGTTAAGGAAGAAATACGGAAAAAACTGCATCAGGAAGAAACGGAAAAACGTTACAACGAATGGGTAAAGGGCATTCGCGAGAAGGCATACATCAAAATACTGTAACGGCTCACCCATCTTCAGGCAATCACGACCTGCCGCCTGGAGGGGCTCTAGTGCCCTGTCAACCGCGCTTGCCCAAATCCGGGAAAACTGGAAGCAGTTACAGGCGTAAAGCAAGTGAAACCAGGGTGATACCTGCCCTGTGAGTAGTTACCGAAAAGCAAACAAAAAAACAAGAATTATATGTCCTGTGAATAGTTAGATGCGAACAAAAGAAACAAATATCGCCTCTGAGAACGTGCAGAATTCCGTAGGGAAACAGCTGCAGCAGTTACGGGAAGAAAAAGGTCTGAGCCTGGTTGACGTATCAGAAAATACCAGGATATCTGTAAAAAATCTCAAGGCACTTGAGGAGCATGACTATGCCAAATTACCGGCAGATACCTTTACCAAAGGCCACCTCATCCTTTATGCCACGTTTCTTGAAATAGACGGTAACCAGACAGCTGCCCGTTTTATGGCGGAGCGAAGTGCTACCCACCGGCCAGGAAAAACCTCCAGAATGCAGTTTGAAAACCACTCGCTCAATCCAGACAAGTTTGCTGAGCCTTCACATATCCATCCAATGACAGTGGCCGGCATTCTTCTGGCGTTAATTCTCATTTCTTTCACCAGCTTTTGTTTGTATACCTCCTGGAATCCATTTTCTTTTCTCTTTGACCGGACCAAAACTATCTCAAATTCGGTTATGGGAGTCTTTTTGCCAGATCAAACAGTCTCTCCGACGCTTGTTTATGGAAAACAGCTGGTTGTGCAGGCAAAATTTAATCAGGATACCGATGTGAAGATAACAAGAGACGAACAGGCTCAGGACCAACTCCTCTTTCTCCCGGGTCAGGCAATCGAATGGCAGGCAGCCAGAGAGCTTCGTCTTGAAATTTCTCCCCCAGGCAGCGCCGAGATCCTGGTAAACGGCAAGCCTGTTGCTTTTCCCCCTGAACACAACGGTATTTTTCTCTTCCAGTTGAAACAATGAAAAGTGAGCGCACGCAATGTCTGGTGCTCAAGACCGCAGATTACGGCGAATCAGACAGACTGATAACCGTATTTGCCTGGAATGGAGGGAAAAGTATCGGTATAGCCAAGGGAGCGAAGCGAAGCCAGAAACGTTTTGTCAATAAGCTGGAGCCCTTTTCGCAAATTCAGGTTAACTATAAGCCATCCAGAACAGGTGGCCTTTTCCTTCTGACAAGCGCAGACCTTATATCCGCGTTCATATCACTTCGCAGACTCTATCCCCGATATGTCTCTGCAGTATACCTGTCTGAACTTACCTTAAAGTTTACAAGACAAAACGACCCGGACCACGAACTTTATCGTTTACTTGAATGGGGGTTGGCAGCATTGGACAAGGGGGAGCGGCCTCTTAAAATACTGGCTCTTTTTCACGTCAGGCTTCTGAGGATAACCGGTTATCAACCACAGATAAGTGCCTGCGGCCAATGTGGTGAATTACTTACCCCCCGGTCTGTCTATACCCTGACAGCTGGCAGCGGCACACTTACATGCAGTAAATGCCGGCATGGGGTGAAAAAGGCTAGCAGGAAACTGTCTCTTCAAACCATTAAATTCATGCAGAGCGGCATACAGGTCGAGCTTGAGCGACTCCTGCGTCTGCAGCTCACTGACAGAAATGCTGTAGAAATCCTTCAGTCACTCCAACACTATAGTCGTCACCTGCTTCAGCAGGATCTGCATAGCTGGAAAATATTATTACCAGCACTTCAACAAACCAATTAAGGAAAAAAGGTAACTGCTCCCAGCTCACCCATTTTCGGGCGATCTCGACCTCCCGCCTAGAGGGGTGAGCTGTGAGGCGTCACAATGACAAAAGTATTATTTTTCAAAGGTATACATCAAGTCAGCTCCCGAAGATTCTGAAGAGCTGAAAGTCTGCACAGAAAAGCCCTTCCGCAAGTCATAACGCAGCCAATACTGGCCCAGCTGACTGAAAACATTAAGATCGTAGCCAACATAGAGGTCCCTGGTCAGCCTCTTCCCAACGACAACGGAAATATTTTCATCGTGTGCATTTCCTTTAAGATAAAGATTATCAACTGAAAGCAGCTCACCAAGGTCACCCAGCAGGGCACCGTCCCCCTGCACTCCCAGTTTATCAGCCGCAGCAGCAAGCAAACTCTGGTCGTCGGTATCGGTATCTGACTGTGAATGACCTAAAAGCAGGTACGACAAAATTTCGGTATCACTCATTGCAGGATCAGAAAAAAGGTGAAACTGGAGATTCTGGGCCAGTCCTGACACATCAACACCTACGGTATATCCCCCATCAAGAGTCTGTTCATCAGAAATTGTCTTTTGCACCCGAATATCAACGCCCGGGTTATCGATCGGGCCGCCGTGGAAAACAATATTACCCCGTTCAAGGTCAAGTCCCCTGCCGTACACGACAAATTTCGCATTTTTCAGCTGCATGTTGCCCTGCCCAAGAATTGGTTCTTCAGGAGCCATCTTGAGCTTCAATTTTCCGGCAAGTTCCCCGGAAAGGCCATAACTGTTGATTGTCACATCATCTTCACAGGCAAGACCCAGGTCAGCAAAAAAAGCCCAGCCCGGCTCTTTTTCTTTTCCTTTGTTAAGGATAACAACATCATCTGAGGTCGTTACCGGGCGATTATCGCTTTCAAATTCTATCTGGCCGGAAATGATCTTCACCTCACCTCTGAGCACTCCTTTTGTTTCATCAAAAATGAAGTCTAGATCCGGGTTGACGATAAAGCTGTATTCAGGATGCTTTACGGCAAGAAAATTATCTCCCCCGACCTTGAGCTTTCCCCAGCGCCTCCCGTCACCATAGCCCAAGACCCCGTTGATATCTGCGTATCCTTCCCCGGAAAACACCTTGCCGTCAATGACGATTTTCTCCTTATCTATAGTCAGAGATAGAGCCGGATTATTTAAAGTTATCCCCTGGGTAAACATCTCCACCCGTCCCTGCAGCTTTGCTTTTCCCGAGATCTGCGGCTGTGCAGCCGTACCCAGAAGAGCAAAGGTGCCATTCACCCGCCCAATCGGCTGGATAGAGGAGAACACATTCCCCAGAAAACCTGTATCTATATCGTGTAACTCCATTTTTCCTGAAAGAACGGCATCAGCATCTATCTCTGGATCTCCATACATTTCAGCATCGCAGATAAAAACACCACCGCGAGAATCGTTCACACTACTGTGGAGAGTAACGCTCTCTTCTCTGAAAGAGCCATGCAGTCGAATATCGTTTAGCACCACCTGGTGGAGCGGGCTGGAAGATGAACCAATTTCCAGCATGGCTGTATCCATAAAAAAATCCAGTTTTCCTTCGACCACATTGTCCCCTTTGCCTGAAAATTCGGCGAGCAATCCGCCAGTGCCTTCCCCCTCTATCGGAATCTGCATCCCTGAAAAAATCTGCGTCAGTGAGATTTCCTCCATCCTGGCAGACATATCCCATAGCATATCATTGTTTTCCCCTTTCTGAAGAGCCCCGGAAAAGAATAGTTTCCCCTGTTGCTCTCCAGTTAAAACCAACCCTGCCACCCTGCTGTCATGCGCGGCCAGGGTTATAGCAGCGGTTCCCTGCTGGTGCCATACACCTGTTTTTTTTAAATCAAGAAGTCCGTTTATTACCTGCCCACTCCATTTCATCTCACCCGGTGCATACGTACCAGAAGCTGCGCCCGCTAAAGAAAAATGCTGATTGGCAACAGCAGCATCTGTAAGCTGTGCTGTAAGCTGGTGCTTATCAATCCTGCCTTTCAGATTAAACGCGCCCTCTCTGATGCTGCTCTGCCCGAATCTTGCTCCTGAAAAATGTACCTGACCACGGACACTACCCTTGTCTCTTTCATCTTCGATTTTCAGGTTAAGAGTACCGGCAAGTGTGTCCAGTGCCATTTCAGCCAGGACAAGCTGCCTGCCATTGAAAGACAGATTGATATCTGGACGAGATATGGATCCGCCCAGCCTGGCAGAAAACTTCATCTCACCAGCTGCGCCAGGGATAACTTCCTCAAGAGCTGGAGAATAAAAATCGCCCCGCAGAAATATCGAATCATTATCACCATAAGCCCCGACGTTTGCTTCCAGCAGGCGCAGGCTGGAGCGTCCCAGACGTATAGCAAATCCTTTTGTCGAAAAAATCCCGTCAGCAAGGGAGAGTTCTCCCTGCCCTGAAAGTTTCTTACCTCTCAGATGTCCAGACAAGGAATGAAGGAACAGTAAACCGTTTGGCTTCTGGCCGTCCTCACCCAAATAACCTCTGGCAGCTATTGCCCCGCTCACTTCTCCCTGAAACACTTCATGAAAAAAACCAGGATTAAATCGCTGTAAAACCACCTCTGCCGACCAGTCCCGTTCTCCTCCCCAGGCCAACCGCATGGGGCCAACCAGGGCTTTTCCTCCAAACTTCCCGCTGCTTACTTCAAGAAAATCTGAGGCCACCCAGCCAGCATGCAGCTCCACCTCCCCCTTCAAGGAAAACGGCTGTCCATGAAGTTCGCAGTGCAGCTTCTGGACGTTGAAATGACTTGCAACATCTTCCTCAAACACTTCACCATTACTGTGGAAAGAAGCATTAAGCGTACCTTCAAGTTGTTCATGCAGCAGTGAGGTATCAACATTCCTCACCACCACGTCTGCGCGCCAGTCAAATATTTTCTTCCACGAAATTCTTGCATTATCTGCTGTTACCGTTCCCTGGTCACGCTTTAGGGACAACGTATGAAAATCAATATATTCATCATTGCCCCAGAGGCTGCTTCTCAGTTTGAGCTGATTAAAACGCCCCCACCGCCCTTGAACGTTTACCTCCCCTGTATAATAGGAAAAATCTCCCGACATGAAAGCGGAGGCTTTGTCAAGAACAATATGGGGGCAATGCTTAATCCAGGAGGAAAGATCCATATCCCTCATAATCACCTGCGCCTGCCAATGATTTAAGCCAAGAAAATCATTGAATTTCCCCTTCACTCTTATAAAACCGGGAGAATCAAGCTCAAGCACGACATCAGGTGCTTTTAATGGACCAGAAAAAGAAAAACTGCCGGCCATTGATTTAAACCCAAAACCGGCAAGACGAAATGCGCCGTTAAAATCAACAGTTTTATCTGTACCCAACTGTACATATCCACTCGTATCAAGGGCCATTTCTGGCCCTTCCACCCTCAGTGTACTGACAGCAATATTTTTTCTGGACACAGCAATACATGCTTCTATTGCCCTGAGCTGAAAAGACGGCAGGGGCACTCCTGCTGCATCTCTTCCCCTGTCAATAAAAATATTTCGAACCTGAACATCTTCCACCACGACTTCCTTGCCGGGGAAAGAGTAAAAAAAGTGAGTTGTGCCCCCCTTTTCCCCCCTTTCCTCTTCCAGCCTTACGCGAATATCCTTTACGCGTACCTTTTCGATCAGGAGTGTACCTGTGATCAAGGAAAATGGTGCCCAGGACACCGAAACATGTTGTATGGTGAGGCTGCCGTCTTTTTTTGAAATATCCTCAAAGGAAAAATTCTTCAGGTAGCTGCCGCTGGCAGAACCAATATGAACTATGCCGGATGCATTGACAATCACCCTGGTAAAGGTGACCCCCAGGGGGGTGAAAAAAACAATGACTGGTACAGTACCAGCAACGAGAACGAGCAAAGGTAGTATCTGCCATCTTCTCGCCCTAGAGAAACCCTTCATAAAATTCCTCCGACAGAAAGATGGAGACGAATCGGGTTTCCTGACTCTGTTAATGCCGTGGCAACATCAAGCTTGATTTCTCCAAAAGGAAGGCGCACCCGAAATCCCAGCCCCGCGCCCTGTTCATAATCCAGCCTGAGGTCATTGGTTGCCGTACCGATATCCCAGAAGGCAGCAAGGGCGTAACGCCCACCAATTAACCGTTCAACCTCAACAGACTGAACAGTTAGATACTTGCCGCCAACCACGGCACCGGAAGAATCTTCCGGCCCAACAGACTTGTAAGCAAACCCACGCACACTGTTGTCTCCTCCTGCATAAAAACGTAAAGAAGGCGGGATATCGTCTATATCATCCACCAGGGTCATGCCAAATGATGCGCGCCCCAGCAAGCGCCAGTTTTCAGCCGGAGTCAGCACCAGTTTTCCGCCAACAGTCCACTGCAGAAAAGTAACATCAGACACCAGGCTTTCTATTGCGCCTTTAGCACTGGCATTAAAGCGTAGTCCATATGCTGTACTTACCACTTCATCAGTCAGAACAAATCCTCCGCTGACTGAAGGGACCAGAAGCACAGAACTTCCACTGGTATCTCCGACAGCATAGTCTTCCCGGCGTATTTCGGAGCCTGCACCCAACGTATATTCAGGGCCGAAATAATTTCGTCCTATTGAGGCGGTAAACAACCGGGTTGTGGTATCTTCCCAGTTCTGATCCTGATATTTGGCAACCGCAATAAAACGGTCATAACGCGGAGCTGATATCATTGGCCTTTCAAAAGAAAACGCCAGATTTTTTTCCTGCTCCGCTATTTCCATATACGCACCAATTTTATCTCCCCTGCTGTTAAAAAGACGATTTTTCCAGTTAAACTTGACCCTTGCACCGGTATCAGTTGCATAACCGCCACCAAGTGTATACTTGTTCTTAGCCTCAGGTATCTTCAGGCTCACCTCCACTGGAATGTACCCGTTATATGCCGCTTCTTTCTTCCCTGCTACCGCTACCTGCTTGAAATAATCAGTTTGATTTAAAACAGACTGAAGCTCAAACAGCCTGTCCAGGCTGTAGGCATCACCTTTTTTCCACGGTAGATAGCCTCGAAGAAGGTCTGTGTTAAATCCTGTTTCACCGTCAATATTTGTCATGACCAGATGGCCGAATCTGAATATTTTGCCGGTATCAAGCAGTAAGTCAATCCAGGCACGATTTTCCCCTGGATCAACCCGAACCTGACTGTGCCTGAAAGCTGCCTCAAGAAACCCTTCAGCCATTGCGGCGTTAAGCAGTTTCTTTTTTTCCTGCTCATATACCTGTTGATTAAGAATATCTCCTTTTTTCAGGGCAAAACCCTTCAACAGAGACAAAAGAAGGGGACTGTCAACGCCATCATCTCCCTGCAATCGAATAGCAACATCTTCTATAATAACAGGCACCCCCTTTTTCACCTCAAAGTGAACTCGCCACTTATTTCTTCCTCCCTTCCTGGTTTTTTCCTCTATACACTCAATATTGGAAGTTATTTTAGAATTATAATAGCCAAAAGGGGCGACAGCTTTCTTTATTTCTTTATCAGCCATACGATAAAGTTGATTTACTGCAATATTATCAACACGATAATTTTTTCTCATTTTATATATCGACAATGTATTGTAAATATTTGACAGAAGTTTCCCCTCAACACCTGTTACCTTTACAACAATTATTTCCTTACTACTTTCCTCGTTATTCTTATTTATATTTATTGACTCCTCGCATAAAACAAAATCACAAAAAATAATAGAAGGTAACAGCAAGATACATATGAGAAGTATGACTTTACCTGTGAAACCATATACAGCAAACGTTCTATAGGGATCTCGCCACATATTATCCACTTCATAAATACATAAAAAAGGGGCCACTCAGCAGAACCTGCGGGTTGACCCAGACTCTGGCAAGTCACCAAGTGGATGACATAAAGCTATTTTTAGCTGATCATAAGTAACCAGTCACGGGGTCTGGGTTTCAGTGATTGGTTACGGTTTGGGTACTATCCATAATGCCAAAACATGCAACGAGATGCTTTTGTTTTTTTTTGTTCTGCGGTAGAATTTAATGATCGACTTTTTGACGCATTATTTCTCAGCTCGTAACTGATCACGGCCACTTCATCTTTGCCCGATCACCATTGCCCGCATACTCTTGAATAGCGGGAAATGGTGCTGGTCCAATTCTGTTGCACCCATGACCAGTTCACGTCAGAAGCAGAGAATAACGCTTAAAGTACAGACCCCGTAATTGGTTACCAACCCGCAGATTCTGCTGAGGAGCTATAATCATTTTATTAAATAATGATTTAGAAAACCTATTGCATCGACAGAAAATATTATTACATTTCAAAACTTTAAACGCTTTACTTAACTGAGAGATTTTATGTTCAAAAAAATGAAATACACAACAAAACTTTTTATCCTGGTTTTTTTGATGACAGCTGTTTCCTTAATCATTAATTCGTGGAGTTCGATGCATATGGCTGAGGATGGTCTTTTGACCTTAGGGAAAAAGAGTATTGTTTCAACCCATAATGCTGTCTACACAAGTATTGAACAGGTTTTAGACACATTCCCCAAAAAGTTGCAAGAAGATATTAGTGTAATTAAATTGATGATAGAAACTGAAGGCAGGATTGCTGTTGATGAATCTGTAACCAGAAAAAAGAGTATTGTTGATGGAGAAACTGGTGTCTCTGTTACTGCTGAAATTCCTGAGATATATTTTGATAGAGTCGCCGTATCAGAAAAGGGAACTCTGGGAAAAATTGCCGATAAAGCGGCAGGAATAACAGGTGCTGATATAACAATATTTCAACTTGTTGACAAAGATAAACTGGTCCGTGTCGCCACAACTATCAAAACAAACGGTAAGCGGGCATTGGGGACCTATATATCTTCCGCCAATGAAATTTTTCAAGCCATTCTCAGGGGGGAGACCGTTATCAAAGAAGTTCATGTTTTAGGTGAAATATTCCTGGGTTGCTATGCTCCCTTGAAAAATGATTCCGGAAAAATTATTGGTGCTCTTTTCTCCGGAGAACCTGTTATCACTTCACAGGTCCGAAAAATTTTACGGGAATGTAAATTAGGAACAGGTTACTTCTTTGCTTATGAGCCTAATGGTTTGCTGCTTGAACATCCCTTATCTATAGGGCAAAACGTCAATGAACTGTTTCCTCAATTCAAGGGAGTTGAAGAAGGGTATATTTATTATAAAACAGCCAAAGGTGATGAAAAGATCACGTATGTCAAACGCCTCAAAAGAGCTGATATTATTCTAGCCGTTGGTGTGCCGGTAGAAGAGATTATGGATGGGCTGGACACAAGAATGCTGCGAAACAGCCTTTTTATCGGGATTGGCTTATTGGTCATAGCTATCCTGGTTGCCCTCTTTATTGTCCACACTATCAATACTCCCCTTAAGCACCTTGCGGAAAAAACCTCTCTGGTTGGGAAAGGAGATTATACCATTCTATTTCATTCCGACATTGAGGATGCCATTGGCCTGCTTACTCGCAGCCTTAATCAGTTAGTAGAAGGAGGGCGCCGCACGCTAAAAGAAATGCATGATTCTGCCAGGTCTCTGGCTGGCGCATCGACAGAACTTACATCCATCTCTGATAATATGGTAACCAATGCTGATGAAAGTACCGCTTTTTCTGAAGAGGCTGCAGAAAAAGCAGCGGTTGTTTCCGACAATATGAACTCTGTTTCCAGTGCGATGGAGCAATCTGCCATTAATTTGGACACCATTGCTTCTGCTTCCGAAGAAATGGGTAATACCATTAAGGAAATCGCCGGCAACAGCACCCGGGCAAGAGAAACAACAAGAGAAGCGGTAGAAAGTGCCAAAAGGTCCTATGACGGTGTACTTAAATTGGGAGAATCGGCAGAATCTATCGGCTCTATTACTGAAACCATTACCGATATTTCCGAGCAGACCAATCTGCTTGCTCTTAATGCCACTATTGAAGCGGCAAGGGCGGGAGAAGCAGGCAAAGGTTTTGCTGTTGTTGCTAATGAAATAAAGGATCTTGCTAAAGATACAGCTGAAGCAACGGGCAGGATACGCATAGCAATAGAGGATATTCAAAATCAGACCAACACTACAGTAAAAGAAATTTCAGGAATTACAAATGTTATTGAAGACGTTAATGACATTGTTACCACCATCGTCACCGCTGTTGAAGAACAGTCTATAACCACCAGTGAAATTGTGGGTAATGTTGCCCAGGCCTCCCAAGGCATTGGTGAGATTAACGAAAATGTTGCCAACAGTAATCAGATGACGACAGAAGTTACAGCCGGAATTGAAGAGGTGAAGGAAAAGTCTGCATCGGTTAAGGCAAACAGTGAGGATGTCAGGACTGCTGCAGCCAATCTTTCCCAGCTCTCGGAAACACTGGGCGAAATGGTCGGGCGGTTTACAATTTAATTGTCCAGAGACTGCTCTTTCAGATACCTTACTAACGAGTGCAATCACAGCACCCCTGATTTGGTCTGACGAGTACTTGTCAGACCAAATATCAATTAGCGTAGTGTCCTGTCAACGCTGAAATGTCAGTATATTGCGCCGGATTTTTCCTGTCTTTATGGAGCCTTGTCCTGCGTTGTATAGCATTCATTTGTTTTTATGTGTTTCTTTTCAAATCAGACAACATATTCATGAGAAATCCGGGCTAGTGTCCTGTCAATCGCGATCGCCTGAACAGGGGTGAACCGGGGGCTGGCACCTCTTTTTTTCAAACAGTACTTTGTATTCAGAAAGCCCTTCTTTTTCAAAGTCTTCAACCGGTACAAATCGTAAGGCTGCTGAATTAATACAATATCGACGACCAGTCGGCTGGGGGCCGTCATTGAAGACATGCCCTAAATGGGAGTTACCATCTTTGCTGCGCACCTCAACTCTGGCTGCAAACAGACTAGTATCTTCTTTTTCAACCAGCCGTTTTTGGTCAATCGGTTTGGTGAAGCTTGGCCACCCGGTTTTCGAGTCAAACTTGTCGGTGGAGCTGAATAAAGGTTCTCCAGTGACGACATCCACATACATTCCCTGGCGTTTGTTATTCCAGTACTCGTTATTAAAAGGAGGCTCGGTGCCATCTTCCTGGGTTACTTTGTATTGCAGAGGTGTCAGGCTCTTCTTTAACTGAGCTTTTTGCATCGCGTCCTGATTTTCTTTCTTTCCCCAAACCCGAGCCAAAAACGGTTTACGTCCGGAACCAGTCTTGTATCTGGCATAATGAACCGGATTGATCTTACAATAATCCTGATGATACTCTTCTGCCTTGTAGAAGGTGGTTGCTTCTGTTATGCGGGTAACAATTGGCTCGGTAAAAATGCCGCTGTCAGCAAGTATCTGCTTTGACTCTTCAGCAAGCCTTTTCTGTTCATTGTTGTAATAAAAAATTGCGGTTGTATACCCTTCACCACGGTCAGCGAACTGTCCACCTGCATCTGTTGGGTCAATCTGACGCCAGAAAATATCAAGCAGCTGCTGATAACTTACTTTTCCGGGCTCAAAGGCTATCTGTACGGCCTCAACATGACCAGTATGATGGTAATTTTGATAGGTGGGATTGGCGGTTTTGCCCCCGGTATAACCGGAATCAACGGAATACACCCCCGGGATATCCTCAAAAGCGGCTTCCATACACCAGAAACAACCGCCTGCAAACATAGCCAGCTCTTTTGTAGAATTTTCCTGCTGTGCTGTTACCTCCATTTTTTCTTCTCCCATTGCGCCTTTCAAAGAAACAGTGACAAACAATAACACGACACATCCTGTAAAGAAAAATTTACCTTTTAAAAGTATTAAATTTTTCATATTTCACCTCTGTTTTTTGCACCTGCTCACAGGGTATATATCACCCTGGTTTAACCCTATTTCATTCTGTGCCTGCTTCAGCTCGCCCGGATTCGGGCAAGCAGGACTGGCAGCGACGCCTCCCCTCTATAGAGTATCATGATCGTCCGCAAATGGGTGAGGTGACCTGGTGTCCTGTCAACGCTGCCCTGTCGTATCCTGCCTCTCTTTTTCAGTCCTTATGCAGCCTTGACAGGACACTGGAAGCAGTTACTTTTTTACAACTTGAATACTCTTGCTCATTAAAAATAAGAATTATTGTGATATTGACAATGAGATGAAAAGGAAAAACACCACATGATTTGTAACCAATCACGAAAGACGCAGAATTGGGCAAGCACTCTTTTCCTCTATACAAGAGTATGCGGGAAAGAGTGCTCGTGATCAAGTACCATTATTTTTGTCGCCAAGGTCCATTCCAATTGTTACAGTATCTGCGGCTGGTCGGCATTTCTCATGAACATCATGAGAGATGCGGGCTGGTTCTCCTTTGTGCAATATCGTGACTGCGTTAAGTTAAACGGTAAGCGTACCTATACACAAAAAGAAAGGGACAAAGAATATGAATGGTGAGTGGAGCGTGGAAACAAAGGCGGTTCAAAGCGGCTGGCAGCCAAAGAGCGGTGAGCCGAGGGTGCTGCCCATCTATCAGAGTACGACATACGCCTACAATACCGCACAAGAGGTGGCCGATCTCTTTGATTTGACCGCATCGGGGCATATGTATTCCCGGATAAGTAATCCCACGGTTGCTGCCTATGAAGAAAAAATGGCCGAACTGGAAGGCGGGATTGCTGCCCTGGCAACATCGGCAGGTCAGACTGCGAGTATGATTGCCATTGCAAATATCTGCACTGCAGGGGAACATTTTATCGCAGCAGCGACCTTGTATGGCGGCACAGTTGCCCTTTTTACCAATACCTTGAAAAAGATGGGGATAGCGGTTGATCTGGTTGACCCCGAACTGTCCCTTGCAGAGCTGCGAAAATATATCAGGCCCAATACCCGATGCATCTTTGGAGAGACCATTGCCAATCCTGGAATGGACATCTTCGATTTTGAGAAATTTGGTGCTCTGGCCCAGGAAACCGGGCTGCCTTTGATTATCGACAACACCTTTGCAACGCCCTATCTTTGCCGTCCTCTTGAGCTGGGGGCCCATATTGTTGTTCATTCTTCAACCAAATACATTGATGGTCACGCAACAAGTGTCGGCGGTATTATCGTTGATGGCGGCAGGTTTGACTGGAAGAATGGTAAATTCTCCGAGATGACCTCTCCAGACAAAAGTTATCATGGCCTCATTTACACCGAGCAGTTTGGAGATGCCGCCTATATCGTCAAGGCGAGGGTGCAGTGGATCCGCGATATTGGCGGCTACCAAAGTCCAATGAACGCCTTTCTTTCCAATCTTGGTCTGGAGACGCTCCACATCCGTATGGACCGCCATTGCGAAAATGCTCAGAAACTGGCGGAATTTCTGGAACAGCACGATAAGGTGAGCTGGGTAAATTATCCTGGTCTAAAGAGCCATCCCCACCACAACAGGGCTCAAAAATACCTCAAGGGGTGTTCGGGAGTGCTCACCTTTGGAGTCAAGGGAGGGAAGAAGGAAGGGGAAAAAGTGATGAATTCCTTGCGGCTGGCAGCGATTGTAGTGCATGTCGCCGATGTCCGGACCTCTGTGTTACATCCTGCCAGCATGACTCATCGCCAGCTTTCTGAACAGGAACAGAAGGCGGCTGGTGTCAGCCCCGATCTTGTCCGGGTTTCAGTCGGGATTGAAAAAATTGATGATATCATCGCCGATTTTAACCAGGCCCTGGCCAAGGTATGATAGATGAGACCTTCCCCGTAAATTATTACTACTGGTTCCCAATATATATAGGCCGAAAAGATGTTTCCGGTCGCTGCAGTGCTTCTTCTATCTGAAAAAGCAGTCGCGGTTTGCTCTGAGGAAGGCTGCCGCAGAGATTGATATAGTTGGTATAATGATCGCTCGTCAGTTGAGAGGTACAGGTAAGCCGCTCTATTATAGTACGGGTCTCTTCAAGCACTTCATAAGGACCAAGCATCACAAACTGACCTCGTTGTATATCATCAAGGAGCGGGGTGTTGACCTTGGGCAGAAAGGTGCGCAGACGAATAAATCTGGGACAGATGCTGTTAAGGGAGCGGGCGGTTGCAAGCGCATGTTCTTTGGTACGACTCATTCCTCCGATTCCAAGCAGGACATAAAGGCTTAACTCTATCCCTGCCTCCCTCACCCACGCCCCTGCTTCCTGCTGTTGCAGCGAAGTGGTTCCCTTCTGGACAGCCCGCAGGATCACATCATCTCCAGATTCCAGCCCCACATGGATACGGGATAAGCCCGCATCAGCCAGCTGCTGCATTTTTTCTGGTCCTTTGGCGTGAATATACTGAAACGAACCGTATACGGTTATGCGTTGCAGGTGAGGAAAACGAGTGTACGCATACCGGCAAATCGAGGCCAGATCATCGGTTCGCATGGCGATACTGTTTCCGGCCGGGAAAAACAAAGTTGAGACAGCATCCCCGAACTGCTCAGCGGCATGGTCCATGTCTGCACAGATATCTTTCACCGGCCGCACCTTGTAGGCAGGACCGCCTTTGTACACCATGCAAAAGGAGCACCTGTTATGCGGGCAGCCGACAGTAGCCTGAATCAGCAATGAATCTGCTTCACTTGGTGGTCTATAAATAGGGCCTTCGTAACGCATACGCTTCTTCTTGCCGCTTAGCCCGGATTTCTCATCAGCTCAGGCGGTGCCAGGTTCGGTAGTTTTTGGTAACGCATTATACCCGGGTATATGTGCTGCCAGAATACTGGCGAAGATGGTGCCGCCTGGGCTGAGCTCTGGTGAACATTTTGGCGAAATTTAAGACTGCTTACGGACAGCACCTACATCTGTTTTTCTGTGTTTCTGTAACTACTCACTGGGTGTGTAACGCTCTGATTGTACCTACCTCAAACGTGTAACTGCTCTCAGGTTGCCCCTATTTGGACAAGCACGATTGGCAGCTATAGCCCCTCTATG
>PDWJ01001127.1_pt1 | contig 34306 bp, 31 predicted proteins | sample 1430881 | NCBI WGS metagenome assembly PDWJ01 (sample SAMN01162460, study PRJNA174530) | Oral metagenome, whole genome shotgun sequencing project. | biome: Marine environment; feature: Marine mammal; material: Swab sample of the gingival sulcus; isolation source: swab sample of gingival sulcus...
TCGGCAAAAAGTGGAAGGAGTTCGCTCTTTCCCTTTTTCCGAAAAAATATTTAACAATATCCTCCCAAAAAATTGCATTTACTAATGGAACTTACCATATATTACGACTTATCGCTTCGACAAAAGATTGAGATGAAACATGTATTAAGCTGCATAATTGGTTGCGCATTTATCCTAAGCTCTTTTTCTCAAAACCAGAAAACATCTAGCTTTGAGAAAGGTATAGATTCTTTCTTATCAAGCCTTTACAACTACGATTTTGTTGCGGCAGAAAACAATCTCCGCATTATTCAACAATCCGAAAATCGCCTTGCGGCTGATTTGTGTCACATCAATTATTGTTGGTGGCGTATTATTAGTGGAGATAACCGGAAAGCATTTCAAGATGACACCATGCATCGGCTTGATTCCATCATCCTCGAAATTCAAAGTATGGATGATGAGTTGGAAAACAATGAACTTATTTTCTTAGCAACTTCTGCACTTTCCTACAAACTCCGAATTGCCTTGATGCAAGAAGACAATATTCAAGCATTAAATGCCATACACAAATTGGCATATTACATCGAGATATTGGATAAGCGGCTTGATTCCTATACATTGTTTCGCTTGCCTGTTGCTGTGTACCACTATGTGATGGAAAGTGTTGGCATAAAATACCCCTTCCTGAAAGTTGCATTCATTTTTTACCCTAAAGCCAATAAAGAAAAAGGAATGCACTTACTGAATCGGAATTTAGAGTCCGACAATATCTTGTTGCGAACAGAATCTGCTTATTTCTTAATGCGTTATTATTTGGATGTTGAAAAAAACTATAAAGAAGCTGCGATTTATGCAGATAAGTTGGTCGCTGAATACCCCAACAATATGATTTATCAATATTTCAAATTGCAGATTCTTGAAATGGGTACAAAGGCGCAAGGAAATCGTCTTGATGATTATCGTTCATTGTTGGGCAAACGCATCCGAGAGAATTTCAGCTTAAATAGTACGCAAAGAAATCATACCCGCAAATTGTTAAAATTACCCGAACAGACATGTCCGGACTGTGATCATTAATTGTGAATTTTTCAGTGAACACCAAATTCGATATTCAGTTTCTATTTATCGCAACATGGTACTTTTAATATTGCCTTACGGGGTCTTTCCTCTATTTAGAGACGGTCTAAAAGGAGCATTTTTTCGGAATATTTGTGAGACTTGAAAGAGCTGAAAGTCTTGCTGTTATTGAGTAAACGCTCATTTTGGAATTGGGTATTCCAATGTGTTTGGTATGACCTTTCAGAAACTATTTACAGATTTTCAAGGTTTTGTTCGCAGGCATAATCCATTTTATTAGTTGTTTTTTTACTTTTGCATAAAAGTCGATTTATGAATGTAGTGCCGGGTAAATTATTGGCTGAGATAGACAGCCCCGAAGATGTTAAAAAGCTTCCAATAAAAAACTTGCCTCAATTGAGCGATGAGTTGCGTCAGTATGTTATTGAACAAGTGGCGGAAAACCCGGGACATTTAGGTGCTAACTTGGGGGTGATAGAGCTTACCGTAGCGCTTCATCATGTTTTTAACATGCCGCAAGATCAGATTGTTTGGGATGTTGGTCATCAGGCGTATGCACACAAAATTCTTACAGGTCGTCGGGATCAATTTTGCTCCAACAGAAAATATAAAGGAATTAGCGGCTTTCCAAAAATGAAAGAAAGTCCGTATGATTCTTTTGGTACGGGACATTCATCGACATCAATATCTGCGGCTCTTGGTTTGGCTGAAGCGGCTGCTTTGCAAGGTGAAGATATTTACACCATTGCCGTGATTGGAGATGGTGCAATGACAGGAGGCATGGCAATGGAAGCATTGAATAATGCAGGCGTGTCGAACTCCAATTTGCTTGTTATTTTGAATGATAATGGAATTGCTATCGATAATAGTACCGGAGCTTTAAAAGAGTATTTGGCAACCATTACCACCTCAAAGGTTTATAATAAATTTAAAGACTTTATTTGGAAGATGATGGGGGGAGGAACTCCCTATGGTCGTAATTCTCGAAAGATTGTACAGCAGATTAGCAGTGGCTTAAAGTCGACAATCCTTAAAAAGAGTAACCTTTTTGAAGCATTTAGCATGCGTTATTTCGGTCCTGTGGATGGACATGATGTTGTCCACCTAACCAAGATGTTAAAGGATATAAAACGTATCAAAGGTCCTAAATTGTTGCATGTGGTAACAACGAAGGGCAAGGGCTTCGAGATGGCTGAGAAGGACAAAGTAAAATATCATGCACCCGGATACTTTAATAAGGATACCGGAGAAATTATAAAGAAACCCGGCGAAGAAGTGCTACCTCCAAAATACCAAGAGGTGTTTGGCGAAACAATCATTGAACTTGCAGAAGCAAATGCGAAAATTGTCGGTGTTACTCCTGCAATGCCAACAGGATGCTCACTGAATATGATGATTCGTAAAATGCCGGAACGCTCCTTTGATGTTGGGATTGCCGAACAACATGCCGTAACTTTTTCAGCAGGCATGGCAGCAAAAGGCTTGACTCCTTTCTGCAATATTTATTCTACTTTTATGCAGCGAGCGTATGATCAGGTGATTCATGACGTGGCTCTTCAAAATCTTAATGTCGTGATTTGTCTTGATCGTGGCGGAATTGTTGGCGAAGACGGACCGACTCACCACGGAGTTTTTGATTTGGCATATTTTAGATCTATCCCGAATCTCACCATTTCTGCCCCCATGAATGAAGAAGAACTACGGAACTTAATGTACACAGCTCAACTTGATGATATGGGACCTTTCGTCATTCGATACCCTCGCGGCAGGGGCGTGATGACTTCTTGGAAAACCGCCTTTAAAAAACTGGAACCCGGTACAGCTCGTCTTTTGAATGATGGTGAAAAACTTGCTGTTATCTCAATTGGACACCCCGGAAATACCGTTGCCGAACTTATCAAAGAGTATAAGGATGCCGGCACAAATATTCTTCATTTAGACATGCGTTATTTAAAACCTGTCGATGAAAATGCTCTACATGCCGTATTTGCAAAATGTGATCGTGTTATTACTGTCGAAGACGGGACAATCCTCGGAGGTCTGGGCTCTGAAATTTTAGAGTTTGTATCAATTCATGAGTATCAGGCAAAAGTAGTTCGCCTTGGTGTACCTGATCGTTTTATCGACCAAGGAACGACCAACGAGCTGTTTCAGGAATGTGGCTTTGATAAAGAATCTATTCGTAAGCATATTGAGGCGATGCTTGAGAAATAGTTGAAAGATACTTCAAAAGTGCAAACTACACACTAGGTCTGTGCACCGCTTATAGTTCTGTTGTGTTGTAAAACGTTTTTTATTTCATTCATCAGTTCTTTTGGCTTGTCAGAGCTAATCGTATATTTTTTTTCTGTTGTTATAATTCGAAGCATTTTTTTTCTGTCATTCACCATGCTTATTGAACCGTCCATTGTATTTCCAATATATCCAAAAACACCTTTGCTTCCATAAGTCATTGATAAATTTGAAAAGTCAAGTTTTTCGATTTTGATAATATCAGAAAAAGGTATTTCTACTTTTCCAATATTCTTTTTAAGCGTTAATTTTTTTTCTTCGATTATTATTTTTTTAAGTGAATTGGCGAAAAAATAAATCAGAGTACCTAGAATAATTAAGGAGACAATTATTCCATATTTCTCGTTTAGAGTAAAGATTGAGAAGGCAACTATTCCCATCACAATCACAATTCCGATTGTAATTAGTTTAACACTAAATGAACTTTTACTATTATAGGTTTTCATATTTCATTCGTTTTTTAATATTTTACAACGGTCTAATGCCGAGTAGGTAAGGGGAATTTACTCCGCTTTACTACATGAGGGCTTCGCCATTCACCCCAAGCCTCTCACAGAGTACTGCGAGTACTGCGCAATAGTCTCCCATCATACAGCTCGTGTAGTGCAAATCTATCACATTCAAATTGAAAAACCTATTTGCCAATGGTAGAATAAGTGTCGAAACTGCTTCTTGACGCCTTCTAACCATTGATCAGGACAAACGCATCTAGTAGAAAAATTTTGAGCCGCATTCCCGGCTCTTTTACGCGAATAATCTTCGTTAAAGGCGACATTTAAAACTCAATGTTAGATTCTATTTGTTCATTGTTTTTATAATTATCCTGAAGGGATGAAATATTTATAGAAATTTGATTTTATACGTATTTCGACCCCGAAGGGGTCGTATAACATCTTCTTTTTTTTTCTATAAACATTTGAATCCTTCAGATTCTATTTGCTCCTTGCTTTTATAATCACCCTGAAGGGATGAAATATTTGCAAGCTCCGTGTTTTATTCATTTTATCGTTCTTGTCAAACGTCGGTTAAAATAAGCTCTTTTGTTTTTTTTACGCTTTTGCAGGCGTACCGGAATGGGTATTGCCTATACTTTTGAGGCTTGCTAAAAAATAAGCGTGGTGATACTTCAAAAGTGCAAACTACACGCTAGGTCTACGCGCCGCTTATAGTTCTGTTGTAAAACGTTATTTATTCAATTCAGATTCTATTTTTTCTTTAGAATAGAATTTTCCATTAAATACAATCCCGTTTATTTGTTCCGTATTTTCTATTTTATCTAACGGATTAGCATTCAGTAAAATCATATCAGATTTAGCTCCTACTTTTATAGTGCCCCATTCATTTTCGGTATTAAACATTTCTGACAAATTATAACAAACTGCTTTTAAAATATCAAAATTGGATATGCCAGCTTTTGAAAAGTGCTTCATTTCTGTATGAATTCCAAATCCAGGAATACCATAAAGCCCAGAGGCATCAGGACTCAATAATAGCTTACCCCCTTGCTTGTAAATGTATCTTAAGTATTTTATTCTATTGTCAAAATTTTTCTTACTTTTATCCCTGTCTTGTTTCCGTTTATCTTCTGTTGTTTTAGCGAAATATGATTTTATTTTATCTTCCCAACCCGATACTAATTTTTTGGGAAGATAACTTACTCCTTTTCTTAATCGAAGGCTGTCTTCTGAAACTTGTCCTGTGTAATACCAGTCTAATGTTGGACAATGATAAACTTTTTGTGTGATGGATAAATTTATTGCTTCATTAATCTCATCAAGGTTTCGCAATCGGAAAAAACCACCTAAATGTTCTATACTTTGAAATACGTTACTTTTACAAACATTAAATATCCCAACATTGGGAGGACAGTGCCCTGCTAAAGGTAATGATTGGTTAGTGGATTGTTTTACAATGTTTTTAAAAACATCCTCGTTTTTAACCGAAAGTATTTTAACAAAATCAAATCCTTGATTTTTATATTGATTAAAGCGCTCTTTAATCTCATCATTGGATATACTGTCTCTTCTTGAAATTGGCGGAGCTGATAAAATTAAATGTGGTGTAAATTCATTTTTTTTTAATTTCCAAGTGCCAACTTTCTCCCCTCATCGAACGAAGCGTAGTTACTCCATTCAAAAGGTTCATTAAAAAATAACGGTGTATATTCTCTTTCTCAGGCAAATGTGAATGAGCATCTGCAAATGCAGGAATAAGATACTTTCCTTTACCATCAACCCTGCCAAATTCATATTTCGTTGTATCGGTCTCTATATGATTTCTTATATTTTGAATTTTTCCTTCACGAATAACAACATCCTTATTTTTCCATACTTGATTAATATGAAGAGGAATCACTGTTACATCTTCAATAAGAAGACTTTTATTTTGACCAATTACAATTGTTGTTACAAATGTAAAAATTAACAAACTTAATATTCTCTGAACCATTTCTCTATTTTTTCGATTAATGCTAACATTTGTAAATAACGCAATAAAAAACTATCCCTATTCCAGATATATCTCAATTGTCTGCTAAGGTAGTATTTCTCATTAAAATGTCCAAAGAGCTTATAATGGTTTTATTTTGGGTACATTCAAGTGCCCTCTTCGCCTTACGGACTTCGACACCAAACAATATACTGGATTACATGATTATGAGGCTAAGAATAAATTACATTTTCTATTAGAATATACCCCTCACTACTATCAATATAACTAAAATAAAGCACTGAGCACTCAAAAAACAAGTATCAGCAACAAGACATACCTTTTTTATCGCCTAATATCAAAACACAATCACTTGAAAAAATAAATGAAAAGATAACATACTATTGTAAATAACTAAAACAATACTATTTTCTTTTTATCATTGATAATATGTGATTCATGCCAACAGCTACTAAAAGTAACAAATATAAAATAAAATATCGGTGTGTTTGTGGCAAAGGGTCTTGAAAATAAAAATGGTCTACTATCAGAGAAATTACCATTAATACAACTAGAAAGCCTTTGTATTTATTTAACCTTTTTACAAAAGTTGATACCAAAAATAACACTATCAATACAATAAAAACTATCTCATACATAAGGCAAAAAATTTAGTTTATTAAAATAATCAGTTATAACGCATTACATATTGGTGCACTTCCATCACAATATGAACAATAAATGAATCAAAATTATTAAAAAGCATTTATATCCCTTTCTTGTTTTCTTCCAAGCAAACTCTTTAATTCTCGGATATAATTATACATTTAAAAATTTTACAACTGATAAACAAGTTTATAAATATAGTACATTTTTGTTAAAAAACAAATTTTTATTTTGTATCACCCAATAAAACAAGACATTACTTCTAATTTTGCAGTTTGCTATAAATTGATGAAATTCATTGCAGAAATCGTCAGACAAAACGAAAATTTCGGTAACTTTGTCTTTAGTTAAGCTCACAGGGTTTGATTGTAATCATTTGTTTAACAAATTATTAAATTACAAAACCATACTTTTATTATTAACACATCCCGAAAATGATAAAAGAAATTATAGATTCAATTTATCCCATATCTACTAATTCAATAAAAGAGATTGAAGCCTTATTGCAAGTAGAAAGTGTCAAAAAAGGAGAAACTTTTATCAAACGTAACAAAAGAAACAAAAAAGAATATTTTGTGCTTGATGGGGTGTGTCGTAGCTACTTGATCAACCCTCAAGGAGAAGAAATCACCATATCTTTCTTTACCTCAAAATCTATACTTTCACCATACACAACAAGAACAAGAAACGAAATATCTGTACTTTATTTTCAAGCATTGACCGAAGTAAAAATAGTTTCGATAGATGCCTTTGAATTTGAAAAACTGATGATTGACAATCTTGAAATTAGAAATTTCGGAAACACAGTATTGCGAAATGAATTAGCAAGAAAAGTTGATAAAGAAATTGGGTTAGCTTCATTAACAGCAAAAGAACGACTCATCAACTTCCGCAATCAATTTCCTACACTGGAAAATTTAATTCCCCATTCAGCCATAGCCTCATATCTTGGAATTACCAATATTTCATTAAGTCGCTTAAGAAGAGATTTGATCAAATAATTACTTTTTATCATTTGATAACGGAAAGTATTCAGCTTGATTGCAACTTTGCATCGCAATCAACAAATAGAAAAAATGATAAAACAAATCTCAACATCAATATTTATAATTTTAAGTCTCTCTCTAATGGGACAAAATAAAACAAAACATCAATTTTCAGTTGAATTAGACCCTGCACCATATATACTGGGTGGTTATTCTGTCAGTTTAAAATACAGTTCTGCAAACAATCTCAAAATTGCATACATGGCATCTATCTATCAATCAGATTTTCCGGACGGAATGATGACGAAGACCAATAAAGATAAAGGTTGGACGGGCATGAAGATAGAAACAAGCTATGCTACTTTTGTGGAGTTTTATCTAAACGAAGAAAGAAAAGGATTTTATTTTGGTCCCGCTGTGTTTTGGTACAACAAGAGTGTAGCAATAGAAACCATAAACCGCCGAACAACATTTAGTTCTATCTATCCCAACATCAGAGCTGGATATATTTGGTATCCTTTTAAAAAATTGGGTTTATATCTAAATCCTTGGTTCAATATTGGAAGCGAAATCAATCTTGATAAGAAAAACCAATTAAACGGAATTGAATTTGAACCGAATAAGTTTAGTTATATCGTGGCATTGCATATTGGATATAGCCTGAAGTTGTAAGATAGCCAACATCGAATACAGCAAGACTATAATTAGATTGGATATTTACACTTTCAAGGTGTGAGGGATGAACACATTCCGCAAATGTTAAAGACTTTGTTTTTTTGACCTTATTTAATTAAATTTGGAGAATTATCTTTGAGTTTGTTCCAAAAAGTATGAATTTGTTCAAAATCAAGGCTTTTTGAAATTTTATCAGCACTATTTACTGTCATAAATGGGAATTTTAAAGTTTTAAAGTAGCGCAAGTCTGAGCAAGTTGGGCTTCCCGGAATAAGTTCACCTTTAAAATTTTAACTATGCGAAGGATAACTCTTCTTCTACTTGTTTTTTTCTTTACCCTACATGTATTTGCAACCAATAACGAACGATCGAGCAATTATCGTTTTGACAATGATGACTTTACTGTTGTTTACCCTGAGATCATTGTAATGAATGTTCCGCAGGATATTGTTTTTAAGTTAAATAAAAATGCTTTTTACAAACTTGGCAATTCCGACTCCATCCTTGTGATGGTAAACGATAAAGCCTGTAAAGTTCCATTTTTGGATGGTGAAGCACGGTTGAGTTATTCGTTTCCCAAAAAAGAAGAAGTACAATTTTGTATCGGAACTTATGAAGCATCGGCTGATTTTAACCCGATTCCTTTGTGGTTTTCCATACTTCCTCCACTCATAGCCATCATCATGGCATTGGTATTTCGAGAGGTTTTCTCTGCATTATTTACCGGAATCCTATTTGGAACAACGATTATCCACTATTACCAAGGCTCAAATCTCTTTAAGGCTTTTTTTCAAGGAATATTCAGTATTTCAGATACTTATCTATTAAATTCATTGTTCGATAAAGGACATTTATCCATTATTGTTTTTTCAATGATGATAGGAGCTGTTGTAACGCTTATTACTCGAAACGGAGGTATGAAAGGCGTAGTGAACCGTCTTACACATTTTGCAAAAAATCGATCGAGCGGTCAGTTTGTAACGTGGTTGTTGGGAATCGCCATATTCTTTGATGACTATGCCAACACGCTGGTTGTGGGCAATACAATGCGTCCTGTTACTGACCGATTGAAGATCAGTCGCGAAAAGTTGGCGTATATTGTTGATTCAACGGCTGCCCCGGTAGCTTCCATTGCTTTTATCACCACATGGATTGGTGCAGAACTTTCCTATATCCAAGATGGTATTGATGTTATTGGCTTGAATGAAAGTTCTTACAATATATTTCTCAATTCTTTATCCTATTCTTTTTATCCAATATTTTCTTTAGTGTTTTTATTGCTCATTATTTTCTTAAAAAGAGATTTCGGACCGATGTATAAGGCAGAAATGCGGATGATTAAAGAGGGAATCCGTGATGACGAGGCAACAGATGAAACAATGGATTTTGTTGCTGCCGACTTGAAAAGAAATGTTCGCCCGAAGGCGAGAAATGCTTTACTTCCGATACTCACAATCGTTTTCGGAACTTTGGCGGGGTTGTTTTTCACGGGCTTTGATGCTGAGCTCTGGAATAATGCTGACACCACATTTACAAGCAAATTGTCCGGCATTATAGGTGCTTCCGATTCTTACACGGCATTGTTGTGGTCTTCTTTGGCAGGCATTCTTGTTGCGTTAGCCCTGACTTTAAGTCAGCAATTACTCTCTTTAGAGGATGCGGTACTGAGTTTGGTTAAAGGTTTTAAAACAATGTTGACGGCAATTTTGATTCTTGTATTGGCATGGTCTATCGCCTTAATTACTGAGCACCTGCACACGGCAGCATTTATTTCACAAATATTGGTTAGCTTTCAAATTTCTCCGTATTTAGTTCCGGCATTGACCTTTGTAATGGCAGCTTTAGTCGCTTTTAGTACCGGTACTTCGTGGGGTACCATGGCTATTATCTATCCTTTGATTCTGCCTGCATCATGGATGATTACTCAAGAATTTCAATTGAGCTATGACGATTCAATGCTTATTTTTTACAATGTTGTATCAACCGTCTTGGCCGGCGCAGTATTGGGCGACCACTGTTCACCAATTTCAGACACAACAATTTTGAGTTCACTGGCGAGCTCGTGCAATCATATCGACCATGTTCGGACACAGCTTCCTTACGCTATCAGTGTGGGGCTAATCTCTATAGGAATAGGCACAATTCCTGCTGCTTACGGCATTCCGTTTTGGGTACTTTTCCCTTTCGGATCAATTTTGTTAACACTAATAATCTTCGTATTCGGTAAAAAAGTGCCGATCGGCGATCGGTGTGAGTAAGTTCCAACCGTAAAAAAATACACAGAAAAAGGACTATTTATTCATTTGAGGTATTCATTCGGGAGAAAAAGGAAATGTAATGTGATGTGATGTGATGACGGGGAAGAAAATAGCGGACGTTGAAAAAAGTGGAGGAAAAGTCTTATTGATGATAGGAAAGGTGGGTGACATTAACGACACCCACCAAAAGGGCTTAAAACAAATCAAGAATTAAATCTAATGGACGATTGTCCTTTCTTGATACTTAACGTTCTTTTCACTGCGATTCAGATATCTTTTGTACTGTTGTGTACGATCATATCCTAACATGATACCTAAAATAAAATCTTGTTCGTTATTTAATTCCGACAATGACTTAATTCTGAATGACTTAATAATTTTAATACACTCAGGGCGACCGAAGAAGATATTTATTTTATTCTCACTCACATTCTGAATATAATACTCAATTTCTTTTAGTTTCAATACTCTTTCAACCTCATCCTGTGCCTGTTTTTCAGCTGTGTGAAGAACCAAACTTCGGATGCCTTTTCTATATTCATAAACGTGATGTAGGATAATTTGCATATCCGCTGACCAGTGCTCCCCTTTTCCTAACATCTGCGACAAATATTTATTTAAAAGCTTTCATAATTTCAGCACCCCATTCTTTCAGGCGGTCTTCTGTATTTTCAGGCTGGTTTTCTTCATCTAATGGAAGTCCAACAAATTTATCATCAACAACGGCCGTTGATTCCTCGAAATCATAACCTGCTGTGTCTACAGAACCTACTACTGTACAACCCTTATCTTTTACTGCTTCATAAATAGTTCCAATAGCATCAACAAAGCTGTCAGAATATGTTGCACCATCTCCACAACCGAAAATAGCCACTACTTTATCTGTTAAATCTGCACCTTCAACTTCTCCGATAAAGTCTTCCCAGTCATCTTGAAGATCACCGATTCCCCATGTAGAAGTACCAAAAACAAGGTTTGAATAATCATTCATCTTAGCGGCATCAGCATCTGCTACATTGTAAACGTCTGCATCAATGATTGCTGCTAGCGCATTTGCTGCAGATTCTGTATTTCCGGTAGATGAACCATAAAAAATTGCTGTCTTTTTCATTTGTTTATAATTTATGTTTTAGATTCAGTTAATTTTTAATCAGAACAAAAATATGATGATCAAATCAACTTCTCAATCATCATAAGTAAGGGTTAATTTAGTCAGAATACTAATAAATAACGATTTGTTAATTTTGACATACCTGAATGCCATTTCCTAAATCTAAATATTGCGATACCGGTTTTTTGGGCGATGCTGCTAAAAACAAACTTTTTAATTCATCAATCTCGCTTGGCGTAAATAATGTTGCGATATTTTTATGCCCGACAGGAATAAGTATTTTACCATTGTTTTTGTAGTGTATTGAGTGTTCCATCCAGTATTGGACGTCAAAATTGATAAAATAGTTCGCGAACGATTCATACTCTGTGTTGGTGAATGAAAAATATAAATTCTTAAATTCTACATGAATTTTGTTGCACGAAGGGCAAATAAAAATTTTTCCGAAAACTGACTGACTGAGCACCTTAAATTTATCTACATTCATTGTAACATTTTTTCACAAAGGTGCAGTACAAATCAAACCTATTCAATACTTATTTATAATGATTTTAAAGAAAGCCTTATTTTACATCCTCAGGATCTATCAATTTATTCATGATCGCATAAACGGTCAATCCTGAAATTGTTTTTATTCCAAGTTTTTCGGTGATGTTCTTTCTGTGTGTGATTACCGTATAAATGGATATGTGCAATTGCTCTGCAATCAACTTGTTTGAACAACCCAAAGCCACTTGTTTCAACACGTCCAGCTCTCTCTCGCTCAGACAGGAAGTATCTTCTTCTGACCAAACAGACTTTTTAGGCGTGTTGGTTACAAATTCTTTTATGTCTTGCAATATGGTTTCTTGATCTTTTCGCGTGTCCACAACTCGTATGTCCGGATTATTAATTTGGATTTTGTTACCGATGTAAAGCAATTTCACCTTGGGAAGTAGGTTTCGGATTTCTTTACTTACGGCTGTAAGGTTGTTTGTTAAAATATCTTCAAACAGAATGATAAAATCACAATAGTTATATTTAAAGTGTTCTTGCGCCTCCTTAATGCTTACAAACTCAATCAATCTGAAATCGCCGCCGATCACACCAAGCATCGTCCGAATACCTATTCGACTGATAACATTATTACTTACAATAACTCCGACTTGTTCTTTCATCGTCTACTTGATTTCGGTTAACACTCTTTTTTCTAATTCTTTAACTTTAGGAATCAATACTTTTTCTTCTATTAAAGTGTGGTTTTCAATATCTGATTCGAGACGATACAGTTCGATCAATATTTTTCTGCAAATTGCCTGACAGGACTCGGGATGAAGATATTTAATGAGTAGGTTTTTAAGATCACTCAACTTAACTTCGAGACTGTTGTGATTTTTTTCGTAGAGATTGATAGAGTAATTCAAGATAAATTTCTTGTCGGTTTCGCTAATTTCTTTATTTTCTTGAATGCGCTCTAATATTCGGATATAAGGAAAAACTTTTTGCTCTTCGTTGTCGAGATGAATCTTCAGCTCTTTTGTATATTCATCGAAGAAATCACTGATTAACTGAACATTACTGTAGTTATTTTTTGAAATTCCGGAAATCATTTCTTGGATGTATGAACGTATTTCGGGAACTTTCTCTTCAATATAAAATTTATGCGTCTTTTTGAGGTAATCTAATAAAATTTCGATTGGATAAACCAACAATGCCTGCGTTGGAAAATAATCCATATCGCTATATGACGAAATAATCTCTAAGAAAAAGTTGGTATTTACCGAATAATCCTCGCACACCTCCGCAACCGTTTTGTTGCCAAAACCAAATTGAATCCCAAAGCGATTTATTACTGGTATCAACCGAAAATCGTGATGAATGACATCTACCATTTTCATCCTTTCGTCATATATAGATTTCATAGACCCTCTATTTCAATATATCACATAAATTTCACACAAATTTACAATCATTCTAAATAAAAACAAATCCCCATTAGTAATGAAATTATTTTAGAGATTATTTTTATAGAGATTTTCTTTTTGTGGTGAGATAATCGAAATGTCGTGCTGTTTTTTGATGAAGTTTGTGCAACAATCTGGTTGGGGGATAATAAAAAACCATCCTAAAATAAGGATGGTTTCATCAAAAACACCAATAACAAAAATAAAAACTACGATTTAGTTCTCATTTAAGTACTTTTATATACTCCTACTACCATCTGACTGGTAATAATATTTCATAGTTATATGTCCTGATTCAGCATCTTCGTTATAAAAATCTGTGATCCATATTTTTGCATATTTCTCATCAGCTGTTTTTATTACAAATATTTGGTCGGTTGGCGTATATGAAACAGTTTCCATACTAAACAGAATGGCTGTACCTTCTTGCCCACCCGTAATTACTGCATTGCCGGGCACTTTAACATAAGGAGGAGGCATAACAAACTCCGGCATTACCATAATTGAATCGTCTACTGCATATCCTGACTCAGGTGCTAAGGTCAAAGCATCAAAGCCTTTCTTGCCGATTTTATCTTTTGCAACAAGTGCACCGCCGTTACCGGGACCCGACTTGCCACTGTTTATCCTTACATTGTAACGATGGAATGCAATATCCCATGACATATCTTCAATACTTTCAAGAACAGGTGATTCAGCAACTATTTCTCCTTTTTCAAAAGAAAAATATACCCACTTCGCATAGTCGGAAGCGTTAATTGTAACCGTCTTTATTTCTATGTCATTTGTGGTATCGTCTGTCGTGTTTGGTTTGTCTTTTTTACACGAACTAAAAGTCAACAACATGACTGTGACGAATAAACTTAAAAAAATATGTGTCTGTTTCATTTGTAGTTATTTATCAAATTTTACATTTTATATCGTATTGAGACAAAATACCTTCTCCCGATGGTTGGAGAAGTGTTCATCGTTACCGTTGGTGATCGGTAATTAAACATGTTTTTTAAGCCTGCCGATACCGTGATACGCTCGTTGTAGCTTAGATTTGTTGTTAAATTCCAAAGCGAGTATGCAGGATAATTCACCTTGTAGACTTGTCCATACAGAGGACTTAAAAATGCTGTATTTTCTTGTTCTATAACTTTCTTACTGAATATCTTACCATTTATATTTGTCGAAAATTGAAACCTTCCTCGATTGATAACAAATTCCAATTGATTTGTAAATGCGTGCGGACTTACCTCAGAAAGACTTACAACCTTATCAGCTTTGTTTTGGTCGGTGTAAACGTATGCTCCTTTATAATAGAAGTACTTGTTTATTCTCCACTTAATCAAAGCTTCTATGTTCAGCACTTGCACAAGATCAAGATTCAAATAATTCACGGTAGAATCACTTGTGAAAATATTATCAATTTTATTGTAAATTCGGTTGTACGACCCAATTACCGTTGCATTAAAATCACTTGTTTCGTTAATGAAATCTATGGATAATGCTGCGTAATCATTCGTTTCGGCTTTTAGATCTTTACTTCCAATTATTTGGAACATTCCCAAGTGACTCCAGTTCATATACAACTCCTTTAGTGTTGGAGACCGATAGCCGCGAGCATAATTAACACGCAAGTTCAAAGGTTTCAGCTTGTATTTCAACGTAACTGACGGTGAAGCGTGAAGTGCAAATGACGAGTGGTAACCGCCTCTTACACCCATAACCATATCAAAATCATCTGAAACTTTTAACTCATCCTGAGCAAACAAAACCAAATCGTTAGCCTTTTTAAGAACTAAGGAACTTGCGTCAGAAACAAACATATCCGTTTCCAAAGTCTCGTATAAGTTTTCAATACCGGCAAATAGCACCTGCCTACTACCTATGGGTTTCGTAATGTTAACTTTAGTATTTTGGAAAATGTCTATGTAGTTGACAGATGTACTGTCGCCTTTCCGACTAAAAACATCATACTTTTTATAGGTGTCCATGTTGTGCGATACTTGAATTTTTGTATCATCAAAGAATCTATAATTTGATTTGACACCAAGTGTATTGCTTCTGTACATTTCATGGAGACCTTTTCCGAAAGTCATTGAAAAATCTCTATGCTGATAAAGATTTGCACGAAGCTCTATATCCCAATTGTTTTTGCTGTATCCCGTTTTGTTTGAGATTGTATAATCCTCAAAACCACTTATCGACACCTGCCCCAAGTCCGAAAGAACAACCGTATCTTCGTAATGATTTTTCTGAGCTTCTTGATCTTTTAAGATATATCCGTCCAGACTTTTGTAGTTAAGGTATGTACTTGTGTAAAAATGTTTATTTCGATAATCAATATTCAAATTACCATTCAGATTGAGCCTGTCTTTATTTTTATCAAAAGTTCTCAGGTATTCTTTATCATAAAACTTATCTTTATCGTAATTCTGTTGATTATCTTGTTGATAGCGTGTGTTTATTGTTATATGAAATTGATCCTTAGGCTGCTTGGTAATGATATTTATAACACCGCCCATTGCATTCGAACCGTATAGCGCAGAACTTGCTCCTCGAACGATTTCTACACGTTCGATGTTAGCGGCATTAATACGGGAATAGTCTATGTTGCCACCAACTTCTCCTGCCATTCGTTCACCATCCACAAGAATCAAAGTGTACTGCGGTCCTAAACCTTGGATAGACATACTTTGCCCAAAACCGTGTCTGCTGGTTTCGATGCCCGGTACTTCAAGCTCAAGCACATCGCTTATCACGGAAACATCAACACGCTCAATCTCCTTGTTGCTAATCAATTGCGTCAACACAGGCGCGTCTTTAAGAATGTGGCGCGTCCGAGTTCCTGTAATGGTTATTTGCTCCAAATTCAGAATGTCTTCTTTCAAACGGAACTCATTCTCAGCCTTCACGACCAGTTCTTCTGAATACCTTTTGTAAGAAATGCAGCTAATGGTAATCTGAATGCGATCACCAACAGATGTGTTAATCCTGAACTCACCCTTATCATCAGAAACACAAGTTCCTTTTACAGAAGGTTTTTCTAACGATTCCCACAAAATATTTGCATAGGGAACTGCTTGATCTGAATGTTCTTCCATCAACTTGCCTAATACTCCCACCTGCTGAGCTTTTAACGTATACGAAATTATTAAAAGTGTCAACAGTATAAAATAGCCTTTTCTTTGCATCCTAAATCTGATTACACAATATGCGGCAAAAGTATGAAGCTTTATTGCGCATTGCAATACTTATTTATAATGAAAGCATCGACAAATCTTCCTTTTTCGTGAGGCAAGTATTAGTAAACATCTTGATGGTATCTCACATCCTTGACCAGCTCGTAATAATACTGTTCACCCAGTAGTTTTCGCATTACATTTTTAACGGAGTTCCCCATTGCGACTGATCCGCAAACATAGATGTGCGCACCTTTTTCGAGTAAGTCAATAAATAAAGGTTTTTCTTGTTCGATGGCTTCGTGAACGTAAGAAGCTTTTTCTCCTTCCGAGCGTGAGAATGCCAAAAATAGATGATTCAAGATGCCTTCGTTGTTGTAGCTTTCCAACTCTTCTTGATACAGAAAATCACGATCTCGGTATTTTTCTCCCCAAAATAAACAGAGTTCGCGTTTCTCTCCGCTTCGTTTTTTATGCTCAATAAAAGAAAGAAATGGAGCAATTCCTGTTCCGACACCAATCATAATAATTGGGGTTGACTTTTCTATCGGCAAATGAAAATGCGGAGACGAATAATGTCGGAATGCAATGTGTTGAGTATCTTTTTCAATTACAAAATTCGACCCGGCACCTGCATGATCGTAATTCCCATAGAGGTAAGCTATTTTTTTGACCGTCAATCTGATCGTATCTTTATTTTCGGGGCTGCTTGCAATCGAATATTGGCGGTAAGCCAATTCTGCAAATATTTCCGTTATTGTATCTTTTGTGATCGGAGCAGGAAAGTCGCGCAATAAATCCGCAACATTGGCTGATTGTATATAGTCTTGCATCCGGTCACCATTTTTCAGTTTCTGTAAAAGATTTTCATGCCCAACTATTTCACCATAACGCTCAATTACCTGTGATGACAGACGGGTGAGCTCTGCGTTTTGACTCAAATAGGTTTTTATTTTGCTGTCGTTTTCAAAACCAAGAAGCATCATCACTTCATCAACAAGCCACTCAGGATTAATGGGTTTCAGTTCAATACAATCGCCACACTCGAAAGAAAACGAATTGTTTTTATTCTCCAATTCCAAATCATAGCACGGTGAGCTACTCTTTGGGTTTAACAATTTTACATTTTGTATTTTTCCTTCAAATACTTTCTTTTCGGTATGCTTGTCCGCATCTTCCGTCTGTTCTTTTAATTCAATGTCGGGGTAGTAAGATCGAAAGGTGGATCGAATCCATTCCATTGAAGGCTTGGCAAAATTTGCATCACAATCTTTACGGCTTTCAATACACCTTGCATTCAGTTTTTTTAAACGCTCGTCCAAAGCCTTTCCTGCTGAACAAAAATTCTCGTAACTCGAATCCCCCAAGGCACAAACCGAATAAGACAAATGATTGAACAGTGGTGTATCCTTTTTCATTATCTGATTAAAAAACGATTCTGCTTGCAAAGGAGGTGAGCCTTCGCCATCGGTACTAACAATAAACAAAGCCTTATCTATGCTTGCCAACTTACTGATATTCAATCTCGAAATATTGAAAACTTTTGTTCTTTTACCGTGCTCTTTATAAAACTTCTTACATTTTTCGGCAACATAGTGTGCATTCCCCCCCGATGTTGCGTAGTAAATATGTATGTCAATATTCTTTTTGTCGGTTTTGAAAAAGCTATTCTTAATCCATTTAAGCATGGTTCTATTTTTTTGCTACTTACTTTAACAGGGGAGTCCTTACTTTGTTGAAATACCTTTTGTCCACAACAATTTTGCCCCAAAGCCGGAAATGAGGTGTAGAGTTTCAATCAATCCCTCGGTGTGTTAGAATATTTGCCTCAGAGATTGTGTGTTTTATTTAATCTTGCGGCAATTCGTGGACTTGCAGATGTTTATAAACACGGGGTAGAGATGACGACTTGTTTAAACCTTCTTTTTGTTTTTTTGTTCCACAGCTATGCAGCAAGCCAATCAAGCAAATTTAGAAAGAACGGTTGTCTCAAAAATCGAAATGGCAACCGGAGTGTATCAGTTAAGTATTGATGACCACGTGGATTTTGTTCCGGGACAAATGATTGCAGTCACAAGCGATAAAAAACTTCTGGCACGACTTTACAGTATATGTAGTGCACCGAACAGCAAATCATTAAGTATATTTTTTAATGAAGTGGAAGGAGGATTGTTGACACCTCGCTTGTCGCAACTTCAAGCAGGCGACACCATATTCATAAGCAAGCCTTTTGGTAAATTTCTCGGAACAGAGGGAAAGGCATATTGGATCGCTACGGGAACCGGCATTGCACCTTTTTTGTCCATGTTCTTATCCGGGCAAAAAAAGAATAAGATTCTCATTCAAGGAAGTCGAAAGATTCGTGAATTTTGGTTTCAAGATGTGTTTGGAAACAAAGATTCCGGGCTTAAAGAAAACTATATTCGCTGCTGTACGCAAGAACAAGCCGATGGCGTTTATTCAGGTCGGTTGACCACATATTTGAAAGAACAAAATGCTTTGCCGAAGGATTATGCCTACTATCTTTGTGGCAATGCCGAAATGGTTGTGCAAGTCCGAGATATATTAATCGCCAAGGGAATTCCGTATGAACAAATCATTTCGGAAATTTATTTTTAATTTCCGGTTGCAGTTTTTAACAAATCTTTTTTAGATTTAGCTAATGATTACCAATCATTTACATCTCTCGATGTTTAATTATTTTCCTGTCAGAATAAAATTCTGAAAATAATGCAAAAAAAGGCTTTTTAATTTGGAAAGAACGCTTAAATTCGCCGGCTGAAAATTTGATAGATTCAACAGATTAAAAACTGAAAACATGTCATTTACAACAAAGGAAAAGTTTTTAAGCAAGGAGTGGCTATTAGCATACGCTTACTTATTGTCGGGCAGCTTTATTTTAGCAGTCGGAATTGTATTATTTGTAAACCCTTACAAACTTGCTCCGGGCGGAACTTACGGCATCGCCATTGTGTTGCACAACCTAACGGGGTGGAAAATCGGTACGACCGCCTTATTTATGGACATCCCTCTTTTACTTTTAGGTACTTGAGTGCTGGGTCCTCGATTTGGTGTTAAAACGGTCGTAAGTACTTTTGCAATTGCAGGATTCACCTTTATGCTTGAATCCTATTGGTGGGGATATGACGCTTTATTGGTTGATGATCCGCTTTTATCTACCATCTTTGGTGGAATTACCTATGGTATTGCCATCGGACTGATCTTTAAGTCGAGAGCTACAAGTGGTGGTTCCGATATTATTGCAATGATTATCAGCAAATACACCAAGTTTTCGCTCGGACAGCTTGTAATTATTGTCGATTCATTGATTGTGTTGTTGACACTTGTGGCGTTCAACGATTGGAAACTGCCTTTCTATTCGTGGATTCTGATTTTCATTGAGGGTAAGGTTATTGATATGATTGTTGGTGGCGCGAATTACGAAAAAACCGTGCTTATTATTTCTGAAAAATATACCGAAATTGCGAGTAAAATTCAATTGGATTTAAAGCGTGGAGCAACCATATTTACAGGTGAAGGAGCTCATTCGGGGAAAAATAGAAAAATGGTCTATAGCGTCATGAATCGCCGTGAGGTGCAAATTATGAAAAACTTTATTAGCGATATTGATGAGAATGCTTTCATAAATGTTATGGATGCGAATGAAATATTGGGCAAAGGTTTTAAGTCTTTGAAGGATAAGGACGAGGATATTTAACACCCATTCGAGTTTGTTTTTGCCTTGTATTGTTCTTGCTTAGCGTAATTACGTTGTTTAAAATTATAGTTTTGCAACAGTTATCTGTTAGAGAAAGTAAATTGATTTATGGCAAAATATCGAGGTTGTTTTAATAAATATCGTAGGGAAATGCCTTTTTTTGAGGTGATTATGAAGGATGTTAATTATTTAAACTTATGGCTTAAAAACTATATTAAGCATGGTTTTCAAAGCAAAAGCATTTATGTGCATCCTCATTACCCGAGTAGAGGATCAACCATTTACAAGGTTGGAAAACATCTTGGGTACAACATTAGCAATAAAGAGAAAAAGAGTTCGAGATTTGCTGTTTATTGGGAGTATCTAACTCACCGAGACGAATATCAAAAGTTAGAAACCTACGGTGAAACGAAAACTGTTGTAAATCTTTTTAGTAGAGACATCAGTAAAATATATATCGATAAAGTTCATCAGGATATTTTTGGTTATTCAACGATTGTTGATCCCACAAAATATTCGGGGAAGGTTGTCAAAAAGAATGATATTAATGCCAAGCATGACGGTTCAATTCTTCAAGGACCAATCGAAAAGGTAGAGGAAGGATACATTTATCAGATTCTTATTGATAACTCATGTTCGCAAGATCAAGTGGAGGATATTCGTGTTCCGGTTGTGAAGCAACTATTGGATTTTGGATATATAAAACGCCGAAGCATAAAGGAGCGATTTAAAAACGTAAGCACTGAAAGTTACGTAGAAAAAATTAGCGAATTGTTTTCTAAAACAGAAATTGATCGTTTGAATGCTTATTGTAAGGCACTTCATTTGGAATATGGTGAGCTGGATGTTTTACGAAATAAGAATGATCAGAAAATTTATGTTGTAGATGTAAATAATACACCGCAAGGACCTCCCGACAATATTGATAAGCAAATGGGCGATCAGGCTATTGCGAAAATTGCAAAAGCTTTGATTGATAATTTTGAGAATTAATCTTTATGAAAGATTTTCAAGAAATATCGATATTCTGGTTTCGAAGAGACCTCCGGTTGAAAGATAACTGCGGATTGCATCATGCCTTAAACGCATCATTTCCGGTGTTGTGTGTGTTTATTTTTGATGATGCAATTCTCAGTGAGTTAAACAATGATGACCCGAGAGTTGATTTTATTTATCAACAACTCCAAGCAATTGATGCCGATCTAAAGTTACACTCTTCAAGCCTGCTTATAAAAAAAGGCAATGTACGAGATGTTTGGCAAGAGTTAATTAACAAATACACTGTTCGTCAAGTGTTTGTAAATCACGATTATGAGCCCTATGCTATTGGTCGCGATAAGCAAATAACATCTTTACTCAAACAAAACAACATAAAATTTCACACTTATAAAGATCAAGTTATTTTTGAAAAGGATGAAATTCTAAAGGCTGATGCGAGCCCTTACGTTGTTTATACTCCCTATAAAAACAAATGGCTTCAACGGTTTAGCGATCACGATTTGCAAGAATTTGAATCAAGTGTAACCGACAACTTTGCCAAGCTCTGTTTTGATTTTCCAAATATGAAATCTTTGGGATTTCGCCCTTCAACAATTAAAGTTCCAGATTTTAATCTTGCGGATCTTAGCTTTTATGAAGAACGACGTGATTACCCTTCATTGGATTATTCAAGCAAATTGAGCACGCATTTGCGTTTTGGAACGATCAGCATACGTTCTGTCATTCGAGAGATTGTTTACCATTCAAAATTCTTGAACGAGCTAATATGGCGAGAGTTTTTCATGCAAATTCTTTATCATTTTCCTGATAATGAAAAGTTCAATTTTAAAAGGAATTACGACTTTGTGCAATGGCGTAACAATGAAGAAGAATTTGCAGCATGGAAAAATGGAATGACCGGCTACCCGATTGTTGATGCCGGAATGAGAGAACTTAAAGCAACCGGACTGATGCACAACAGAGTACGAATGATTTGTGCCGGATTTTTATGTAAGCATTTACTTATTGATTGGCGATGGGGAGAAGCTTACTTTGCTTCAAAATTACTTGATTATGAGCTTGCATCAAACAATGGGAATTGGCAATGGGCTGCCGGAACAGGTTGCGATGCTGCTCCCTATTTTAGGATATTCAATCCGCTTATTCAGGCGAAAAAATTTGATGCTGATGAAAAATACATACGAAAATGGATTCCCGAGTACGGAACTCCTTCTTACCCTTTGCCAATTGTTGACCATAAATTTGCAGGAGAAAGAGCAATCAAAACGTACAAACAAGCCTTATCAGCAAGACAGTAGTTTTGGAACATCACCCGTCGCCCCTAAAATCCGCAATACTATTTCTTAAGCAGGACTTACTGACCCTGAGTTCAATTTTACAAAAGCGTTCATTGATTAGAACGAAGGTCTTGATATTTATTTCAGAAATATTGGACAGCCCATTCTGTCAAGGCTTGCACAAGCTGTAGAATGGGAAGGGAACTCAAATAAAAGACCATTCCCTTCCCCTCTAAGCAAACAGTTCTTGTACTTTCACAATTCCTTCCACAAGCGTGTCCACTTCCTCTTTTGTATTATAAAAAGAAAATGACGCTCGGATTGTTCCACCAATTTCAAATCGTTTCATAACAGGTTGTGCACAATGATGTCCCGTACGAATGGCAATGCCAAGCTTGTCCAACACCGTTCCTGCATCAAAATGATGGATGCCTTCAAGAATAAATGAGGCAACACTCGTTTTGTGCTTTGCTGTTCCAATAATTTTCAACCCTTCAATTGCAGAAAGCTTTTCGCTAGCATAGTCTAACAATTCGTTTTCATATTCAGCAATATTAGATATTCCAATACCTTCAATATAATTAAGAGCTTCATTAAAAGCTAACACATCACCAACATTTGGGGTGCCGGCTTCAAACTTAAAAGGAAGTTCATTGTAGGTTGTAGCCTCAAAAGACACCTCTTTAATCATTTCGCCACCACCTTGATAAGGAGGCATTGCATTGAGGAGTTCTGCTTTTCCATAAAGCACTCCCACCCCCATCGGGCCGTAGAGCTTATGTGCTGAAAATGCGTAAAAATCACAGTTTAATTTTTGAACGTCAATCGGCAAATGCGACACTGCTTGCGCTCCGTCAATCATCACTTTAGCACCTTTCTGATGTGCCAATTCAACGATTTCCTCAACAGGCAAAATTGTACCCAAAGCATTGGAAACATGCGCCACCGAAACCAACTTTGTTTTATCACTCAGCAGGTTTCTGTAAGCATCCATAACAATATCTCCATGCTCATCCACCGGAATAACCTTCAGTACGGCACCACGACTTTCACACATCATCTGCCACGGAACAATATTGGAATGATGCTCCAAGTTTGAAATCAGAATTTCATCACCTTCATTCACAAACATCTTCCCAAATGATTGCGCTACAAGATTGATTGATTCGGTAGTGCCACGCGTAAAGATAATTTCTTCCGTCGACTCGGCATTCAAAAAGTGCTGAATGTGCGTCCTTGTTCGTTCAAAAGCCTCAGTAGCTTCATTACTAAGAAAATGAGCTCCACGATGAATATTACTATTCATCTTTGCATAATATCTGCTCAAGGTGTCAATAACACATTGCGGCTTTTGGGTTGTCGCAGCATTATCAAGATAAACCAACGGTTTTTTATACACCTCCTGATGCAAGACAGGAAAGTCTTTTCTAATTTTCGCTATATCCAATTCCAAAACTGTATCTTTTTTTTAAATCTTGCTCATGTCAATTTCAAGAGAATTTGCGTTTTCTTTTGATGAACAATTCAACACACACTGGTCACACACCGAAATTTCTCCTCGGAGGCGTTTTTTCACAAGATCATCAACACGTACAAGTAAAGGTTCTATTTTAATGGTATTTATCACTTCGGCAGCAAAAGCATACATCAGTAGCAGCTGTGCATTGTATTCACTGATACCTCTAGATTTAATATAAAACAAAGCTTCTTTATCTAACTGTCCCACAGTAGCACCATGACTACACTTCACATCATCGGCATAGATTTCAAGGAAAGGCTTTGTATTGATTATTGCCTTATCTGTTAATGCAATATTCTTATTATTTTGAAAAGCCCGAGTTCGTTGTGCGTCCTGAAACACATGTACATAACCGTTAAACACGGCAGAAGCATTATCATCCACAATACCTTTGAACAATTGATTGCTGGTACAATCGGGATACTTATGACTTACTCTCACATGATTATCAACATGCTGCTCTTTATCCATAAGATACACACCATAAAGGTCGGCATGAGCACCGCGTCCGTTCAGGTCAGCGTAGGATTCATTGCGAATCAAACCGCCGTTCAGAACAATTGCATTGGTAGACAGTGTTGAGTTGCTTTCCAGACTAAAGAATGCAGTATTCACCAGCGCAGAAGTATCATTAATATTTTGCAGCTTGTAGTGATCCAAATTTGCGCCGTCAGCAAGAAAAACCTCCGTAACACTATTTGTAAAACAGGTATTATGATTTAAAGAATCATCACACTGCAAAAGTTGCATTTTTGAGTTTTTACCAAGCAGAATCAAGTTTCTGAGCTGAATAAAAATATTACTCGGATGATTAATTAAATTAACAACTTGGATTGTCTTGTCCACTTCCACATTATCCGGCACATAGACAAAGAAACCATCTTGCGCCATGGCACTGTTCATCGCAATCAAGCCGTTGGTTTCAACTTTTGCGAGTTTGCCGTAATATGCTTCAACGAGTTCCGGCACTTCTTTCATTGCGGCAGCAATAGACCCCAGAAGAACGCCATTATCAAGACGTTGAAGTTTCTGATCATCAGAAACAGACCATCCGTTCAGATTGATATTGTAATATGTATCCCACTGAGGGATTTGACATTCAAAGCTTTGATCGACACCCTCGGCACTATGCGACTCTTCAATTAAGAACTTGTAGCTATAATCAAGAAAAGGGTAAATATCCGTATTCTTCCATGCTTCGAGAGCATTCTTTGGGAAACCTACTTTTTTAAATGCTTGCATCCCTTTCTCGCGAGTTTCAGAAACTACGGCACAATCATTTTTACGTATCGAAGATGACGCTTCGTTATATCGTGTGACAACCTCTTCTTGCAAGAGGTTTATCTTCTCATTTATTTCCATACTGACCTGATTTAGGAATTAACAAAATAATCTTAAGCGAGGTCTTTCAACCATTCATACCCTTTTTCTTCCAATTCAAGTGCTAATTCTTTAGTTCCTGATTTCACGATTCTACCTTCATACAATACATGTACAAAATCGGGAACAATATAATCAAGCAATCGCTGGTAGTGCGTTATGACTATGGTAGCATTGTCATTGCTTTTAAGCGCATTTACACCATTTGCAACCACGCGAAGCGCATCAATATCAAGTCCTGAATCTGTTTCGTCAAGGATAGCAAGGTCAGGCTCAAGCATTGCCATTTGGAACACTTCATTTTTCTTTTTCTCTCCACCGGAGAATCCTTCGTTTACCGAACGATTTTCCATTTTGGCGCTGATGCCTACAAGTTCTTTTTTCTGTTTCATTATTCCCAGAAAATCTTTCGCAGACATTGGGTCGAGACCTTTGTAAGCACGGTGCTCATTCACGGCTGTACGCATAAAGTTTGTCATACTGACACCGGGAATTTCAACCGGATACTGAAAGCCCAAAAACAGTCCTTCACGTGCACGATCTTCGATTGGCATTTCAAGTATATCTTTGCCTTTAAAATAAATCTCACCTGCTGTTACTTCATACCCTTCTTTCCCGGATATTACGGAAGCAAGTGTACTTTTCCCCGTTCCGTTAGGACCCATAATGGCATGCACCTCTCCGGCTTTAATTTCAAGATCGAGTCCTTTTAGTATTTCTTTATCGTTTATAGAGACGTGTAAATTTTTAATCAGTAACATGATTATATATAATTTCTTTAATTATCAAATATTAATTAACCTACGCTACCTTCCAAACTAATAGAAAGCAGTTTTTGTGCTTCAACAGCAAATTCCATCGGAAGTTGATTAAGTACTTCCTTAGCATAACCATTAACAATAAGACCTATGGCACTTTCCATGTCAATACCTCTTTGTTGGCAATAGAAGAGCTGATCCTCCGATATTTTAGAAGTCGTTGCTTCGTGCTCAACAACAGAAGAGTGATTACTTGTAACGATATATGGAAATGTATGTGCGCCGCATTTATCACCCAACAATAGGGAATCGCACTGAGAGAAGTTTCTTGAATTTTCGGCACGCTTCGTAATTTTTACCAAACCTCGGTACGAGTTATTACTCTTACCTGCCGAAATACCTTTCGAGATAATTGTACTTTTGGTATTTCTGCCAAGATGAATCATTTTTGAACCGGTATCGGCTTGTTGATGATTATTTGTAACAGCTACCGAATAAAACTCACCCACCGAATTATCACCAAGCAAAATACAACTTGGGTATTTCCAAGTAAGCGCAGAACCGGTTTCCACCTGTGTCCACGAAATCTTCGAGTTCGAGCCTTTACATATTCCTCGTTTAGTCACAAAGTTGTAAATCCCTCCGGCTCCGTTTTTATCTCCCGGATACCAGTTTTGAACTGTTGAATACTTCACTTCGGCATCTTTGAGAGCAACAATCTCAACAACGGCAGCATGCAACTGATTTTCATCACGCTGAGGAGCTGTACAGCCTTCCATATAGCTAACATAGCTTCCTTCGTCAGCAACAATAAGCGTACGTTCAAACTGCCCCGTTCCGGACGAGTTTATTCGGAAATATGTCGACAACTCTACCGGACAACGAACGCCTTTCGGTATGTAACAAAACGAGCCGTCACTAAACACGGCACAATTAAGTGCTGCATAATAATTGTCGCCCGTTGGCACTACAGATGCCAAATACTTTTTTACCAGTTCAGGATGATCCTGAACGGCCTCACTGAAAGAACAAAAGATAATTCCATGCTCTTTTAGAGTGTCCGAAAAAGTAGTTTTTACGGATACACTATCAAAAACAGCGTCAACAGCTACTCCCGATAATCTTTTTTGCTCTTCAAGAGAAATACCTAATTTATCAAATGTTTTCAGAAGTTCCGGATCAACCTCATCAAGACTATTTAATTGTTTCTTTTCTTTTGGAGCAGCATAATATATAATATCCTGAAAATCAACTTTCGGGTAATTGAGATGCGCCCACTCCGGCTCTTTCATGGTCAACCACTTTCGATAAGCCTTTAATCGAAATTCTAACAACCAGTCCGGTTCATTCTTTTTTTCCGATATAAAACGAATAATATCTTCGTTTAAACCTTTGGGAGCAGTATCCATCTCAATGTCCGTAACAAACCCGTATTTATATTCAGAATCAGTTACTTCCTGTAAGATTTTATCCTGTTCATTTTCCATTATTTTTAAGCCCTTTAATGTATTTAAAAAAAGTGCACGAATATACAACAATAAATATATACCGTATATTTTTAGTTTCGCACTGAAATCATGACCTTTAATAAGTCATCTGTTTCCTATAAACAAGTTAAAACCAAAATGTTTTGCAAATTCAGGAATTTATATACCGAATTAACTTTTTCAAAAAGCATCGAACGCTGTTTAGTCACTTCTTCTTTGCTTAACATTTTTGGAAGCAAGAGTAGTCTTTTAGGACGGGACGTTTTGTTATCAATTAACCCCCTATTGTTGTAGGGTTTATACTGTTTTTATGTTTTTTGAGGTGAATTCTGAGCATCTGGATATATTGCGTATATTTGGGTGTTGCGCGGCATACAAAAAAGAGCCAACGCACAAATAGCAAAAGATACAGTATTTTTAAAAATTGAATTAAGTTAAGGAATTTAATATAAATGGCAAAAAAAAATAATCACAAAACAGCCGACTATCGGGAAAACTGTTGATGATGCTATGGATGAAATAGAAAAGGAGAATCCATCACTAAAAGGGGTGTTGCCAAAAGTTTATGCACGTCAAAATCTTGACCCTAAAAGTCTGGGAGAACTCATTGATTTAATCGGAAATATTGCCTTGGGCGATGCAAAAGCAAGAAGTGCAGATGTTCTGGGGCACGTTTTTGAATATTTCTTAGGAGAATTTGCACTTGCAGAGGGAAAAAAAGGCGGACAATTCTATACGCCAAGAAGCGTTGTAGAATTATTGGTTGAAATGTTAGAACCATATAAAGGGCGAGTTTTTGACCCTTGCTGTGGTAGTGGAGGAATGTTCGTTCAATCCGAAAAATTTGTAACCGAACATCAAGGAAAAATAAACGATATTTCTATTTACGGACAAGAAAGCAACCAAACCACTTGGCGATTGGCAAAGATGAACCTTGCCATTCGTGGCATTGACAGCTCGCAAGTAAAATGGAATAACGAAGGCTCATTTTTAAACAATGCTCATAAAGACTTGAAAACGGATTACATCATTGCTAATCCGCCCTTTAACGTAAGCGACTGGAACGGCGATTTACTCCGAAAAGACGGTCGTTGGAAATACGGCACACCGCCCACAGGTAATGCGAACTATGCTTGGATACAACATTTCTTATATCATTTATCGCCCAATGGACAAGCAGGTTTTGTGTTGGCAAAAGGGGCTTTAACATCAAAAACAAGTGGCGAGGGCGATATTAGAAAAGCACTTATTGAGGCTGATTTAATTGATTGTATTGTGAATCTTCCGGCAAAATTATTCTTAAATACTCAAATTCCTGCGTCTTTATGGTTTATTTCGCGTAAACCCTCCCTTAAGCCCTCCCAAAGGGAGGGAAATGGGGTTCTTGATACTAATCCATTCCAGAATGAGGGAAATGTAAGTCATTACAGAGGCGGCTTTAATTTCTCAGGATTAGTAAAAGAAGCTCGACAACTAAGAAAGAATCAAACTAAAGCAGAAGAGATATTTTGGGAATTAGTTCGAAATAAAAAATTTAATGGATTAAAATTTAGAAGACAGCATCAAATTGGCAGTTATATTGTCGATTTTTATTGTCATTCTGAAAAATTAATTATTGAGTTAGACGGTGAGGTACACAATACTGAAGAAAGGAAAAAACATGATAAAAAACGAGATGCATATCTTACAGCTATAGGTAATAAAGTTTTAAGGTTCAAAAATGAAGATTTATTAAATAACCCGGGAAAAGTGTTCTTTAAAATAATAGAAAATATTACCAATAGTCTCTCTCCCTCTGGGAGAGACGGAAGAGAGGGTGAAATACTTTTTATCGATGCACGAAATTTAGGGCATTTAATCAACCGTAGAACGCGTGAATTATCCAAAGAAGATATTTTGCAAATTGCTGAAACCTATCATAATTGGCGAAATACAAACGGAACTTATGAAGATGTAAAAGGCTTTTGTGCATCGGTAACAAAAGAAAAAGTAGCAGAGTTAGATTTTGTGCTCACACCAGGGCGTTATGTAGGCTTGCCAGAAGAAGACGATGATTTTGATTTCAACGAACGTTTTACAAGTTTAAAGGCTGAGTTTGAACAACAGTTAAAAGAAGAAGCTGAACTTAATAAGCGTATAGCCAAAAATCTTGCTAAAATTGAATTGAAAGATGAGTAAGAAGAATAAAACAATTGAGGTAAAAGGACAGGAGATTACTGTATTATATCTGAAAGAGCAAGATTTTATCTCATTAACAGATATTGCCAAACATAAATCTGATGACCCGAGTGCGGTTATTGGAAACTGGATTCGGAATAGAAATACTATTGAATTTTTAGGAATTTGGGAATCACTTTACAACCCGAATTTTAAACCCCTCGAATTCGAGGGGTTTAAAAAACTAAACAAATGAATTGAAACATGAGGAAAAACACTAAAATAAAAGTTCAGGGTTTACAAGTTGGACTTATGTACTCCGAACAGAAGGATTACATTTGTATTACCGATATTGCAAAATATAAAAATGCTGATGCGCCTGCTGATATTATAAAAAACTGGTTAAGGTCTAAAAATACAATCGAGTTACTTGGACTTTGGGAAAAATTGCACAATCCCGATTTTAAACTGGTCGAATTCGACCAGTTTAGAAATGAAGCTGGTTTTAATCACTTTGTGTTATCTCCTCAAAAATGGATAAGAACAACAAATGCAATAGGCTTACAATCTAAATCGGGGCGATATGGCGGTACTTTTGCCCATGTCGATATTGCTTTAGAATTTGCTTCGTGGGTTTCGGTAGAGTTTAAATTTTACCTGATTAAGGAATTTCAGGTACTAAAAAGCCAACAAGCAAAAGAGTTAGATTGGGATATTAAACGTAAGCTTACCAAAATAAACTATCGCATACATACCGATGCTATTAAAGAAAATTTAATCCCCAAACATCTTACAAAGCAACAAATCTCTTATGTGTATGCTAATGAAGCCGATGTGTTGAATATGGCTCTGTTTGGAAAAACCGCTAAACAATGGCGAGAGGAAAATCCAGATAAAAAAGGAAATATCCGTGATTATGCCAATGTTTCACAATTGGTGTGTCTTGCTAATTTAGAAAACCTGAATGCTGTTTTTATAAACGAAGAAATGCCGCAAAACGAAAGGCTTGTAAAACTCAACCAAATTGCCATTAACCAAATGCAAATCCTTTTACAACAGAATACCCCTATGTTTTTGGAAGATAAAAGTGGAGGTAATGATGAGTGAGTGGAAAGAAGTTAAATTGGGTGGATTATGCACTAAAATAGGGACTGGAGCTACTCCAAGAGGTGGTTCTAACTCGTACAAAAGTCAAGGTATTTCACTTATTAGAAGTCAAAATGTACTTGACTTAAGTTTTTCTATAGAAGGTCTTGCTTTTATTGATGAAGAACAAGCTAATAAACTCAAAAATGTAGTTGTTAAAAAAGACGATGTCTTATTAAATATTACAGGGGATAGTGTTGCAAGAGTATGTAAAGTTCCCGATGCAATATTACCCGCTAGGGTAAATCAGCATGTAGCAATAATCAGAATAAATTTAGATAGGGCAATTCCATTATTTATTTCATACAATTTAATTGCTCAAAAAGAAGAGTTATTAATGCAATCTGAAGCTGGTGCAACAAGAAGGGCAATTACTAAAGGGATGATTGAAAATTTTGAATTAAATCTCCCAACACTCTCCGAGCAAAAAGCTATAGCCGAAGTATTAAGCAGTTTAGATGATAAAATAGATTTGCTTAATCGGCAAAATAAAACTTTAGAACAAATGGCTGAAACGCTTTTTAGGCAGTGGTTTATAGAGGAGGCTGATGAGGATTGGGAGGAAATTTTAATAACAAATCTTTTTGAAGTAAGAGATGGGACACACGATTCCCCTTCTAAAAAAGATTTTGGAAAAAAATTAATAACATCTAAACATCTCAAAACAAATAAAATTGATTTTGAAAGTGCATATTTCATATCAGAGAATGATTTTGATTTGATAAATAATAGAAGTAAGGTTGAGCAGAAAGATATATTATTCTCAATGATTGGAACAATCGGTAATGTTTATATTGAGGAAAATCAAGATATTAATTATGCTATAAAAAATATAGGACTTTTTAAAACATCACAAAATACGGATTGGTGTTATTTTTTATATTTATGGCTAAAATCAAAATTAGGACAAGATTTTATTTTTGAAAATAAGAGTGGTAGTACCCAAGAATATGTAACACTTGGTTCTTTAAGAAATATTGTTTTTAAAGTAGATTCAGTAGAAAAAGTTGTAGAGTTTAATGAAGAAGTTAAACTATATTTTGAAAAAATATGTAAAAATCAAAATCAAATCCAAACCCTTGAAAAAATGCGTGATACATTATTGCCAAAATTGATGAGTGGGGAGATAAGGGTTAAAATTAAGTGAAAAATATAAGAACTATGGAAGACAAAGAAATGAAACTTAAAATAAAGAAATATCTTGAATTAGAAAATGTAAGTATTCTTACAGGAGCTGGAACTAGTTTTCATTTGGGTGCTCCAGTTATTAGAACTATACCAGATGAATTAAAGTCTGATTTAACGGAAGAAATTAAAACATACTTTGGAGAAGGAGTAGAACCTTCTTATGAAGACTTGTTTAATTGTTTACAGGCAGACCGTTTTATAAAAGAGAAAAAAGGTGAAGATGTAGCAGGTATAAATGATTCAATAGTCAAAATGCAGCAATGGTTGTTTAATAATTGTAATACCCAAAAAACTACAATTAATAAAATTTATTCAAGTGATGAAAAATTAAAAAATAATCGCTATCACTACCATGAGGCATTTGTAAAAAAGTTACTTCAAAGACCTAATAATTTAAAGCGAGTTAATTTATTTACCACGAATTATGATATGGCTTTTGATTATGCTCTTGATAATTTAGGAGTACATTATATAAATGGTTTTATGGGGGTACATAATAGGTGTTTTCGCCCTGAAGTATATGATTATGATTTATATTATCCGGGGCAAAGTGTTACTGGGAAAGTCCACAGAGCAGAAAAAGTATTAAAGTATTTCAAAATACATGGTTCGTTGTCTTGGATAAGCACCAAGCCCTCTATCAACAACACATACGGAATAAAAGAAATACCATTAAAAGATGATTTTACTCCAGATGAAAATAATGAAATAATGATTTATCCTTGTGCAAGTAAGAAATCATTTACATTGGATTTGCCATATTCTGAACTATTTAGGCAATTTGCACAAGCAATTAATCAACCTCAATCGGTGTTATTTTGTATAGGGTATTCTTTTTATGATGAACATATTAATGATATTATTCGCCAAGCCTTATCAATACCTTCTTTTACATTAATAATTGCTAATTATGCACCTTTGCCAAGTTTGAAAGGTTTAGTAGAAGAATTATCAAAAATTAGCGATGATAATAAAGATAATGAATTAATTAAGCATAGCATTAAGGAACTAAACAAGCTAATAGACAAAGAATTTATATTAATTCAAGATTTAAATAATATTTTTATTAATGGAAAGGGTAATCTTGGTAAACTCAAAGAAAAATCTGATGAATTATCTTTAAATTGGTTTAAAGAGTTATCTGCATACATAAACTCGCCAGTTGAGGATTTAAGAAAACTTAATGATAGTAGAATAATTATTTTAGATTCGAATGACACAGACCAATCTACATTTATTGGGTTTGTGGATAATATGTTACCTGATTTATACGAGGAAGAGGACAATCTGCAAATTACGGAAACAATGCAAAAAATGTATCCAAAAGAAAAAACAGTAAATGATGGAAGTGTTGAAGAACAAATAAATGAGTAATTATGAGTCAAAATAAAATTATTGGACGAGTATTATCTGTTGATAATTTTCGAGTGTATATAAAAATTGAAGAAGACTTACGGGGAGCTTATAAAAGTGGCGTTAGAGATATATATGAAATAGCAAGAATTAATTCATATTTAATTATTCCTGTTGGAGCTGACCGTGTTGTTGCTTTGATAACACGAGTAACGATGAAAGAAGAATTTGACTTAGAAAAAAATTCTGCAAGTATAAAATTACCAACTTCTGCACGATATATTTCTGCTACAATGTTAGGAACTATTACAAAAGATGGAGAAAAAGAAAAGTTTATTCAAGGAGTTTATAATTTTCCAACATTGGACAATCCTGTTTGGTATGTTACAGAACAAGATTTACAACATATTTTTGATGACAAACAAAACATATCAGATGTTAACTATCAAAAGGATTTTTATTTACCTATAGGAATATCCCCTGCATTTTCTAACTATAAAGTAAAAATATGTCCTGACCAGTTTTTTGTAAAACACGCTGCTATTCTCGGGAATACCGGCTCAGGTAAATCTTGTACTTTTACATCAATAATTAGAAACATATTTAAGTTTAAATATAAAGATGATAAATTCTTAGAGAATGCTCATTTTGTTATTTTTGATACAAATGGCGAATATAAAGATGCTTTTTTACCTAGTTCAGAAAGTTTTAATCAACTTAGTGAGGATACACAAAAA
>PDWJ01001129.1_pt1 | contig 34263 bp, 23 predicted proteins | sample 1430881 | NCBI WGS metagenome assembly PDWJ01 (sample SAMN01162460, study PRJNA174530) | Oral metagenome, whole genome shotgun sequencing project. | biome: Marine environment; feature: Marine mammal; material: Swab sample of the gingival sulcus; isolation source: swab sample of gingival sulcus...
CGGACCGAGCTGCGCGAAGGATGCGGAATCACGGCGTAGGAGCGAGGAGGGCGCCTGCTTTTAGCACGCAACCGACGAGCAACAACCGCCGTGATGTCGCAGACCAGCGCGGCGACGGGAGGTCAGCGGGTCAGCGCTCTAGAAGTGGTAGGTGATGTTGAGGTCCAAGCTCACGCCGCTGAGGTAGTTTGTTTTGCCGTTGGGGATATCGGGAGCGCTGAAGTAGAAGCCGCGATAGAGCAAGCGACCACCGAACGCCAAATGGGGCCCGAGATAGAAATCGAGACCGCCACCCGCGTTGAACGTCGGGCCGCTGGCCCAGACCGTCGGCTCGTCATAGGTCCAGCCGTCGTCATACCCTGACGTGCCGGTGTAGGCGAAGCCAATGCCCGCCTGAAAATAGGGCTCCAGCGGGCCGAACGTTGGGATGTAGATCTTCGCGTCCGCTGTGAAGCTCATGATGTAGAAGGCGTTGATGACGTCGATGGTGTTCCGATCACCCCACGCGGCGTCGTGGTAGGTGATCATCCAGTTGCCCTCGATGGCAAAGAAGGGGCTCAGCCGGAAGCCGCCATAGAGACCGCCGCCGCCGCCGTGACCCATGTAGTCGAAGTCGGTCGCCTGGTTGGCGATCGCCATGCCCATCAGGTGACCGCCTACGTAGGCGTGGGGCCGGTGTCGGTAGCCAAACGCGGGTCGCTGCGGGCGGTAGTACTGTGCGCTCGCCTCTTCGGGGATCGCGAGCATCAGCGCCATCGCAGCGGCTACACCAAGCAGAATCTTCCTGGTCATCACATCCTCCGGTTCGGCCGCCTGGCCGAAAAGAACACCAATGAGTCGGCCGCCCCCCGCCCAGAGGGAGGTGTGGGCCGAAACCCCGACCTGGCCGACGTCGGCTGTCCGAACGAGGTCGGATTCTCTCTCCGTTCCCTCTCCAAGGCAAGTCGTGGACCAACGAAATACAGCACGCTTCCCCTACGTCAACGCGCGGCGCCTTGGAGGCGCCCTTCACCTCTCACCGACCCCTGCCTCCGTTGTTGATACGGAGCCCTACCCCAAAGGCTTCACCCGCTGTGATCACCCTCACGCAGCCGGCGATCAGGTCGACCGGATCACGTGGGATCGGCGCGCGTCATCCGCGCCAGCGCCTGGCGTGCCATGTCGCGAACGGTTGGGTTGCGATGCCCATCTGCGACGAACTCGAGGAAGGCCTTCGCCTCCTCCCCGCCCAGGCTGCCGATGGCGTCTATCACCTGCGCAACACGTCCACTGTCTTCAAACTTCGCAAGTTTTGTCAGGGGTTTAACGGCACGACGATCGCCGATGATGACCAACGCCCCGATGCTCCGATCGGCCAGACGCCGCTCCTTGTGGGAGAGCAAGCCGATCAGCGCAGGCACGGCTGCGTTGCTCTTTCGCAGCGCAGAGATCTCGATCGCGCTCAGCAGACGGTCCGGATCGTGGTCTCCGAGCGCGGCCACCAGCGCCTCTTCATCAGCACCTACGAGCTTGGCTTGATGCAGCCAGCTCGCCAGGGCGTGGTCGAGGGTACGCCAGATGTGCCGGCGACGGAGCGCCTCGCTCGGTCTCGGCACGGGCTTGCCCTTCTCGCGAAGCGGCGCCACCGTGCTCGCCTCCAGCGCCTGGCCTTTGACCACCCCCGGCGCTCGGACGGTGACGATGGCGACGAACTCCTCGGCCTCGGCGCGTGTGCGGCGGAGCCCCGCCGCCAACTCTACCGCCAGCGTGGCCCCCTTGGAGCTGCTGTCCAAGCTCACCCAAGGAGCCTCGCCGATCGCCTTCTCGACGCGAGAACGTGCTGTTTTTTGGTTGATTCCCTGAACCCGGGCGGATGGCGGCGTGCGAACCGACACCGTCACGGCCTGGAGCTTCACCGGCTGCCCCGCGATCGCCTCGGCCTGCCGCTTCGCGCCGCGCTTGCATCCCGACGCCCCCGCCACCGCGAGGAACACGACCAGCGCGCGCCTGGCGATCATGCTCATGGGAGAAGCTCCTTCACCGCCGTGGGCGCGAGGGGAACGGCCTCGACTCCGAAGCTCTCGGCCAGCGACGCGGCGACCGCAGGCGCCGCCTCGCTGGGTGTTGGCGCGCGCCCCAGCCCCAGCTCCCGCTCCAGCGACGTCACGGGCCGACGAAGCCCGCAGGGCACGATCAGCTCGAAGAGCGAGAGGTCGACCGTGAGGTTGAGCGCAAAGCCATGCGTCGCGACGCCGCCTCGAGCGTCGACCCCCACCGCCGCGATCTTCCCCTGATTGCACCAGAGCCCGGGGTTGTCCTCCTCCCACGTGGAGGTCAGTCGATAGCCCCGCAGCAGATAGCGACGCACCCCCTCGATCACGCCGATGACATGAGCGCGTACAGCGCGTGCGGTCAACCGCCGCAGGGGGTAACCGACGAGCTGTCCTGGCGCATGAAGCGTGACCTGCCCACCTCGGCTCGCCCGAACGATGTCGATACCGAGCCGCCTGAGCTCCGCCTCGTCTGCCTCGATGAACGCCTTCGACGCCGAGCGTCCGAGCGTGATCACCGCTGGATGCTCGAGCAACAACAGCAGATCACGGCGGCCCTCGCGGATCGCCTCGCGGAGCCGCAGCTGGAGCGCGAGCGCGCGCGCGTAGGGGACAACCCCGAGGAAACACCACTCCAAACAGGCCATGCCGCATCCTAGTCGAGTCGTGACGCAATGTGAACGAGAGGGCCCGTGTGAAACGCAGCCCGGCGGCCAGCGCTCGAGATCCCCTCTCTCTCCGTTTCCAGGTCGTCGCGACGATGAGGATGGCAGCGCAACACAGGGACAAAAACCAACAATGACACTATCCTGAGCGCCATTACCTCAAGCTCAGACCGAACGATGTAGGCGATCGTCGCACAGTGTCTCCATTGGGTAAAAAAGTTGAGCGTCTTCGACTCTCATAGTATGCGTCGAAGCTGCCGCGGCGAGGATGTGTCCCCCGTGCCGCGGCGCCGCTAGCGTATGACGTAAGTGTTTGCTTTGTCTAGTTCCCAACCGCTGGCACACACGATGCTTTGCCCCGCTGTGTGGAGCCCATGAACGGCATCACCAGCTGCACCAGGAGACGCGCATGTCGCAGAAACAACGGATCGGAGTGCTGATGGGCGGGCTCTCTGCGGAACGAGACATCTCGCTGATCAGCGGTGAGACGGTCTTGACGTCGCTGCAAGAGCGCGGGCATGACGCGATCGGCCTGAAGGTCGAGGGGCGCGATATCGGGCGCGTGCTCGAGCGCGCTCGCGTCGACGTGGTCTTCAACGCGCTCCACGGTCGCTGGGGTGAAGATGGCTGCGTGCAGGGGCTGCTCGAGGTGATGGGCATCCCCTATACGGGCAGCGGCGTGCTCGCCAGCGCGCTGGCGATGAACAAGCTGAAGGCCAAAGAGGTCTTCCGGCTCCACAACCTCCCCACGCCCCCTTACTACTCCCTCTCGGCGCAGCAGCTCGACCGCCTCGACGAGCTCCACGGCAGCTTCGGGTTCCCAGTGGTCGTCAAGCCGACCAACGAGGGATCGAGCCTCGGCGTCTCTCGGGCCGACGACATCAACCAGCTGCGGGTCGCCTGCGAGCTGGCCCTCGAGCTCGACGAGCAGGTGCTGATCGAGCGTCACATCGAGGGCAAAGAGGTCTGCGTTGGCATCGTCAATGGCCGCGCGCTCGGCGCGATGGGCATCGTCTCCCACAACGGCATCTTCGACTACGAGGCGAAGTACACGGCGGGTCACGCGAGCTACCACCTGCCAGCGCGGATCTCGCCGACCCGCTACCGCGGTGTGCTGACCCAGGCCCTCCGCGCCCACCAGGCGCTCGGCTGCGTGGGCGCCACCCGCGTCGACATGCTCGTCAGCGACCTTGGCAACGAGTACATCCTCGAGCTCAACACGCTCCCTGGGCTGACCCCGCGGAGCCTGCTGCCGCGGCTGGCCAAGCACGCCGGCCTCGGCTATGGCGAGCTCGTCGAGGAGATCCTCGCCGACGCCCAGGTCCGCGGCGCCGGCGCCATCACCTCGATGGGCAACAACGCCGAGCGCCCCGCGACGTCTACCGACGCCCCCCGCCGTATCCTCGCCGTCTCCTAGAGCGCTGATCACCTGACCTCCCGTCGCCGCGCTGGTCTGCGACATCAAAGCGGTTGTCGCTCGTCGGTTGCTTGCTACCAGCAGGCGCCCTTCTCGCTCCTACGCTGTGATTCCGCATCCTTCGCGCAGCTCGGTCCGGTCAGCGGATCAGCGCTCTAGAGCGCTGAACACCTGACCTCCCGTCGCCGCGCTGGTCTGCGATATCACAGCGGTTGTCGCTCGCCGGTTGCGCCTCGGTCGCTCGAACGCCGTACTATCCCCAAAGCCCGCCTCCGGTAGGCGAAAAACTGGACCTCTCGATCACGCCCCTTATCATCGGCGTGATGCACCACACGAGCAGGGCGACGCCACCCTTGGGTGCCTTGGCGCTGATGTTGATGGCGCCGGGGCTGCTCTGGGTGATGCATCGAGCCGATCGCCACGCCGAGGACGCCTTGAAGACAGCGCTCAGCGCAGCCTGCGGTGTGCACGTCTCCTTCGCCTCCCTCGAAGCGACGGCCGATCCCGGCATCACCGTGCGCGACCTCCGCGTCGGCGACATGCTCTATGTGCCACGCCTCGAGCTGCGCCTCGGCTTTGACCGGCTGCGGCCACGCATCAGGCACGTCGCCGTTCTGCGCCCCAGCCTCCGCCTCGACCTCGACCAGCTGCCGACGCTCTTGCGCCCGCTGCCTGGCGCCAAGAGGGCGCCCGTCCTCGCGGGCCAGCGGCGCAAGCCACGCTCGCCCAGCAGTATCACCGACGCGCTCGGCGAGGCGAGCTGGTCTCTGCACCAGGGCGACGTCGAGCTACAGCTTCGCTCCCATGGACGCGCTCTGCACCTGGTCGCCGATGATGTCTTCGCCCTGCCCTCGATCCCGAAGCAGCAGCGCGTGGTCCTCGGGCAGACTCGCGTCCTCGTCGATGGCAAGAGCTGGGTGACCCTCGCCAGCGCTGGCGTCGAGCTGCGGGGCTTTCAGATCCGCCGCGGCGCGACCCTCGGTGGCACCCTCGAGCTGCCAGGCGGCGGCAAGCTGCAGCTGCTGTCGGCGCGGCTGGAGCCGGCCACCTCCGAGGCGACGAGACGAGGCCGAGCCCCTGGGCTGCGCTTTTGGCTCGAGGCTCGCCCTCCAGCGCGTCGCGCGGGGCGGCTGCTGCTCTATGGCACGCTGCGCGGCGCGCTCACCGCTCCTCGTCTCGCGAGCCTCGAGGCCGAGCTGCGCGACCTCTCGCTCGCTGCCCTGGGCCCGCTCCTCGAGCCTCATGGTCTTCATTGCAGACGCCTCCGCGGCAGCGGGCGACTCTCGCTGACCCGCGTCAGCCACGGCTATCAGCTCGAGAGCGAGCTGACGCTTCGAGGCCTGACCATCGACAACAAGCGCCTAGCGCCGCGCCAGCTCCACCCCGACAACCTCCGCGTCGCCGGCAGCGTGGTGCTCGACCGCGCCCGCCGTCAGCTCACCTTGTCCAGGGTCGAGTTGGCGATGGGAGAGCTCAGCGCGCGGCTCTCGGGCAGCGTGGCCAGCGAGCACGACAAGCCCCGCGTCGCTCTCCAGCTGCGTGTGCCGCCGACCTCCTGCCAGGCTGTCTTGGCGTCGATGCCCACCGGGATGGCGCCGCGCCTCGAGGGGATGGCCCTCGCCGGACAGCTCGGCGTCTTCGCCCGCCTCGAGCTCACCCCTGACCGACCGGTGGAGGAGGGCCGCCTGGACTTTCGCTTCGAGCCTCTGACCTGCCGTGTGCTCGTCGACCCTCCAGAGGCCGACGTTCGGCAGCTGCGACAAAGCGGCGCCGTCGCCCGTGTTGTCGGCCGCGATGGCGCGCGACAGGCCCTCGCGCTCGACCGGGGCAACCCCTTCTACAGACCCATCACGCGCATCTCGCGCTTCGCCCAGACCGCGTTCGTGGCGGCTGAAGACCAGCGCTTCTATCGCCACCGAGGCTTCGACGCCAAGCAGCTGCAGAGGGCCTTCCTCCGCAACGTCGCCGAGGCTCGCTTTGGTCGCGGCGCCTCGACGATCAGCCAGCAGCTGATCAAAAACCTCTACCTCGACCACCGTCGCAACATCTCGCGCAAACTCCAAGAGGCCGTGCTGACCTGGAGGATGGAGCAGGTGCTGAGCAAGCGCCGGATCCTCGAGCTCTACCTCAACATCGTGGAGATGGGCCCCGGCGTGCACGGCGTCGAGCAAGCCGCGCGCCGCTACTTCGGCGTCCCAGCGCAGAAGCTCGATCCGCTCCAAGCGGCGCACCTCGCCGCCCTGACCCCGAGCCCTCGCCCCCTCGCCCAGCGCTTCAGTCGCGCCCAGCCCGGCCCCGCGTGGCAACAACGGCTCCGCCGCGTCCTGCGCTTGATGCGCCTCAGCGGTGGCCTCAGCCGCGCCGCCGAGGCGCGCTGGTCCAAGCGTGAGCTGAAGCTGAAGCTCGAGAGCAGGCTCGCCGCCCGCTGAGCTCTCGGCGACGGGAGGACGGTGTCGGGGTGCTCTCTGAGCTCTCGGCGACGGGAGGACGGTGTCGGGGTGCTCTCTGAGCTCTCGGCGACGGGAGGACGGTGTCGGGGTGCTCTCAGCTCAAACGCCAAGGAAGAGGCGGTTGCCGAAGTTGCGCTCGAGGTCGGTGGCGAAGATCTTTTTGGCCGAGGCCTCGACGTCGTACCCCGTGCGCTTGAACTCGAAGACCATCTCGTCTGTGTCGAAGATCGTGTAGGACGCCCGTGGATCGTAGTCGCGCGGCTGCCCGACGCTCCCCACCGAGATGATGTACTTGTAGTTTTCGCGGATGGTGAAGCGCGTGGCGACGACCTCGTGGACCTCGCTCGGCGAGAAGGCGAAGGCCTTGCACAGGTGCGAGTGCCCGATGAAGGTCACCAAGGCCAGATCGTCATAGTAGCCGAGGAGCTGCTGAGCTTGATCGACAGCGAAGATGTACTCGAACTCCTCGAGGTTCAGCGGCGAGCCGTGGCAGAAGGAGAGGCCCGCTTCGCGGTGCTCGTAGGGCAGCGAACGCAGCCACTCGATGCTCTCTTCCGAGAGCATCCCGACGTGGGTGTCGAGGGCATGGCGGGCGGCCTCGTAATAATACGAGTAGTCCATGCGCCCCGAGACGGCGGCGTCATGGTTGCCGAGGATCGTGACCGACGCCAGGTCGCGCACGATCTCTGAGCACGCCTGCGGCTCCGCGCCATAGCCGACCGTATCCCCCAGGCAGATGAACTTGTCGACGCGCTCGCTCTCGTAGGCGCGCATCACCGACTGCAGCGCCTCTAGGTTGGAATGGACGTCGGAGAAGATACCGAATCGCATGTCGTGTCCTAGTTGGGCGACAGAAGCGTTGAAGCAGCCCGAAAGCCACCCCAGAGCTCCTCTGCCCTCTTCGTTTCATCGCGTCGCGAGCTACGACGCTCGCGCGCCACGGTACAGCGGATCGTCGTCAGGTGAACGAACTCTCATCTTAAGCGCGCAGCCACCACGGACGCAACCGCAGCGGCGATCGGCGCGGGCGAACACCGCAGGTTGCCTGGGCAGATCGCCCTCTGCTAGCCTTAGGGGCGTGGGCCACCTGGGCCCAGAGGAGGTCCCCCATGAGCAGACCACGGCCCGAGCGCCGCGCAGGCCAACCCGCCGGAGCGGGCGTCGCGGTGCGCGACAACGACGCCTCCGACGGCACCTTCTGCACCTGTTGCGAGCCGCGCAACCCGTTAGTCTTGCGGCCAGACTTCGGGGTCCTCGCCGACGGCAGCCCGGAGTACGCCCTCTGCGTGCTCCACGAGCCCGAGCCCTGGGTCTATCGCAACCGCGGCGACGGGCTCTATGTGCAGATGCCCGATCTCTCGCTGAACGCCACAGGCGACCTGGTCGATCGCGCCGGCAACGTGATCGCCCGGGTCTTTGGTGAGGGCTTCCAGCGGCTCAGCACGGTCGACGACGATGACGACCCACCGGGGCGCGACCCCGGCAGCGGCGGTCGCCCCAGCGCCGGACCGGCGGGCTCGCCCGGGGGCGCCTCGCGGCCGGCGACCTTCCACGTGGATCTCAGCCAGGACGATTTCTACCGGTGAGCACCATCGCGCAGCAGAAGCTCGTGGCCCGCGGCGGCGATCCGCGCATGCGCCGCTGGACCCTCGACCTCGACGCGATGGCGAGCTGCGCCGAGTGGTCACGGGAAAACCCCGGCTTGCTCGAGCAAGAGCTCGTCGAGCTCGCGGCGGCCTTCCCCACGGCGATCGCCTGCGCCGGCGTCCCCCTCAGCGACGACCGCTGCTGGGTTGCGGCCGCCGAGCCGCTCCTCGACCAGGGCGAGCTGGTGGTCTTCGACCGCGGCCTGCGCAACGTCGCCACAGAGCAGCGGGTCTCTCTACCGGAGGAGACGGTCAACGGCCTGATCGTCCGCGTGCCCTCGCCGATCACCGGCCGGCCCTTCGCCAGCGCCCTCGACCGAAGGCTGCTCGCGCTCGACCGCAGCGATCCGAAGCGCGCCGCGTCCTGGCGCGAGTGTTTGATCGAGGTCAAGGGGCGTCGCTACATCGCGCCGCGTTTCGGGCTCTGGTTCTCCCAGAGCTGGCCCCACGCCGATCCGCCGGTGATGGTCTGGTCCGAGTACTTCGAGATGCTCGACATCCCCGCCGACCACGTCTACTGCGCAGACCAGTACTACCGGCTCTGTCTCTATGCCCAATGGCGCGAGCAACCCGCCGTACAGGTGCTGCAAAACCGCGTCGTGCCGCGGCTGCTGATCGACCTGATGGTCGCCGACCTCCACGCCCTCGGCCGCCTCGAGCTGGCCCTCGACCGGCTGGAGATGTCGCTCTACGAGATGTACAACGTGGTCGGCAGACCGCAGCTGGTCGAGCCCCTGCGCCAGGTCTACCAGGACCTCGTGGGGCGCTCGGCCGACAACACACTCACCTGAGCTCACCCGAGCCGCTCTTGTCGAGCCTGACGTCGTCGCCCGCGAGGAGCCCCATGAACGTCCTGCTATCGCGCCCCGCCGCTCGCCAGATCTTCGACGAGGTGCAGCGCTGGGTCGAACGCGGCCTGGCGGAGGGAGGCTCGGCCCTCGAGTCTTTGATGTACCCGCTCGCGGCGATGGTGCCGCGGGAGCGGCACCTGCTCACGCCAGTCGAGCTGGTCGGCGCGGACCACATCCAAGAGCTCGTGATCGACGGCGCCGCGATCCCGCCCGATGAGATCAAGGCCTTCTCCGCGGCCAACTGCCACTTCGCCGGCGACATCGCGGGTGCCAACGTCGCCTTCAACGCGCGCATCGATGAGCTCCTCGCCGCTTCTCCGCGGCTCTCGGTCTCTTCGAAGCTCCACGCTCATCCCTTCGATGGGGGCTGCTTTCTATCCAGCGGCGACCTGTTTCACGGCGTCACCGCCCCCAAGGCGCGGGCCTGGCGACAGGGACGGGGCCTCGACACGGCGATCCTCCATGTGGTCTATCCCGACGGCGTCCCCGGGCGCGATCGCGGGCGTTGGCGCATCGTCGACGAGGGCGCGATCGGGCGCGACGCCAACGGTAAGCACCTGCGATGGCGTGTGCACAGCTGGGCCTCGCGAGACACGGGCGCGGCAGACGCGCAGCTCCATGACCTCGGCGACGCCCGCGTCGTGCCCACCAGCCACGACTCCGTGCGGGCGGCGCGGCGCAAGACCTACTGGCAGCGCCGCCGGGGAGCGCGCTGGTGCGATGGGCAGAAGCGCGCCCTCCGCGAGGCGGGCTACCGGGTGAGCCGCAACCTCCTCGGTCGGGGATGGCGACGCTACCTCGTCGACACGCGGGCGGGGCAGCTGCTGATCGCGCTGCCACCAGACTTCCCCGCCCTACCGCCCCGGGTGCTGCTGGTACGTCGCGCGTGGTGCAACGACTTCGAGCCCCTCGAGCTGCCCCGCGCCTGGCGCGGAGACACGCTCTCTCGCGCGTCTCTGCTGGCCCTGGTCGACGCCTACGGCGCGCCGACGCCGCGAGGAGCAGCCCCGGTCGATCAGGGCCAGGGCCCCCACGGGACGCCCCGATGACCTGGCGCGAGGCGTACTACCAGCGCGTCAAGCCCGTCGTCGGGGAGCTCTTCTTCGATCGCCGCGTCGCGTGCTGGGGCCTGTCCGAGTGGCATCTGGCGGCGGCGGCGCTCGCTCAGAGCGGCATCGTCGATCAGCTCTGGTTCGACGACGACGACCCTCTCGAGGCCAACGACGCGCAGCTGCGCTCCCTCGGCCAGGGGGCGCTGGGTCAGGGGCGGGCCGCAGCGCTCGAGGCCCACCTGCGCCAGCATAACGGCTTCGAGGACAGCTGGCGCCTGGAGCGACGCCCACGCACGATCGAGAGCCTCCGCGGCGCGCTCGCCCAGCGCCCACCGCAGCTGCTGCTGGCCAACCTCGACGCCGAGAGCCCAGAGCTGCTCCGCGCGGCGATCGACGCTGGCGTGCCCACGATCCTCTCCGCCGCGCCCGCTGGCGCGGTGTACGAGGCCTTGCAGCTCTCCTGGCACCCCCGTGCCGAGGTCGATGTCGACGCGCTGCTGGGCACCGTCGAGGCGCTCGCCGGCCTCCCGACACGAGACGCCGACAGCCCCTCCGCCCACGTCGAGGCGCTGGAGCGACGCTCCCTCGGCCTCGGACTGGCGCGCTGGCTGCTCGCTCCCGAGCGCCCGAAGCGCCCCGACCTAGGCGAGCAGCTGCTCGAGGCCGGCCGTGTCGCCCTGCTCCGAGGCGACGGTCGCTGGCCCTGGGTGGCGCGCTTGGGTCGCCCTGGGCGGCGGGTGCTCGAGCTCAGCGTGGGCGCCCCACCCCGCTTTCGCGCCCCGGCCTCCTTCGTCGGCGGCGAGACCCTGCTGGTGCTCGGCCTCGGCACCGCGAGCCTCTTTTGCGGCGAAGCGCCGATGCTCGCCAAGCGGCTCGTGTTGCTCGACTGCAAGGACGTCAGCCCCGCGAACCCGGTGCGCCAGCTCTTCCCCACTCAGACCATCGGCGCGCCCAAGGGCAAGGCCCTCGCCGAGCTCTTGGCGCGGCGCATCGCCCCCGAGGCCCGCTGGGAGCGCCGCGAGCTCGGCGCCGGGCTCACGGCGCTCTCCGCCGCTGATCGCGAGCTGATCTATGGCGAGCTCTTCCTCTCACGACGGGAGCGCGGCTCGCGAGAGCGCTTCGCCGCGATCCTCGACGAGGTCCGCCCGACCCTCGCCGTGGTGGCGATGGGCCGCAGCAAGGACGACAACTTCCTCGCCACCGCCGAGCTGCGTCGGCGCGGGATCCGCCACATCACGCCCACCGCCTTTCCCGGCGTGAGCCACTTCAAGCATATCGTCACCGACGGCGCCGAGGGCCCCTGCTACGACTGCCTCCAGGGTCACCTGGCGATCGACGGCGGGGTCGGCCCGACGCTCAGCGCCGACGAGCGAGAGCTCTTCTATGGCGGCACGCAGCCTGCGACGCTCGCCGAGACCCTCCCCTCGGCCCACAGCCTGCTCCGCCTCGCCTTGGACCTCGCCCTCCCCTCCGCCGCGCGGCCGCCCTACCTGCGCGCCGCGCTGGCCGACGAGCGCAGCTGCTTCGTCGGCGCCAACCGCGTCGAGCGGGTCGAGGCGGGCTGGCTCTATGGCGTCGACCGCCCCTTTTCGATGGTGACCTATGGGATGCAAGACCTGGTAGGCTCGCGAGCCAGCGAGCGCTGCCCTTGCGGCCGTATCAACGTGGTCAGCACAGCGAGGACCGCCCCAGAATGAGCCGTACGCCATACGATGAGAGCCTGCAGCGGGTGATAGACGAGGCGAGCGCGATCGCCACGCGCGCCGGGACGACCTACTCCAGCGCCCACCTCCTGCTGGCGATGCTCGCCGAAGGAAGCGCGGCGCGCGACCTGCTGGTCGACCGCGGTGTGCGAGCGACGCAGGTCAGCCAGAAGCTCGCCCAGCTCGACCCGCCGCTCCGTGTCGCCTCCCCCGGCGGCGACGAGGAGCAGCGGCCCTTGATCGAGCCTGCCGATATGCTGACACGCATCCGCGATCGCTGTCGGCGGATGGCGCAAGGCTGCGGCTCGGCGCAGGTCGGCACGCTCCACTTGTTGATCGCCCTCTCTTCGCTACAAAAGAGCGTGGCCTTCCGCATCCTCGAGGCTCTCGGCCTCGACCTCCCAAACCTCCGCACCATCGCGCTGGCGCTCGTCACCGGCGGCACGCCTCGACGCCGTGTTAGCAGCGCCGAGAGCGAGGCGGCGGCACCCGAGCCGGCAGGGCCGCTGCGGCAGGGCTTGCTACGCGCTGGCGAAGAGCCGCGCCGGCGCACGGATCGGCTGGAGGCGGCTCGGCGCGACCCGCGGGTGACCCAAGGCAACGGCGATGACGAGGCCGCAGAGGCCCAGGCCGACGAGCGCTTCACCCTCGATCCGGAGCGCTTCCCCACGATCACTCAGCTCGGCCGCAACCTCTCGGCCGCCGCGTCGGTGGGGCAGATCGAGCCGCTGGTCGGTCGCGAGCACGAGGTCGAGCAGATCCTCGACGTCCTCGGCAAGCGCCGCGCCAACAACCCCTGCCTGGTCGGTGAGCCAGGCGTGGGCAAGACGGCCATCGTCGAGGGGCTGGCCTACCTGCAGGTCGACCAACCCGAGCGCGTGCCCTTCCTCGAGGGGCGCTGCCTCGTCGAGCTGAACATGGGCGCGCTGGTCTCGGGCACGGCCCTCCGCGGCGCCTTCTCCGAGCGCATGGCGTCGCTGCGCGACGAGATGGAGGCGGCCGAGGGCAAGGTGATCCTCTTTCTCGACGAGATCCACACCCTGATCGGCGCCGGCGCTGCGGGCGACGGCTCCCTCGACGCCGTCAGCGAGCTCTCGACGGCGATGGCGCAGGGGAAGTTCCCCTGTATCGGCGCCACCACCAGCGAGGCCTACCGCAAGTTCATCGAGCAAGCGCCGGCCTTTCAGCGGCGCCTGCAGCCGCTGCTCGTCCCCGAGCCGACGATGGAAGAGACGCTGGCGATCCTCCGCGGCATCGGGCCCGCCTACGCGGAGCACCACGGCGTCGCGTATCGCGAGGAGGCCTTCGATTCGGCCGGGCGGTTGGCGCAGCGCTACATCGCTGATCGCTTCTTGCCAGATAAGGCGATCAGCCTGCTCGACCTGGCCGGCAGTCGAGCCAAGCGCACGGCTCGCGACGCCGTCGGTCGAGCCGAGGTCGCCGAGCTCGTCGCCGAGATGGCCAAGATCCCCGTCGATCGGCTGCTGATGGCCGACACCGAGCGCTTCCTCGAGATGGAGAGCTTCCTCCGCGAGCACATCGTCGGCCACGGACCGATCCTCGAGCGGGTCTGTCAGGTCGTGCGCCGCAACTACGCGGGCTTCGCCAGCAACCGCCCCATCGGCTCTTTCCTCTTTCTCGGCCCCACCGGCGTGGGCAAGACGGAGCTGGTCAAGGTCCTCGCCGACTTCCTCTTCTCGAGCCGAGAGGCGCTCTGCCGCCTCGACATGAGCGAGTTCATGGAACCCCATAGCGTGGCGAGGATGATCGGCTCGCCGCCGGGGTATGTCGGGCATGAGGAGGGGGGCCAGCTCACCGAGTCCGTGCGGAAGCGTCCTTATCAGATCGTGCTGCTCGATGAGGTCGAGAAGGCCCACCGCGACGTGCTCCAGATCCTGCTACAGCTGCTCGATGATGGGCGCCTCACCGACGGCCGCGGACGCACGGTCGACTTCTCCAACACCGTCGTGGTGATGACCTCCAACCTCGGCAGCGATCACTACGACCGCCGTCGAGGGCCGATCGGCTTCGGCGTGGCCTCCGAGAGCGAGGGCGACGTGGTGGAGGCTGATGATCCGGAGTGGATCCGGATCCGTGACGAGGTGCTGAAGACCGCGCGACGAGCCTTCCCCATCGAGCTCTGGAACCGCATCGAGGAGCGCCTCGTCTTCGAGCCCTTGAGCCGCGCTCAGATCCGGAAGGTCGCGAGGCTGCTCGTGGCCGACTCGAGCGAGCGCCTGACCAAGGAGCGCGGCATTGGCTTCGAGGCCACCGACGCGGCGCTCGAGTATCTGATCGACCACGGCGGCTATGATCCGCTGCTCGGCGCGCGGCCGATGCGCACCACGATTCAACGCCTGATCGAGAGCCCGGTCGCCGAGGAGATCCTCAAGGGTGCGGCGAAGGAGGGGGACCAGCTGCGCGTCGACTGTGTCGACGACAAGCTCGTCGTCGACCGCCGGTTGAACGAAACCGATGCGTAGGCGAAAAGGGCCGCTCTACCAGCGAATGGCGCCGAGGCCCCCCTCTTTCACGTAGTCGTCACCGCCGCCCGATGCGACCGCCACACCCACGCCCGTGGCGGTGCCGACCACCACCACGCCAACGGCCGCCCAGAACCACCACTTCTTGTAGAAGGGAGTTGAACCGGCGATGGGCTTCGGCTGAGGCTTCGGCGGTGGTGGCTTGACGAACGTCGAGATGGGCTTGGGGTTCAGCTCCGCCTCGAGCTCGGCGATCAACCCCTCGACCTGCGAGCGCAAGCGCGACTGTGGATCGACCTCGATGAACACCTTGTAGAACTCGAGCGCGCGCTCGGGCTGCTTGTCCCGCCGATAGGCCTGCGCGGCGTTGATCAAAAACGCAGGGCGCCGATCGTAGGTATAGCCCTTCTCGAAGCGCTTGGCCGCCTCACTATAGCTGCCGCGCTCGTAGAGCTGCTGACCTTCTTTGTAGAGCCGACGCGCCTCGCGCATCGCGCGGCGAGAAGGCTTCGCGGCGGCCTCGGAGGCCGGCAGCGCCAACAGCAGCGCCAGGACGCAAAGGTAGACACGCGTCATCGTGGTTCAGCTCCCATAGGGATCGGCCAGGCCTCCGCCCTTGAGGTTAGGCAGCTCCCTGTTGGGCTTCTTCGTCGTCGCCGGCCTCTGCGTCGCCGCCGGCCTCTTCGTCGTCGCCGGCCTCTGCGTCGCCGCCGGCCTCTTCGTCGTCGTCGGCCTCTTCGTCGCCGCCGGCCTCTTCGTCGTCGTCGGCCTCTTCGTCGTCGTCGGCCTCTTCGTCGTCGCCGGCCTCTTCGCCGGCCTCGTCGTCGTCGCGGGCCTCTTTCTCGGCTTCGTCGTCGCGGCGCGCTTCGTCGTCGCGGCCGGCTTCGTCGTCGCAAGCGTTTCGGTCATGCTAGCCGTCACGGTCGTGGCTGGCTTCTTCGCCGCCGCCGCCTTTTTTGTGCCCGGGTTCTTCTCGGGCTTGCCCGTATCCTGCGGTGGCTCGATCACGACCTTCGGGCTCAGGTGTACGTTGAGCAGCTTGCCCCCCGAGCTGAGCTCCACTGTCTCCGCCTTCGACTCATGCTCCGCCAAAGCGATCGCGATCCTCTTTCTCCCATCTGCACAGGGGAACTGCAACGTCAACGGCGTGATGCCACGGATCGTCTGCTCGTCTCCCACCCGAACGTCCGCGCCCTTTGGATCGCTGACGACGCGCACCACGCACTGCGCTGCCGTCACCTTGTCTCGTCCCTTCGTTGAGCGCTTGCCTAACCCCGGGCGATCGGGATCGTCGCCCAAGAGTGTGATCGCCAACGTCGCGATCACCAGCGCCACCACCCCACCGCCGATGATCGCGGGCAACACCCAACCGCGGCTCCGCGGCTCGTCGACCGGCGTGAAGGAGGCAGATTCACCCTTGACCAGGCTGCTCACCGACTCTTCACCCGAGTCGGTCGCCACGAAACCCACGGCCGACTCCGAGAGGGAGGTGCTCTTCGAAGCCGACGACTCTCCCTCCGGCAACGCCACCGAGAGGGTCGGTCGCACGAGATCGCTGAGCTGGCTGGCTGTGAAGTGGGTGATCGCGAGGATCTCCTCGAGCGCGTCGGACATCTCCTCGGCGGTCTGGTAGCGCTCATCGGGATCGCGAGCCAGCGCCTTGGCGCAGATCCGATCGAAGGTCCTAGGGATCTCCGGTCGAAACGTGGTGACCGGCGGCACCTTCGCCCGCACGACGTTCGAGAGGGTGAGGTAGTCGGTCTTGGCCTTGAAGAGCCGGCGGCAGGTGAGCATCTCCCAGAGCATGATGCCCGTCGCGAAGATGTCGGAGCGAGTGGTGATCTCCTTGCCCTCCACCTGCTCCGGCGACATGTAGCTCCACTTGCCCTTCAGCGTCCCGGTTCGGGTGTCCTCGCGCTCGATGGCTCCGACCGCTTTGGCGATGCCGAAGTCGAGCAGCTTCACCCCTCCGTGAGTGGTGAGCATCACGTTGGCGGGGCTGACGTCTCGATGAACCAAGCCGAGGCTGCGCCCATCGCGGTGGAGTTGATGGGCATAGTGCAAGCCCAGGCAGACCTGATGGATCACGAAAGCCACGGCCGCCGGCGGGATCGGCTCGCGCCGGTGCTTTTTGATGAAGCTCAGCAGGGTGACCCCGTCGAGATACTCCATCGCGAGGTAGTAGGTCCGGTCGACGACGCCGAAATCGTAGATCTGGACGATGTTCGGATGCTCGAGCTGCGCGCTGAGCTTCGCCTCGTCGATGAACATCTTGACGAAGTGCTCGTCGGAGGCCAGCTCGGGGAGGATCCGCTTGATCACGACCTGGCGCTCGAAGCCACCCATTCCGCGCAAGAGGGCCTTGTGCACGGTGGCCATGCCACCGTGTCCGATCTGCTCGAGCAGCTCGAACTTGCCCAGCTGCTCAACCTCTCGAGCCGGCGCGGTTTGAAGCACTTCAGCTAGAGATTGTCGCCGATGCTCAAAAGAGCGTCAACGTAATCACGTAGAATCCTTAGCTGCGCAGTGCGTCAATGAGCGATTCGACCGTCAAGAGCTTCCCCACAAATCCAAGACCGAGCCGGGTGCTGAGCTGCCGAGCCGCTTTCGTAGCCGAAGAAACGAGCCATACTGGAGGTACGGCGAGCGTTCTGAGGCCTAGAGCCGCCGGCAGTGCGGTGCCCGGCGACGGGAGGGATTTGTGGGGGTGCTCGCAAGTCTACTTGGCCCGTACCTGCATCACGACCGAGCCTTCGGATCCACCGGCAGAGGCCTCCACGACCAGGAAGTACTGCCCCGCCTTGAGCGATGTGAACTGCGCTTTACCTGTCGCCTGGCCGTTGGTCGGCTGGCAGGCGACCGGGGCTGCGTCACAAGCAAACCCTTGGCCCTTGTCCTCATAGATGGCCAGCACGTGGTTGCCAAACTGGGCGAAGTCGATCTGCAGATTCACGAGCTCGGCCACGGTGAACGCGACCACGGCGTCCTCACCACCGCCGTTGGCGCAGGAGGAGGCGACGCCATCGCCGGCGCCAGTGGTCGTCACCGCGACGTGCTGCTGCGCGCCCCCCTTGACGATCAGCCCAACTTTCTGGTCCGGCGTACAGGTCTGGCCCTGGCAGATCGGCTTGGTTGAGCAGTTGGCGTCTTGGCAGTCGATCTTCCCGTCACCGTCGTCATCCTTGCCGTTGTTGCAGATCTCCTGCGCGTGATCTGGCGTCGCGGAGACCGAGAGCTGCATCTGCCCCTCCTTGCCGGGCTGGAACGCCTCGACCACCAGGTAGTATTTGCCCGGCTGGAGGTTGGGGAAGATGAAACCGCAGCCGAGGGTGCCGGTCTTGGGATCCGCGCAGTTGATCGGGTTCTTGTCGCAGGGATCGCGCGGCGCCCCGGCGGCGAAGAGCCCCAGCACCTGATCGCCGGAGAACTGATTGCAGTTGATCTGAAGGCCCGAGACCGCAGCCAGCTCGATCTCCACGACCTCGTCCTTGCCCCCGCCCAGCGCGCAGGAGACGGTCTGGTCGTTGTTGGCCTTGGTCGTGTCGAGCTGAAAGGTCACGGGCTGGGCGCCAACCACGAGCGGGCCGCTCTTGTAGTCTGGCGTGCAGACGGGACCGGGGCAGCCCACCACCCCCGTGCAGTCTGGATCCAGGCAGTCGATCAGCCCATCGGCGTCGTCGTCGATCCCGTTGGCGCAGAGCTCGGGACCTCGGGGTTGGAACGCGCTGAAAGAGAGCGAGACCGAGCCGCCCTTGGCGGCGTCGAGAGCGTCGACCACGTAGTAGTAGACCCCCTTCTCCACCGAGCCGTACTCGATGATGAAGCCGGGGGTGCCGTTGCTGTCAAAGCAGCTTCCGGCGTCAGCGGTGCAGGTCGTGCCGGGCCCCTTGTCTCGGTGCAGCCCGAAGGTATGCCAGCCCTGCTGGTTGACCGTGACGCTGATGCCACCGGCCTGCGGCATCACGATCCGGATCACGATGTCACCGCCGCCCCCCGCGGCGCACTTCGCGGCGACGTCGTCGCCTCCTGTCGAGGTGTTGATCGTGGCCTGCTTCGACGGGCCGTTGATCACCAGCGAGCCCAGGTTGACGTCGACGCCGCAGTTCTGGGTCATGCAGCCCGGCGTGAACGTGCAGTCGAGATCAGCGCAGTCGACCGCGCCGTCGCCGTCATCGTCGATCCCGTTTTTGCAGTGCTCCTTGGTGGTCGGAGTGCCGGTGCTGAGGGTCAGGTCAACCTCGCCAGCGAGGCCCGCGGCGAAGGCCTCGACGATGATGTAGTAGTCGCCGGCCGCGAGGCCCTTGATCGAGAAGTCACCGGTCTTGGCCGACTCCGGATCAAAGCAGGAGACGTGGTTGGCGTTGCAGGCCTCGCCGACCCCGGCGCGGAAGAGCGAGAAGGCGTGGTCGCCGCTCTTCTGATCGTAGGTGAGCTTTAGGTCCGCGGCGGCGCTGAGGCGGAAGCGCCCCACCACCTCGCCGCCGCCCGGGATCACACAGGGCGACGTGTAGACGTCGGGGCGCCCCCGTGCGTCGAGAGAGCGAGTCACCGACGATCCGGTGGGGTTGATCGTGCCGAAGTCGACGGTGGGCTTGCAGAGCAAGGTCTGGCAGGCAGGGAAGCTCTTGCAGTCCGGATCGTCGCAGTCGACCGCGCCGTCGCCGTCGTCGTCGGCGCCGTTGCTGCAGTTCTCGTTGCCGGGGCCCTGGCAGAGCGGCAGCGCCTTACAGTCGCTGTCGTCGCAGTCGACGTCACCGTCCGAGTCGTCGTCGACATTGTTGTTGCAGATCTCCTGGCCCGGGGTCTTGCAGTCGGGGTGTTTGAAGCAGTCCGGGTCCTTGCAGTCGATCAGCCCATCGCTGTCGTCGTCGACCTTATTGGTGCAGTTCTCGTCGAGCACGACGCAGGCGGGGTGTCCCTTGCAGTCGCTGTCGTCGCAGTCGGTCTTCCCGTCGCCGTCGTCGTCTTTGAGGTTGACGCAGATCTCGACCGAGGGGCCGCAGCTCGGATGCCCAGCGCAGTCCGGATCTTTGCAGTCGATCAGGCTGTCGCCGTCGTCATCGACCTGATTGGTGCAGTTCTCCTGCCCCGGGTTCTGACAGCTCGGATCGTTGAAGCAATCTGGGTCCTTGCAGTCGACGAGCCCATCGCCGTCGTCGTCGGCGCCGTTTTGGCAGACCTCTTGCTTTGGCTTGACGCAGGCTGGATGCAGCGCGCAGTCTGGGTCCTTGCAGTCGACGAGGTTGTCGCCATCATCGTCGACCCCGTTTTGGCAGATCTCTTGCCCTGGCTTGAGGCACGCGGGGTGAAAAACGCAGTCCAAATCCTGGCAGTCGACCATGCCGTCGCCATCATCGTCGACGTTGTTGGTGCAGATCTCTTGCCCTGGCTTGACGCAGCTCGGGTGGAAGACACAGTCGAGATCCTTGCAGTCGACCAGACCGTCGCCATCGTCGTCGCGCCCGTTGTCGCAGATCTCTTGCCCTGGGTTGAGGCACGCCGGGTTGGAGAAGCAGTCCGAGTCCTGGCAATCGACCAGCCCGTCGCCGTCGTCGTCGCGGAGATTGACGCAGTTCTCCGGGCCCGGCCTAATGCAGAGCGGGTGGACGGCGCAGTCCGGGTCTTCGCAGTCGATCTTCCCGTCGCCGTCATCGTCTTTGCCGTTGCCACAGTTCTCGTCGCCCACGAAGCAGAAGGGATCTGCGCCGCAGTCTGGGTCCTGGCAATCCGGCAGGCCGTCGACATCGTCGTCGATCCCGTTTTGGCAGTCCTGCTCCCTCTTCACCGAGTGCTGACTGCCGACCGTGGAAGAGCGACCACAGCCCGCTAGCGTCGCCACCAGCAGGATCGTCGTGGCGCCGCCGACGAGCTTGAGCCACCAAGGCATACGTGACGTGATCGAGCGAATGGGTCGTGGGCGCATCATTCCTCCTCGGACTCGAGCATCATAGCAAGATTCGAACCATCATCAGAGCCCCGCCCCAGGGCGATATGCGCAAGCTCCGCGTCGGCACGGTAGGACGCCACGAGCGAGGGGGCGCGCGCGCGCAGCGCCGCGAGATGCCGGCGTAGCGTGGCTAGATCGCCGCGACGTATGGGGCCGGTGAGCGCCTCCGGCAAGCCGTGGGTCTCGACGTTGGCCAGCGTAGACTCGAGCAGCGGCACGAGCATCGCCGTCGCGGTCTTGGGGTCGACACGCCCCAGGCGTCGCAAGGTGTCCCGGGCGGTGGCCCAGAGCGCCACGGCGTGGTTGCTCGCGATCACGGCGCAGGCGTGATAGAGCGCCAGGTCTTCGCTCTTCAACCGCAGCGGCCGTGGCCCCCCCTTGGCGAGGAAGGCCTCGATCATGTCGGCACAGATCGCGACAGCGATGTCAGAGCCCTCGAGGGCCCAGAAGGCCCGTGGCATCATCGCCATCCCCTGCTCCGCGCTCCGCACGGCGATCAGCGGGTGCATCGTGCCGACTGGCACGAGGTCGACCAGCGGGGCGAGGACCTCCGCAGCGGGATGCGCTCCGCTGACGTGCACGATCGCCTCTGGGCGTCGCGCGCCTGACGCCAGCAGCGCGCGTAGCGTTTGCGCGACAGGCGTAATCGCCTCATCACGAACCGCGATCACGATCACACCAGCGTCGCGAAGCTCTGCTGGCGCGGGCTCGCCGTGGTAGCAGCGCACGCCGGCGAGCTCAAGGGGGCGACGCGACCAGAGCGTGGTCTCTTGGCCCAGCCGCGACAAGAGCGACGCCAGCGCAGACCCGACCCGGCCACCGCCGATGATCGCCACGCTTTTTTGAGCCGAAGCTCTAGATTTCCGAGGGGAGCCCATGGGTGGATCCAGACCAGTCGTTGTCAGGTCAGGCTATCGCGCATCGCGGTGCCAAGGCTTCAGCGGGGCCTCGTCGTCGGGTCAACCACGCTTGATAGAGACCACGCTCGATAGAGACCACGCTTGATAGAGACCACGCTTGATAGAGACCACGCTCGATAGAGACCACGCTCGATAGAGTACGCCCTCACCCCTGCTCGCGGACAAGACGGTAGAGCTGCTGGCGCTCAATGTAGGCTAGCACGGCGCTGGGCAGCAGCGCCGAGGCGTCCTGCCCCGCGACCAGGCGGCGCCGCACCTCCGAGGAGCTGACCCGGGCCAGCTCGAGGGTCTTGGTGTCCGAGTAGCCGGGCCGCCCGACGACGATCAGCTCGACCAGCTCGCGGAGCTCGTCGAAGCGATACCAGGCCGAGGTCTCGGTGAGCAGATCGGCCCCGATCAGCAGGGAGAACTCATGCTCCGGGTGGCGTTCGCGGAGCTGGCTGACGGTGTTGAAGGTGCGGCTGGTCCCGCCGATCTGGGCCTCGACGTCGCTGACCCGCACGCGCTCACCGGGGAGCAGCTCGGTGGCCAGGTGGCACATCCGCAGCCGATGCTCGAAGGGCGTGAGCTGCTTGTCGAAGGCGTGGGAGAAGCAGGGGATCAGCCAGACTTCGTCAGCGCGGTCGGTCGACAGCGCCCAGAGGCAGACCATCTGATGGGCCACATGGGGCGGATCGAAGCTGCCACCGAAGATCGCGACGCGAGCCATCAGGCCCCATCCGAGTAGAGCAGGAAGGGCCGTCTACGCGCCCCGAAGGCGCGCTCCGCGGCGCCCCACCCCGCGCAGAGCTCGTCGAGGCTGGCCCCGGCACAGACCCCTTCGCGCAGCCAGGTCCCGCCAGCGAGGAGGTCAATCGCCGGGCGGTCGGTGACGAACTCGTAGGCCTCGGCGCGCCAGCCGAAGGCCTCTGGCCAGCAGCGCTGCAGCGTGGCCAGCAGCGCCACCCCGGTGCGCAGCGGCGCGAACGCCGCCCGATCCGTCACGTGGAGCTGCACGCCGCCGCAGACCTCGCCCGCGTGCTTCTGGAAGGTCGGCTGAAAGCTCAGCGGGCGGAAGCGCACGCCGGGGAGCGCCTCGTTGTTGAGGGCGACGGCCCAGCGCCCACCGTCGACAAAAGGGGCGCCGACGATCTCGAAGGGCCGGGTCGTCCCGCGCCCTTCGCTGACGCTCGTGCCCTCGAGCAGGCAGCCGCCTGGGTAGACCCAGGCCGTGTCGAGGGTCGGCATGTTCGGCGAGGGCAGGATCCACGGCAGCCCGAGCTGCTCGTAGGGCCGGTCACGTCGCCAGCCACCAAGCTCGATCACCTCGAGATCGACGTCGAGCTGCTGCTCCGCCGCGTAGAGGCGGCAGAGCTCACCGATGGTCAGCCCGTGACGCACGCAGACCGGGTGGAGACCGACGAAGCTCTCGAAGCCGGCCTCGATGCTCGGGCCCTCGATCGCACCCCCGAGAGGGTTGGGTCGATCACAGACGATCGCCTGCACCCCCGCCTCCGCGCAGGCGCGCAGCATCAGCGCCGCGGTCCAGACGTAGGTGTAGTACCGCGCGCCGATGTCCTGGAGGTCGATCACGACGGCGTCGAGCCCTTCGAGCCAGCGCTGTTTTGGCGCCAAGGTGGCTTCGTGCGCACCATAGAGGCTGTAGGTCGGCGGACCTCCACCATCGGTGAAAGCGTCGCCATCGACCGCGATCATGTCTTGGGCCGTACCGCCCACGCCATGCTCGGGGCCGAAGACCGCCCTGAGACGCGCCCCTGCGGCCGGCAGCAGCCGCTGCGCGTGGTTCAGCGAGGAGTCGACGGAGGTTGGGTTGCAGAGCAGCCCGAGGTGTCGACCTTCGATCAGGCGAGAGCGATCGCGCAGCAGCGCTTCGAGACCGAGCTCGACGGAAGGAGAGATCGTCACGCTGGAGAGCTTCTCGGTTAGCCGAGGCGGAGCGGGATGAGGGTGACCTGGCCACCGGCCGAGCTGACCTTGAACCGGACGATGCTGCACTCGTGCTTGGCCCGCAGCATCGCCTCGTTGGCCTTCACCTTCTGGGAAAACACGGGCAGCGTCAGCCCCTCGACCGAGAGCTGCGCCCCCTTACGAGCCGCGATGTACTGCTCATAGAGCTCCGCCAGGTAGCTCTCTTCGGGCTCGCTGGCGAGGGGCCCTTCTTCGGCGCTGGGCGAGGACAGCTCGCCGATGGTGAGCACGTCGGGCCGCCAGGACTGGTCGTCCTCTTCTTCGCCGGGCTCGGGACGACCGAGGAGACGAGCCAGCATCACGTTGAGCGCGTTGGCTAGCCCCTCGAACTCCTCGAGGGCGTCAAAGGTGTAGTCCATGTTGCCGCTGATCACCTCGCTGACGCCGAGCTCGAGCTTGTCTTGAGCGTCGACGAAGTGCTTGGCGACGACCCACATCACGAGCAAGACGAAGAGCATGAAGATCGCCATGAAGCCAACCAGCGCCCAGCGCGTGGTGCGGACCTGCGCGGTGCGGTCGGTCAGGCTCGCGAGGACGACGAAGCCTCCGCCCTTGGTCGCCGCGCTCATCTTCTTCTGCGGGGCCCCCTTGGCGTTGGCGCCTTGCACGGTGACCGGCGCAGGCAGGGGACCAGCGACGGCGAGGTACACCTTGCCGTCGATCTCGACCTGGAAGGCCGCGCTACTCTTGCCAGCCTTGACAGCCTTGGGCCCTTCGCCCGAGGCGCCGAGGATGTTCGCGTTGACCGCCTTGACCTCCGCGCCAGCCTTCGGAAAGCTCGACGCGCGAACGGCGCCGCCGCTGAAATACACAACCTGGGCGCCGAACTGCTTGGCCTCCGTCTTGGCCTCCGCGTCGGTGATGTCGTAGCCCACGACCACCGCGCCCTTGATGACGCCGCCGACCTCGATCGGAGCCACCGCCGCTCGGAGCAGGCGGTTCTTCATCACCCAGACGTCACCTGTGGCTCGCCCGGCGAGGGCGTGCGTTACGGCCTCGTAGGGCAGCTTCTCGCCGTGCATGTCTTGGATGTTGAGGTCACGAGCGATGATCTTGCCCTGCTCGTCGACCACGCCAAAGAAGTCGGACTTCCGCCGCTGGGTCTTGAGCTTGCCGTCGTAGGCCTGGATCGCGTTGTAGACCTCTTGCCGCTTGGCCTCAGCCCCGATCGCCTGGGCGAAGGAGCTGTGGTTCGCGGCGTGCTTAGCGACAGCGACGAGATCGTAGGCGTGGTAGCGCACCCGCGTCGGCACGGCCTCGGCGGCACGTGTGACGTCCTGCTTGGCTCCTGCCGTCAACTGCTTGTCGAGCGGCAACACGATCAGCAGGTACATCACCGCGACGATCGCGATGACCCCAATGACAGCTGCGATTCCGACCTTGCCCTTGAACTTGGACATTGAAGCTCCCACACGGCTACGCTGCGTCCGGTGAGCGTAGACCATCGACCCGGCCGTATCCCCGGACGCTCGGCGCCAATTGCGATGGTCGAAACCAAACCCGTTGGCAAAGGGATCCCATAGGGCCCCTTCCGCCGCTGGCACGGTAGCCCCATCGCGGCTAGCAAGTCAAGTAAAACGCCGGTTTCCGCGGACTTACCTATCAACAGGTTGTCAACAAGCTCCGACCGACCAGGCGCACGCCCAGGCGCCTGCCCCTGGGCCGGCGCCTCAGACGAAAATTAACCAACAGTTTACAGCAGTTAAAACTTTGGCCTGGCAGCCGCTCTGCGCGCTTCGCTCGCAGGCGTGGGGCGTGATGTCGCAGATCCCCGAGTTGTCGTGGTTTTTCCTGTGGATAACCTCAGAGCGAGCCATTCGCGGGCGACAGAGACAGCAGCGAGGTGAGCTCTCGAGCGGTTGAGCAGCCGGACTTGTAGCTCCAACAACGCCGCTCGCAGCGCTGGTGGTGCCCCCCTGGCGGCGTCGGTCGCCAACGCCAGCGCGGCGAAGCGATCTCTGGTTGGGGCAGCCGAACGAGCCAACAGAAAGGCGAGCGCGGCGTCGGCCCACCGATCGACGTCCCCCGTAGCCTTCGCGGCGAGGGCGGCGAGCTGCTGCGTCAACGAGCCCTCGACAGCCAGCCGCGCCTTCTCCTTCGGCGAGGCCCCAGCGAGGCGAAGCCATCGCTTGAGGTTCAGCTTCTCCGATCGCGGCTCTCGCATCAACGCGGCCAGCTTGGCACATGGGCTGTTCGTGTCGCGGACCCATCGCGCCGCCTGGCTCAACCTCCCGACGCGAAGCTCGGCCAAGCAGAGCGCCTCACCAGCGTCGGTTGGCAGCCCATCGACCTCCCGCCTCAGCGTCAGCGTCCGCTCCAAGCCCTCGAGGATCGTCCGCGGATGATGCCTGCGGTACTCGATCAGATCTCTGGGAGCCGCGAACTCGATCCGCGCGTTGTCGTCGGTGTTCAGCGGCGCCCCTTTGCTGACCTCTCGCACCCCGGCCGGGGCCGCGCGCAGCCGCACCAGCAGATCGGCCGGGCCGTAGATGCCCAGCGGCTCGAGCGTGGAGCGGACGCGGACGCGGGCAAAGCGCGCCTCGATCTGCGGCCACGACAGTCGGGTTGGCGCGGCCCGGGCGACGAGGAGGAGGTCGGTCGGCGCCCCCGCCGGGCTGAAGACGTGGACGGAGGAAAACACCGAGGCCATCGTGGCGAGGATCGACCAGACGTTGGCCGGCGCGATCTCATAGGCCTGCAGCCACTGCAGAAAGACCCCCTGGGGGCGCAGGTGCGCGCGAACCTGAGCGAAAAACTCGCGCGTGAAGAGGTTCCCGCAGCCCGCCATCCAGGGGTTCGACGGCTCGCTGGCGATCACGTCGAAGCGACGCGTCGTCCGGGCCAGGTAGTTGCGACCATCCTCGGTGATCAGCCTCACCCCCGGGTCGCGCTGGGGCAGCCCGTTGTAGGGCTCGAAGGCGCGAGCCGCGCGCACGACTTCACGCTCGAGCTCCACCACGACGACCCGCTCTAGGCCCCCAGCTCGGGCCGCGCCGGCGGTGACCCCGCTCCCCCAGCCGATGACCAGCCCCTCTTTGGCGTCCCCGTCGCCGAGGAGCAGCGGCATCAGCCCGCTGAGCAGCTGCGTCTCGGCGTCCCCCGACGGCGAGTAGCGCAGCCCTGGCGCCTGCGCCGGACAGCAGGCCAGACGCTCCTTTTCAAGGTAGGCGGCGCAGCCGTCGCCGAGGCGCGGGTAGAGCACACTGAGCGAGGCGTCCGGCTTGCCGTTGACCAGGAGCACATGGCGCAGCCAGCACCCCTTGGCCGAGAGCGAGCGATCGACCGTACGACCGATGCCGACGGTGGTGGTCACCCCTTCGACGTGGTGCAGCAGCTTGAAGCCGATGCTCGGCTCGCCAGAGGTGTCGACCGCGGCCTCGATCGGGATCCGCCCCCGCGCGGCCTCGACCCGGCGATGGACGGCGTCATCGAGAGGGTGTCGGGGCTTGGCCCCCAGCGACGCGACGACCTCCTCGTAGCGCGAGAAGCGAAACACACCGGCGCTCAGCAGCTGCAGATCCCAGCGACCGACCCAGAAGACCGCGCCGAGGGCGAAGGCGAACGACACCGCCACGCGGAGGACGCGCAGCGATCGGCGACCGGTCGCCACACCAAAGGCCGCGGCCAGCAGACAGCCGGCGAGCACGAGCGACGTCAGCGTGCGCTGCAGGCCGAGCCAGGGGATGAGCACGAAGCCGGCGGCGAAGGAGCCGATAATCGAGCCGGCGGTGTTGACCGCGTAGACCTCCCCCGCCGTGCGCCCCGCGCCCATCCGCGTCTCCGACCAGAGCTGCACCACCGCGGGGAAGACCATGCCCATGAAGAAGGCGGGCAAGAGGATTACCAGCGCGGCGAGGCCGAACTCGAGGGCGAAGGCGCTGGTCGGCGAGAGCTCGACGGTCTTGAGCACGACCAGCAGCACCACGGGCAGGCGGTCGATCAACGCTGACCCAACCAAGGCGGTGAGCGCGGCCATCAGGTGGATCGTGGCCAGGTTGCCCAGCTGGTCGGGCTTATGCGCCTGGCGCCGCGCGTAGACCGCCGCGCCGCCGGCGAGGCCGAGCAGAAAGCAGAGCAGGATCAGCGAGAAGGCGTAGGTCGACGAGCCGATCACCAGCGAGAGCGCGCGCGACCAGGCGACCTCGTAGGCCATCGAGAGGGCGCCGCTGAGCACCATGCTATAGAGCGCGAGCCGCGCGGCGAGGCGCGGGCGCGGCGCTCCTCCTCCCTCGCTCACCGCCGCTGGCGCTCCGCTGGAAGTCGGCGTCCCGTCGTCGCTGGCGCGCCACCAGAGGAGCGCGGCGAGACCTGCGAGGGCGACGTCGGCGAAGCAAGCGACCAGGTTGGTGGTGGCCATCCCCAGCGCGGGCAAGAGCACGAACCCAGCGAGGAAGACCCCCACCACGGCGCCGCCGGTGTTGATCGCGTAGAGGGTCCCCACCAGCCGCCCGACCCGGTCGTGCTCGAGCGCGTCCAGCGCACGAGCGAGGACGGGGAGCGTCGCCCCCATGGCGACGGTGGGCAGCGCCAGCAGCCCGAAGGCGAGCAGGAAACGCAGCACCGCGAAGGCGTGATAGGCGTGCGACTCGACACCCCAGAGGGCGCGATGGAGCCCTGGAAGCAGCGGCCAGAGCAGCGGCAGGAGCAGCGCGTAGAGGCCGATGCCCAGCTCGAGGAGCGCGTAGACGCCGATCGCCCGGCGCGCGCCGAGGGGCCCCACGAGCTTCCGACCCGCCAGCCAAGCCCCCCCGGCCAGCCCCGCCATGAAGGCCGTCAGCACGGTGCTCACGGCGAAGGTCGTGGAGCCGAAGACGAGCACCATCTGCCGCGTCCAGACGGTCTCGAGCAGCAAGCTCGCGGCACCAGAGATGAAAAAGAGCGGCGGCAACGCGTAGCGCGCCCACCTGGGCGCCCCCGCAGGGACCTCCCGCCCAAAAGGAGAGAGTCTGGCTTCGCTCACTTGCGCTTGCCCTTGCCCTGCACCAGGTTGCGCTTCGCGAGATACGTCTCGAAGGCTCCAGCCAGCTCGAGGCAACGGTTGTTCGAGAGCTGCGCCACCCGGGCACAGAAGTGAAGCGCCAGGCCGTAAGGCAGATCGGTCGTCCGCGCCGAGGGGTCATCGCGCACATAGAGTGTCGAAGCGGCCGCCAGGTAGCGCGTGGGATAGTCGACGTTGGGCTTCACGCCAGGCCAATGCTCCGAGCTGTTGAGCACGGACTGAGGCAAGAGCACCAAGTTCAGGGGACCGACCTGAACCCTCAAGTTGATGCCCTCCGCGGCGAGGAAGGCCCCATAGGCCTCACGCGCGCGCTTATATAGCCTGGCGAGCTCGTCGGCGTCACGCTGGCGCACGGAGACGACACGGAGCCGCTCCTTCGGGAAGCGGCGGTCGACGGTCGCCTTCAGTGTCCGCGCGACTCGATGCAGGGGCGGCCAGCTGGGGGGGGGCTTCGCCGCCGCGCTACCTACGCCGCTCTCTTTGGCGGCGACGCTGCCGCTGGCTGGGCGCGACCTAGGCGGGGGAGCGTCGGTGAGCAGCACCCAGAGCACCATGACGGCGGCGCCGAGGAGCAGCACCACAGCGAGGGTGACCTGAAGGCCGAGGCGTCGCCTCGAGGAGGTGGCGGGCATCGCCGCCGTGGAGAGCGGAGCCGCGGCGACGGGCTCGTGGTCGGCCACGGTCGGCACAGGCAGAGAGCGGGTAAGGCGACGATCCTCGATGTCGGCAGGCACGCGGGCGAGGGCGCGGCGAAACTCGTCGGCTGTCTGAAAGCGAGCCTCAGCCCGCTTCTCGAGCGACTTCAACAGCACGGCCTCGAGCTCCGACGGCAGCTCGACCAGCGTGCTCGGCGCCGGCGGCAGGTCGGTGAGGTGCTTGCGCATGATGTCGAAGTGGGTGTCGCCGTCGAAGGGCGTCTGCCCGGTGACCGCCTGGTAGAGCGTGACACCCAGCGAATAGAGGTCTGCGCGATGATCGATGTTCTTGCCCCGGACCTGCTCGGGGGCCATGAAGCGCACCGTGCCCATGGTCTGCCCGGTGACCGTGAGCTTGGTCGAGCCGACCATCTTGGCGATGCCGAAGTCCATCACCTTCACCGAGCTGTCGCCACGGATGATGATATTCGAGGGCTTGATGTCGCGATGGATCACGCCCTTGTCGTGGGCATAACCCAGCGCCTTGAGCGTCTCGCAGCCGATGACGACGACGTCCGCCACCGAGATCCGCCCCTCCCGGTCGATGATCCCGTCGAAGGTCTCGCCTTCGGCGTACTGCATCACCAAGTAGAGGTGACCGTCCTCCTCGAGGAAGTTGTGGAGGTGGACGATGTTGGGGTGCTCGAGGCGACCGAGGGTGCGGGCCTCGTCGATGAAGCGCTGCTTGACCTCTCTCTGCGCGGCGAGCTCCGGGGGCAGCGCCTTGATCGCAACGGTCTGGTCAGTGAGCACGTGGCGGCCGCGATAGACGACCGCCATGCCTCCTTGCCCAAGCACCTCGATCAGCTTGTAGGTTCCCAGGATCTCACGGCCGAGGAGGGGATCGACCGATGTAGGTGTGCCAGCCATGGCTTCGGAGCACCCTAGCAGGCCGCTGCAGCGCCGCCTCCTAGTTTTTTCTTGGCGCGTATCGCGACGGCTACGGCCAGGGCAGGTTGTCGAGGACGTAGCTGTCGAGGAGCTCCTGATGCTCCGGCGCGATATGGGTGAACTCGACGCCGTTGGCCGGGAGCCAGCGGTGTTCGTAGATGACACGCCCCGCGCAGGTGATCACGCGCTCGGTCCCGGGGAGCTGAAACTGCAGCCCTACGGTCACCTCCTCGTTCTCCGGCTCGAAGAGGCGATGCACGAGCAGACCCCTGCGGCTGAGGTTCGAAGCGCGGGCGACGTAGGGGCGCCCCTTGATATACTTGTTGAGCAGGATGTCGACCGGGACTCGGAAGTCCACGCGTTGTTCGTCGGGGTTGATCGGCAGCATCACGACCTCGCCTTGCGATGGGTTAGCGATTGGGTGCGATATGTAGGTTACTGTAGTCCATCTAGCGCTTCGGACCAAGAAACCTATGCGGGCGGCGCTTAGCCGAAGAGGCGAGAGAGGAAGCGCTCGAGGTGAGCGTTGACCTGGTCGGGGAACTCGACGGCGACGTAGTGAGTGCCGCCCTCGATCAGCACGAGCTCGCTGTCGGGGATCCGCGCCACAAGGTCTTCGGCGACGCGCACAGGGGTGAGCACATCCTTCGTGCCGCAGATCACCAACGTCGGGATGTCGATGTCGGCCAAGCTCTCGCTGCAGTCATGCTCGCCGAGGTAACGCAAGGTCTCGGTGTAGGCCTCGAAGTCGAGGCCCCCGAACTCGGAGGCGATGTCGTGGAAGACCGCGCGATCGAGGCTCGGGGCGACCATCCCCAGCCTCTGCATCAGTGGGATCAGCCCGCTCCAGCGAGTCGCGAGGGAGACCATGGGGCCCATCACGGGGGTGATGTGGCGAGCCTGCCGCAGCAGGCAGGGCAGCAGCCGCTGCAGCTGTGGGAGCACCATCACGCCGTCGAAGGGGCGACCAGCGGTGCCCGAGCAGACCACCAGACCGAGCACGCGCTCGGGGAACTGGCGGCGGAACTCGAAGTTGAACTGGACGCCCATCGACCAGCCGCAGAGCAGCGCCTGATCGGCCTGCTCCGCGTCGAGGATGTCGCGGAGATCGGCTACCTGGCGGGCGATGGCGAGGGTCGCGAGGTCGGACGGCCGCGACGAGCGGAAGAGCCCGCGGTAGTCCCAGCTGATCACCTTGAAGCGATCGCCGAAGAGCCCGTATTGATGGCGCCAGGCGGTGTACGTGCCCCCGAGGCCGTTGGCCAAGGCGATCACCGGCGCCCGCTCGCGCTGTGGAGACGCCTCGCGCACTTGGTAGGCCAGACGCGTCCCGTCTGCCGTGGTCAACGACTTCTCGATGATCTCCGGTAACGACATCTTCACCTCCGCTTCTTGCAAATCGCCAGCAGATCGGGATGTGCCACTCGAGCACAGACCACCTCTGCGAGGGCCCTCGCCGCCCAGGTTCGCTGGCGAAGCAGCTGGCGCAGAGCCCCGGCGCGAGCCTTGTCGTGGATCGCCGCCTGGCCGCCAACGGCTGGAAGACGCGCAGGTCGAAAGCGCGGATCGGTCTGCTTGAGCTCGGCCCGCCAGGCTAGCAGCTTGCGCCGCAGCCGCTGGCGGAGCTGCTCGGCGCGGGCCGTGCTGCGCCGCCCTAGCCCCTGCTCGACGGCTCGGAGGAGCGCGAAGAGCTCGCGCTCAATCAGCACCCCGGTGCTGGCGCTCGCCTTGTCGAGCTTGCTCGGGAACGCCGCCCGGAGGCGCTGGAGGCGATGGCGCCCCGCCGAGACCAACGCCGGCAGCGCGGGCAGCGGGCGAGCACCCGTCGCCAGCAACAGATGCGCGGCGACGAGACGGCGGCGGCGGTCTGCCAAGAGCTCCTCGAGGAGCTTCCTGCCCTCCACCGCTCTTCGACGAGCCAGCAGGGCCAGGGCTCCATAGCGCTGGCGCTCATCGGCGTTGGCCGCGTGAGGCTTACGAGCGAGGGCGACGCTGACCCAGCGCTCGCGGACAGACCTCGGCGCGCGCGCCAGCCAGCGGCGTAGCGACTGGGCCGCGCCCCAGACCACGCCAAGGCGCGTCGAGCGAAGCTCGTCGGCGAGCGCCGTCGCGGCGCCGGCCTCGGGGGTCCACGCCAGCTTGGCCATCGCCTCCCAGACCACGATCAGGTCGGGAGCTCGGAGGCTGGTCTCGAGCTGCTGCAGGCTCGCGGCGGGCCGCCAGGGGAGCGCTCGGGCGATCTGCTGGCGCAGCGCCGTACACCGCCTGGGGTGGCGCGCACAGAGGGTGGCGAGAGCCTTGTGCTCGGCGCGCAGGCGCTTTGCCGACTCGCTGCGATCGTGGACCGGCGGCAGAGCGGCGGCCAAGCGGGGTAAGTCGAGGCGCAGCAACGCCTCGCTGCGGCTCCGCCCGCGGACCAGGGTTGCCAGCTCGGCGAGCTTGGGATCGTTTGGAAACCGGCCGGCGAGGCGGGCGAGGCGACGACGGGTCGGTCGCTGTCGAACCTCCGCCCGGAGTCGGTCTCGCAGCTTCTTGGAGGCCTCCGCCATCCATGAGGTCCCGGCGAAGCGCTGGATGAAGGCCTCGAGCGCCGCCGGGTTGTCGCCAACGCTAGCGAAACGCATCCCGGCGAGCTTGCCGCGAACCGCCCTGGCCTCCTTGGCGTCGGGGTAGAGGCGTAAGAAGCGCTCACAGATCGCGGGGCTTTGTGTCACGAGGGCCTCTTTGGCTTCGAGACCGGCGAGACGGATCCGCGCATCGACCGCCTGAGGTGTCCCCCGGTGGCGCTCGATCACGAGGCGTAGACCCGCAGGATCGTGTGCGCTTGCGAGGGCAAGCGTGGCGAGCCGACGCCGGGCCTCCCTTCGATAGCGTCCGTCACGGCGATGGTGCTGAAGGTAGAGGCGATAACCAAAGGGCCGGTCCGCCGCGCGGGCTTGGCGGAACCTCGCGCGGTCGAGGGACTCCAAGGCTCGGTGATGATGAGCCCCCTTGGGATAGCGGCGCAGGTAGTCGGCGTAAGCCTGGACGGTGTCCTTGCGAGCTGCTGCCCGATAGGCGCTCCCCTCGCAAGCGCCGACAAGGAGCGCGAGGAGCGCGAGCGCAGCTGCGCGGCCAACCGTTGCGCAGGTGTTCACGGGCTCACCATAGAGATGCGACGCGGTCTTTGCAAGCCGACCCAGCGAGCCCCAAGCAGGGCCGATTGGCTCCGCATCCCCATGGTCGTGGGTGAGGGGCGTGCTAGCTTGACGCTCGGTTGAGCAGCCAATAGACTGCCGACGCGAAACGGTTTATCGACCGCGTGAATGCAGAAAACGGAGGAGCCGTTGACAAAGAAGCCAAGCCGCGACCTCAGCGATCTGAAGGCGCGCCTCGGTCTGGCCAAGCCTGGTGGAGATGCCGCCAAGGCCCCAGCGCCAGCCCCCACCCCTGGAGCAGCTCCCGCGCCGTCCCCCGTGACCCCCGCGGCGGTACCGCCTCCTGGCGCGGCCGCCGTGCCACCTCCCGGTGGCGTCGTGGCGCCGCCCGGGATGGCGCCACCGCAGCCCGTCGCTGCGCCACCGCCCGATCAGCGGCGCGATCCCTTCTCGGCGGCCGGCGGCCAGATCGCCGCGGCCCCAGCGCAAGCACAGGTCATCACCGACCAGGGCCCGCTGATCGACATCCCGAAGGAAGAGAAGAAGCCCTTCGGCTTGATCATCGGTGTCGCGATCGTCGCCCTCGTCGCGGTTGGCGTCGGCTATGCCTTCGGCGGCGTGATGCACTCGCGCAAGGTCTACAACAAAACCGTCGATGACGCCCAGAAGATCAAAGACAGCATCGGTAAGCTCGCCGATGTCACCAAGAAGGTGATCGACGCGGCCAACGAAGCCCGGACGCGGGTCAAGGCGACGAAGAAGGTCGGCTTCGATCAGAAGCTGGTCGACGCGCTCTCGAAGATCCAGGCAAGCAACCCGCTGGCCAAACCCGAGAACGCGAAGAAGCTCGAGACCAAGCTCTTCCGCACCAACTACGCGTTGATGGACAACATGTTGATCAACCGGCTGTTCAAGTACTTCAACAACAGCCTGCGCTTGCTGGTCTCGATCGACGCCTTCGTCAACTACTCGGAGAAAAACAAAAAGAAGATCGAGGCCTACCTGGAGAAGGTGAAGAAGGACGCGCCTCGCAACTATGGCATGTACTTCGCCGTCGACAAGGGCAAGTACTTCATCGGCGGGCTGACGATGATCTCCCAGCCGGTCTGCCCCGACAAGAAGGCCTGGAACAACCGCGACTGCCAGATGGGCTTCTTGGTCAGCGCTACCGGCGAGAAGTGGACCTGGCGCCCCGGTAAGCCCAACAAAGAGAAGCGCACCAAGCTAGCCGACATCGTCGTCCCGCTGCCGCCGAACGACCCGGTGATGCAGGGCCTGACCGGCAAACCAGGCCGCCTGGTGTTTGTGCGCTACATGCAGCTCTATCGGCAGATCCAGGCCATCGCCGCCCTGCTCAACCATGACTACACCGGTCTGAAGCAGGACCTGGCCAAGCAGGCCGGCAAGGT
>PDWJ01001130.1_pt1 | contig 34262 bp, 28 predicted proteins | sample 1430881 | NCBI WGS metagenome assembly PDWJ01 (sample SAMN01162460, study PRJNA174530) | Oral metagenome, whole genome shotgun sequencing project. | biome: Marine environment; feature: Marine mammal; material: Swab sample of the gingival sulcus; isolation source: swab sample of gingival sulcus...
CTCAGGTTGCCCCTATCTGGACAAGCACGATTGGCAGCTATAGCCCCTCTATGCGGCGGGTCGTGATCGTTCAAAGAGGGGTGAGCTGTGAGGAGTTACCTTAAATTGTATGACTGTTTTTCCTGCTCCTCTGTTGTTCTGAATATTGCAGTGGGGTTTAGGATATCCCAGGGTGCCCTGAAAAGATGAAATGTAACCCGGAAAAAAGTTACATTATAGTTACACGCAATAAAAAAGGGCGTAGCTAAAACTAGCTACGCCCTTGAAATTACTGGTAGCGGGGGAGGGATTTGAACCCCCGACCTTCGGGTTATGAGCCCGACGAGCTACCGAACTGCTCCACCCCGCGATGCGTAAAAAGAAAATATACCACTTCATTATTTTTTGTCAATAAAAACATTTGCCAGAATAGTGATTGTCTGGGCGAAAACTACTCCCAGGGCATACTGCCCTGGTTTCACATGCCTTATGTCCGGGTAATGTTGTCATATCAAGCCACTGACAGCCTGGACGATTTTTTCTGGAAAAGACCGCAGCTTTCCCTCCTTGTTCACACAGGCAAGTTTGGTGAATCCTCGGGCAACCAGTTGATATTTATCCTTTTCTCTCTTTGATATCATGTGATGAAAGCGGCAGGTTTTATCACTCATTTCAATAAGTGAGCTTGCTATGACCAACAGGTCATCATAGCAGGCGGGTGATTTGAAGCGAAGATAACTCTCGGTAACCGGCAGGACAAAGCCCATCTCCTCAATGCTCTTATAGGGTATCCCCCAGTCCCGCATGAACTCGGTACGGCCAATTTCAAAAAGACGCAGGTAATTGGCGTTGTACATTACCCCTGCTGCATCTGTATCGCCGTAAATTACCCGATAGACAGTTTCATGCACCTTGTTGCCAAGGGCTGTTGAATACTTTTTATTCATTATCAGCCTTTTCCAGAAAATAACGGAAGAAAGAAGCCCCGGAGTCTAGTTTCAAACCACTCTGCTTTACTTTTTCAAGCACATTTTTTTCCGTATAATTAACTCCCGAAGCCCTTTTCACCCCCCTGGAATCATATAAAACCATGGGTACCGGCCAGTCCTCATGGGTACGCTTTTTTACCGGGGTGTAATGATCCATTGTGACCACTACCCTGAATGGTTCATCCTGCTGCTTTACCTCACTGATAATCGGCTGCACAATTCTGGCGTCAAAATCCTCAATAGCCTGCACCTTTTCCCTGGCCAGTCCTTGATGGCCAGTTTCATCAGGTGCCTCGACATGGACAATAACCAGATCATGCCTTTGCAACACCTCAAGAGCAGCCAGTGCTTTTCCTTCATAGTTGGTATCAAGATACCCTGTTACTCCGGGAACCCTGATGACTTGCAGTCCACTTAACACACCGATTCCCATCAAAAGATCAACCGCAGAAATCATCCCGCCGGTGACGCCAAACCGATCCGGTATGGTCTCCATATTTGGCCGCCTCCCCTCCCCCCACAGCCAAAGGCTGTTTGCCGGATTCTTTCCTTCCTGCACTCTCCGGGTATTGACAGGATGCTCTGCCAGCACTTTTTCAGCCTGCTGCATCAACTCAAACAGGTGCACATCATTACGATACAATTCGTACTGTCCTGTCACCTCCAGATCAGCATAATCATGGGGCGGCACCGTGACCAGCACCTGAGGCAGTTCACCCTTATAGACCATGAGGTGACGATAACTGATTCCTGGATACAACCGTAACATATCGGTGCCGCATACTCTCTGAACAGCCTCTATCAGCTGGCGGCTCTCTTCCGTGGAGATATGACCGGCACTGTAATCGACCATGAAAATCCGCTCTTCCTCCCGGCGAAGAGTTACCAGGTTACAGCGAAAGGCCAATTCATCAGGCTGAAGCTCTACTCCCATGCTGGCGGCTTCCAGCGGCGCCCGTCCAGTGTAGTACTCTTCCGGAGCATAACCGAGCAGGGAAAGATTTGCCACATCACTTCCCGGGGGATACCCGTCAGGAACTGTCTGAACGACCAGCACCTCTCCATCCCTTGCCAACTGGTCAATCGCAGGGATTCTGGCAGCTTCAAGCGGCGTTTTGCCGCCTAATTCGTCCACCGGGGTATCACCCATACCATCACCGATGAGCAGAATATATTTCATGAGATCACTCTTGCTTTCTTTTGTTGTTATAAGTAGTTACATGTTATTTTCTGACTCAAGCAGTCGAATCTTCACTGTCGGGGCGGCCACGGACTCCAGGGCATCAATCTCTTTCAAGGCCATTTTTACAGATGATTCCCTGGCATCATGAGTCAACATAACCACAGCCACCACCCCCTTGGCTGCACGTCCTTTCTGTACAACCGACTGGATGCTTATATCGTACCTGCCAAGAATTCCGGCAAGAGCGGAGAGTGCTCCAGGACTGTCCCTGACGGTAAAGCGGAAATAATATGGCCCTGAAAGCTCATCCATTGGTGTGACCATACGATCCTGAAAGTAATTCGGCAGATAACAGAGAGGCGGCACCCTTCCCACGGAATCTGCCGCGATATTCCTTGCAATATCAACCACATCTGCTGCAACTGCACTGCCGGTTGGCACCTGGCCGGCTCCCAGTCCATACAGGAGCACATTGCCTACAGTGTCACCAGTAAAATGAATGGCATTATAGACCCCATCAATTTTTGCCAGCAGGTGGCTCTCCGGAACCATGGTCGGATGTACACGTGCCTCCACGTGATCCCCATGATTGCGGCTGATAGCAAGCAGCTTGATCCGGCAGCCAAACTCCCTGGCCAGCTCGATATCAACTGGCTCTATCCGGGAAATACCTTCCGTATCAATTTCATTGTGCGTAATATGCATACCGTAAGCCATACTCATAAGAATGGCCAGTTTATGAGCAGTATCAATACCTTCAACATCGTAAGCGGGATCAGCCTCCGCAAAGCCCCTGGCCTGGGCATCCTTGAGCACCTCCTCAAAAGCTGCTCCCTCTTCTGTCATTCTGGTAAGGATATAATTTGCAGTACCATTCATAATCCCCATGATAGAAATAATCCTGTTACCAACCAACCCTTCACGCAGTGATTTCAGTACAGGAATCCCTCCGCCTACACTGGCCTCAAAACCGACCTCTACTCCTTGTTCGCCTGCCGCCTGAAAAATGTCCCGCCCTTCCTGGGACAATAATGCCTTGTTCGCCGTCACCACGTGCTTGCCAGCCTTTATTGCATCCATAATAAATGTTTTGGCTGGTTCTATCCCGCCGATGGTCTCGACAACAATGTCAAGATCCGGGTCAGCAATAATCTCCCGACCGTCACGAACCAGATCAACGTGGCTCAAATGTTCAGGCAGGGCTTCAAGGATAATATCAGCTACCTTTGCCAGGTTAATCATCATGCCTGTTCTTTTCAGCAAACGATCTCTTTGCGTATGCAGCACCTCGGCAAGTCCGCTGCCAACTGTCCCAAAACCAATTATTCCAACCTGAATCGTTTTCATGGCCGTGTAACCTGATGTTATGAGTAATCTTTATTCGTAGCTGCTTTCATCTCGCCCGAAAATGGGTGAGCAGGGAACAGGTACGTACCATAATGATTTTCTAACCTCTTTGTCTGGACTTGTCAAAACATAGTGAAGCACAGCAACTGTCATGACAGGGACGAACAATGTTTTTCATAGCACTACCTGCCAACTTGCTGTATACTCGCCCGATTGATACAAGGCCATTTATTCCCCCCTGTTTCCTCAGTAAACACCAAGGGACAGAAGCCTATCGCGAACTGAAAAAAATTAAGGAGACCAGCATGAACATTCTTACCTTCGGGCCAAACGGCAGCGGCAAAGGCACCCAGGGCGCCATCATTAAAGACAAGTACGGTATGGATCACATAGAATCCGGCGCCATCTTTCGCGAGCACATCAAGGGCGGCACCGAACTTGGCAAAAAGGCAAAAGAATACATTGATCGAGGCGACCTGGTACCTGATGATATCACTATCCCCATGGTCCTTGAAACCCTGGATAAGTCCAAAGACAAAGGCTGGCTGCTGGACGGTTTTCCCCGTTCTCTTGCCCAGGCAGAAGCCCTGGACAAAGCGCTCAGGGATGCCGGTATGAAGCTCGACTGTGTTGTCGAGATTGTCCTGGATCGACAGATCGCCAAAGAACGCATTATGGGACGGCGTCTCTGTGCCAAGGACAATAACCACCCAAACCACATTGCCTTTGAAGCGATCAAGCCAGTTGAAAAAGATGGCGAACTGGTATGCCGTGTATGCGGCGGCTCTCTCTCCGCCCGTGCCGACGACCAGGATGAAAACGCCATTAACAAGCGTCATGACATCTACTACGATGACACCACAGGCACCATGGCAGCGGTCAACTACTTCAAAAACCTTGACGGTATTCCGGTCATTTCCGTTGACGGTTCCGTCGCTATCAAGGAAGTTTCTGCAGCAATTATGAAAGATTTGCCATAACTGCTCCCAGCAGATAAAACGTTTCCGCATGCTGCCTGCGGAAACGTTTTTCCTTAAATTTATTTGACACTGACCGTATTTTTTTTATGGTTTAAGACCATGAAAACACTTATTTCAAACAACCTTATCCAGTCCATCATGGCCAAGGAAGCCTTTGTCAACGAATCCATTGACAAAATTATCCAGCTGGCCGACTGGATTCAGGATACCATGGAAGATAACGGGAAGCTGCTCCTCTTTGGAAACGGTGGCAGCGCAGCAGATGCACAACATGTTGCAGCGGAGTTTGTAAATCGTTTTCAGCTTAATCGTCGCCCGCTTCCGGCACTGGCCCTTACCACCGACTCATCCATTCTCACCTCGATCGCCAATGACTTTTCCTTTGATCTTGTTTTTGTCAAGCAAATCCAGGCATTAGGTATGCCCGAAGACCTCGCCCTGGGAATATCTACATCCGGGACATCACCAAATGTGGTCAAGGCCATGGAAACAGCAAAGGAAATCGGGATGAAAACCGCTGCCCTGACAGGGGGGACAATCCATCCAGGAGGTGAGCTGAACGTAATCTGCGACCTGGTGCTTAATGTCCCCTCAGATCAGACAGCCCACATTCAGGAAACCCATCTCTGGCTTGAGCACCTGTTATGTGAAATCGTTGAAAAAAACATGTTCCCGGGCAGCTAACCCGCACTTTTATCTGCAGCATATTCTCAAGCGTCTATCCGATTATGTCCCGTTACTCTTTAACTCCCCTCTCCTTTGATGGACTTAACACCTACTCGCTCCATGACCGTCATTCTAAAGTAGGTTTCAAGGATTTTTCCGGTGCTGTAGAAGCAGGAATGACGATAACCGACCTGATTAACAGCCTGCCTGCCCAGCTCGCAGCCCTTGATTTCAGTGATCTTGTCCGGCGCACGGCCTGCGCCTGCAAGGCCGGGAAAACCATCATTCTTGGCATGGGTGCTCACGTGATAAAAGTCGGATTAAATCCGGTTGTAATCACCCTCATGAAAAAAGGTGTTCTCTCCGCCCTCACTCTCAACGGTGCAGGCATCATTCATGATACGGAAATAGCCATGACCGGCCGCACCTCGGAGGATGTCGCCGAGGTGCTCGGAGCAGGGGCCTTTGGCGCAGCAGAGGAAACCGGCAGGGTACTCAATGATGCCATCGTTAAAGGCGACAGCAACAATCTTGGCCTGGGTGAGGCTGTCGGGGCTGCACTGTGTGCACAGAAATTTCCATACAACAACTACAGCCTGCTGGCCACGGCGTATGAATTAAATCTGCCAGTTACTGTACATGTGGCTATGGGAACAGACATCATCCATATACATCCAGGTATGGACGGGGCGGCTACAGGCAGGGCAGGGCATCGTGATTTTCGTCTGTTTGGCCGCCTGATCAGCACCTTGCAGGAGGGAGTCTATCTTAATGTCGGCTCAGCCGTACTGTTGCCGGAGGTTTTCCTGAAAGCGCTGACCGTGGTTCGTAACCTCGGTCATCAGGTCGACAATTTTACCACGGCCAACTTTGATTTTATTCGTCAGTACCGGCCAATGACCAATGTTGTTCATCGACCCCATCTTGGTGGCGGCAAAGGGATCAACCTGACCGGACATCACGAGATCATGATACCGCTCTTTACGGCTGCCCTGCTCGATGCAATGGAAAGATAATGGTAACTGCTCTCAGGTCACCCATCTTCGGGCGATCACGACCCGCCGCATAGAGGGGCTATAGCTGCCAATCGTGCTTGCCCGAATCTGGGCAGCCTGAAAGCAGTTACAGGTTTAAAAGCAAATGAAACCAAGGCAATACATGCCCTGTGAGTAGGTACAGATAATGAAAGATAAAGACAATTATTTCTTATGAGATCCCTGATACGAATTGGCACCAGGGGCAGCCTGCTGGCTGTAACCCAGTCTACCTGGATCAAAAACAAGATTGAAGCGCAGTATCCGGCAGCCAGGGTAGAACTGGTGAAGATAACAACCAGAGGCGACAAGATTCTTGATGTCCCTCTGGCTAAAGTCGGCGGCAAAGGATTATTTGTCAAGGAAATCGAAGAGGCCCTGCTGGGCGGAAAGATTGATCTGGCCGTCCATTCAATGAAAGACGTTCCGGCCGAACTGCCCGCAAGACTCCATATAGCCGTCATTCCTGAAAGGGAAGAGAGCGCAGATGCCTTTGTCTCCACACGCTACGCCTCTTTTGAATCTTTACCCCAAGGGGCCGTCATTGGCACCTCAAGCCTGCGCAGAAAAGCCCAGTTATCTGCCCTGAGACCAGATCTGAATATTACCGATCTGCGCGGTAATCTCGACACACGACTCAACAAGCTCGAGCAAGGGATATACGACGCCATTATACTGGCAGGAGCGGGGCTTAATCGACTGGGCATGCAAAAGCGTATAGCTGCCCTGTTTACCCCGGAGCAGATGCTGCCGGCAGTGGGTCAGGGAGCACTTGGTCTGGAACTGAGAACAGATGATGCTGAACTGCTGGAAGGCCTCAGCTTTATGCACCATCAGGAAACAGCAAAGACGGTGGCAGCTGAACGCGCCTTTCTTCTGCGGCTGGAAGGAGGCTGCCAGGTGCCAATAGGGGCGCACGCCGTTGCAAGCAAAGACAAGATAACAGTAACAGGTCTTGTGGCAGAAATTGACGGCTCAACCATTCTCAGGGAAAGTCTCACGGATTTGGCAGTGAATGCAGATGCCATGGGAAAAAAACTCGCGGATATTCTCCTCGAAAAAGGAGGCAGGGCTATCCTTGAAAAAATATACAACAGCAACTGAACAACGCACGGTGAATTCTTCGAAAAAAGAGCAACAATCTTTTGGCAAGGTCTATCTCGTAGGTGCCGGACCAGGTGACCCCGGCCTCATTACCCTCAGAGGGAAACAGCTGCTTGAACGGGCCGAAGTAGTTGTCTATGATTATCTTGCCAACAAAAAACTGCTCAGATATGTCCCCGGAACTGCCAAGCTCATCTATGCAGGCAAAAAGGGAGGCGGCCTGCACGCCTTTACCCAGGAGGGAATCAATCAGCTGCTTATAGCTCACGCCAAGGAAGGAAAAATGGTCGTGCGCCTCAAGGGAGGGGATCCCTTTATCTTTGGCCGCGGCGGTGAAGAGCTTGAAGTGTTGGCAGCTGAAGGAATAGCTTTTGAGGCTGTTCCGGGGGTTACTTCAGCCTCTGCTGCCGCCACCTATGCAGGTATCCCCATTACCCATAGAAAACACACCGCATCGGTTGCCTTTGTTACCGGCCATGAAGACCCCAAGAAAAAATTTTCTGCTATTAACTGGAAGAACCTGGCTACTGGTGCAGGGACCATTGTCGTCTATATGGGCATTAAAAACCTGCCGCTGCTCACCAGGAAACTGATTGATTTCGGGCGTTCGCCAGACACGCCTGTTGCTGTGGTCCGCTGGGCCTCAACACCTCGCCAGCACTCTGTTTTGGGTACCCTGGCAACCATTGCCGACCAGGTGCATCAGGAAGGCATAAAACCTCCTGCCCTGGTTATCATCGGCGAGGTGGTGGAACTGCGCAAAACCATAAACTGGTTTGAACAGCGGCCGCTGTTTGGGAAACGTATCGTGGTCACCCGCACCCGGGAGCAGGCCAGTGAACTGGTCAGTAAACTTGAAGAAAACGGAGCGGAATGCCTGGAATACTCTACCATTGATATCCAGCCAGTGGACGACTATAGCCAGCTCAGGCAGGCATTTACTCACATTTCCTCGTATCAGTGGATACTCTTCACCAGTATCAACGCTGTCACCTGTTTTTTCAGGCAGCTTCAGGAAGCGGGCATGGACAGTCGCCATCTGGCGGGGCCAAACATTGCCGTTGTCGGCAGAGTCACTGCCGAAGAGCTGCGTAAATACGGCATATGCGCTGATCTTGTCCCTGAAAAATTTACCGGACAAGGGCTGGCGCGGGAACTGTTGCAGGCAAAGATAGGAAAAGGATCAAAAATACTCCTTCCCAGGGCACTGAAGGCCAGTGAAGTTCTGCCGGAAACCCTGGCAGATGCAGGTGCTGAGGTTGATATTGTACCAGTATATACAAACAATCCTCCTCAAGGGGCCAGAGAAGAATTACGTCAGCAGCTCATGGACGGTGCCATTGATATGGTCACTTTTACCAGTTCATCAACCGTTACCAATTTTCTGGCCATGGTTGAGGCCAGGGATACCGCCGAGCTTATACGCCTCATGTCGAAAGTAAGCATAGCTGCAATTGGGCCGGTTACGGCGGAGACAATAGCAGCAAACGGCCTGCAGGTAGATATCCAGCCGGAACGTTACACCATTGCAGACATGGTTGAAGCGATGGTATCATATGTTCGTAACAGGAAACCATCAGGAACTGTCTGCCCGGTTTCATTGCCCGGTTGAGCTGCTTGTCCAGAACAAATTTTCATCATAAAAAGACGCCAAGATGAAGACCAGATATATTACCTGCGCCGCCTTGTTGTTCTCTTTTGTCTTCTCCGGAGCTGCCATTGCTGAAGTGTTGTTATCAGGTGACGTGCGGATACGTTATCACAGTCTTGCTTCCTATGGTTTTGGTGCTCCAGATATTGCGCTTACCAGATGGGACTCCCGCTCACGTCTCCAGATTTCAGGTACCACAAGAAGTGGTATCTATGCTGTCGGCCGTGTCCGTCTTACCGGCACTGCCTGGAACGGGGAGCCAGATGTAACGAATTATGAGAACGTCCATGTTGACAGGGCACTGCTTGGTATTCCTTTTTCCGACTCTGCCAGCCTTGAAATTGGCCGGGTGAATGATACCATTACTGATTTTCTCTTCGAGGATATCCATTTTTCAGGGGCCAGGGCTTTTTCCAAACTTGACGATCTCACCGTCAAGTTGTTATACGCGTACTCATCTGAAGGTAAAAGCTCTGATAACGAGTATGACGTGAATGAGGACGACGACACCCAAACCTTTGCTTTATGTGCAGAGTATGCCTTGAGCGACAAGACAACTGTCGGGGCGGCATGGCTGCAGTTTATAGATGACGACAACAGCGGCAGCGAAGACGGCTATCGCGCCTCTGTCTTTGGCGATGTTGATGCGGGGAACTTCAGCTTTTCCGCTGAGCTTGCCGTTACAGATCCCGGTGAAAGCAGTAAAGAGGAAGATAACGGCACAGGTGGTTTTTTTCAGGTGAATTATGCCATGAAAGGGCTTAACCTTGCCCTGCAGTGTGGTTTTACCCAGCATGGCTTTGTCCCTGACGTGGACTGGGGCTACTTTATCTTGGGAGGTGACGAGCCGACAACAGCCTTTAATATCGGGGAAAACGGAGACTGGATATGGGCAGGGCTTCAGTCAAACTATGCTGTCTCCGAAAACCTGAAAATGACAGGAAACATTGTCTATGCGCATATTGATGTGCCTGCTGATGGAATCGACAGCCTTGGAAAAGGGGTGGAGGTCTCTGGTCGCTTCGCCTATACCTTGAATGAGAGAGCACAGTTCTCATGGACCCTTGGCTACCTCCAGCCTGAATTCGAAGGACAGATTGAAAACTATACCGAGGAGGAACCCGCCCTTGGTTTTTATGCAGAAATTGACATACAGTTTTAACGTAACCACTCACCAGGGTTTGTACTTCTTCATTAGTAACTACTCACAGGGTGTGTAACGCTCTGATTCTACCTGCCTCAAACGTGTAACTGCTCTCAGGCTGCCCATCTTTGGACAAGCACGGTTGGCAGCTATAGCCCCTCTATGCGGCGGGTCGTGATCGTTTAAAGAGGGGTGAGCTGTGAATAGTTACCTTCATTATTCTCTGCTTCTGACGTGTAACTGGTCACAGGTGCAACAGAAGTGCCCGTGATCAGTTACGTGCTCCCTCTTCCCCGTCATTTCTGGGCAGCCAGATAACAACCCTTGTCCCTCCCTCTGAACCTGCTTCTATACGCATCCGTCCCTGGTGATCATCAATAATTCTCTTTACAAAAGTCAGGCCAATGCCTGTGCCAATGGTTTTGGTTGTAAAGAAAGGATCTGCTGCCTGCTGTAAAACCGGCTTATGAATACCAGTTCCGGTATCAGTAATACTTACTTCCACTTCTGTTTCCTGAGGGGTGACAGCTATGGTCAGCTCTCCGCCGTCAGGCATGGCGTCCAGACTGTTTCGCAGGAGATGAACAATAACCTTCTGCATCAACGTGGCATCAAGGCGCAGCGCAACATCTGTATCCGGCACACGCATATTTTGCCTGATTCGTTTTTTCTTCATGGTCGAGGCATAAAGCAGCAGTGACTTTCGAATTACAGCAAGCAGGGAGGTCTGAACAAGCCGTGGTTGCACCTTCTCCACAAAGCTGAGTAAATCTTCCAGAATGGTTTCGATCTTTTCCGATTCAGTCATCATCATGTTCAGGAATTGCAGCCATTCCGGGTCACTGGTTTTTCTGGCGAGCAGCCTGGCCATCCCGCCAATGGAAGTAATAGGATTGCGAATACTGTGCGCCAATTGAGCGGCAACATGGCCAACAGCTGAATACCGTTCTGTTTCAATGAGAAGATTCTTGTTTTTTTCCAGCTCCCCGGCCATCTCTTCAAGTTCACGTATTTTATGTTCCATGTTCATGAAGAGGCGGCTATGTTCTATGGCCAGACTGGCCTGGCTTGCAAAGCTTTCCAGTGCCAGGATTCGGCCCGGAGAGATTGGTTTTCGGGTAATAAAATGGTCGGCTATGATAACGCCAAGCGAACGACTGGAAGAAAACAAGGGCACAACAACAAAGGTTTCTTCCTGAAGCAGACCAATGAGTTCCATTGAAACAGGATACTCACACTTGCCGTTTTCAACACGAATTGATTTGCGGGAACGTATTGCCCGAATAAAGATATGCCCCTCATTACTGGCCTCAACCTTAATTGCCCTGACAATCCTGTTCACTTCAGTATCATTGATCAGGACGTTGCTGCTGGTCAACAGGTCATGAAGATCAAGGTCAAGGTCATGAATGCTCTGCCATATAAGGCCGCCATGTTCCCTTGACCCGGGCCCTATTGCCATCCGCCCCTGTAAGACTTCACCTTTCTCGTCAAATAACGCTAAAAAAGCCCGGTTGAACTGCAGTCCTTCCCGGGCAGTTATTCCCACCAGTACCGCCTGCAACACCTCGTTTAATTCGACCTGTCCCAAAAAGGCGGTATTCATCTTCTGGGAAAGCTCGTGGGCCAGCTGCAGACGAAACTGGGCAATTTCCATGGCTTTCTGAAAATGGCGGCTGTTGATTTTTAATCGTCTTTTTTCGAGGACCTTGTGGATGGAAGCCAGCATATCTGGAAACTGGACAGGCTTGGGCAGGTAATCATCTGCGCCCTGCCGCATGCAGGCGAGAACGGTGTCAACTTCCTGGATAATGGTAACCATAATGACCACAAGATCCTGATAGTCCTGCATGAGCCGGGGAAGGAGCTCCTGGCCGTTGGCGTCCGGGAGTTCAATATCAAGCAGAACCAGGGCTATGCTTTTTTCTCTGAGCGTTTGCTGCATACCTTCGGCTGAACATGCCGCGACCGCAGCAAAATTTTTCTTTATCAGATAATCTCTCACCAGACCGGCATAGGCCAGGGAAGCGTCAACCACGAGAATGCACTCACCCTCGCTTAGCAGCTCGTCGCGTTGAGCCTCAAACCAGCTGTCACTGTTCTTGAGAAAGGTCATGAAAATTCCGCCCTGTTTTGTTTATGAAAGCCTCTCTGGGGAAGAGGTGCTCATCCCTTGCCGAAGTGACGAGCCTTCATGGTTCGCTTGTAGCTGGCAAACCTGAGCCAGCCATGCTGGGTAAAAAAGGATACTGAGTATTATTCCCAAAAAAAACAGGCTGTCAAGAACTGAAAAAACCAATCTCGCATTGCCTGGATTAACAGCTCATGGTAAGAGTGTTTTCGTAACTGATCATGGGCGCTTCATCTTTACACGATCACTCTTTCCTGCATACTCTTTACACGGAGTCTCACTGCGCTTGCTTACCTGCTCAAAAGAGTGCTTGCCCAGTTCTGTTTCACTCGTGACTGGTTACACTCTACTTTCACACGCTGACATGAATACCCTCTTTGGAGATAACGGCATCCTGGCGCAACACTTGCCCGGATTTGAGCCGCGGCCAGGACAAAAAGAAATGGCTGAGGCAGTAGCAGCACTGCTCGCATCATCAGGTGATGATGCGAGCAGTGAGAGAATGGAGGCTGATTGTCTTGCTGTGGAAGCAGAAACAGGTCTCGGCAAGACACTGGCCTACCTTGTCCCGGCCGTACTCAGCGGCAGAAAGGTTGTTGTTTCGACCAACACCCGCAACCTGCAGGATCAGATCCTGAAACGGGAGATCCCTTTTATTCAACAGACCATCGATCCTGAACTCCAGGCAATATGTGTCAAGGGAAGACAAAATTATCTATGCCTCTATCGATGGTATCAACTGTTCGACCAGCAGCAAAAACTCAGAGAAGATGACCAGCAGACCAGCATACAACAATGGATAGAAAAAACAGAATATGGTGATCGGGCAGAGCTTTCCTGGCTTTCGGCTTCCTCGCCTTTGTGGCAGAAAATCTGCTGTCAGTCTCATTTCTGCCTGGGAGGAGACTGCCCGGAGAGCAGCCGGTGTTTTTTAAACAGACTCCGTAAGGATGCAGCCCGGTGCCGCCTGCTCATTGTTAATCATCACCTGCTTTTCTCTGATCTGGCTGTTCGAAAATCAGGATACGGAGAAGTGCTGCCCCGCTATGAAGCCGTCATCTTTGACGAAGCACATCATCTGGAAAATGTCGCAACTACCTTTTTCGGCCACTCTTTTTCCAGGTATCAACTCCTTGATCTCCTCGGCGATATCGAGCGTGATCTTACGGCCATGAATGCTGCAGAGAGCAGCACCGTACTGGCTTTCACTGCATCGCTGCAAGCCTCTCTCACCGTGTTTGGAGAAATATTTCCCAAAGAAAGGGGCCGATTTGCCTTAAACAGTGCTCAGGTAGAGCGAAACGATGCAGCAAGAGCTGCGATTAACAGCCTTGCCAGGAACCTGGAGAGCCTTGCTGACGCCCTTGAAAAATCAGATAAAAAGGAGCCTGCATGGGAGCAGTATGGTAATCGTTGTCACGAACTTGCCGCAAAGCTGGACCTGATCACAGCCTGTTTTTTTGAAGATGATGCCAGCCTGGGCGAGCAATATACCTACTGGGGAGAGAGAACAGAGCGTAACCTTTCTCTTCATGCAACCCCTGTCGATGTTTCAGGCGAACTGCAGGCCACCCTTTACACGGCCACCGCTGCCTGTGTCTTTACCTCGGCAACGCTGAAGACGGGAGACAGCTTCGACTATTTTGCCAGGCGGCTCGGATTTCCGGAAGATACCGCCACCCTGACGTTTCCCTCCCCCTTTGATTATAAAACCAAGACCCTGCTCTACGTTCCGAAAAGCTCTTTTCCCGAGCCGTCTTCGGCTGCATATCCCGATGCTGTCCATGAACAGATAAGCCAGCTTGTTGCCTGCTCAAAAGGAAGGGCGCTGGTCTTGTTCACCTCGTTCAAGGCCATGGAAGCGGCCTGTCACGCCCTTCAAAAAAAGCTCGCTTATACCCTGCTCATGCAGGGAGAAGCCCCGCGCCATATCCTGCTTGACCAGTTCAGCAGGCAGACCCAATCCATCCTGCTTGGTGTCTCAAGTTTCTGGGAAGGGGTGGATATACCAGGGGAATCTCTCAGTCTGCTCATCATTGACAAATTACCATTTGAAGTGCCGAGCGACCCTGTTATTATGGCCAGAATAAACGCAATCAAACAAAATGGAGCCAACCCCTTTTCAACCTTCCAGGTGCCACGGGCCATTATAAGCCTGCGTCAGGGAGTGGGCAGGCTCATGCGAAAAAGCTCGGACTCGGGGGTTATCGCCATCCTCGACACCCGGCTCTGCACCAGGGGATACGGGAAACGATTTCTGCAGAATCTTCCGCCAAGTCCCATTACCAGAGAATTGCAGCACGTTGCGGACTTTTTTCATGATCATGTTTAACACCATCACCCAGGATCAGATACAGCAGCTCAGGCAGCTGGCTGAGAAAACAGGAATCAAGGTAGAACAGGTCATGAGAGATGACTTGAGCGCAGCCCTTGCAGGATGTGATCCGCTGCTGGCTGAACTCCTTGAATACGCCCTCTTCGGAGGCGGTAAACGCATTCGTCCCCTGCTCACCATTTTATGCAGCCGTCTCTGTGGAAAAGACGACGAGGATTTATACCTGCTGGGCATTGCTTTTGAATACCTGCATGTAGCCAGTCTGGCTCATGACGACCTGATAGACAACGCGGAGCAGCGGCGGGGAAAACCATCACTTGCCGCAAAATATGGCCGTACTGCAGCGCTGCTGGCAGGAGACTGGCTCCTCTCCCGCAGTATGCGCCTGATCGGCAGGCTCACCGGCAGTGCCGGACTGGACATTTTCTGCCGCGCAACCGAAGGCATGGTTGATGGAGAATTTTTACAGCTTCGTCACACTGGTCAACCTGGAACCACCCAGGCACAGTACCTTGATGTTATCATACGGAAAACCGGCAACCTGATTGCCTCAACCTGCGAAATCGGTGCGCTGTATGCCGGGGCAGCCGATGCCTGCAGAAAGGCACTCCGCCTGTACGGAGAATACCTTGGTACCGCCTTTCAGATCATAGATGATGTCCTCGATTATCAGGGGGAGACAAAAGAAACCGGCAAGGCAACAGGCAATGATTTTCTTGAGGGGAAAATGACGCTCCCCCTTATTCAGGCAATGGCTGCTGCAACCCCGGATGATCAACGCAGGCTGCTGCAGCTCATCTGCGGCGACAGGACAACAACACAGTCCTATCTGCAGACAAAAGAATTAATCGAACACTATAACGGCCTTGCCACTGCCGTTACAACAGCCCGGGAGTTTACGGCCAAAGCCCTTGACGCCCTTGCCCGGACAAAAAGTGAAGACCAGGTCAGCCAGCTTATGCTCCAGACCCTGGCTGTATATATAGTCATCAGAAAAAAATAAGATTCATGCGTATTCACTTGTTTTTATTACATTTACGACTGGCGTCCAGGCTGGCTTTTGTTGCGTTGCTCCTCTTCTTTGTTGTCTGCTGCTCAGCCCCGCAGCAGCAGGAAAACAAAAAAGAGAACTTCGCCTCACCCGGCCAGCAGCCTGAAAGCCGACAGGAAGAAAAAGCCGGGAGCACGGAATCTGCCATTGTGTCTGAGGAGCCAGATCCTCCCGCTCTGCCGGAACAAAGTGATACGGCTGAAACACCGGTCCCGCTGGCCGTTAGGCCGAAGGAAGACAAGAGTGAAAAAACAAAACCCCGTATAGCCATTATTATCGATGACATGGGCTACCATGAGCAGATCGGCCTTCAACTGCTTGGCCTTGACCTGAACCTGACCTTTGCTTTTCTTCCCGGTGCTCCACATACAGTTGAGCAGGCGGACCTTGCCTTTGCCAGAAAACGGGATATCCTCGTCCACCTGCCTATGCAGCCTAAAAGTGAGCAATGGGATCCGGGCCCGGGAGCACTGCTGCTCAAGTATTCACGGGAAGAACTCTACCGCCAGACCGAAAAACTGCTGGCAAAAGTTCCTCACTCTGTCGGTGCCAACAATCATATGGGTTCAGAATTTACGGAAAACAGAAACGCCATGCATTCGGTTCTGCTTGCCCTGCAGAAACAATCCCTTTTTTTTATCGACTCATTTACAACTGCTCACTCGACGGGACTGTCTGAAGCAAGAAAAATGGGGATACCGGCAGCACGTCGTCATGTCTTTCTCGACAATGCCCATGATATGGCGAAGGTCCGCCGCCAGATACAGGAACTTGTTACCCGGGCGCACAGCAAAGGACATGCCATCGGGATTGGCCACCCTCATACAGCCACCCTTGCTGCCCTTACTGAGTGCAGCAGGACGCTGCTTGCCTCGGTTGAAATAGTCGGTGTTCATGCTCTGGTAAGATAAGCGGCAGCGTAACCAGTCACGGGGGCTGTACTTTAAGCGTTATTCTCTGCTTCTGACGTGTAACTGGTCATGGGGGCGACAGAATTGTGCAGGCTCTCTTCCCCGCAGGTAAGCAGGCGAGGTGAGACGTTCGTGTACAAGAGTATGCGGGAAAGAGTGATCGGGCAAGGATGAAGTGCCCGTCAGACATTTAACTCGGGCAGCTGAAAGCAGATCGTCTCTTTCAGCCCTTCCATTTCCTGCATAGAAATCCGGTAACGACTGGAGAACCACTCCAGCACTTCGTTTACCAGGTATTCAGGGGCTGAGGCGCCTGCGGTGACACCGACCCGCTGCACCCCGTTTAACCAGGAGGCGTTTATTTCCTCTGCATGATCGATAAGATAGGCCGGGATACCATTATGCTCGGCAACCTCTCGAAGCCTGTTTGAATTGGAGCTGTTTTTCGAACCAACCACCAGCACGATGTCAACCTCTGCCGCAAGTTTTCTCACGGCTTCCTGCCGATTGGTGGTGGCGTAACAGATATCAGTGCGCCTGGGCTCAGTTATCCTAGGGAAACACTGCCTCAGTGCTGACAGGATCTCCCTGGTATCGTCCACACTCAAGGTTGTCTGGGTCACATAACCGACCTGATCTTCATCGGCAATGTCAAGCCGGTAAACATCCTCCACCATGGAGATGACATGAACGGTGCCGACCGCGTGGCCGCAGGTTCCCTCAACCTCAGGATGTCCCTTGTGCCCGATAACGACAACTTCGTAGCCCCTGTCGTTGAGCTTTCTTACCTGTCGATGCACCTTGGCAACCAGGGGACAGGTTGCGTCAATGGTCCGCAGCTGCAGAGCGGCTGCCCTGGTAATTATTGCACGGGATACGCCGTGAGCACTGAATATGGTAACTGCTCCGGCAGGGATCTCTTCCAGTCTTTCCACAAAATGAGCACCCCTTTTCTGTAAATCGTTGATAACATGCGTGTTATGAACTATTTCATGGAGCACATAAACAGGGCCGCCGTGAATTTCAAGGGCCTTGTTGACAATGGCTATTGCCCGGTTGACACCGGCACAGAACCCTCTGGGCCGAGCAAGAACAAGTTCCATGCTTTCCTTGTTATATGGTGTAATGGTAACCAGTCACGGGTAAACAGATTTGGGCAAGCACTTTTTTTCGTTATACAAGAATGTGCGGGAAAGAGTAATCGGGCAAAGATGAAGTGTCCGTGATCAGTTACGTGTAATGGCTCAATCTTCTGCCTTCTGGAGCGCAGAGCTGATACTCAGGGCATACGGGTGATGCTTGCGGAGAAAAACAGGCATGGTATTTCGTTCTTCACGGGCCTGTTCCATGGTTTTGTAAATACCATAGTAGACAAAAAGCGTCGGTGGTAAGGTTTTTTTACGCAGGATATACAGGTTATTTCTAATAGCGTAATATTGATCCTGAACAAGCCTTTTCATCAGGTTCTCCTCGGCTTGATTGGAGCTGAGCATCATGAGTTGAATAGTGTAGGAGCCCTTGTAGGCTTCCGCCAGCCAGGAGGCACTGGCCCTTCGCCGTTCACGAAAAATTGCCTCACCATCTCTGCCGGCAACAATCTTTTGGCTGCTAATCTGCACCACGGTGTTTTTTGAAGCCACGTCCCTTACGTCGGTCAATGAACTGTCACTTATTTTCCTTTTTCTGCCCTCAGGGCCGACACGTATAACCATCACCCCGCCGTCTGCACCCTGGCTCTGTTCTTTTTTCTCAGGTTCACTGTTCCCGGTAATGGCATCAGTATCTGGCTGCAGTGTATCAAGAGGTTCTTCCACTATTGTAGTTGCTGGTTCCATCTCTTCGTCCTGAGCAGCAAAATCCTGGCCAGGTATCTCGTCTTCGACCCCAGTCTGCTCCTCCGATTGTCCAGGCAGGGGAGCTGGTTTTTCAGCAGTTATTGCTAAAGAATCGCCGTCTTTCTCATCGGCTCCCGCAGTAAGTGGTTTCTGAGCGTCTGCTCTTTTTTCAGGTTCTTTAATAATTGTATTCAGTGCCATCTGCTGAGCACTGGTTGTGGCTTTCCTGTAGGCGGCATCATCCTCTCCGGAAAGCAGCATACCCAGAACAAATACCAGCAGTACAGCACTGACACCGGCACCGGCAAGCATTTTATTTTCCAGGAGCACTTCCTTGAAAATAAGCATCTTTTTGCAAAAACGGGCTGAGAATGGAGAAGATTTCCATTCTCCTTCCACCTGTTTGACATCGACATGATCAAGCAGTACCATAAAGGATTTTTCCTGGCAGGAGTTACGCAGGGACTCTTCTGCCAGGATATTGATCATCCTGATGTTACCCTGGGCTGAGCCATGAATTTTGGCGACAGCCCCTTCTGAAAACAGGACATCATGCTGTTCACGGGAAAGCCCTGCCGCCTCCAGCCTGAATTTCAGGTAGTCTTCTGTCTCTTCGATATTCAGAGGTTCAAGAACGTAGTTCTCTTCGACATCAAGGCAATGACAGTAGTTGGACAGCTGCTGGAGATTGACATCAAGGGCCTGTCGGCCGGCCAAGACAACACTTAACACCTCTTTTGGCTCAATCTCGCAGATCGCTCTACCCAGTCTCTCCAGGGTGGCAAGAAATATTTTTTCCGCCTCATCAAGGATAACGACCACCTTTCTCTTTTTCTGTCGGCACTTCTCCAGTAACAGCTGTAACTCATCCAGGAAAACAATGGATTCATGCGTACCGGACGGATGCATCCCCAGGTCCAGGCATATTATCCGCAAAAGGTCGTCAAAGGAGCCGATGGGATTATCTATATACACGGCTTCATACCTGCCGGGAACCTGTTCGACAGCCATTCGGCAAAGCAGGGTTTTACCTGAGCCTTCACTGCCGATAATCTTGACAAGCGGCCTGCCAGCCTCTATGTCTTTGAGCAGATGCGCAAAGATCAGCTCTCTTTTGGCACCAGGATAAAAAAGGTGCACATCAGGTTCTTCACTAAACGGGGGATAATCAAGCTTAAAATGTTCCAGATACATATGCTTGTGGAATATCAGAGATGATACGGGAGTAATGGACGTCTTGAATAATCAGATTTTTTTGTTCAGGTTCAAGGCATGCGATACATTTTGCCGGAGATGTATAATCAGTGTTTTCACGTTGAATACTGGTGTTTTCACGTTTAATACTGAACCAGCATTATTCATAACTTCCGGGAAGATGTAAACCCTTTTTATAGTATACCTGCACTTTTCTCCTTGTTGTGACCAGCGATCCCTTCCAGGAGCACTAAAATTACGAAATAACGGAAAGTAATGCTTTGCTTAATAAATTCAGGTGGATGAGGGGAGGTAACAGGTATTTTTTTGGTAAACGCCCCCTTTTTTCTTTTCCTTTGCGGCAGACATACACAAACAACCCTGCCCTCACTCCCCTTCCTGCCGCTACCTTGTCTTTCCGTGCCCCAAAAAAAGACATGTCGTCAAGACAGAGCCTGTAATTCCGGAATTAAGGAAACATGGGCCTGGCGATTTCATATTTTCGGAAAAAGAGCCCGCGAAAATAAACAGGCGATAATCGTTCAGATAATTTTTCCTTTGCTTTTCCAGGTTGTTATAAAAAAAACAACAAAAAAATAAAGTTATGGCACAGAAAATGCTTAAAAAGCTTAGGCAAACTACTTGCTTTTACTCGTACATATGAGTAAAGGATCAATGAAGGAGAAACAGATGAGGATGATGAAAACAGCATACACAGGAGCAGCAGCCCTGGTAATGACAGCCGCCATGAGTATGAATGCCCTGGCGCTTTCAGTTGGAGATACAATTACTATTGAGTATGGAGCGAACCACGTAAGTAATTTTCAGGGAGGCGAACTCTCTGTCAATGTTCTTGATGGAAATAATCAGGTATCAGCTTCTTACACTTCTTTCTGCCTGGAAAAAAATGAAGGCGTATCTTTGAGTACACCATACACCGTTTCAAGTATTGCAGAGTATGCCGAGGCTGCCGCTGGCTACGGGCATGGTGCTACAGACGTTGAAGAAAATAATGTAACAACCGCACGGGATGTCCTGTCTGATACAACAAGATGGCTTTTCTGGCAATATATCACAGATTCAAATTCTTTGATGACTTTTTCTGATGGCTCTGGATCTTCATTTTCATTTGATAACAAAGCCGACCTCGCCAGGATCGTACAGATTACAATCTGGAAACTGGAAGATGAATATGATGAGTCTCCCGGTCAATATGTACGTGACGCCGGAGAAATAGGAACAAATTTTTACAGCTATGTAACAGGCAGTGTCAATCCCGATGAGGATTTTAGCTCAGTTAAGGCCATAAACATAGAATACACAACCGAAGATGGTACAGTGTATGGCCAAAGCCAGCTCACACACGTCGTCCCTGCTCCGGCAAGCATGATGCTCTTTGGCCTGGGGATGGCAGGGCTGACCTTGATCGGCAGGAGAAGAAATGCCGCCTGATACGCAAATGACAGTCCCTTTTGCTAAAAGGCAGGCCTTCTGGCCTGCTTTTTTTATTGGTTGCCAGTAGCTCCACACAGGGCATGTATCACTCTGGTTTCACTTGTTTTTAATCCTGCACCTGCTTTCAGGTTGCCCAGATTTGGGCAAGCACAATTGGCAGCTATAGCCCCTCTATGCGGCAGGTCGTGATCGCCCGGAGATGGGTGACCTGAGAGCAGTTACACCACAACAAGGCTATGCCCCTTTTCCGTCTGAACGACCAGCCCGTCTTCCCTTCACCTGACCTTGCCGAGCCAGACGGCCTGCTGGCCATTGGCGGCGACCTTACTCCCGAACGGCTGATCGCAGCCTATGCCAGCGGCATTTTTCCCTGGTATGCCGCAGGCGAGCCCATTCTCTGGTGGTCACCTGCACCCAGGCTGGTTCTTTTCCCCAAAGAATTTCATCTGCCCCGAAGCCTTGGCCGCACCATCAGGAAAAAGAAATTCACTGTCACGGCTGACACCTCTTTTGCCAGGGTCATTCACGCCTGCGCCAATGCCGCCCATCGCCGGGAAAAGGGCACCTGGATTACACGCGAAATGGAGCAGGCCTATATAACCCTCCACAGTCTGGGTTTTGCCCATTCCATTGAATCCTGGTACAGGGGAGAGCTTGTCGGCGGATTATACGGGGTATGCCTGGACCGCTTCTTTTTTGGCGAGTCCATGTTTACGCGGAAAACAGACGCCTCAAAAGTTGCACTGGCCGCGCTGGTCAAGGCAGCGGAAAAACTCGGCATCAACCTCATCGACTGCCAGATGACCACCGGCCATCTGCTTCAGTTCGGGGCACGGGAAATCTCGCGGGAATCTTTCCAGGAGGAGCTGGCAGAAAATATTGATACATGCAGGCCGCAGCAGAAATGGTGCCTGTAATGGTTACAGATCCAGGACAAAATTATACTCAAGAGACGACTTTGCCAGATGACGGTTGAATTTTATCAGCCCATGCAGATTGGTCACCGTAAAATTGACCTCCCAGTCACCAATAGGTGCGGAGCCCCTGGCCAGGAAAGTGATATCAACCACCTTCATTTCCTGCGGAGCAACAGAAAGCAGCATGAACAGCCTGTTTCTGCTCGCCTTGATAACCAGGAGCTTCTGCTGTTTAATGATGCGGGTCTCCTGGGGTTTCCAGCGCACCTCCACCGCGTCTTCCCGTTGAAATTTTATTTTCTGCAGCCGGGTGCAGTCTTTACGGTGAAGTGACAGGCCTCTTTTGCTGAACAGGCCGATTATCCCTTTATCAAGAGGTGTTGGCTTGCAGCAGGCGGAAGATTTGAGCACAACCGGATCAAGGGTGGCAAGCTCTACCCGGTTGAACACACCGGTCGGTTGATATAAGGTTAGCCGGTCAACATACAGCTCGCTGCACACCTCCTGCATCAGCTTCCGCAAGGATACCTTCCCCAGGCCGAGCTGCAGGAAAAGGGCATCCAGTGAGTCAAGGCCAAAACGGGCAATAACATCAGCCATCCCGGGCTTTTCTGTAATTTCAAAGGGGACACCATACCTGCGCATTTCCTGACGAAGAACCGAGGAGCCAATAGCTGACAGGACCTTGTTACGCCTGACCTTGAACATTTTGGCCAGCTCGGAACGGGCTCTGGGGGTTTGGCACAGCTTCTGGATATTCAGGTCGAAGTGTACAGGCTTGTCCTGCCGGATGATTTTCACCACACTACCGTCCCTGAGAGGTTCAGACGCGGCAACTTTGCGATTCCCTGTTATGGCACCTGTACAACGCTGGCCTATGGCGGTGTGTACCCTGAAGGCAAAATCAAGAACTATGGAATTGACCGGAAGGCAGACCAAATCACCTTTGGGTGTATAAATATATATCTCCTTTTTCCCGCGGGCGGCAATAAGTTCCCGATAGGAAACAGAATATTCATTGCCCAGGATGTCAAACATCTCCTGGATTTCCTTGAAAAATTTTCCTCTCGCCTTGCTTGACGTCGTCCATTCCCGCACAAGCCCTCGCTGGGCGCGACGGGCCATCTCATGGGTGCGGATCTTGAACAGGTACTGCCTGCCGTCTATATTTGCCCTGGCATGAAGCCCCTGGTATCCGGAGGGCTTGGGATTGGCAATAAAATCACGAATGGTGCGGGGAATAGGGGGATAGATCCGGTTCAGCTCGCCCAGGCCCTGATAACACTGCCCCCTGTCCGGCACGATAATCAGCACTTCCTGCGGCGTTTCAATGCTTTTCATGAGGATGCGATGACGAAAATCATAATATCCCCACAGTCCCTTGGTCCGCAGGTTGACAGTACCCCCTATCTTTTTCTGGACATAGGCCGCCCGGATATTGCCGATAATCTTGAGCGCATCCGGATCACGTTTCAGCCTGTTGATCTTTTGCTGCAGCCTGTGCCCCTGCCTTGGGTACTTGAAGGCCAGGGCAAGATTATACAATTCCCGCTTGATATCAAAAAGGCCCAGAATAGTTGCAAGCGGTGCGTAAATATCCAGGGTTTCAGCGGCAATTTTCTGCCGTTTACGGCTCGGCATGGAACCAAGCGTACGCAGGTTGTGCAGTCGGTCGGCCAGTTTTACCAGCATCACCTCGAGCCGGGCGGCAGCACCGCTGAAAATCTTGCGATGCACCAACTTGGTGAAATGCTGCCGATCTCCCGAGAAATGGGTGACCTTGGTGCACCCCTCGACAATGGCCGCTACCGTCGTCCCAAACCGCGTCCTGACCGTTTCATTGGTAATATACTCGACATCTTCGACAGTGTCGTGCAGCAGCGCGGCAGCGAGTATCTCCACATCAAGTATGTCGAGCTCTTCCGCGAGAATCCGGGCTACATTGCAGGGATGTATTATATACGGATCACCTGAGCGTCTCCACTGATCATGATGAGCTTCCAGGGCAAAATCCAGGGCCTGCCAAAAGACCTCGGCGCGCTCTTCCCTGTCGAGGAAGCTGGACATCACCTGCCTGTACTCATCTATATCAAACGATTGAAGGGGCATAAACGATATCAGACACCTGTGTAACAGCTTGCAGCTCAGCCATTTTGGGGCAGGCTTGAAAGCTGTTACAGACTTAAAGCAAGTGTAACCAGGGGGGGGACATGCCCTCTGCGTAGTTTACCTGCCTGCTTTTTATGTACTAAACAGTGAAATCGTGTAGAGTGTTACAATAGACACTGTGAGCTAACAATAAAACTTCTCCTCGATGATATCAATACTATATGCCATGAATCGAAAAAAGCGTCCTGCCTCAAGGAAAAAAAGAATATTTTCCCCAAAAAAAAGAAAAGCCGCACATCTTCATCCTGACAGGGCACCCCTGGATGTACAGATTATGAGCCTGCTTGCAGGGCAGAGTGAGGCGATGTCTCTTCCTGAAATAATGAAAAATCTTGGCAGCAGGCGCAAAGACCGGGCCAGGATTTCCCGGACCCTGGAGCTTCTCACCAGAAAAAGAAAACTGAGGAAAAAAGCCAGGCAGTATTTGCTCTCAGGTGAAGTCGAGCACCTGAGGGGCAGGCTTGGGCAGACCGCAGCAGGATTTGGCTTTGTCACTACGGAAAACCAGAGCGCAGAGGAAAAAGACGTTTTTATTTCCTCTGGCAATATGGGAAACGCCAGTCACGGTGATACGGTTATCATAGCCCTTCTCGGCACGTCGCGGGGACGAAGAGAGGGCAGGGTGGTACGCGTTGTCGCCCGCGCGACAACCAGATTATGCGGCATTTTCAGGCGAAACGGCCAAAGAGGATATGTCACCCCGGATAACGATAAACTGCCATACACTGTTCAGATTCACAAGGGACAGACCGGGTCTGCTGAAAACGACATGGCTGTAGTGGTTGAAATTACTGATTTTGGCAGTGAACGGGTTGGGCCGACGGGTAAAATCGTCGAGATTCTGGGCGATCCCCATAGCGTTGCGGTGCAGATACGCATGGCCATAATGGAGTTCAGGCTTCGGGACAGGTTTTCAGAAAAAATCCTCGTTGAGGCTGAAGCACTGGAGCCGATCACCACCTGCGAAAAGGGACGACAAGATCTCCGTCACCTCTGTCATGTCACTATAGACGGGGCTGATGCCCGCGATTTCGACGATGCCATCTGCGTGGAAAAAACCGACAAAGGGTATACGCTCTACGTTTCCATCGCCGATGTCAGCAGTTATGTGAAGCCTGATTCGGCAATAGACAAGGAGGCCTTTGCCAGAGGAACCAGCGTTTATCTGCCGGACAGGGTTATTCCCATGCTGCCGGAACAGCTGGCCAACAACCTGTGCAGCCTGGTCCCTGATGAAGACCGGGCGGCATTTACAGCCATCCTGACCTTTGACAAAAAAGGCGGCAGGACTGGCTCGCGTTACAGCAAAAGCCTGATCCAAAGCAAAAAACGCTGTACTTATGACCTGGCCCATCGCTTAATGTACCTGAAGGAACCAGAACTGCGAACAGAACTTGGCGAGATAGCTCCCATGCTTGACAGTGCGGCCGAGCTGGCCGAGCTGCTCCGGGAAAAACGAGTCAAAAGGGGGAGTCTGGGCTTTAATATCCCTGAGCCGGTTATTCAGGTAAACGGTGAGGACATTGCCGGGGTCAGCTTAAGTGAAAGAAACCAGGCGCATATGCTCGTTGAGGAATGTATGCTGGCCGCCAATGAGGCCGTCGCCGAAACCATGGCTGGAGCAGGACGAGACGTTCTCTATCGTATTCACGAAGACCCTGACCCAGCCAGACTCGAAGGCTTTATGGATGTCTGCAGGTCGCTCGGCTTTACCCTGCCCCAAAAGGACGTATCACCTGCCTGGTTTGCCGAGGTGCTCGCCAGCACAAAAGAGACACCCCTTGAGTACGTGGTGAACAACCTGCTGCTGCGCACCATGCAGCAGGCCAGATACTTTCCTGAAAACAAGGGGCATTTCGGTCTGGCAGCTGAGTATTACCTGCATTTTACCTCTCCTATCAGGCGTTATCCTGATCTTATCGCCCACAGGGCCCTGCAGGGCCTGCTCCTTCAGGACAAACACGCTCCCCTTGTTCCAGGGATGTCGTCTGACCTGTTTGCAGCCGCTGTACAGCTTTCCCAGTGCGAACGTACGGCCATTGATGCCGAACGAAGTGTGCATGCCCGTCTTGCCGTTCTCTTTCTCAAAGACAGGATTGGCGAAAAGTTTTCCGCTGTAATATCTGGTGTAACCGGCTTTGGTCTGTTTGTTGAATTAAAGGAGTATTATATCAGCGGCGCAATTCCAGTAAAAACCATGACAGATGACTACTACCTGCACGATGGTAAACGCCACCTCCTTCTTGGCGAACGTACCAACACTATCTTCCGCCTGGGCGACGAGGTCGAGGTACAGCTCGTCCATGCCGACCTTTACAGTAAACGCATTACTTTTGCCCTGGCAGCCCTCAAGAGCAAAGCAGGTTAATGCTGGGGGCCGCATCAAAAACAATACTCATTTCCTGCCAAACAGTTCAGGCCAGGAAAACAGGTTGTAATTGAGGGGCATCTTGATTAAGTACATCGTAACCAGGCACAGGGGCTGTACTTCTGCGTTATTCTCTTTACAGTATCGTACAGATAAATGACATTATTTTCACAGGTGTTATCATGGAAGAAACAGGTCTTATAAGCAGTATATGGGGTAATCTTTTTTTACGGGGACTTATCCTTGGTCTGGCTGCGGCCCTTATTCTCTGGGTTCGCGGGGCCCTGAAAGCAAGAGAGCTTAAAGCGAACCTGAAAAAACTTCGGGATCATCTCCACACCAAACTGGAGATAGATTCTGAAGAAAACGAGCGTCGCAAGGCCGAAATGGACTCAATCAGGCAGGAGCGTGACAACCTGCGCAACATGGTGCAGGTACTTAACCAGAAACCAGGAAGGCAGGAACTGCGACAGGTGCAGGTATATCAAAAGGCCATTGAAATCATGTTTGAAAAATCCCCTGGCTTTGCTCCAGCCTGGCAGATCACCATAAAGGACGCTGAGGAAGAAATTAGGAAGGCGGAAAAGGGGATTATCCCGTTTTTTAAACGCATGACCACCAGCTCTGCGACGGCCTCAACCAAACGTCAGCTTGAATACGAAGAAAACGAGAGTAAGTAATCGCCCCTGCAACTGCCATCATACTTGTCCACCCCAAATATCCGGAAAATATCGGTGCTTCAGCAAGAATCGCCTGCAATTTCGGCATTGATAAACTTATTGTGGTGAGTGACCAGGAACATGACGAAGAACGTATGCTGAAGATGGCCACCCACAAGGCTGCCCATCTGGTGCGGGAAAGGGAAATGCATGCCACTACTGTTGAGGCAGCCGCTCCCTTTCACTATATTATCGCCACCAGCGCCAGACAGGGGCGACAGCGTCCCCAGGAAATGACCCCCAGGCAGGTCATGGCCGAGATAGCCCCTTTCAGGGGACATGCCAGCATCGCCCTCATGTTTGGCCCGGAAAGCACAGGGCTCTCTAATGACGATGTGAACCTGTGTCAATTCTCTTCAACCATCCCAACCTCTGCTTTTTCCTCGCTGAACCTGGCCCAGGCTGTTGCCATCCACTGCTATGAGTTGTATGCCGCCAATCCCGCACCCAGAAAGACGCCCCCCTTGCCGCAGCAATTTGCCAATTCCTTTGATCTGGAAGGTATGTACAGCCATATTGAGGAGGCCCTGCAGGAGATCACCTTTCTTGCCGATACCAATAGGGTTTACTGGATGCGTAATATTCGCCAGTTTCTGGGCAGGGTAAAGCTCAAGAGAAAGGAAGCCAGCATGATCAGGGGGATATGCAGAAAATTTCTCTGGCACAGCAGACAGAGATAGCATTTCGCATTTTTTAATAATTACAGATTATTAAATGCCTCTATCAGCTCTTCAATATCTCCTGAGTCCGGGTGGCCAACGGCATGATCCGCCTCATCAAGCCAGGCAGGCGGGGCAGAACCTTTTTTCAGTTTATAAAGCACCCTGGGATCCACTTCTCCCTGACAGGTAAAGACAGCCGAGACTTCAGCGTTTTTTACAAGACTTACGGCCTGTTTCACAACATTTTTTACAAGCTCTGCGTCTCGAAATGAACCATGAGTGATAAACAGAAACAGTTTCCGGGTTGTGCAGTCGAATGCAGAGAGAAACCTGGCAGCCCTGGGCTCTACCCGGCCTGCCATAACAGGAAAACCGACTGCCACCCAATCGTAATGACCGTCCATGGGCGGCAGATCAGTGATGGAAATCAGGCTCTTTTTTGTACCATATCTGTCGTTTAATGCCTGGGCAAGCTTCTTTGTATTGCCAGATCTGCTTGAGTAAATAATCAGGGATTTCATACCTTGTCTCCTTACATGAACAATAACTCCTCACAGGATATGCAGCACCCTGGTTTCATTCACCTTCTTTAATCATCGGAAGTAGATGGCTCTGGTGAAAAATGAGAGGGTAATGTATCCCTCTCCATTGTAGATTACCCTCAGTCTTGATGTTTTTCCTTCACTCCAGTTAACCAATCGTCTTCTATGATGAACAAATTATTTCAGCAAGCGTTAGGCACCGAATCTCCCTGGTATATGCTTGATGTTTACGCCGATTTTACAAAGGGTTCCAAATGCATGGATGAACGTAGCGGTAGCGTTTGTACAGGGCATGATACTCAGCAAAAAAGCTGGCGTCATCTTGATTTTATCCAGTATGACTGCTATGTGTATACCAGCGTTGCCCGAATCATCTGCCCGGATGGGCGAGCAAAACGTATCTCACCGCCCTGGAGCCGGGTTGTAGCAGGTTTCACGTTACTTTTTGAAGCACACCTTATTCAGCTTTGCCAGCCCCCCCCCTGTGCACAAGGTGAGCAAACTCATCGTTGTATCAGATTATTTACTCTGGAGAGTGCTGGATGTTTATGTACATGCTGCCCGTTTTTATGAAGATTTTTCGGATATCAGAACGAGTGGTCTTGACGAGACCTCTGTCGCAAAAGGACATGAATATATTACTCTTTTTGTAGATATGGAGAAAAAAGGTAACTCCTCACAGCTCACCCCTCTTTGCCTGATCACGACCCGCCGCATAGAGGGGCTATAGCTGCCAATCGTGCTTGTCCAGATAGGGGCAGCCTGAGAGCAGTTACAGGTTTGAGGTAGGTAAAACCAGAGCGTTACACACCCAGTGAGTAGTTACGACTATTGTTTACTTGCTCACTGGTAAAATGGATGTGAGGAACATTAATCCATTTTTATCCACTTGAATTTCACAAGAGCCATTTTTTTTACCAGAAGAGTCTTATAACCCAGACTGATGCAGACCTGTGCTTAAGGTATTTTGCAGAATTTTTGAGATTTGTTCACTAAACAATTCGATATAGGCCCGTTCATCAATATCTTGAGAACAGATAATCAGCAGGTAAAAATGTTCCTCGTCGATAGGGAATTTTTGTACCACCACTTTGTCAACATAGTTGATATCAAGGGAGATGTTTCCAGACTCGTACTGGTCAAGAAAGTGCGGTACCCTGTCAAGGACACCGCCCAGCATAGCACTCAATGCTGCGAGAATGTCTATGGAGGCAGGCGTGTTGATTCCACCAAGGGGAAGCCCTTTTTCATCGGCAACAACGGCACTTTGGAACCCGCTTTGGCGGCAGAGATTCTCGAGCAGTTTTTCCAGTTTATCACTGGTGAATGTGGACTCCGTCCCTTCCTCGTCTTTGGTAAAAGTAATGGGACTTGAGACCATCTCTTTTCGCTGCGGAAGCTGTTTTTGAGGAGTTTCCTGAAGAGGTTGTTCCTCATTGAAAAGAGAAATATCTTTATCCGCCAGGTTATGATGGTCAGGCAGGGTAAAGTTGTGGAATACCTCGTATTGCAAGGATTCAGGGAGAGGAAGAAGAAGCTCCTTGAGTAATGCGGCAGCTTTTGCAAGTTCAGAAGAGTTTTTCAAAATGGTGGTCATGTCCTTCTCCTTTGATTGTATATTCAAGGCGCTGCAGTACTTCGAATGAGAGTTTGTCATATGCCTCTTTTACTTCCTTAGCCTCTGAAAGAAAGCTGATCGGAGATTCTTTAATCTCTGCCTTTTCGATGAGCCTGGTACAGGGGACCAGTGTCGAGAAGAAAGCACCTTTGGGAAAGGTTTCTCTAAGGGTCGTCAGCACTTCGAGTTCGTAAGGGTTGTTTACATCAAACATAGATAATACCAGACCCAGAACCGATAGGTTGGCGTTCATTCTATCTTTGATTCTAGCCAGTAACTGTAGCATGAGAGGGAGGGAGCGAACGGCATTTTTTTTACACGTTATCGGAAGAATAACATAATCGGAACATCCCAGAAGTACCGTATTGAGAGAGCCGATGTTATGTGCAGCATCAATGAGGGTTATGTCGAAGCTGCGGGTAAGGGCACGGGTAAGCCGTGCCAGTTTTTTTAATTGGTTTACCCTGGCGCCGCGAGACAGGTTAAAAACTGCCTGGGGAGAGTCTGTGCCGAGATGCACCATGGAAAGAGGCAAATGTTTTGCGTTAATGATGATGTCGTGTTGCTGCGCTTTTTCATGCAGTACCTGATAAAGACCTGCTTTGCTTTTTTCCCTCATCCCAACGGCTGTAGACAAACCTCCTTGTGGATCCCCGTCAATTAACAGTATCCTGTGACCAGCCTGAGCCAGATTGACGCCAAGGTTTAAGGCCGTCGTGGTTTTGCCGACACCGCCCTTATGGGAGGTAATGGAGACTATTGCGTTCAAGATCAGCTCCTGTTTTCACCGTTTGATTTTTTTGTTGTGTATGTTTTAGACTCTGGTGCCCTTGATACCTCAAGAACAAACAGGGTCTCCCTTTTATAGCGTATCAATTGCGATTTTTCCATTTTGCAGTGCTTTGTTGACAAGATCAAGATTTGTTTTGAGGTCTCCCTGCATAGAGACAATAAGATCGCACAGAGAAAGTGGTAATTTTTCTTTAAGTTTGGTGATTTCTGGAAAATCTTCATCCCTTGCAAGGAGGTGAATCTGTGGATTATGGGGTACAATAGCATTAATACGGTCGTGTAATTCATCAAGAGAGCTTCCTGTAAAAAGAAGCAGTGACTCTATAGTGCCCATACCCTCGCCCTTGTGGCTGCCATAATGGATATTGAAAGAACCTTTTTCAAGGAAAAAAAGTCGAAGCAATGCTTCCTTGCCTTGCCAGGTCTCTTGTTGTGCCGACAAGATGCTGCCTGATGCAATTATTATTTCGCCGTCCATTTGGGGAAAAGTTATCCGGCCACTTTTTTTGCTAAAGGAGAACATATGCAATAGTTCAAAGAGGCCTAGCTCCTGAAGTTTGCCGTGAACATCGCTGGAGATTTCCTGTTTTGCGGGGAGGTTTCTGCGGAGTACCGCCTTGATCCGTGCTGCCAGTTCAGGCCCGGTGAAGGGCTTGACGATGAAATCCTCTGCGCCGTGTTCCAGGGCTTTTACTTTGAGGTTTTCACGGTTTAAGCCGCTGAGGACAATGATGGGGATTTTCCGGGTTGACTCGTTTCCTTTTAAATGGTCAAGAAGCTGAAATCCATCCATTCCCGGCATATTGATGTCAAGAATGATGAGGTCAACCGGAGATTTTTCCAGAGTGGAGAGGGCCTCTTCACCGCTCATTGCGTGCAGGCTTTTGTAGCCGCCATTCCCGGCCAACTGTGATTCCAGAAGGACGTGCATGCCTTTGTCGTCATCAATGCAAATAATGACTTTTTTTTTGTCAGGGTGATCCATAGGTAACTGAATTGATTGCTGGCATTATGCAAAGTACCATCAAGCAGGCAAAGGTTTTTTCAATATGGCTTTTCCGGTGCAGAAGTTATATGAGAGCGTTGTGGTTGTTTCACCATGACTTTGTTCAGGCGAGATGTTCTTCCAGAGAAAGAACCGTATTGTTCTGAACCTGCTGTTAAAAGCCCTGTCAAAGTGACCGTTGTTGCTTCTGCAGATGTTTTTCTTGAATTTTGCTCGATGAAAAGCCATCCTGCCTTATTCTGGAATGAGAAAACGATCTCCCATAAGGTCCACGCCACATTCCAGGCTGTCTATCCAGTCGATGAACCGGTTGACCATTTCTCTGCCTTTAAACAACGAGCCGTGTTGCGGAGCAATTGTTTCGATATCCAGCTCTCGTGCTGTATTGACCCACATTTTCAGGGCCTTTGTTGACGGCATGTACCGTTTATGAAAGCCTTCCATAAACTGTATGTGATGATCGAAATCTTCGACCACGACGATTTCGGCATCGACAGAGGCACCAAGATCCCCGGAATAGAGGATCTTGGATATCGGGTCGTAGATATGATAATTCCCGGGTGAATGGAGAAAATGTGCCGGGATCACCTTCAGGGGACAGCCATTAAGATCAATAACCATGCCCTCATCCTTGATCGGGGTTATCCGGTCGATAACCATGGTGTCGACACCAAAATGGGTTATAAACTTCATCCACACTGCAGGGAGAAACCCTTTGGCGTCGGTTGTCATCAGCCAGCCATTTGCCGCAGCAACGATATCCGGGTCCTGGTGGGAAAAAAAGATGTATTTTATATTACGCAGCGGGCCAATGCTGCTCATCTGCTTGAAGAGTTTGTTAAATACCTTGTGCCCGCCGGGGTCAAGGCATACCATCTGGTCTCCATGGACTATGATGTGTTGGTTGGTTTCTACCATATGACCTTCAGATAAATCGTGTAGGCATATGTTTTTATGCGATTGGTCGGCAAATATCTCAAACATGTTTGTTCTCCTTGGCTGGACAGAACTCTGGTGGTTGCGGGTATGTGCTCTGTTGTTGATTTCGTGGGAATTATGACAGGATTTCGGCAAGTGCCTTGGAGGTTCGTGACACGTCGAGAAAAATGAGGCCAAGCTTTGCTTCCTGACGAGTTATGGCGACGAGCATTGCATGGGGGCCCGCATTGGCCATGATCACATAGCCTTCTTTTCCTTTTACAAAAAGTTGTTCCAGATCCCCTCGATGTAACTCCCGCACGATTCTGTTTCCCATGGAAAGCATGACTGCGCTCATCGCGGCGACATGGTCTTCCTCCATGGACTGTTGCAGGGAGCTGGCGATAATGAGGCCATCTTCAGAAAGGACTGCACAGCCTTCAATATCTGCGGAAGTTGATTGTAAACTGTTCAGGGCTTCTTTAAGTCTTTCACTTCTCAGCATTTTAATCTCCTTGTTTGTCTGAGCCTGATAAGCCTTGTATGCGCAGCGTGTACGGTTACATTTTTCTGTAAGTCGTATCGGGTGGGCACAGGTGTCGTGTTTAGGGGGCGCAAAAAAAAATTGTATATCCTTATTTTTGGATTATAAGCAGTTAATAAACAGATAACATAGAAGTACTTTTTCCTTTTAGAGGTAAATGACAGATAAAGCAACATCTTTTCTGTAAATTTTCTGTAACTCCTCACAGCTCACCCCTCTTTGAACGATCACGACCCGCCGCATAGAGGGGCTATAGCTGCCAATCGTGCTTGTCCAAAGATGGGCAGCCTGAGAGCAGTTACACGTTTGAGGCAGGTAAAATCAGAGCGTTACCCACCCAGTGAGTAGTTACAATTTTCTTCATCTTTCGTTTCCTTCAAGATTACAGTGCAGTGCTGGGTGATAACGAGGCTGTCAAGAAGCTCTGGGGACACCTTGCTTGTTTATTGCCGGGAACTCCGGGGACATCCTGTCTATTTTTTGCAACTCCGTGATGATACAAATGCGTTATCTTCTGTCAATAAATAAGTAAGGTGTTTCCGGAGTTTGCAGCAGTTTGGTGGCCAGATTCCTATGAAATAGTTTTGCAAGTTGCGGGGATTACAGCCCGTGAAGCGGGTTGCAAAGCCTGCTGCTTAAGCTGTTCATCGAGAGTATTGCTCCTTTTTATGTGGGATGATATTCATTATACAAGGCTTAGAGGAGTTTCTTGGGGCTGAAGGGACTGCGATAGGGAAAACTCCTCTTTCTCTTTCTATCTTCAAAGCGGGAGAGTGATACATGTTCACCATTAAAAAAGGGCGCGAGTTTGTAAAAGATACCATCAGAAAAGAGATCGATTTTCGTTATAGTGATCAGCACCAGGGCGTGGCTATGCCGCCGTATCAGGAGCCAGTTGATCCAGAGGGAACGCGAATATCTTTGCCGGATATACCAGCCATTACAGAGGGTATTTCCTCGCATGCCCTTTTTCAGGCTATCCAGGAACGGAAAAGCCGCAGAAGATATGCGGAGGTTC
>PDWJ01001272.1_pt1 | contig 34261 bp, 23 predicted proteins | sample 1430881 | NCBI WGS metagenome assembly PDWJ01 (sample SAMN01162460, study PRJNA174530) | Oral metagenome, whole genome shotgun sequencing project. | biome: Marine environment; feature: Marine mammal; material: Swab sample of the gingival sulcus; isolation source: swab sample of gingival sulcus...
GGCCCGGAAGGCTCGCTGTCGCGATTAGATTGCGCGAGGTCCAACGCGATGCGTCGACAAGAGCGAGCCGTCGCCGTATGCTGGGGCCAGTTCGAGCCATCGAGGTGCCGGAACGTGGGTTGGCCGGCCGGGGATGGCCACAGGTGAGGAGGTCGCGATGAAGATCCGTTCGCTGCAGGAATCCGATCTGGACACGGTCGCCCAGCTCTACGTTAAGGCCTACAAGGAGCATCACGCCGAGGAGACCATCGAGACAGCCAGGCCCTATCTCGAGAAGTTTTTCCGCTTCGAGCCCGAAGGCTGCTTCGTCGCCGACGACGAGGGCACGATCTGCGGTGCGATTCTGGCCTACAGCTATCAGAAGTTCGGCCGCCCGGTGCTCTTTTTGCAAGAGCTCTTCGTCGATCCCGAAGGCCGCCACAAGGGCATCGGTCGCAAGCTCGTCGCGATGCTACGGGAAGGCTTCGCCACCGCCGCCGTCAAGGTCGTGCCGCTGATCAAGGCCGACACCGCCGTGCTCAACTTCTACAACAGCCTCGGCTTCGAGCAGGATCAGGTCTTCTCCTTCGGCTTCGACGACTAGCGATTCTCCAAACCGCTTCGCGAAGGCGATAGGGCTGCGTTCAGCGTAGCTGCCGGGCCTGTGTTCGATGTGGCCGCGAGGGCTGCGTTCAGCCTCGCTGCGGGTGCGTTCAGCGTACGGCCGGCCCGTGCTCAACGCAGCTGCGGGGTCTGCATCGGCGGGTGTGGTCGCCCGAGGTGCGCCTTCAGCAGCAGCCGCAGGGTCGGCAGCGCGATCGTCTGGCGCACGCCGTGGTGCAGCTTGCCCTTGGCGCCAAGCAGCGTCAGGCGACGGAGGTCTCGCGTCGCCGCGTTGGCCTTGTTGACGTCGATCAAAAAACAGCTCTGAGCTAGGCCGATCGGCCGCAGCAGCTTGCTCTTGCCCTGCTCGCGGGCGAGAACGATCAGCTCCTGCCCTATGCGGAGCGTCGACATACCGCTGACGTACATGCCGGTGTTGCCGACCTCGCCGCCGAGAACGCGCAGCGTGCGCCGCTCGCAGCGCCCGCGCCAGCAGCGCGAGGGGGAGAGGGTGTAGTCGGTGACGATCAGCGTGTCGACGCGCTTGGACTGCTTGGCTACCACCGTCGCCTGCAGCGCGACGTCGGCGCGCCTGAAGAGCTGGGTGATTGGCAGGGCGCGGACGATCGTCGCCTCGGCGTCGGACGAAAGCACCAGAGCGATCGCGAGCAGCGCGGCCAGCGGTGGCAGAAAGCGAACCCACCGACGGCGGCGCAGCAGGGCGACCAGCGCCAGCGGCGCGAGGGTGATCAGCCCGGCAAGGTCTGAGCCGCCGAGCTCACCGCCAGCGACGCTGCAGCCGAACCGCATGCGCTCGGGCAGCGGGGTGTAGGCCTGGCGCTTGATCTCCGAGGTCTGGGAGGGGGGCGGCGCGGGGGCGGCGCTCGCGCCAAGGCGGCGGTCCATCTCCTCGACCACTGCTGCCAGGGCGGCGAGATCGTCGGCCTCGAGGGTCTGCTTATCCTGCTCGCCTTCGGAGGAGTGGGCGAACATCGTCGCCCGCGCGTTTGCTGAGTGCCCGATGCCGAAGAAATGCCCAGCCTCATGGGTCACGACGTTGCGCACGTCGAAGGCGCTCTTCGGTGTGTTCTTCGAGGTCGACCAGCGGCGGTTCACCGCGTCGAGGACCATGTCGGTCTCGAAGACTAAGCCGCTGTCGACGTAGTAGGTGGCCAGGGTCAGCCCGACCACCGCCTCGCCGTGAGGCCAGCTGTCATGCTCGAAGCGGATCGTGTTTACGCCGTCCTGGTCGCCGGACTTCGGCGCGTTGGTGGTGGTCATCAGCACCGACACCGGCGCACCGGCGGCAGCCCAGCTCCCAAACGCCGCGCGCACCGCCTCAGTCGCCCCAGGGGCCCCCGGCACCTTGCGCGCATCGAGGTCGACGCGAACCTTTCGGGTGTTCCAGATCAGCACCTGGCCGTCGGGGGCGAGGCGCAAGTTGTAGGCACTCGCCGAGACGGAGAAGGCAACGGAGAGGGTTAGGGTGGAGATTGTCGTAAGTGCACGCCGCATCGATGTTTTCTCCTGTCCTTCTCATCGTCCAGGTCGTGTCGGTGTGTAGAAAAAAGGTAATCTCGGATACTGGAAAAAATGAATAGTAAATGCGGGCGGGCGGATGGGAGGGGAGGTCTGAGCCGCTGGCGCTGGTGGTAGGGAGCTCGCTTCGAAGGGCTGGTCGCGACGGGAGGGCTCGATCAACAGGCGGCCAGAGCGCGGATCCAGTGACCGGACCGAGCTGCGCGAAGGATGCGGAATCACAGCGTAGGAGCGAGGAGGGCGCCTGCTGGTAGCACGCCATCGACGAGCGACAACCGCTGCGGTTTCGCAGACCAGCGCGGCGACGGGTGGGAGGTCAGTTGGTCAGCGCTCTAGAGCGCGGATCCAGTGACCGGACCGAGCTGCGCGAAGGATGCGGAATCACGGCGTAGGAGCGGGGAGGGCGCCTGCTGGTAGCAAGCAACCGACGAGCGACAACCGCCGTGATTTCGCAGACCAGCGCGGCGACGGGAGGTCAGTTGGTTAGCGCTCTAGGCCTGTCGGACTGCGTCGGGGGGCTTAGTCGGGGCGGTTGACGCAGAGGTATTCGACCTTGACGTCCTTGAGCACCGGCGTCTGCTGCTTGTCGTCGGTCTGAAGGGTGAAGTCGATCTCGAGCCACGGCGACGGGTTGGGGGTGAGCTGGGTCTTGAGGTCGACCGGCGAGGCGCTGTAGGACTTGGTCCACTTGCCGGTGGTGGTGCCGTCGCCGGAGCGCAGGCGCACGCTCACGGAGGTCTTCGGTGGGGTGATCGCGGTGTAGGTCAGCCTCTTCCACTGCGCGACCATGTTGCCCGTGCAAGGGGCGAGGCGATAGGTCCAGTTGCCACTTGGGCGGACGAAGTTGATCAGGCCGAAGCCTGTGAAGTCGCTATAGGTGTAGGGGTTGCGCCCGACCTTGACGGTCTTCTGCTGCGAGACCGCCGGCGTGAGCACCTTGCCCTTGGCGTCGACCTCGATCCGCGAGGCGGTGTCGTTTCCATGGCCGATGGCCCAGATGTGACCGCTGAAGTCGACGCCCACGCCGATCACCGTCGAGGCCTTGACCTTCCAGATGTTCTTGGTGTTGGTCAGGTTGTGGATCCCGTCGGGGAGGCGCCGGTCGAGGCTGAGGACCTTGCCCGAGTTGATCGCGACCCAGACGCGGTCGCGATCGTCAACGGCGATGCCACGCGTGGCGTTGCCTTTGGGGATGTTGAAGCGCGACCAGGTCCCCTGCTTGAGTGAGGCGAAGCTCTTGCGGTCGGGGCGGTAGCGCAGCACACGCTCGCTCTGCCAGCCGCCAAGCCAGACCTGTCCGTCGGCGTCCACGGCGATGCCGTAGTGAGTGCCGCCCCAGGGTGACTTCAGCTTCGGGCCGACGCGGTGGGCGCCGGTGGTCTCGATGTAGGTCAGGCTGCCGTTGATGTCGGTGGACCAGATCAGCTTGTTGGCGTCGCTCATGCAGCCGTAGGAGCGATGCTTCGAGGGCAGGTCGACCTCGGCCTCGATCGCGCCGGTGGCGCCGTTGATCTTGTAGAAACGGTTCGGGCCGCGGCCCGCTTTTTCACGGCGGAAGGTGCCGACCCAGGCGTTGCCCGCGCCGATGTTCGACTTGCCGGCGTCGAGGCAGATCGAACGGCCGACGTCACCCGGCGAGGAGTAGTTGACGGTCATCAGGATGCACTCGTCGTCGTCCCCGAGAAACTCCGGCGTCTTGCCCGCCAGGCTGCCCTTGCAGACCGTCTTGGCGTTATCGGGCGCGCCGTTGCCGTCGCAGTCGATGCTGATCCTGCCGTCGTTGTTGCGGTCGGCGGAGGTGTCGATCTTGCCGTTGTTGTTTCGGTCGATGCAGTCCCACTTGCTCGCCGCGATCTTCGTCGCCGACTGCTGGCCGCCGTGGACGTTGCGGTTGGCGACCCAGACGTCGAAGTTGTAGTCGACGGCGGTGCGCGAGGGCGTGTGGTGATGGACAGCCTTGATCGCCTTGCCGTTGGCGTCGACGCAGGCGCCGATGCCCTTGGAGTGGCAGGTCAGGCTGTAGTAGCGCGCGACCTCCTTGAGGGTCTTGGTGTCGACCTTGGAGACCGTGCCGCGGCAGACCGCGAGGTTTTTCGGGTTGGGATCGGCGCAGGCGCTCGAGCCAGCGTTGTCGTAGGTGTTGGCGATCCAGAGGTAGCTGAAGTCGACCGCGTTGAGGTCGAGCACGAGATCGCCGTCGCCGTTGGTGCCGACGCCGGTGCTGTCTTTCACGCCAGGGTCTTTGGTGGGATCGGTGGGGAAGGGGTCGCTCCCATCGCCGATGCTCGAGCAGCCGGGGCCAGAGCAGCCGCCGCCGCCACCCATGCAGCCGGCCTCATCGATGTCGCCGTTGCAGTTGTTGTCGACGCCGTCGGCGCAGATCTCCGAGGCCCCCGGGTTGACCTTGGGGTCGGAGTCGTTGCAGTCGTCGCCGGCGGGGCAGCCGAGGCCATAGCCATCGCCGTCGTTGTCAGTGCCGTTGGGGCAGGCGGGCGGTGGCGTGCCGTTGTCCCGCTTGCCTCCACCGCCGTCGCCGCCCGCGCCGACCACACCGCTGTTGCAGCCGAAGGTGATGGCGGTGAGCGTCCCTAGCGCGATGGTGAGCACCACGCCGACCCATGTTTGTTGTCGATGCATGGCGGGATCATAAAGCAAAAATCGCACCAGAGGCGAGGGGCGCGAGTCCAAGAGCGAGAGGGGGGAGTGTCGCGTGCTTGAAGCCGTGTGCCTGCACGCAGGCTCGGGGGCTTCAGCCCACGCCCTGGGGCTCGAGTCCTCGATCGCTCGTCTCATCCGTGTCGAGCGTCGCAGCTTGTCCACGGGTGGTTCAGCCGCGGATCACGAGCAACCCGGGGCTGGCGGCGCGCTCCTCTTCGAACATGTTGCGCAGGCAGACGGCGAAGTGCTGTTTCCCCGTGACCTTGGAGGTTGCTACCAGGGGCAGCGAGAGCTCGCTCTTGCCCTCGAAGTCGACCGAGAAGCGCTTGACCTTGGCGCCGGCCTCGATCCGCGAGAGCGCGGCCGGGAGCGTCACGTGAACCAGGTCGCCGGGGGTGTAGCCTTCAGGCAGCTCAACCCGCAGGTCGACCCGCTGACCAGGCTTCACCGCGTTGATCCGCGCGCCGGTCGCGCTGCCGCGGAGGCCGACCTGCAGCGGCACGTCGCTGCCAAAGCTGCTCCAGTCCTCCTCGCGTCGCAGGCAGACCTCGACGGCGGCGACACCCTCGAGCACCTCCGCGCTCTCGACCTGATCGCCGAGCTCGGCGGCCTGGACGGCGCTCATCTCCCTGCCGTTGACCTTCAGGCGTCCGCCACCCTCGGCGAGCACCCGGGCCTTGCGCAGCTCGATCAGCAGCGCGAGAGCGGCGACCGAGTCGACGGTGGAGTAGAGGGCGCCCTGCTCGTTGAGCTGCCGCGTGACAGCGTTGGCGATGGTCAGCCCGCGTTTCAGGTCACCAAGGGCGATCAGCGCCGCCGCGCCGTAGGCCAGCGCGGCGCGATTGGCGACGGCGTGGTCATAGCGCTTCAGCGTGACCTCCTTGCCCTCGACCCGGATCTGCTCGGCGAGGAAGGATCGGGCGGCTCCGCGGTCGCCGCCCTCGGCGGTCGCCGCGGCGTAGGCCTCAGCGATGGTCATCGGGGCGCGGGGCGCGGGGGTGATCTCGTGGTCCTTGCCGGCGGCGTCAGCCAGGGAGACACCCTCCGCGGCGGCGCGGCGCAGTGACGCGGGGAGCCCCTCGAGGCCCTGCAGCTGGCGCAGCGTCCAGAGGTAGCGCACCGTGAGGCGGCTGTAGTAGTCGCTGACGGTGCGCACCGCGGGGTACAGGTAGAAGCCCTTGCCGCGGGCGCGCATCGTGCGCTCACGGGCTATGCCGGCGAGGATGATCCGCTCGGCGAGCTTACGCTCCGCGGCGTTGTCGGTGACCAGGTACATGAACACCGCGGCGAGGATCTTCGCCGCCGTCTGCTCGCAGCAGAGGTGGGCGTAGCCGGCGGTGGCTCTCATCAACACCCCGAAGGGCTCGTCGAGGCCCGGTAGCACGCGCAGGCTCAGCGCCTCCGCGGACTCGAGGGTGATCGCGTCGCCGCGCTGCAAAAGCCCCAGCTCCCGGGCGGTGTAGCGCAGCTTGCCGGGCTCTGTGACCTCGCGCTCGAGGCGATCGGTCTCGCCCGAGTCGACGTCCTCCACGACGGCCTTGTAGCGGCCGGGGGCCGCGGCGAAGGTCAGCTCGATGGGGCTCGAGAGTTCGGCGTCGTCGGCGACGCGCTGACCCTTGATCGTGGCGAGCGCCACGGCCTCCCCATCGCGCTCGAGGCGCACGCGGAGCTTGCCGCTGCCAGAGGCGGCGCGTAGCCGACCGACCACGCCGTCGCCGGGGTGGATCGCGGGGGGCAGCTCGAGGTCGACACGCACTGGCTGATCGACGATCACCGCCGCGCGCTGACGCTGCCAGTCACCATCGAGGAGGGCGAAGGCCTCCACGGTGAAGGTCGCTAGGCTGTCTGCCAGCGGCAGTGAGACCGTCGCGTGGCCGTCGGATACGGGCACGAGCCCAAAAAAGAGCTCTTCGGGGAGCTCCTCGCGGCTTGGGGGATCTGGGAGCTCGGCCTCAGCCTCCACGGCGTCGTCGAGCTCGGCCCCGGCGGGCGGGGCGACGCCGTGGAGCTTCACCTCTGCCTTGACGCACCGCGGCGTTGGCGCGAGCGATTGGGCGCGCATTCGCGCGGTCTTTGGGGCCTTTTCGCCCAGCGTCGGCGCGGCGGCGGTCTCTTGGAACGCGAAGCCGTCCTCGAGGTCGCAGGCCACGGCTCCGTCTATCAGCATCACCGTCTCGAGGGAGGCCAGCCCCTCGTCCGCCATCCCTTGCACCGCGGCGTCGATGCCGCGCTTGGCGGCGGCGCCGAGGGCCACGTCAGGCGGATCGGTGGCGGTGAGGCGCTCGTCGCGTACGGCGAGGAGCACCGAGATCGGCTCGGCTCCGCGCTCCGAGGCGCGCTTGCCGGGGCTGCGGTAGGGCCCACCGCCGCCAGGAGCTGACGCGTCATCGCCGGTGGCGGTTGCCGTCATGGCGTCGGCCAGCGAGAGCTCGATCCGCAGCTCGTCGCCGGGGCGCGCTCGCTCGGGTACGACGAGGGCGAGCTTGCGCCGCGGGGGAGTCGCGAAGGTGGTGTAGCCTTCGAAGGGCTCGCCGTCGATGTAGGCGCCAAGGAAGACCGTGGAGAGCGGCCCATGGGCTGGGACGGTGACCGACGCGCCAGCTTCCACGTCGCCGAGCGGGTCGACGTGGAGCGTGCCGCGGGTGAGGTCCAGGGAGACGGCCGTGAGCTGTGTTGCCGCGCGCTCGAGATGCACCGAGCGCTGGGCATCGAGGGGATCGTCGACCCGCAGCGGCGTGGTGATCGTGTCGCCGTTGACGAGGTAGCCGCCGCGCAGGGGCAGGGCGCCGGGCTCGGGGAGTAGCGAAAACAGTCGCTCGCGTCCAAGCTCGCTGATCACCGTCAGATCGCGCTCGGCGGCGCGGCTGCCGGGGAGCGCAACTTCGGCCACCCGCTCGGCGTCGTCGATGGCCGAGAGGCGGAGGCGGAAGGGCCCCTCACCCTTGAGCTTGATCTCACCCTGGTAGTGGCCGGGGGCGTGAGCCTTGATCTTGGCGTGCTTGACCTCTCGTCCTGCGTCGACGAGGGCCACCGCCAGCTTACCCGCGAAGGGCAGCTGGTAGCTCTCGACGAAGAGCTCGAAGGCCAGCCGTTGCGTCTCGCGGTTGATCGCGTGGCTGGTCAGCCGGCCCGAGAGCGGCGCTAGGGTATACACGGCCGCCGAGAAGCGCGCCGGCTCGCCGACGCGGACGCCATCGAGCTCGAGCTGGGCGCTGTAGCTGCCAGGGGGCATGGTGGCCAGGCTCTCTAAGCAGAGGCCCTGGGCGTCGAGCTCGAGCTCTCGCTCGGTGAGCGGCTGGCCGTCTTGCTCGAGGATTAAGCGTAGACGCTTGCCGGCCGCGCCGCCGGGGAGAGCGCAGAAGAGGTTGGCGACGTCGTCTTCGGCGCGATAGAGGTCGCGGTCGGTGACGACACAGCCGATGGGATCCACGCCGCGCTTGGCGGGGGTCACGCGGACGCCGGCGCACGCCACGGCGCTGTCGGCGAGGGCGAGCACCTGCGGGCCCCCGCGGCCCGCGCTGCCTTGCTTGGCCAGCAGCCGTGAGAAGCGATCGCTCTTGGCCGGCTGGCGAGAGGTTTCGACGCCGGCCTCGACGAATAAGAAATAATGCCCGAGCTTCACCCGCGAACCCGCTGCCATCGCGCGGCTGAAGTCGGTGATGTCGATCTGATGTCTCATCGCGCTCCTCGTTATTGCTGGCGTAGCCGCGCGGCGAGAGCCTCGAGCTCTCGGGCTGCCTCCTCGCGCAGGTGGTCGTCTTCGAGTCGTGTGGTGGGCAGGTCGACGCTGCCTCCGCCGGTGAGGGTGAAGCGCGTGAGCGTCGTCGCCCCGCCTGGTGCTGTCGTAGGGGTGTCTTGGAGCTCCGCTGGCCAGAGCCGACCTCGCACCTCGTCATCTCCGAGCTCGCCGAGGAGCGCGCGGATCTGGCGCAGGGTCTGGTGTTTGGCCTGCAGCTTCTTGATCAGCAGCAGCCGCAGCAGATGCGAGCTGCCGTAGCGCGCACGCCCACCCGCGTAGCCCAGCGGCCGTGGGAGCAGCTTCTGGCTGACGTAGTAGCGGATGGTGCGCGCGTCCGGGCGCTCGCTGACCTTGTAGCGGGTCTGCTGCGGCGCCAGCTTGGCGAGCAGCTTCTCCGTCTCGGCGACCAGCTCCTCGAGGGTCAGGTCGTCGCGGTCGAGCGCTCCGAGGGTTCCTGCCTCCATCATGAGTCCAGCATGAAATGACAGTAGAAACTGTCAATAGTGTCATCTGTGATTGCGGCGATTAGGGTGTACGTCAGGACGTCATTCGCGACCCATGCGGTCATGGTTCCGGCGGCTGTTTCGGAGAAGGCGTTCCTTGGGTCGACTCGATCGTCGAGTTCATCGGGCAGCGCCGCTGGTTTTCTGTTAGAGGGGTGCTCTTAGGCTTCCGTATTCCAACAGGAGCAGACATGGACTTCCAACAGGAGTAGACATGGACGTTCGAGAGGGCTTCATCGCCACGATTGGGAACACCCCGCTGATCCGCCTGCGTCGAGCCTCGAAGGCGACGGGCTGCGAGATCCTTGGTAAGGCCGAGTTTCTGAACCCCGGTGGATCGGTGAAGGATCGCGCCGCGCTGGCCATCATCGAGGACGCCGAGGTCTCGGGCCGGCTGCGTCCCGGGGGCGTGATCGTCGAAGGCACGGCGGGCAACACGGGCATCGGCCTGACCCTCGTGGGCAACGCCAAGGGCTACCGCACGGTGATCGTGATCCCGCGCACGCAGTCGCAAGAGAAGAAGGACATGCTGCGGCTCTGCGGCGCTGAGCTGCGCGAGGTCGACGCCAAGCCTTATCGCGATCCGGATCACTACGTCCACGTCTCCCAGCGCCTCGCCGCGGAGCTCGATGAGCGTGAGGAAAACGGCGCGATCTGGGCCCAGCAGTTCGATAACACCGCCAACCGGGAGGGCCACTACCGCACCACGGGAAAGGAGATCTGGGACCAGACCGAGGGGCGGGTCGATGGGTTTATCTGCGCCGTCGGCACCGGGGGGACGCTAGCGGGCGTGGCGAAGTACCTCCGGGAGCAGAAGCCTGAGGTGGCGATCGGCCTCGCCGACCCGGAGGGCGCCGCGCTCTACAACCACTACGCCAACGGCGAGCTGAGAGGAGAGGGCAGCTCGATCACCGAGGGCATCGGCCAGTCTCGCGTCACCGCCAACCTCGAGGGGCTCACGGTCGACCACCCCTTCTGCATCCCCGACAGCGAAGCGCTGCCCGTGATCTTCGAGCTGCTCCGTGAGGAAGGGCTCTGCCTCGGTACGTCGTCGGGTATCAACGTCGCCGGCGCGATCCGCCTCGCCAAGGCCCTCGGTCCTGGCCACACCATCGTCACCCTGCTCTGTGACAGCGGCACCCGCTACCAGCGCAAACTCTTCAACCCGACCTTCCTCCGCGAGAAGAACCTCCCTGTCCCCTCCTGGCTCGCGTAGCGACGCCCTCGGCCGCGTGGAGGACCGAGGGTTGGCCGCATGCCGTGAACGGCATCGCCGCCCTCGAGGGCTCACCCCTGGGAGAGCTTGCGGCTCTCGATCACCCCGTAGATGTACGTCCCGAGCAGCAGGCCGGCGACGGTGAAGAGCGAGCCGAGCTTGCCTTCACCGAGCATGGCCAAGGCCGTGCCGGGACAGGCGCCGGCGATACCCCAGCCGATGCCGAAGAGGAGCGATCCGGGGATCAGGCCCTTCTTGTAGGGCTTCCCCGAAAACGAGATCGGCTCGCCGGTGATCGTGGCGCTCTGAAGCCAGCGCTTCATCACCAGCACGCCGATGGCGCCCACCGTCGCTGCGGTGCCGATCACCCACATCAGCTGCAGGTCCTGAAAGAGAAAGAGCTTGGCGTAGAAGTCGTAGGTCGTGGCACCCGCGCGGCTGAGGATGAAGCCGAACGCGGCGCCGAAGAGGACGAAGACATACTTGAGAGCGCCCCTAGACGCTCGGGATCGAGCCGGGTGCTGAGCTGCCGAGGAGCCGCTTTCGTCGCCGAAGAAACGAGCCATACGGGTGGTACGGCGCTCTCTCTGAGGCCTAGAAAGCGGCTGGCAGTGCTGTGGTCGGCGACGGGAGGCATGTGTGGGGGGGCTCTTGAGCATCGGGCTGTCCCTTCTCGGCTAGCTGCCAAAGACGCGAAAGAGGATCTGCACCGCGGCGATGCCGCCGATGAAGAAACCCGCCGAGGCGACTAGGCTTGGCCAGTTGAGCAACGAGAGTCCGGTGATCGCGTGACCGCTCGTGCAGCCGCCCGCCATACGAGCGCCGAGGCCCATCATCGCGCCGCCGGCGACGAGGATCGCCCCTTTGGCCCAGAGCGCCGCAGGGAACACAGCGTCGTACATCGGTCCGAGGGAGAAGGTCGCGACGATCGGCCCCGGCGACGTCGCCGCCGCGATGAAGGCGCCGAGGGGGAGGCCGACCATGAACCAGAGGCGGTAGTTGTTGAGCGTCTTGTAGCTGCCCGTGCGGAAGTAGGGCCGGCTGCAGGTGAAGCCGCAGACGTTGCCGTAGCCTGTCGACACACCCAGCTGGTTGCCGGTGAGAGCGAGCTGGAAGAGGCCGTAGAGACCGACCAGCAAGCCCCCGAGCCAACCGCTCCAAACGATGACATGGGTCATGGGAAAAGCCCTCTATTCGTTGGCCAGGTGAAATGATCTCGGCCCGCACCTGGCTCGGTGCTGCGTTTGTAGGGTGCTTCTACCTGCGAGACGTACCGCTTGGGACGCGGCGATGCAACGGCAGGTAGCCAAGCAGGCGCTGTGCCAGCTCACGATGGTTGTGATTGGAAGGGGTTGTCGAGCCAAGCGGCGCCGTTATCTCGATAATGTTGCAACGTTGTTGCCGAAGCGCGTCGGCGGCGATGGTAGACACCGCAATACAGCAGGTGTAAGGATGCGCCACATACGGGCGATGGGATGGCGTTTCGATGCATCTCCATGGAGTAACCCCGCCCGCCAAGGAGGCGCAGTGAAGGTCAAGACGATCATCGAGCCTTTCCGGGTCAAGGTGGTCGAGCCGATCCGCATGACGACCCGCGAGGAGCGTGCGGAGATCCTCGAGCGAGCCCATCACAATCTCTTTCTGGTCAAGGCCGAGGACGTCCTGATCGACCTCTTGACCGACAGCGGCACCTCCGCCATGAGCGCCCTGCAATGGGGCGCGATGTTTCATGGTGACGAGTCCTATGCTGGTGCCCGCAGCTACTACCGCTTCGAGAAGGTCGTGCGCGAGCTCACGGGCTTCGAGCACATCATCCCCACCCATCAGGGGCGCGCGGCGGAGCGCATCCTCTTTGGTGTCGCAGCGCGTGAGGGCATGGTCGTGCCCAACAACACGCACTTTGACACAACGGGAGCCAACTGCGAGGCGAGCGGAGCCAAGGCGCTCGATCTGCCATGTGCCGAGTCGGCCGATATATCGTCCGATTTCCCCTTCAAGGGCAACATGGACCTCGCCGCCCTCGAGCGTGTCGTCGCCGAGAATGGACCGCAGCGGATCCCGATGATCATGATCACCGTGACGAACAACTCGGGGGGGGGGCAGCCCGCCTCGCTCGAGAACATGCGGGCCGTGGCGAAGATCGCCAAGGCGGCCAAGATCCCGCTCTATCTCGACGCGTGCCGCTTCGCCGAGAACGCCTACCTGATCAAAGAGAAGGAGCCAGGGCAGGGCGACCGGGAGGTGATCGATATCGCCCGCGAGATGTTCAGCCTCGCCGACGGCTGCACGATGAGCGCGAAGAAAGACGCGCTGGTCAACATCGGCGGCTTCGTCGCCACCCGCGACGGCGAGCTCGCGCAGAGCATGCGCAACCTGCTGATCCTCACCGAGGGCTTCACGACCTACGGCGGGATGGCCGGCCGTGACCTCGAGGCGATCGCCACCGGGCTGCAGGAGATCGTCGACGAAGACTATCTACGTTATCGGCTGGCGAGCATCCGCTACGTCGTCGATCGCCTGGTGGCCCTTGGCATCCCCGTGCTGCAGCCCGCCGGTGGCCACGCGATCTATCTCGACGCGCGTGGTTTCTTGCCGCACATCCCGCCGCGGCAGTTTCCGGGGCAGGCGTTGTCGACCGCGATCTACCTCGAGGGCGGCATCCGCAGCGTCGAGGTCGGACAGGTGATGTTCGGCAGCGACAAGGAGACCCTCGCTCCCAAGGACCTCGTGCGGATGGCCATGCCACGCCGTGTCTACACGCAGAGTCATATGGACTATGTGCTGGAGATCGTCGAAGAGGTCTGGCGTCGTCGCGAGGAGGTTCGCGGCTACGAGATCACCTATCAGGCGCCGATGCTGCGCCACTTCACCGCCCGCTTCAAGCAGCTTGGCTGAGCTTCTGAAACGCAAAAGATAGCAGCTCAGTGACGCTCGCGACCAGCGGCGACGCTAGCGACCAGCGGCGACGCTAGCGACCAGCGGCGACGCTAGCGACCAGCGGCGACGCTAGCGCGATCCTCCGGACGGCAGCTGCGCTGATTCTTCATACGCTTGTTATGTCGCCTCTCTAGAGGACTGGCGTCGCAGCCAATGGCTGGCATTGCGCCGGCCCTCGGCGATACCCACGATCTCATCGAGCTGCTGAGCCACCCGAAAAAACGAGATCGCGTTGACCGCGCGGTGGATCGCCTCGTCGAGGTCGATGAGGGGGCTCCCGCCAGGACCGCGTTCGACGGCGTTGATCTGGGTGACGGCGTCTTGTTTGCTCGCCTCTGCGGCGCGCTGAAACTCGGCCGCCATGCAGCTGATGATCTCGAGGAGTTCGTCTCGGTCGCGTCTACGAAAGGGCGCCATATCTGCACCTATCCACTGAACATGCGTATAGTATCATGGCGGCGGATGGTGCGCTAGGTTTCCTCGCCGTGAAGCTGATCACCTGGAACGTCAACTCGATCCGCACCCGTCGTGAGCGCCTGGTCGCGCTGCTCGAGCGGCACCAACCGGACGTGGTCTGCCTGCAAGAGACCAAGGTCCCCGACGACGCCTTCCCCCACGCGGCGATCGAGGCCGCCGGCTACCACGCCGCCGCCTTTGGCCAGCAGGGCGGCTATAACGGCGTGGCGTTGCTCAGCAAGCGGCCCGCTGAGAACGTCCAGCATGGCTTCGACGGCAACCCGATCCCCGAGGAGGCGCGGGCGATCAGCGCCGACATCGACGGCGTGCGTGTCGTCTGCGTCTACGTCGTCAACGGCCAAGCGACGACCAGCGACAAATACCAACGCAAGCTCGACTGGCTCGACACGCTGACGCGCTGGCTCGAGCGCTTCTACAGCGCCGAGCAGCCGCTGGTGATGGCGGGCGACTACAACATCGCCCCCGAGGCGCGTGACATCCACAACCCCAAGCTCTGGGACGGCAAGGTGCTCTGCAGCGCTCCAGAGCGGGCGCGGCTGGCGGCGCTGCACGAGTGGGGACTGGCAGACCTGCTACGCGCGACGGGGGAAGAGGGCCCAGCCTTCTCGTGGTGGGACTACCGTTTCGGCGCCTTCAAGCGCAACCTGGGGCTGCGGATCGACCTGATCCTCGGGACGCCACCAATGGTCGCCCGCTGCCGCGAGGTCGTGGTCGACAAGACGGAGCGCGATCCGAAGAGCGCGCCGAGCAAGCCTAGCGACCACGCGCCAGTGATCGCGCTCTTCGACGAGCCCAGCTGAGACCGCGAAGACCGCGAAGACCGCGAAGAGAAGACCTCGAAGAGACGCCGGCTGTGGTTGCGACCCGGAGGCGCTAACACGTGGCGTCAAGACAACCCCGATGCTATATCGAGCTCCGGGCGCGGCCGCGAGTTGCAGCGCCGGTCAACCATCATAGAACAGCAGCTGCCGCATCTGCGCCGTCAGCTTCTCCAAACCAAATCCGCTGGGCCCTGAGCCTTCGTTTCAGGAGGAGTAAATGTCCGATACGCAAGCGAACGACAACGCCGAAGCGACCGAGAAGAAGGTGCTCAGCGAAGACGAGCTGAAGGCCAAAGTTCAGACGGTCTTCGACGAGCAGATCAACCCCGCCGTGGCGATGCACGGTGGCTTTATCTCGCTGGTCGACGTCAAGGACTCGAAGGTCTTCGTCGAGATGGGCGGTGGTTGCCAGGGATGTGGCGCGGCAAACATGACCCTCAAAGCCGGCATCGAGGCGATCCTCCTCGAAGAGGTGCCGGAGATCACCGCCGTCGTCGACACCACCGACCACTCCCACGGCGACAACCCCTACTTCAAGTAGATCCGCACAGACGCCCTCCGCGCCCTGCCGTTGACGGCTGACGGTCTGCGATGCGCAAATGCTGGCCGCGATGAGCGGCAACCCGAACAGCCTCGAGGTGCTCGTCAGCGCGTCGGCCGGCGAGCGCGCACGGGAGACCCTCGGCTGGCTGGGGCGGCAGCACCAAGACCACCCGACCCGACCGCTGCTCGTCCTCGCCGATCGTCTGGCCACGGCGACCGAGGTCGTTCACCCGCTGCTCCTCGACTCGACCGACGTAGGTCTAGCAGCACCGCGGCGAGCGCTCTTCGGGGTCTATCGCAGCACCCCCGAGCTGCTCGCCCGTGAGCTCGCCGCTCCCGAGCTGATCGACCATCGGTTGGCCTTCGCGGGAGGCGCTGCGCAGCAGGCGATCGTCGTGCGCGCGCTTCACGAGGTCGCGCCGGAGCTGAATCGCTTCGCCTCGGTGGCGCCGATGCCTGGCTTCGCGCGGGTGTTGGCTCGCACCCTCGACGAGCTCGCGATGCATCAGGTGACGCCAAACGAGCTGCGGCGACAACCCGACGGGGTCGACCTCGCGCTGCTGCTCGCGCGCTACCAACAGCTGCTGAGAGAGGAGCGGCTCGTCGATCGCGCGGCGCTCTTCGAGGCCGCCGCCCGCGCCGCACAGGGCGCCACGCGGCACCCGCTGCGCGGCGGGGCGGCGCTGCTCTGCGACCTCGAGATCCAGACGCCGGCGGAGGTCGCCTTCCTGCGGGCGCTGTCGACGCTCGAGCTCGAGCTCACGGCTGTGCTGCCGCGAGGCGACGGTCGGGCGCTGACCGCCCTCGCGCAGGTCGCCGCGCCTGCCGAGCTACGCATGCGGGAGATCCCGCCTGTCGGGCCTCCCGAGCTAGCGCGGCTGCAGGAGCATCTCTTTGGCGACGCGCCGCCGACCTCGCTCGAGCCTGGAGCGCGGCCTTCGCTCGAGATCTTCTCTGGCCCGACGCCGCAGGCCGAATGTGTCGAGATCGCTCGCCGCGCCCTTGCCCTCATCGATGGGGGCGAGGCTTCGCCTCGCGGTTCGAGCGCTCACGGGCTCCGGGCCGATCAAATCGCCGTCGTCGTGCGCCAGGTGACGCCCTACGTCGAGCTGCTCACGGAGGCGTTCTCGCGCGCGGGGCTGGCCGTCTTCGCAGCGGAGGGTGCCTATCTCCCGGATCCGAGCGGGCGCGCCTTCTTGGCGCTGCTGCGCTGCGCCCTCGACGACCTGCCCGCGACGCTCTTTGCCGAATACCTCTCTCTGGGGCAGGTCCCGGGCGCGCCGATCGAGGATCCGGACGACGCCGCTGGCGAGTCCGCGCAGAAGGTAGACGACGAGGACGACTGGGATGATGACTGGGATGACCGGGATGACTGGGACGAGTGGGATGACTGGGATGAGTGGGACGATCACGACGATCTGGAGCTCGCTCGTCGCCGCCGCGCCGCACGGATGGCCGATAACCCGCCGCTCCCTGGTCGCTGGGAGCAGCTGATCGGCGACGCGCGCGTTGGCAGCCATGGGGGCCTGGAGCGCTGGCGTCGACGCCTCGCGGCGCTCGATGTGGAGCTCGAGCTCCTCGCCGACGAGGCCGCTCGTGACGAGGAGGCTGACCCAGAGGAGAACCCCCGGCTTCTGGCCCTTGCTCGCGATCGCGAGCAGCTTCGGCGCTTGAGCGCCTTCGCCTTGCCGCTCCTCGACAAGCTCGATCGGCTGCGCCGCGCGGAGCATCAAGGCGGGGCGCCGAGCTGGAGCCAATGGTTGGCGCTGCTGGCGCCGCTGGCCGAGCGCGCGCTGGCGCGGCCGGCGCGTGTGCTCGAGCTCCTCGAGCACCTGCGACCGCTCGAAGGCACCGGCGCCGTGCCGCTGTCGCGAGTCGTCGAGACCCTCGGCGATCGGCTCCGCGATCTACGCCGCGCGCCTCCGCGCCAACGCGCAGGGCGGGTCTACATTGGCCTGGCCGAGGAGCTGCGCGGTCGGACCTTCGAGGCGGTCTTCGTCGCTGGCCTCGCGGAGCGCACCTTCCCGGCCAAGGTGCTGCAAGACCCCGTGCTCCTCGACGACCTGCGCGCCCGCCTCTCGGCGGCGCGACAGCTTCGCCCAAAGCTGCCGCGGGCGGCGGAGCGGCGGGCGCGGGAGCGGCTCTTTCTGCAGCTGGCGGTGGGGGCGGCGCGGCGTTTCGTTGGCCTGTCCTATCCGCGGATGGAGCTCTCGCCGCCGCAGCCGCGGGTGCCCTCGTTCTACCTTCTCGAGGCCTCTCGCGCGGTGGAGGGCCGGCTCCCCGACTTCGAGCAGCTGATCGCCGAGGCCTCGGAGCGCGGCGCCGTGCGCCTCGAGCGCCCCTTCCCTCAGCAGCCGGAGCAGGCCGTCGACGAGCAGGAGTACGACCTGGCCCTGCTCGGCGAGGCGGGGAGGCTGCGGCGCGCTGGCGGGAGAGCCGGCGACGATCTCGCGGGGTTCGCGGGCCACCTCCACGACCACCCCCTGCTGGTGCCGGCGCTGCGAGCTCACTGGCGTCGCGGCGGCAAGCCCTTGACTCTTGCAGATGGTCTCGTCGGCAGCCGGGAGAGCACCGCGGCGCTCCTGGCCGAGCACTCGCTGCGCGCCCGACCCTACGGGGTGACGGCGCTGGAGCGCTACGCGCGCTGCCCCTACCAGCTCTATCTGCATAGCGTGCTGCAGTTGCGCCCGCCGACCACCCTCGAGGTCGAGGGCGACGGCGTGCTCGACGCCAGGACCCGAGGCAGCTTCTTTCATCGGGTGCAGTTCGAGCTCGGCCGGGAGCTGCGCGCCGCGGGCCTCACGCCGCTCGGGGTCGAGCAGCTCCCCGCGGCGCGGGAGCGTCTCGAGGCGCGGGTCCGGGCGGTAGCCGAGGAGCTCGAGAAGGAGCTCGCGCCGCCGGTGGAGGTGCTCTGGCAGCAGGAGATCGGCCAGCTCGCGGCCGAGCTCTCGAGCTGGCTGCGGCGCGAGGCGCGCCCCGAGCAGCAGGCCTACACGCCCCTTCGCTTCGAGCTGGCCTTCGGCTTGCCCGAGCGTCGGGGTCGCCGCGGTCGCACGCCCCGCGACGACGCCTCCACGGACCAGCCGGTCGAGCTCTCCGGCGGCTACCTGCTGCGAGGCTCAATCGACCTGGTCGAGCGCACGAAGGGGGGGCTGCGCGTCACCGACTACAAAACCGGCGCTGCCCCGCCGACGTCGCGGATCAGCCCCTTCGAGGGCGGCCGCGGCTTGCAGCGCGTGCTCTACGGCCTCTGCCTCGAGCAGCTCGAAGCAGGGGCGCAGGTGCTCAGCGGGCGGCTCTACTTTTGCACCGAGCGAGGCGGCTACCGCGAGCTCGAGCAGCCGCTGACGCCGGCGGTACGGGCGCAGGCGCATGACATCCTGCGCGCCATCGACGACGCGATCGGCGCGGCGCTCTTGCCCGCGCTACCGGAAGACGACGAGACCTGCGCGCGCTGTGACTATCAGCGGATCTGCGGCGGCGGCGCGGCGGCGCGGGCGCGGCAGAAGCGTGACGATCCGCGGCTGTCGAAGCTGCGACTGCTGAGGGAACTCTGATGGGCGGTCGCTCCGCATCGCAGGGCAGCCCACCCACCCTCGCCGATCAGGGTGCCCGCGAGCGCATCGCGCGGCTGCTCGACGAGTCGCAGATCGTCGAGGCCAGCGCCGGCACTGGGAAGACGCGGATCCTCGTCGATCGGCTGATCGAGGTCGTGGCCAGCGGCGCGGGAGAGCTCTCAGGCTGCGTGGTGGTGACCTTCACCGAGAAGGCCGCCGGCGAGCTGAAGCTCCGCGTGCGCGAGGCGATCGAGCATCAGCGGCAGGTGGCCAACGCGGCGCGGCGAGCGCGCCTCGATGCCGCCCTCGAGCAGCTCGAGGAGGCTCATATCAGCACGATTCACGGCTTCTGCGCCGATCTGCTGCGCGAGCATCCGGTGGAGGCTGGCGTCGATCCGGACTTCGCCGTGCATGGCGAAGAGCTCTCCGGGTTGACGCTCTTCGAGGCGGTCTTCGCGCGCTGGCTCGATGGCCAGCGGCGCGACCTGTCGCCCGGGCTGCGTCGCGTGCTGCGTCGTCGGCCGCGGCGCGGCACCCCCGCCGGGCAGCTCCTCGGCGCCGCGCGGACGCTGGTCAACCACCGCGATCTGCCGACGCCCTGGGAGCCCCTCGACCTCGACCTCGCCGCCGAGCTCTCGGGCTTCGTCGACGAGGAGCTGCTGCCCTTCGCCGAGCAGGCCCGCGAGGCCGTGGATCAGGGGCTGGTGCGGCTGGAGCAGCTGCTCTCGGTGCTGACCCTCGCCGAGGAGATCGACGGCGGGACGCTCGCCGACCGGGATCCGGAGCGCCTCGAGGCGCGGCTATGGACGCTGCGTCTCGACCGCTGGCTCTACGTGCGGCGTGGGCCCGCTGGCGCGCGCTTCGAGGAGCGCTGCGATGCCTTCCGCGAGGCCCTCGAGGCGCTCCGCGAGGGGGTCGGGGCCGAGCTCGCGGCGCGGCTCCAGCAAGAGCTCTGGCCCTGTCTCGAGCGCTACGAGCAGGCCAAGCGCGAGACCGGGCAGCTCGACTTCCTCGATCTGCTCCTGCGCACCCGGGACCTCTTGGCCCAAGACGCGTCGATCCGCACCTCGCTCCAGCGTCGCTTCTCTCATGTGTTCATCGACGAGTTTCAAGACACGGATCCGCTGCAGGCGGAGATCCTGCTGCTGCTCTGCGCTGACGATCCGGCCGAGACCACCCTCGAGCGGCTGCGCCCGCGGCCGGGGAAGCTCTTTTTGGTCGGTGATCCGAAGCAGAGCATCTATCGCTTTCGTCGCGCCGACGTGCGGCTCTACCAGAGCCTTCGTGAGCGCCTCGTGGCGCAGCAGGCGGCGACGGATCTCTCTCTGACGACCAGCTTTCGCGCGGTGCCAGAGCTGCAGCGCGCGATCAACGCGGCCTTCGCGCCGCTGCTCGACGGCGCGAGCGGCGAGCAGGCTCGCTACGCGGCGCTCGCGCCCTTCCGTGAGGACCGCGGGGGGCAGCCCGCGCTGGTGGCGCTCCCCGTGCCCAGGCCCTTCGGTGGTGGTCGCACGCCGCGGGTGACCAAGAAGGCGGTGCGGACCAGCGAGCCCGACGGCGTGGCGGCCTGGATCGCTTGGCTGCTCGAGGAGAGCGGCTACCGCGTCTCGACCCGGCGCCAGCCGGAGGCCGACCTGCCGGTGGCGCCGCATCATATCTGTCTGCTCTTTCGGCAGCTGCGGGGGACGTGGGAGGGCGACCTCACGCGCCCCTATGTGGAGGCGATGGAGCGGCGCGGGATCCCCCACGTGGTGGTCGGCGGGCGCTCCTTCTTCGCTCGGGAGGAGGTCGAGGCGGCGATCGCGGCGCTGCGGGTGATCGAGTGGCCCGGCGACGAGCTTTCGGTCTACGCCGCGCTCCGAGGGCCGCTCTTTGGCTTCGACGATGAGACCCTCTTGCACTACCGCCGCGCCGGCGGGCGCTTTCACGCGCGCGCGCCGGGGGATCTCGACCTGGAGGCGGTCGGCCTCTCGGGAGACAGCGACGACGCAGAGGAGCGGGCGCTGGCGGCGCGCTTGCTCCAGGTTCGGGCGTCTCTCGGAAAGCTCCTGGGCAAGCTCCACGCCGGGCGCAACCATCGTCCGCTGGCCGTGACCGTCTCGCGACTGCTGAGCCAGACGCGCTGCCTCGGTGGCTTCGCCCTGCGGCCCAACGGCGAACAGGCGGTGGCGAGCTTGTTGCGCTTGCAGGAGCTGGCGCGGCGCTTTCAGCGCTCCGACGCGCTCTCCTTTCGCGGCTTCGTCGGCTACCTCGAGAGCCAGCTCGAGGCCGATCTGGCCGACGCGGACATGCCGCTGGTGGAGGAGGGCGCGGGCGGCGTGCGGATCATGAGCGTCCATCGAGCCAAGGGCCTCGAGTTTCCGGTGGTGATCCTCGCCGACGCCGCCTGCAGCCCACAGACGCGCGCCACGCAGCTGGCCGATCGCGCGAAGGGCCTCTTCGCCGCGCCGCTCTGTGGCTGCGTGCCGCGGGAGCTGGCCGAGCGTCAGGAGGAGGAGGACGCCCGGGAGCAGGCCGAAGAGCAGCGCCTGCTCTACGTCGCGGCGACGCGGGCTCGGGATCTGCTGGTTGTGCCGACGTTGCCTGACGCCGCGGAGACGACCTTCGAGTCGAGCTGGCTCGCCCCGCTGACGCCGGTGCTGGCCGCGAAGGATGCGCCCACGCCAGCGAGCGGCGCGTCGCCGACCGCGAGCGCTATCGCGGCGGGCGTCACGCCGGGCTGGCATACGCCGCGCGTCGGGGACCATCGCGTCTACTGGGCCGACCTCTCCACGCTCTCTCTGAGCCCCCCGACGCCTCGTCCGCTCAAGGATTGGGATCTGATCAAGGCCGAGGGCTCGCGCTTCGACGAGAGCGTCGAGCGCTACGAGAGGTGGCGTGCGGCCTGGCGCGCGCGGGTCGAGGCGGGCAGCAGGCTGGGCTGGCAGGCTCAGGCGGCGACCGAGGTCGCTCATCACGGCGGGCTCTTCTCGCCAGCGCTTTTACGCGACGCCCGCGAGGTCTCGCAGCAGCGCGTCGCTGCGCTCGGGGCCGCGATGCTGCGGCGGGGGGAGGCCGCGCGCAACTTCGGCACGCTGGTGCATACCGTGCTCGAGCTGGTCGACCCCGCCTCGGCCGAGCGAGATCCGGAGCATCTCGACGCCGTGGCTCGGCTCTGCGTGAGGCTCTGTCCACCGGTGGATGAGGGCGCCGAAGCCGAGGCCGCCGCGCGGGCCCGAGGCGCCCTACGCCACCCGCTGATGGTGCGTGCGGCCTGTGCCGAGCGCGTCTTTCGCGAGGTCCCCCTGGCCCTTCGGGTCGACCCGCAGGGGGAGCCGCCGCTGATCATCGAGGGCATCGTCGACCTCGTCTTCCGCGAGCTCATCGAGGACGGAGGCGCTGGCGGCGATGAGCCCAAGGAGGCGAAGGGGCGCTGGGTCGTCGTCGACTACAAAAGCGACGTGGAGCCGACCCCAGAGCACCTCGCCGCCTATCGACGGCAGGTCGCGTTTTATGTGCAGGCGCTGCGCGAGATCAGCGGCGAAGACGCCGAGGGGCACCTGCTCTTCGTTTAGTCCCGGCTAGTCCCCCTGGCTAGTCCCATGGAAGCGAAGCTCTCCGGCGGGTCTCCCTCGACGGTCGAAGCGCTTCCACGATCCCACGCGTCGGCCGTCTTCGTAGCGGCCCTCCAGCTCGCGGCGACCGTTCTCGTGAAAGAAGATCCAACGCCCCTGGCGCAGGTTTCGACGGTAGCTGCCGCGCTCGGCGAGGCGCCCATTCTCGTGGTAGAGCGTCAGCCGGCCATGGAGGTAGCCGTCGACATAGCGCCCATCGGCTGAGAGCGACCCGCTCTTCTGCCAGGCGCGATAGCGTCCAGAGGGCCGCCCGTCGCGGTAGCGCATCTCGAGAGAGAGGCGGCCGTTGGTGTAGTAGAGCCGGGTCAGGCCGTGGCGTCTGCCCTTGGCATAGGTCACGACCTCGGCGAGGCGCCCATGGGAGTGGAAGTGAAGCACGGGCCCATGCGCTGTGTCTCCAGACAGGCAAAGGCGGCTGCCAGGGCGCATGCGCGTCCGTGTGCCCGCAGGGCAAGGGTGTGCAGCGGAGGCCTTGGCGCGGCGCTCGCTTGCCGTGTCCTTGGCGCTGACCTGCGACGCTCCTCCATTGACGACGATGGCCCAGACGACGATGGCCCAGACGACGATGGTGCAGACGACGATGGCGCAGACGTTGTTTGGGCGACAGATCACGAGGGGGCTCCAGCGGCTGACAGAGCAGGATGATATAGGAGCGAAAGAATCATCGCCAAGCGGGTATTGGAGGCTTTTGCTAGCATGCGTCTTCCATGAACACGCACGCCCTCGCTCTGAGCTGCCTGGTCTACAGCGCCATTCTTTTCATCGCGGCCTGCCGGGAGCCCCCGGCGAGCCCGAGACCTCCGCAGCCACCGAGCGGCTCCAAGACCACGGCGATGGCGCTGCCGCGGAGGCCGCTGCGAGTCGTGCATTCGCTGCTCGACAACCGGCTGCTGGCACATTGGTCGATCGGCGGCGGGCTGCTTATCAAGGGCGACCACGGCCTCGCCAAGTACACCGCCTATGGGCGCTTCGCCGGAGGTTGGCACCTCGCGCCGGGCGCGAAGCGCGCGGGTGTGCTCCCCCAGCGCCGGGTCACGCGGATCGCGCTGCCCCGGAGCCTGCCCACGGTAGGCCACAGCGCGAAAGGGTCGGCCTTGACCCTGCGCCTGCGCTTGCCCGCACCGACCACGATCACCGTTGGCGTCGCCAGCGAGCGCTTGCCCTCGCGGGCGCTCGGCGAGGGAACCAGGCGCCTGACGATACCGCTACCCCCAGGCGCCTGGCGAGCTGCTGGTCCGCGCCGGCTGACGATCGACTGGGGGGCGAAGAGCGTGAAGGGGCGTGCCCTGAGCTGGCTGCACATCGGGTCGCCCCTCGCGGGCGACGTCGCGCTGCCGCGTTTTCATCAGCAGACGATCGTGCTCCCGACGGGCACCGGCGTGAGCTGGCTGCTCCGTCCACCTGCCGCTGCGCAGCTCTCGATCCTCGCCCGCGGTCACGGCAAGGGCCGCCTCGGCCTCGGCAGGTGCAGGCTGCGGGTGCGAGTGAGCTCAGCGCAACAAACCGTCGAGCGCGAGCTGACGCGCTCGCTCTACCGCACCAAGGATCGGATAGAGAAGGCGGCTCGGGTCGACCTGGCGGCCGTCGCCGGGCGCGTGGCTCGCGTGACCTTCGCCGCCCGCGGCGTGGACTGTGGACGCGTCGTGATCGCGCGCGCCGAGATCGGCGTAGGGGCGACAAAGGCGAAGGGCGATGACGGGCCGAGGGCAGCGGCGGCCTCGCCGACAGCCAAGCGCTCAGGGCCCTCTCGGCCGAAGAACGTCTTGCTCTGGGTGATCGACACCGCGCGCGCCGACCACTACCGGCTGTACGACAAACGCTCGCGTGTGCAGACGCCGACCCTGGCCGAGCTCGCCGCGGGCGGCGCGCTCTTCCGCAACGCCTACAGCGCCGGTTCCGAGTCGATGACGGGCTACGGCGCGCTCTGGACGGGCGCCTATCCGCGGCAGAACGGCCAGCTCGGCTTCGCCTGGCGCCGCAGGTTGCCCAGGCCATGGACGACACTCTCCAAGGCGCTGTCGAAGGCTGGGCTGGCCACGGGCTGCTTCACGGCCAACGGCTTCGTCAGCGCCCGGATCGGCTACGCCGCCGGCTGCGACGTCTTCCACAACGCGATCCACGACAAGGGCGGCACCTCCGCGGAGGCGCTGGTGAGGCGGGCGCTGTCCTTCGTCGAGGCGCGCCGCGGTGAGCCGTTTTTCCTCTATCTCGGTACGATCGATCCCCACGTCACGCTGCGCGCCCATGAGCCATGGATCTCGCGTTACCACCCCGAGCCCTACAAGGGGCCTTTTGAGAAGAGGCTCCCCGGGCTGGTCGCGGCGCGCTTCAAAGAGGCGGTCTACGAGCGTCGTGGCGCCACGCCGCTGTCGCGGCCCGTTGGCGCGCGGAACCGCAAGCGGATCATCGCGATCTACGACAGCACGATCTCGTATAACGACGCCCAGCTCGGGAGGCTTCTGTCGGGGCTGAAGAAGCTCGGCCTAGCAAAAGAGACGCTGATCGTCGTCACCGCCGACCACGGCGAAGAGCTCTGGGACGAAGGCGGCTTTGGTCACAGCCACTCGCTGCGCGACTACGTGACGCGCGTGCCGTTGATCGTGCACTACCCGCCGCTCTTTCGCGGCGGCGTGATCGCCGACGTCGCGGTCTCGGGTGTCGACGTGATGCCGACGATCCTCGAGGCGCTCGGCAAGAAGGTGCCCGACAACGTGCAGGGGCGCGGCCTGGCTCGGTGGATCCCCGGCGGGGCCGGCGACGGGCGAGTCCGGGGCGTGCTGCTTTCGCGCTATGGCGCTGACTGGGGGCTGCGTTTATCGCGCTACAAGCTGATCGCGATGCGCGACAAGCCCGCCGTGCTCTACGAGATCGACGGCGTGGTTGAGAAGCGCAGCGACGACGCCCTGGCTCGGCGCTGGCTGACAGATGTGCTGAGCCTCGCCGTCGTCTATCAGCGGCGCTGGCGTGGGGCGCGCTGGGGCGACCTCGCCAACCACGACCCACGCCTGGCGCGTGATCTCGAGGAGGGCACGGCGCCGGAGAAGCTCGGCCCTGACGATGTCCTTCCACCCAAGAGGTTCCGTTGAACGAGCGCGCTGCTGTCGTGTGCAGGGGGCGTAGGGGGAATCACTCGGAGCGTGGGCGCTCTTCGCGGGTAAGCCAGCGCTGGTAAAAGCGGGCGAGGCCGACGCGCTCGGCGAGGCTGGGGTGGGTCTGGAGCCAGAGGCGGACCCAGGTGTCGGGGGCGACGTCGGCGCGGTTGCGGCGGGCGACCTTGACCTGCAGCGAGATGAAGGCCTCCGGATCCGCCGTGTGGATCAGCGCCTGCTTGTCGGCCTCGAGCTCGCGCTGCCGTGAGAGCGCGTTGGAGAGCGGTAACCCGAGGTTGAACACCAGCATCGAGCAGAGGCCGATCAGCGGCAGCAGACGCACATCCGCGGGGCTCTCGAGGCCTCGCCACCTCGCGCCGCGGCGCAGGGCCCAGGCGAGGAGGGCCATGAAGGCGAGCAGGGCCAGGGCGCTGGCGATGGCGCGCAGGACGAGGCCGAAGCGCTCGCCGACGTGGCCGAGCTCGTGGGCCACGGCGACGGTGACCTCGCGGTCGCTGGCGGCAGACAGCAGGGTGTCGGCGATCACCAGCTCACGAGTTGGGCCGATCCCCTCGACGTAGGCGTTGAGCGCGCGACCGCGCCGGCTGGTGTCGATGACCTTGATCGTCGAGAGGGTTACGCCGCGGGCTCGGGCTAGGGCTCGGAGCTGCGTGGCGAGCGCCTCACGTTGGGCGAAGCGGCTGCGCTCGAGGGGCACGACGCGGTGGTTCACGCGGGTCATCGCTGGCGCCAGTAGGATCGTCGCCGCCAGCGCCAGCGCCACCGGCGGGCCGAGGAGCAGCCACCAGCGTCGGGGGAAGCGTCGCACCAGCCCGAAGAGGCCGACGACGAGCAGCGCGAAGGCCACGGCGCCGAAGCTCAGCGCGACCAGCGTGTCGCGGATCCACAGCCCGGCGGTGACCGTCGAGAGGCCGGCCTCTCGGGCCAACACCGTATGCCAGATCGCCAAGGGCAGGTCGAGCAGCACCCCGAGGGCGAAGTAGGCCGCGGCGAAGAGCAGCGCGGCGCCGAAGTCCGGCCCAAGCACGCGCTCGCCAAGAGCGCCCAGGCGGGCCCTGTGGGCGAAGGGCCAGCGCGACGCGAGGGTCGCAGCGGCGCTCACAGCGCGGCTGTAGATCCCGCGACCCAACGCGCCGAGCAAGAGCGCGTCGATCAGCAGGTCGAGGCCCAGCGCCAGCAGGTCGATTCGTCGCTGCCGCTGTCGGTAGGCGCGGTAGCGCGCGATCTCGGCAGCCGGCAGGTAGCGGGTCACGTCGACCTGGGCGCTGCCCCAGCGCGCAGGCGTGCGATCGGCGACGGACCTGCGCGCTGCGGCTGATGACGACGGTGGGAGGGCGGCGAGAGCCAAGGCCCAGAGCACCAGCGCGAAGACCAACAGACGACCCATGGTCGGTACTCTAGCGCGGCGGTCTCGCCTCGAGAGCCCAAAGACCGCACCGCGCGGCTCTACGCCTCTTTAGAGCGCTGATCAGCTGACCGGACCGAGCTACGCGAAGGATGCGGAATCACGGCGTAGGAGCGAGGAGGGCGCCTGCTGGTAGCACGCAACCGACAAGCGACAACTGCTGTGATTTCGAAGACCAGCGCGGCGACGAGAGGGGAGTTGGTCAGCGCTCTAGGCCTGACGTGCGTGGAGGGCGGCCGAGCGGAGCCTACAGGTCGAGGCTTCGAGGCCGCAATGAACGATGGCGTTTGGGTCTCTCCCAGGGCAGACTCGCGAACAGAGTGCCTCACCTCGGAGGACCCATGGACGAGCGTAGCTTCACCGTACCGAACATCAGCTGCGGCCATTGTACAGCCACGATCCAGCGCGAGATCGGCGAGCTCGAGGGCGTGACCTCGGTCGATGCCGATCCCGCCAGCAAGAGGGTCACCGTGCGCTGGCAGAGCCCGGCGACGTGGGACAAGATCGAGGCGCTCCTGGTCGAGATCGAGTTCCCGCCCGCCTCTTGATCTCGAGGCCTTCCTTGTCCGAGGCGAATGAGACGCCTGCCGTCCGCGCCGACGCGCGCGCGCTGGTGCAGCTGATCTTGCCGATCACCGGCATGCATTGCACCAACTGCAGCAAGACCATCGAGCGCAACCTGCGCAAGCTCGGCGGCGTCGACGAGGTCAGCGTCAGCTACGCCAGCGAGCGGGCGCAGGTCGCCTTCGATCCCTCGGAGATCGACCGCGAGGCGATCGTGGCCACGGTCCGGGCGGTGGGGTTCGACGTCGCGGAGGTGAGCGCCGAGTCACCCGAGAGCGCGGCGGCGGACGAGCAGGAGCTGCTCCTCGAGGCTGAGGATCGCGCCCGCTCGGCGGAGCTGCGTCGGCAGCTGCGCACGCTCTGGATCGGCGTCGCGCTCACCGTGCCCCTCTTTGTGCTCTCGATGGGGCGGGAGGCGGCGCTGCTCGGCGCCTGGTCTCACGCCAGCTGGTTTTACTGGCTGCTCTTCGCTCTCGCCCTGCCCGTGCAGTTGATCGTCGGACGAGACTACTACGTTGGCGCCTGGGGCGCGCTGCGTCATGGCGGCGCCAACATGGACGTGCTCGTCGCCCTCGGGGCGACGACGGCCTTCGTCTATAGCGTGCCGGTGACGATCGCCGTGACGCTGGGCAGCGGCGCCCTCGGCACGCAGGTGCACTTCGAGGCCGCGGCGATGATCCTCACGCTGATCAAGCTCGGCAAGGTGCTCGAGGCGCGGGCCAAGGCTCGCGCCGGCTCGGCGATCCGCGCGCTGATCGGCCTGGCGCCGCGGACGGCGCTGCGCATCGAGGGAGACGTGGACCGCGAGGTCTCGGTGAGCGCGCTGCGCGTCGGCGACCGGCTCCGTGTGCGCCCAGGCGAGAAGGTCCCCGTAGACGCGGTCGTGGTCGAGGGGCGCTCGACCCTCGACGAGAGCATGCTCACCGGTGAGAGCGAGCCCGTCGCCAAGGCTCCAGGTGATGCCGTGACGGGAGCGACGATCAACGGCAACGGCGCGCTCGTGATCGAGGCGACCCGCGTCGGCGCCGAGACGACGTTGGCGCAGATCGTCCGCCAAGTGGAGCAGGCGCAGGCCAGCCGCGCGCCAATCCAGCGCCTCGCCGATCGGGTCGCGTCGGTCTTCGTGCCGATCGTCGTCGCCCTGGCCCTCGCGACCTTCGCGATCTGGATGACCGCCGGCGCGGGCTTTCCCGCGGCGCTCCTGCGCTTGGTCGCCGTGCTGGTGATCGCATGCCCCTGCGCGCTGGGTCTGGCGACGCCGACGGCGATCATGGTCGGCACGGGGCGCGGCGCGCAGCTCGGCGTGCTCTTTCGCGACAGCGCGGCGCTCGAGCGGGCGCACGCGCTCTCCGCCGTGGTGGTCGACAAGACCGGCACGTTGACCGAGGGGCGCCCTGAGCTGCGCGCGCTGCGCGTCGAGAGCGCCGAGGGTGGGGGCCTCGACGAAGAGCAGCTCCTGCGCTGGGCCGCGGCGGTGGAGGTCTCCAGCGAGCATCCCCTTGGCGCCGCGATCGTCGCGGGGGCGCAGGCGCGAGCGCTGGCCTTGCCCGAGGCGACCAACGTCGCGGCAGAGCCCGGTCAAGGCATCGCGGGCGACGTCCAGGGGCAGCGCGTGCGAGTTGGCCGTCGTGAGTATGTCGGCGCTGGCGGACCGCTCGATAGCTGGGCCGCCGAGGAGCAAGCGCGGGCGCTTACGGTGATCTGGGTCAGCGTGGACGAACAAGTCGTCGGCGCCCTCTCTGTGGGCGATCAGCTGCGCGGCGACGCTACCGAGACGGTCAAGGCGCTGCATGAGCAGGGGTTGAAGGTGGTGATGCTCACCGGCGACAACGAGCGCGTCGCCCGCGCCATCGCCGATCAGCTCGGCATCGACGAGGTGCGGGCCGAGCTCCTCCCCGCCGACAAGGCCGCCGTGATCGACGAGCTACGTCAGCGCCTCGGAGGCGCTGGGCAGGGTGACCGCCCGCTGATCGCGATGGTCGGCGACGGGATCAACGACGCCCCCGCCCTCGCCGCCGCCGACGTTGGCGTGGCGATGGGCTCCGGTACAGACGTGGCGATGGAGACCGCCGACGTCACGCTCGTGGGAGGCAAGCTCGCCTCGCTGCCCACCGCGATCGCGCTCTCCCGCGACACGATGCGCACGATCCGCCAGAACCTCTTGTGGGCCTTTGCCTACAACGTGCTGTTGATCCCCATCGCCGCTGGCGCCCTCTATCCCCTGCCGGTGCTTCCCGACGCCCTGCGCTCGCTCCACCCGGCCCTCGCAGCGGGGGCGATGGCGCTATCTAGCGTCACGGTCGTCGGCAACAGCCTCCGCTCCCGAGGTTGATGCGCTGGGACGTCTCTCCGCGGCGTTGGGAGACCATCGTCTCGGAGAGCTCTGGAGTCAAGGAGTCGAAGCGCAGCCACTGTTGAAGGTGCCAATCATAGAGCTCGTAGGGGCGGAAGCGGTTCTTGTAGCTCATCCGCGAGCACTCGCAGACCCAATAGCCGAGGTAGTAGTGCTCTTTGTTCAGCTGCGCGGCCCAGCGCATCTCCCAGAGCGCGCTGAACGTGCCGAGGGAGAGCTTGGGGCGGTCCGGATCCCAGAAGACGTAGACCGATGAGACCGAGCTGTCGCCCTCGTCGAGCACGCTGCAGCCGATGAGATCGCCCTCGACGCGATACTCCAGCAGGTGCGTCTGCACCTGCGAGAGCAGAAACGCTCGCCTATAGCTCTCGCCGTCGCCGGGCTGGTTGTCGTCGGAGACGTACAGCGAGTGACGTCGATAGAGCTCGAGGTGCTCGTCTTTGAAGACCGGTGGTAGCACCTCGACGCGGTAGCGATTGGCCAGCCGTCGCCAGCAGCGGCGCTGGCTCTTCGAGAGCGTGAAGGCATCCAGGGGCACGCGGATCGGTAGGCAATCGCGACACCCCCCGCACGCCGGCCGGTAGAACACCTGCCCCAACCGTCGGTGGCCTCTCGCCATCAGCGCGTCGAAGGTGGCCCCGTCGGGGATCACGATACCCAGCTCGAGCAGGATCTCGCGATCTGGTAGGTAGGGACACTCCCGCGCAGGTCCGCTCTCCAGGTCGAGCCAGTGGTTCTGGGGCAGGATCAGCTTGCGGGGCATCTGCATGAAGCTCCAGGTCGAGGCGCTACAGCCCATGGTAGCCCATCGAAGCGGGGGGGTGCTGGTCGCGCGCTGCTCTCGCCAGCTCTGGTCGCGGCGCCTGGTCTAGGGTAAGCGTCTAGGGTATGCGTTGGCGCCTCACATGGGACCAAAACGCGATCGCGACCTCGATCGGTGGCGCGCTGCTGGTGGTGCACGTGCTCGGCATGGCGCTCGCCGGCTTCTCCCGCGGCGCTGGCGCGCTCGCCTACCTCGCTGGCCTCGCCGGGCTGATCGCCGTGCCGCTCTGCAGCTGGCAGCTCTCGAGGCCCCTCGACGCCCTGGCAGATCGGCTCGGCAGGCGATCCTTCTTCGCCGCGGGGCTGCGGATCGTGCTCGGCGTCGTCTCCATCGCGCTGGTGCCGGCGGTCTACAACGCGCTCTCGCGGGCGCCCCTGCCGCTGATCGGGCGCGTCCTCGAGCTCGCCGTGGCCGCGCTCTCGGTGGCGGTGATGAGCGGCCTGGTGCTGCTTGCGCTCGGCCTGGCGGATCTGCTCTATCTCTCGACCTGGCGTCTGCAGCGCTTCTCGACGCGGCTGATGGTGCTGCTGCTCTTCACCTCCTTGAGCACCTTCTTCTGGCTCTCCTTCGTCGGGCTCCAGGCTCGCGACGCGCTGCTCTGGGCGGTGAAGCAGGGGCATCTGCAAGCCTGGGTCGCCTGGATCGACACGCTGAGCCGAGCCGCCAGCGCCTACCTCGGCGGCCTCGCTGGTGCCCTTGGCCTCGAGATGCCCTTCTTGATGCTCTTGGCCTGGCGCTTCGGGCGCAACGCGACCAGCGGCCTCTCCGTGCTGCACCAGGGCTTCGAGCGCGTCGCCACCGGCGACTACGATCAGGGCGTGCCCGTCCGAGGCAACGACGAGGTGGCCGAGATGCAGCGCGGCTTCAACGCGATGCTCGAGGCGGCCCGCGAACGCCACTTCCTCGAGACGGCCTTCGGTCGCTATGTCTCGCCGATGGTGCTCGAGCGGATGCGTCGCGAGGGTGGCGGTGGCATGCTCGGCGGCGAGCGCCGGGTCGCCACCGTGCTCTTTTCGGATATCCGCGGCTTCACCGCCCTGTCGGCGGACCTCGCGCCAGAGCAGGTGATCGCCGTGCTCAACACCTATATGTCGCGGATGATCGACACCATCGCCCGCTACGACGGCTACATCAATAAGTTCGTCGGCGACGCGATCATGGTCGTCTTCAACGTTCCCCTCGATCAGCCGGATCACGCGTTGCGCGCGCTAGCCTGCGCTCAGGCGATGCAAGACGAGCTCTTCCGCAGCAACGAGCGTGGAGTCTTCGGCCAGATCGAGCGGATCGAGATGGGCATCGGCCTGAACACGGGCCCCCTGGTCGCGGGAAACCTCGGCAACGAACGTCAGGTCGAGTTCACCGTCCTTGGCGACACGGTCAACGTCGCCAGCCGCGCTTGCAACCAAGCTGGCAAGAACCAGGTCGTGCTCACGCCGAGCGTAGTCGAGGCCGTCGACGAGCCCGCTGGAGCGGCGCTGAGCTGCGACGACCTCGGCGAGGTCGATGTCAAGGGCAAGGGCAAGATGCACTTCCTGCGCCTTCAGAGCCCGCTGGCTCAGCTCGACGACCTGCTCTTCGGCGACAGCACGGCCCCCATCGCCGTGCGCGCGATCGCCGAGTTCGACGGCGAAAACCCTCCGCCTAGAGCGCGGACCAACTGACCTCCCGTCGCCGCGCTGGTCTGCGACACCACAGCGGTTGTTGCTCGTCGGTTGCGTGCTACCAGCAGGCGCCCTTATCGCTCCTACGCCGTGATTCTGCGTCCTTCGCGCAGCTCGCCAGTACGCTGATCAGCGCTCTAGGAGCACCCCCACACATGCCTCCCGTCGCCGGGCACCTTTGTCCTCCCGGCGCCCCCTTGGCGTATTGGTAGTCGTGATACCCACCGCGCTCGGGACGCGGTGACACCGTCACGGATACCCCGGAACCGCTCGTAGGGTTTCTTCGTTTGACCTGCCACCACTCATCGAGGAGGGCATGATGCACCCGTACGCTCGCTCCCACGCTTCCATCCGCCGAGTCGTCGCACTGGCGACGCTGTCGCTCGGTCTCTTCATCGCGGTGGCCTGCAACTCGCGGAGCCTGGCGATACCCCACTCGCGAGAGGAGCGTCAGGAGGTTCGTGTGTATCCGCAGAGCCTCGAGAAAGAGGTCGATCTGCTCTTCGTGATCGACAACTCGGAGTCGATGGATCCCCACCAGGCCAACCTGCGAGCCAACTTCGTCAAGCTGATGGAGGCGCTGCGCTCGGATAAGCTCGACGACCGGATCCCGAGCGTGCGCATCGGCATCGTCAGCACGGACGTTGGGGTCGGCGTCGGCGGACTCGAGTCCAACGGTTGCACCAAGAACGGCGATGACGGCCGCCTGGTGCGCGAGAACAAAAAGACGCGCTGCCCGATGCTGCCAAAGGATGGTTGGATCAGCTACGACGTCGACACCAATAAGACCAACCTGGAGGGCTGCAGCGGCGACCCCGTCGACTGTGTAATGGAGGCCTTCACCTGCCTGGCCAACCTGGGCACTGGCGGCTGCGGCTTCGAGCAGCCTCTCGAGGCGGCGTGGCGTGCCCTCGACCCCAAGCTGGGGCGCAACCCAGGTTTTCTGCGTGAGGATGCGCTCCTCGCCGTGGTCTTCATCACCGACGAGGACGACTGCTCGGCCCGTACCCCGTCGATCTTCTCAGCGCCCGCTGGCGGCCACCTCGGCCCACGGAAGTCCTTTCGCTGTTTCAGCCAAGGCTTCGATTGTCAACAGAAGGCCAGCAAAGGGGGCTCCAAAGGGGGCTCCAAAGACAACCAGCGGCTTGGCCTCCGCGAGTCGTGCACGGAGAACGACAAGTACCTGTGGTCGACCAAGCATTACATCGACTCCTTTCGTGGGCTCAAGAGCTCACCGGAGCGCGTGATCATGGCCGCCATCGCCGGGCCAACCACGGCGATCGAGGTCACCACCGACCGCGACGGCGACGCCTACCTCAAACCTGCGTGTGTGATCGACAAGATCTCGTCGGCCACCGGGAGGCTCGCTGGCGGCGCGCCGGCGCTGCGGATCAACGCCGTCGTCGACGCCTTCGAGGGAGAGAAGACTGAGATCTGTAACGACAACTTTGGTGCCGCGCTCGAGGCTCTCGGCGGCAGGATCATCGCCTCGTTGGGGGGGCAATGTGTCCACGCGCCGCTGCTGCTGCCCGACGGCGCGATCGCCTGCAAGGCGGGCGTCGACGCCTGTCGTGTGCCCTCTTGTGCCCCCACGGAGAGCTGCGATGAGCGCGCCGGCTTCTGCGTCAGCGGCAGCGGTGAGCTCACCGCAAAGCGCTGCGGCTCGTCTTGTCTCGACGCGGTGGACTGCGAGGTCGAGGAGCTGGTGACCGTCGTCGATAGTGCTGGCAAGCAGCGCGAGCAGCGGACCAGGCTCCAGCGCTGCCCGCGCGAGATCTTCCTCGACCTGTCGCTGGGGAGCGACGGCTGCGGCGCCCACTGCCCCTGCTGGCGGGTGGTGCCCCGTGGGGAGTCCTGTACGAAATACGGCGACTCCCCCTTTGGTTTCGAGGTGCTGCGGAAGACCGCCGTGCCAAAGGGCGCGCGCATCCGGACCTTCTGCCGCGCAGCGACCTATCGGTGGGATGACGACCGCGTACAGGGCGTGGTCTCGCATTGCGTGGCCGGCGGTTGAAGGGGCGTTCCCGCTCTAGAGCGCTGACCAACTTACCTCCCGTCGTCGCGCTGGTCTGCGAAATCACAGCGGTTGTTGCTCGTCGGTTGCTTGCTACCAGCAGGCGCCCTTCTCGCTCCTACGCTGTGATTCCGCATCCTTCGCG